>JRYK01001757.1_pt1 | contig 39388 bp, 29 predicted proteins | sample 235381 | NCBI WGS metagenome assembly JRYK01 (sample SAMN03074220, study PRJNA261476) | activated sludge metagenome | biome: Wastewater Treatment Plant; feature: Wastewater; material: Activated sludge; isolation source: activated biomass of a wastewaster treatment plant treating hydrocarbon... ... | reverse complement strand
GACCATCCCTGCTTGAGCCCGCTTATAATGGACGGCATCGCAGCAGGGATGATGACTTTAGTGTAAAGGTCGAATCCTCCTGCCCCCATCGTCCTCGCCGCCCGGAGATATATGGGCGGTACGTTCTTCACGCCCGAATCGACCCCTATGGTGATGGCGAAGAGCGATCCGAGCACGACCACGAGCACTATCGCGCTTTCGCTGAGACCGAACCAGAGGAGCGCTATAGGGAGCCAGCATATGCTGGGAAGGGCCTGAAAGCCGAGCACGATCGTACCGACCGTTTCGTCGAGCACCTTCACCCTGCCTATAGCGAGACCTATGAGGACACCGCCGACTATGGACAGGCCGTAACCGATGAGCACCCTCTTCATGCTCTCGAGAATCCCTATGGTGAAGCTGTTGTCCTGAAAGCCCGCGATGAGAGACCTGACGACGCTCAGTGGGGATGGAAACAGGTACGAAGGCCACAGGTGAAGCGAGGCCACTCCCTCCCATACGGCCACAAGGAGGAGATAAAATACGGTTAACAGAACTATCTTGCGTTTCATCAGCCCGCGGCCTCCCTGACTTCCGAATCCTCGCCGTCTTCCCTTATCTCGTCCATGATCCACTTCGTGTTCAGGAACACCTCGGGATTGCCGGGCTTCCTCGGTCTTTCGATGTCTATATCGTGCTCCGACTTGATCCTTCCGGGGTTCTTCGTGAACACGAGCACCCTGTCGCCGAGGACGACAGCCTCTTCCACGTTATGCGTAACGAATATGATCGTCTTGTGGGACTCCACCCATATCCTCTGAAGCTCCTCCTGGAGCGATTCCCTCGTCTGTATGTCGAGAGCGGCGAAAGGCTCGTCCATGAGCAATATCGAGGGCTCCATTACGAGCGCCCTCGCGAGCGCGACGCGCTGCTTCATGCCGCCCGAGAGCTGGTGGATATAGGAGTTATGAAATTTGTCGTCGAGCCCGACGAGCTTCAGGTAATCGTACGCGAGCTCTCTTCTTATTTTTTGGGCAACCCTCCTGAGCTTGAGTCCGAACTCCACGTTCTCCGTAACGGTGAGCCACGGAAAGAGCGCCCCTTCCTGGAAGACCACTACCCTGTCGGAGCCGGGTCCTTCGACACGCTTCCCGTTCGCGAGTATCTGGCCCTTCGACGGTCTGTCGAGCCCGGCTATGAGGTTAAGGAGCGTCGATTTACCGCATCCGGAAGACCCGACTATCGAGACGAACTCCCCGTCGCGTATGGTGAGATTAATATCGCTCAGCGCTGACACCTTTCCGTGTCCCGTGTTGAAGATCTTGGAAACGTTTTCCACTTTAAGCCTGGGCTCCCTCTCCTCTATCTTCTGAATAAAGATATTCCAGACGCCGTCCTGCTCGACGACGCGGTAGGGATACCCTCTCCTGTCGCAGTACCGGGGCGCGTTCTCGAGCGCAGTCGGCTCGTGGTCGGAGACCGCGAGTAAAACCGCCTTATCCCCGAGGTCCCTCAACGTGTCTCTTATTACGTTCAGGGGATGGGGGCATATAGCCTCCCTCAGGTCGATGACCTTTTCCGGCTTGAGCGAATCGAATTTCCTGACCTCTTCAATATGCATATGACTCCCTTATGAGCCTACGGTCAATTGGCCGCAGACTTCTGAGTATTAACCGTTATTTCTTCGAGACCTTTTTCCTTCAGTATACCGTTTAAGATAGAAAGGTCATAAATACCGGAAAGGTCGGGCTCGCTTTTCAGAAAGCCGAGCTTGTAAGCGTCCTCGGCGGAAGTATAAAGAGAGCTCGCGATCGGATCGTAAGTGAACTCGATCCTGGGGAGCGCGGCGTCCAGGATGTTCTGCGGTATCGCTTTCCCGGTCTCCTTCTTTATCTCTTCATTGAGCACGACTTTCGCCTCCTCCGGGTTCTTGTTTATCCAGTCCGTTATCGCGAGGTTCGTTTCGAGCCACGTTTTAACCAGGTCGGGATGCTCCTTGAGGAACTTCGTGTTGACGATAATGTGAGTGGTCACGTACTGACCGTTCGGCCAGAGGTCCTTTTCGTCGAGGAAAAGCTCTCCGTCGCCCTCCAGGATGAGCCTCGATACCCAGGGCTCGACCGTCCATGCGCCGTCAAGCTCCTTCTTGATAAAAAGCGTGAGCTGGTCGGGGTTCGCGAGCGGCACGACCTCGACGGTCCCGCCTTTCTCCTTGAGCTTGTATCCGTTCTCTCCGAGCCAGTTCCTGAGAGCCACGTCCTGAGTATTGCCGATGCTCGGCGTCGCGAGCCTCTTTCCGTTAAAATCCTTGACCGATTTTATGCCGGAGCCCTTCCTCACAACGAGCCCGGCGCCGCCGCTCGCCGCGCCCGACACTATACGCAGGGCCTCGCCGTCAGACTTTATGTAGCCGTTTATCGCCGGGTTGGGTCCTATGTACGTAATATCGAGCTCGCCCGCAAAGAGGGCCTCTATGGCGGAAGTCCCCGAATTGAAGAGCTTCCAGTCTACATAGGCTTTATCACCGAACGCCTTATCGAAATCCCCCCTCGCCTGCCCTATGACCCCCTGTGCATGGGTTACGTTGGGGAAATGGCCGGCGCGTATCTTTACTTTATTATCCTGAGCGCCTGAGCTTACAGCCAAGCCTATCAGGCCCAGAGCAAATATCGCGGATAAAATCGACACCTTCAACCTCATCATAATAATCCTCCTCGAATTTTTACCGATGAGCCGTAATAAGCAAATTCCATGCCGCAAAAGACAATACCCAATGATCCCGGAATGTTACAAACGACGATAGGCCATTTAACAGAATTTATCATAATATAACTGATGGACTATTAATCATATGTATAAATTATAATCACCGCATCTCCCCGGCCGGAGATCATGATAACCGGCTGAACCTCCCCCTTCACCTGTCTTTATGCCCCCCTCGTCAGACACCATAAACTGGCTCAGAAGTATACAACAGCACTATCCGCCGATTACTATTGAATCAGGCAATTGCGTGTGCCGCCAAAGAATATTCCAAGAAAATTGGGTGGTTACGACTTGGCACTCTTTTTGCTCATATAAGCCACCTAAACACTATGTAAGTCATACAAACACCCGGTACCGGGTAATACAACACGAGCTTAACCGCGGAGCTCCCGGCGTATGGACTGCAGGACCGAAGACGTTCCGGCCCCTCCGCCGGCGGGATTTTAAGCATCTGGTTGTCTGTGTGTCTTTCAGAGGGGATAAAAAATCTAAGAAACGGAGGAGTTACGAAGATGATCAGGAGATTCGGAATTTTCATTGCGCTTTTAGTTGTGCTGACGGGGTTTGCAGGGTTCACATCTCCGGCTTCGGCCGAAGAGCTCGTACTGCTGAACGTTTCATACGACCCGACGCGGGAGCTTTGGAAAGATATAAATGCCCATTTTATCCCGNNCTCCCCTACACGTCCACGCTCGTGTTCGTGGTCAGAAAGGGAAACCCGAAAGGGGTGAAGGACTGGCCCGACCTCGTGAAGCAGGGCGTCGAGGTCATCACGCCGAATCCGAAGACATCGGGGAACGGGTATCTGACTTTCTTCGACGCCTGGGGATCGGTGGTATTGAGGGGCGGCTCCGAGCAGGACGCCGTCAATTACGTGACCGAGCTGTATAAGCATGTTCCGGTCCTCGACTCCGGGGCGAGGGGCTCTACGACTACATTCGTTCAGAAAGGGATCGGTGACGTACACATAGCGTGGGAAAACGAGGCTCACCTTGAGGTGGAAGAGGCAAAGGGTCAGCTCGAGATAATCTACCCGCCTATCAGCATCCAGGCGGAACCCCACGTAACGATAGTGGACGTCAACGTCGACCGCAAGGGCACGAGACCTGCCGCAGAGGCCTACCTGAATTACCTTTACACGGACGAGGCTCAGGAGATTATCGCAAAACATTTCTACCGCCCCAGCAACCAGGCCATTCTGAAAAAGCACGCGGCGACTTTCCCCGATATCAAGCTCTTTAACATCACGGAGATCGCCGAGAGCTTTCAGGACGCCCACAAGAAATTCATAGCCGACGGCGGCGTATTCGACAGCATCTACAAGCCGAAGGTTAATTAGTTTTTTTTCAGAGCAGGCAAGATAGATATTCAAACCGGCTGATCCCGCGCCGCCCGGCCGTTTCCGGGGCGCGGGACAGCTCATCCAAAGCAACGAACAACACATATGTCGAGCAATCGTAAGGTACTGCCGGGTTTTTCACTGACGCTGGGATATACGGTCTTTTACCTGAGCTTTCTGGTCCTCATTCCGCTCGCCGCGGTTTTTCTAAAGGCGAGCTCGCTTTCCCCGCATGAGTTCCGGGAAATAGTGTGGACGGAACGCGCGCGCGCCGCGTACCTGCTCACGTTCGGAACGTCGTTCGCGGCGGCGGTAGTGAACCTTGCGCTGGGGCTCCTGCTCGCATGGGTCCTGATACGCTATACGTTTCCCGGCAAGAAGATCGTCGATTCCCTCATCGATCTTCCGCTCGCCCTTCCGACCGCGGTCGCCGGGCTCGTATACTCGAGCCTTTATGTGGAGAAAGGCTGGCTCGGGCAATACCTTGTGCCCGTGGGGATACACGGCGCCTACAGCCGTTTCGCCATCGTCCTCGTGCTCGTGTTCATCGGACTGCCTTTCGTCGTGCGCACCGTGCAGCCGATACTCGAGGACCTAGACCCGGAGTCCGAGGAAGCGGCGGCTTCGCTCGGGGCGACACGCTGGCAAACCTTCCTGAACGTGATTCTTCCCACGCTATTTCCGGCTCTGGTCACGGGCTTCGCCCTGGCTTTCGCCCGCGGGATCGGAGAGTACGGGTCGGTCGTCTTCGTCTCGGGGAACATGCCGTACAAGACGGAAATCGCCCCTATTCTCATCGTCGCCCGCCTCGAGGAGTTCGCGTACAGAGAGGCGACGGCGATCGCCGTCGTGCTGCTGGTCATTTCCTTCGTCATGCTCGTGCTTATAAATCTGCTCGAACGCTGGAGTGTGCGCCATGAACGCTGACGCAGTTTCGGAACAACCCCGGACGCGTACCACCATCGCCGGCATACGGAAAGCCCAGCAGGACTCCCTACTCGTGCGGTGGGGCCTGACATTAGCGGCCCTCGGCGTGGTCGGTGTGCTGGTCGTAATCCCCGTTGTCAACGTATTCAGCGTGGCGCTGAGCGAGGGCCTCGGAGTTTACTGGAAGAACCTCTTTGCCGACGAGGACACGCTCCACGCGATAAAGCTTACGCTGACTGTGGCGCCTATAGCGGTCGCGGGCAACCTGATATTCGGCGTTGCGGCGGCATGGGCTATCGCGCGCTTCGATTTTCCGGGCCGTGCGCTGCTGACGGCGCTCATCGACCTGCCCTTCGCGGTATCGCCTGTCGTTGCGGGACTGAGCTTCGTGCTGATCTTCGGTCTCCAGGGTTATCTGGGGCCTTTCCTGCGGGCGGACGGTTATTCCGTCATGCCCTATTTGGTTTCCGCTTTCGTGGTGCTGATGCTGTCGGCGCTCTATTTCCTGCTGAGGCCCCCCGATCAAAAGGACCGCCGCGGCCTCTGGAAACACCCGCGGCTCACGCTCTTTGCAGGGGGTATAGCGGCGTTCGGGCTCCTTTTTTTCATCCAGCAATATTTCGGAGTGTGGCCGCGCAACGAGAGTCTGAAGATCATCTTCGCAACGCCGGGGCTTGTCCTCGCGACCGCATTCGTCACATTCCCGTTCGTGGCGAGGGAGTTGATACCGACAATGGAGGCGGTCGGAGCCGACGAGGAGCTCGCAGCGGTCAGCCTGGGCGCGAGCGGGTGGCAGATGTTCTGGCACGTCACGGTGCCCAACATCAAGTGGGGTCTCGTCTACGGCATCATACTGTGCAACGCACGCGCCATAGGAGAGTTCGGCGCCGTGTACGTGGTCTCGGGCCACATAGCCGGCAGGACCGACACTATGCCGCTACGTATCGAAAAGCTGTTTCAGGAATACAACCTGCCGGGGTCTTATGCAGTCGCGTCGGTGCTGACGCTGCTCGCAATACTTACCCTGATAATTAAAGCAAGGCTCGAAAGGAAGGTCCCGACCGCGGCTGATTTTCCGGGGGAAGTACAAACTAATATCAAAGAGGAGAAATTATGAGCATCGTAATCAACAACGTTTCAAAAAGATTCGGCGGCTTCACCGCGCTCGATAACGTCAATCTCGAAGTCCCCGACGGCGCTTTGCTGGCTTTATTAGGGCCGTCAGGCTCGGGGAAGACTACGCTGCTCCGCATCATCGCAGGGCTGGAAGTGCCCGATTCCGGAAACGTGCTCCAGCATCAGGAGGACATTACGCATCACTCGGCCCGGGACCGGAAGGTCGGTTTCGTATTCCAGCATTACGCCCTCTTCCGGCATATGAACGTGGCGGAGAACATAGGTTTCGGGCTCAGGATGCGAAAGACCCCCAAGGGGGAGATCCGGAGCCGCGTCACGGAGCTCCTTAACCTGATACGGCTCGAGGGCCTGGGGACGCGCTACCCGGGACAGCTCTCGGGAGGACAGCGGCAGAGGGTCGCTCTCGCGCGGGCGCTTGCGGCCCAGCCGAGCGTGCTGCTCCTCGATGAGCCGTTCGGAGCGCTTGATGCGAAGGTAAGGCAGGAGCTCCGGCAATGGCTGAGGAGGCTCCACAAGGAAATCCACGTCACGAGCATATTCGTCACGCACGACCAGGAAGAGGCGCTCGAAGTGGCCGACCGCGTGGTTGTCATGAACGAAGGCAGGATCGAGCAAGTAGGCAGCCCGGAGGAGGTCTACGACCATCCGGCGACACCATTCGTCTACAATTTCCTCGGCAATGTGAATCTCTTTCACGGCAGGATACACCAGGGGCGTGCCCATATAGGCGACATCGAGGTCGAAGCGCCGGAGCATGCCGACGCGGAGCACGTGCCCGCCGTGGCGTACGTCCGGCCTCACGATTTCGAAATCTCCCTCACACCCAACGGCGGCAAAGCGTGGTTCGAAGCCACCGTAGATCAGCTTCTCGCCGTCGGACCCGTAGCTCGCCTCGATCTCAAGAGGCAGGACAGCGAAGACCCGATACAAGCGGAGATAAGCAGGGAACAGTACCGGGACCTCAATCTTTCGGAAGGCGACAGGGTATTCGTCAGGCCGAGACGCCTCAAGTTCTTCGCGGAAAACTAGGGAGCGGCAGAAGATATTGGAACGGGCGTATCCGGGAGCTCGCGACGTATAAGAATTATTCAAATGATGCATTTATAACAAACACGCGTATGCAAAATTACCGGCAAATCAGCTCAATAAACGCGTAACATTCAATCATTATTCAATTTATAAATAAATGGCACGCGGCTTGCACTTTTAAAGACTACAAAATCACAAGGAGACTCAGATGAGCAACAACATCAATAATATTATCGACGCCAATACGGAATATGCAAAGAATTTCGGCGAAAAGGCAAAGCTCGACATGCCGCCGTCAAGGAAGCTCGCAATACTCACGTGCATGGACGCGCGCCTCGACCCCGCAAAGTTTGCGGGACTTCGGGAGGGAGACGCTCACGTGATAAGGAACGCGGGTGGAAGAGCAAGCGACGACGCTATAAGGTCGCTGATCATATCGAGCCAGATACTGGGGACAAACGAGTGGCTCGTTATACACCACTCGGATTGCGGCATGGAAACGTTCACCAATGAAAAGTTTTCGAACGATCTCAAGAACACGTTCAAGAACAGGGAGGGTTATTTCATTAATTGGCTTACCATATCCGACAAGGTGGAGAGCGTGAAGGAAGATGTGAAACGGTTAAGGAATCATCCTCTGGTATCCGGTGATATAAAAATTTCCGGCTATATATTCGACGTCGGCAGCGGGAAGCTCGTGGAAGTCGTAAAAGATTAGATTCGCCCGCGCCTCATGGCGTTATCGCCTCATCAATGCAGATAAAAGCGACCGGCGCTGCGAAAGGCGGCGTGAATTCATACAGGACAAGGAGACGCCAGGTGGCAAAGATATATTCCGACATTACGGAAACGATTGGGAATACACCGCTTGTGAGGCTTAACCGTATTCCGGGAAGCCTCGGGGCGAGGGTAGTCGCGAAACTGGAATCGTTCAATCCGCTATCAAGCGTAAAGGACCGGATCGGTGTCTCGCTGATCACAGACGCCGAGAAGAGGGGGCTGATCAATAAAAACACCACCATAATCGAGCCCACGAGCGGCAATACGGGTATCGCTCTAGCGTTCGTGGCCGCGGCCAAAGGCTATAAGCTGATCCTCACCATGCCCGAGACCATGAGCATAGAACGCCGGCAGCTGCTCCAAATACTCGGGGCGGAGATAGTGCTGACCGAAGGCACGCGCGGGATGACGGGGGCCGTGGAAAAGGCCGAAGAGCTTGCGAGAACTACGCCGCACAGCTTTATACCGCAGCAATTCAATAATCCCGCCAACCCGGAAATCCACAGGAAAACGACGGCGGAGGAAATCTGGAACGATACGGACGGAGAGGTCGATATCCTGGTATCGGGAGTAGGGACAGGAGGGACTATCACCGGCGTTTCGGAAGTAATAAAGAAGAGGAAACCCGAGTTTAAGGCTATCGCCGTAGAGCCCGAGGATTCTCCGGTCCTCTCCGGAGGAAAACCAGGGCCCCATAAGATACAGGGAATAGGCCCGGGGTTTATTCCGAACGTTCTCAACAGGGCGGCAGTCGATGAAATCATACGCGTCTCCAACGATAACGCGGGAGAGACCGCGCGGCAGCTTGCAAAACAGGAGGGTATCCTCGCCGGTATTTCGAGCGGCGCGGCCCTCTGGGCGGCGCTCGAAGTCGCGAGGCGGAAGGAGAATACGGGAAAGCTCATAGTGGTCGTGCTTCCGGATACGGGGGAACGCTATCTGACTACGTGGCTTTTTCGGGAGGCCGGTGCGTGAGGTGCATTCGCGCCTTTGAATGCGGGCAGAGAAGGGTTGTTATACAAGTACAGCGGAGGCGCGGGCACCTATGCCGCCCTGTGTTTAGTTCTTATACACCGCCTGAGCAATATATTACCAACTCCGGCCAAAAGAAGGTTTAATCCCCTGTCAATCCAGACTTTTTATACTGGCATGCATATTGCTATTTCAAGGGAGTCGCAAAAACACGCACAGAGGAGCAGAGAGCATGTCAGAAAAATTCAACGGAGGGCCCGATACGGGCGAGGAGCTCCCCGAGCTTTCGAACGACGAGATCGCGCGCTACAGCCGCCACCTGTTACTGCCCGAAGTGGGCATCGACGGTCAACGCAGGCTGAAAAAGGCGAGGGTTCTGATGATCGGCACGGGAGGGCTGGGCGCTCCGCTCGGCATGTACCTGGCCGCAGCCGGCATAGGGACGCTCGGGATAGTCGACTTCGATCGCGTAGAAGCATCTAATCTTCAAAGGCAGATCATACACGGCACGCGCGATGTCGGGAGGCCGAAGATAGCCTCAGCGAAGGACAGGATAAGGAATATCAACCCCAAGGTAAGTGTAGAAACGTATGAGACGCGCCTTACGAGCAAGAACGCGCTCGAGATATTGAAGGACTACGACATCGTCGTCGACGGCACCGACAATTTCCCGACCCGTTATCTCGTGAACGACGCCTGCGTTATGCTGGGTAAGCCGAACGTGCACGGCGCTATTTTCCGCTTCGAGGGACAGGCGAGCGTCTTTTACTCGAAAGAGGGAGCGTGCTACAGGTGCCTCTATCACGAGCCCCCTCCTCCGGGACTGGTGCCCTCATGCGCCGAGGGCGGCGTGCTCGGCGTGCTGCCGGGTATAGTCGGTTCTATACAGGCCAACGAAACCCTGAAGCTCATACTCGGGGGCGGAGAGCCGCTCATCAACAGACTCATACTGTTCGATGCGTGGAAGATGCACTTCCGCGAGCTCAAGCTGCGTAAGGACCCCGGCTGCCCGGTCTGCAGCGAGAATCCCGCTATACGCGAATTGATCGATTATGAAGAGTTCTGCGGACTGAAGCCCGCCTCGACCGATGCGCAGGCGCAGTACGAGGAGATAACGGCGACCGAGCTAAAGAGGCGGCTCGACAACAAGGACAGGCTCCAGATCATAGACGTCAGAGAGCCGCACGAGTACGCGATCGTAAAGCTCCCGAACACGAAGCTCATACCTCTCGGGCAGATACTGAGGCGTAAGGCGGAAATCGAGCCCGAGGTGGATACTGTCTTCATATGCAAGGTTGGGAGGCGGAGCGCAAGGGCCATCGAATCGCTCAAGGAAGCGGGCCACAGCGGACGACTGTTCAACCTGAGGGACGGTATAATCGGGTGGGCGAACGAAGTGGACAGGAACATCGCGGTCTATTAGCCGGGATGGCGCGGAACGAAATAACATGCCGCCCGCAGGAATCTCACCGATAGAAGAATATAATCAGGAATAACTAAAGGAGGACACACATGGCAGAAGAAATCAAACAAGTGCGAACACTGGGAGAGAAATCAGCCTTCCAGCTCACGAACGTCACGAAAACCGCGCCACAGTTCGGATCGCTGACGCCCCGCTGGCTAGTGCGCCTGCTCGAATGGAAGGCGGTAGAGGCGGGAACGTTCCGTAGGAACAGGGTCAAGGAGGGCGAGACGCCGCTCGATCTCCTTTGCAGTCAGGAAGACGGGAAATCGCTTCCCGAAACCTTCGTCGATTACGAAGAGGCCCCGCGCGAGTACACGCTGAGCACCATATCGACGATCATCAACATACATACGAGGGTATCAGACATATACAGCAGCCCCTACGATCAGATAAAGGAGCAGCTCAGGCTCGCTATAGAGAGCGTAAAGGAGCGTCAGGAGAGCGAGCTCATCAACAACGGCGATTACGGTCTCCTCAATAACGTGCCGGCCTCCCAGCGCATACAGGCGCGTAACGGCTCACCTACCCCTGACGACCTCGACGAGCTCATTTCGAAGGTGTGGAAGGAGCCTTCGTTCTTCCTCGCGCATCCCCGTGCGATCGCGGCATTCGGACGGGAAGCCACGAGACGCGGAGTACCGCCCCCTACCATATCTCTTTTCGGCTCGCAATTCCTTACCTGGCGCGGGCTTCCTCTCATACCGACGGAAACGCTGTTCGTGGACGGCCTGAGAAGACCGACGAGCCAGGCAGGAAAGACGAACATATTGCTCCTTCGCGTCGGGGAGAAGAAACAAGGCGTGGTCGGACTCTTCCAGTCGGGTCTTCCCGGAGAGCAGACGCCGGGACTTTCCGTCCGCTTCATGGGCATAGATAAGAACGCTGTCGCATCCTACCTCATCTCGCTATACTGCTCGGCATCCGTATTGACGGACGACGCGATAGGAGTCCTCGAGGACGTCGAAGTGGGCAACTACTATGACTACGAATACAACTACGCTTAATCGCGGGACGCTGCCATGACTAAAAAGAATATTAATAATTACGAGTCTGTCCCCGAGGTCGTCCCCTCGCTGCCCGACGGCCTGCCCGATCCCTCGGTCCTGGCAAGTATGGCAGGCGAATTCTTTACGGAGTTTCAGAGCGCCGGGGCTTACGTGCCGGAGTACGATACGGAGATCCAGAAAGGGCTTGCCGGTGCGGGCCTCCCTGAGGAGGCGCTCCGTGAGATACCGCTGTCTCTCTATGAAGACGGCCGCACACAAGGAAGAATCCCGGACGGATTTATCGACGGCGTTAATTTTCTCGAATTACCCGGTAAGGACTTCGGAAGATACGACACGGGCTTTTTACCCGAGCTGTCGGCTTCGTCCGACCCCCGCATCTCGGGCTTCGACGTCAACAGCATACGAAAGGATTTCCCGATCCTCTCCACATACGTGAACGGCCGGAAGCTCGTCTGGCTCGATAACGCGGCCACGACCCAGAAGCCGCGGGCCGTCATCGACAGGCTGAGCTTTTTTTACGAGAACGAGAACTCGAACGTACACCGCGGCGCACACACGCTCGCGGCCCGCTCCACGGACGCCTATGAAGCGGCGAGAGAAAAGGTCAGGAGGTTCCTGAACGCCTCTTCAGCGAACGAGATCATATTCGTAAGGGGCGCGACTGAGGGCATCAACCTGGTCGCGAAGTCCTACGGACAGCGCCTTCAAAAGGACGACGAGATAATAATCACGTGGCTCGAGCATCACGCCAACATAGTGCCCTGGCAGATGGTTTGCGCCGAAACGGGGGCCAGGCTGCGCGTGGTCCCTGTAGACGAGAGCGGACAGGTGCTTATGAATGAATATACGAGGCTCCTCAATTCCAGAACGCGGATAGTCTCCCTCCCGCACGTATCGAACGCGCTCGGGACGATCACGCCTGTAGCGGAGATGACAGCGCTCGCACATCAGTACGGAGCGAGGGTGCTCGTCGACGGCGCCCAGGCCGTCTCTCACATACCCGTCGACGTGCAGGCTTACGACTGCGACTTTTACGTTTTCTCCGGGCACAAGATATTCGGGCCGACCGGTATCGGCGCGGTGTACGGAAAATCGGACGTGCTCGAAACCATGCCCCCGTGGCAGGGCGGAGGGAGCATGATAAGCGACGTTACATTCGAACGGACGGTTTATCAGGCACCTCCTGCGCGGTTCGAAGCAGGCACCGGAAACATCGCCGACGCCGTGGGACTCGGCGCCGCTATAGATTACGTCACGCGCATCGGGCTGCATAATATCTCCCTTTACGAGCACGGGCTTCTCGGGTATGCCACGGAGGCGCTGTGCGGCATCGAGGGGCTGCGCCTCATCGGCACGGCTAAAGAAAAGGCGAGCGTGCTGTCCTTCGTGCTGGAAGGATTCAGCCCTGAAGAGGTGGGGGAAGCGCTCAGCCGCGATGGCATAGCGGTAAGAGCGGGGCATCACTGTGCGCAGCCGATTTTGCGGCGCTATGGTCTCGAAAGCACTGTCAGACCGTCTCTCGCCTTCTACAACACATACGAAGAAATTGACATTCTGGCGGATGCGATCAGGAATCTGAGCGCGGGGAGGCCGTCGGGCTTATATTAACGGATGAGGGCGCCGCCTGAGCGGGAGAAAAATTTTGAGAAAAATCGAAACGGCCGGAAATAATGACGAAGACCTTATAGGCGCTATAGTTGCGAGTTACGAGGCGACGCCGGATACGTGTCATATCGGGGTATGGAGCCTCCCCGTCCGCGACGAAGTGATCGAGATCATACATTTGCTGAGGGAGCTACTATTCCCCGGATTCTTCGGCGGACGGAGCATCGTATCGGGCGATATATCCCGTCATGTCGGCTCTCTCATCGACGAGATACGGAGCAGGCTCCGGGCGCAGATATGCGGTGCGTTCCGGTACAGGGCCACGGCCGGACAAGAGCGCATCGAGGACGTCGGGAAACAGGCTGATGCTATCGTCAGCGACTTTCTCCGTACCATCCCGAAGATCCGATCCGTGCTCGCTACCGATGTTCAGGCCGCTTTTCAGGGTGACCCCGCCGCAGAGGACACAGACGAGATTATTTTTTCCTATCCGGGACTGGCCGCGATCACGGTCTACCGGATTGCCCATGAGCTGCAGAAACTGGAGGTGCCGCTCATCCCGCGTCTGATGACCGAGTGGTCTCACAGCGTAACGGGAATCGACATCCATCCGGGTGCGGATATAGCCGGGCACTTTTTCATAGATCACGGGACGGGCGTAGTCATCGGGGAGACATCCGTCATCGGCGGCCATGTAAAAATATATCAGGGCGTTACCCTCGGCGCCCTGTCCACGAAGGCCGGGCGCAGGCTTCGCGGCGGCAAACGCCATCCGACCCTCGAAGACCATGTTACGGTTTATGCAGGGGCCACGATCCTCGGCGGCGAAACCGTCATCGGCTCGGGCGCCGTCATAAGCAGCAACGTATTCATTACAAGGTCGGTTCCGTCCGCGACGCGCGTGACCGTGAAGAACCCGGAGCTTCAATACCGCGACCAGATGCCTCAGGAGTTCAAGCAGGAGATACTCGACTGGGTGATATGAGCTCGCACCGAATATTTACGGTGCAGCCCGAGAGTACATTTGCCGCTTCGGGATCAGAACGGTCTTTATAAAACCGGGAGCCTCAGATATCGATTTCCATCAGGTCCTCGGCGAGAATTACATCCGCGTCCACATATTCCCTGACCTGGCTGATAATGTCTATCTCGTCGCAATCGGCATAAAAATGTGTGAGAACAATTTTTTTGGCGCGTGAAGCTCTTCCGATCTTGCCGACCTCGGTAGGGGTGAGATGGGCATGAAATTTCATCTCGTCGGGAAAAGAGCATTCGATAAGCAGCACGTCCACGTCCATGGCGAGCTCGATCAGTTTGTCCGTGTATCCCGTATCCCCGGAATATGCCAATGATTTCCCGTTGGACTCTACCCTGTACGCGATGCTGTTTTCCGTATGGAACGTATCTTCCGCTTTAAGAACGAAATCGTCAAACCTGACCGGTTCTTCATTGATTTCCTTTACGGTCAGCATATCCGGGGCAATCCAGTCGTGGTAGGCCGTCTTTAAAGACGAGTAAAAATCGATGAAACCTTTAGGGCCCCATATGACAAGCGGTTTTTCGCGGAATCTCGTAGGGTGGGGATATTTCGTAGCGAACAAGAACGGGATCAAATCGGCTGTATGATCGGGATGAAAGTGGGTTATGAATATATGGTCCACCTTCAGATAATCCACTCCGACCATGCCTAATTTCCATGTGGTCCCATTGCCGCAATCGAGCAAAATAATCGACTTCTCAAATTCCAGCACATAGCCCGACGAGCCTCTTCTGGTGTTAGGAACACATGTGCCGGAACCCAGTATATGTAGTTTCATCTTATTTTCAATGAACTAAGCATAAAGCAAATACAGCTTTGCGGCATCCGGGATATACATACGGTCTGTTTGAGTTTCCGGAAATTCGTACTTCCCTCGCCACCGAAACGGATGAAATCATATACGAGTAAAGTTCGAAATCAAGAGTTTGGTCCTCCCCCATACTTTCATAGCCGATTACCTTCGACCCCGTTAACCATCAAGAATTTTTCCTTGAAGTTTCCGAACGCTCACGATAATAATCCGCCGCTCTTCCGTCCGTATTACAAAATCCATACCATCCAAACCCCGCCGGATTATAAAGGGTAAGGCCGGATAACGCTCGTTCCGCTCAAAGAAATTTGAATTACTTATGATTTGAGCGTCTTTTCTAAGACCGGCACATTTTCTCACAGCCGAATTTATGGCTAAAATTCGAATAGCTGCAAGTGAATTTTTTAAATTTGCTCCGATAGAGATGCCTAAAAATCAGGCGTAGTTGCTTAATTTTATTGCATTTATTGCAAATAAAACGGACACAATATGCCGCTATGTTAATAATTATTAATTATTAGTGCCAGATTAACGTTATAAATATTCAGATTTGGCAGAGACTAAGAATTATTTCTTCATCTTGCGCGCTCCATCTGTGATAAAATATTTCTAAGCCTTACCAGTGGCACTTGGATTGCTAACGTTTGAATAGCACACGAGGGGGTAAATATGTCGTCTGGACTATCCGCGCGAAAAGAGGGTGTAGATGCAAGTGCTCAAGTCGTATCTCCCATACAGGCGTATCTGGAACGACTGCACGCGAAGTGTTCGAAGCTGAAAGACGGACAAATCGCTACCTATATCCCGGAGCTCTCAAAGGCGGACCCGAACTGGTTCGGCGTCTGCATCGCAACGACCGACGGCCGGGTCTATGAGGTCGGCGATACGCGTCTGCCCTTCACGATCCAGTCGATTTCAAAGCCGTTCGTATACGGCATAGCCCTCGAAGACAGAGGCATAGATGCGGTGCTTAACAAGATAGGGGTCGAGCCCACCGGAGACGCCTTCAACTCGATCAGCCTGGCCCCAGAAACCGGTTGTCCATTCAACCCGATGATCAACGCCGGGGCTATCGCCACGACCTCCCTCGTCGCAGGGAATTCCAGCGAAGACAAGATGCAGCGCATACTGGAAGTCTTCTCGACCTACGCCGGCCGCGAGCTTTCCGTTGACGACGCCGTCTACATATCGGAAAAAGAGACGGGCCACCGCAACCGCGCTATCGGCCACATGCTGCGCAACTTCAACATACTGAGCGATGACCCGGACATAGCCCTCGAGCTCTACTTCCAGCAGTGCTCGATCTCGGTCGACGCACGGGATCTCAGCCTGATGGCGGCCACACTGGCGAACGGCGGGGTCAACCCGCTGACGAAGGAGCGCGCGATAAGCGATGAGTTCCTTGAGAACATTATGACCATCATGACCACCTGCGGTATGTATGACTACGCGGGTGAGTGGATGTATTGGATAGGCATACCCGCAAAGAGCGGTGTCGCGGGAGGAATTATGGCCGTCATGCCGGGTCAAGCGGGGATCGGGGTTTTTTCGCCGCCACTCGACGCGCGCGGAAACAGCGTGAGGGGAATCGAGGTTTGCAAAAACCTGTCCAGAGATTTCAACCTCCACTGCCTCCGAGTCCCGCGCTCCTCGCGCTCCGTGATCCGGGCTCAGTACGATGTCTCGAAGATCCGGTCCAAACGGCTCCGGGGGGAACGCGATTCGGAAATTCTCGACAAATCGGGCACGCGGGCAAAAGTATACGAGCTGCAGGGCGACCTTGTTTTTTCGACCGTCGAAGTGACGGTCCGCAGGATAGTCGACGTAAGCAATTCTTTGGATATCGCCGTTATCGATTTCAAGCGAGTTACGAATATCGAGGACTCGTCCTCCAAAATACTGCTCGAGTTAATCGAGACTCTGGGACAATCCGGAAAGCATCTTTTACTGGTGAACTTACAGCAGAGACATTCGAAATTCGTCAGGTTCCTGCAAGAGCAGCTAATCACCGACGATCAGGAGAGAACCTGGCTGCGCATATTCCCGGATATGGATATCGCTATGGAGTGGTGCGAGAACCGCTTGATTGAGGGCCAGAGTCAGGAGGAAACCTCTCTCGAATCGGTGACTCTGGCCGAGCATGACCTTTGCCGCGGGCTTGCGCCGGAAGCCGTAGCGTTCCTGGAAACTTTACTCAAGAGAAAGCGCTACGAGCCCGGAGAGCTGATCGTTCGAAAGGGGGAGCCTGCGGATGAAATCTACCTGCTTATGAGCGGCGAAGTCAGCGTGAGGGTCGACCTTCCCAATGGTCAGATCAAGCGGCTTTCTACCCTGTCTCCAGGTATGGCTTTCGGTGAGATCGCCGTCATAAACCGTTCCGTGCGGTCAGCGGACGTCCATGCCGATAAACACGTTGAGTGTTACCTTCTTTCGACGGCTGCGTTCGAAGAGCTTGGTGAAACGAACCCCACGATCAAGATGATGCTTCTTCAAAATCTGTTGCGTAATTTCTCTCGAATGCTGACGATGGTCGAGCGGGAAGTCACCACGCTTTCTTTATGAGCAGTGAATTTGCAGAAAAGTAGTTTTTTTGCTCTATACGGACAGATCAGTCGCTGTAAGAGAAAGAGATGGGGGGTGGAGAATGAAGAGTAGGAGTTCCCATATCCTGCGTTTTATTATGGGTACAAGCTTCTTGTACGCATGTCTGTATTCCTATGTCGCCTCCGCGGAAACATGTGAAAAGTCAGTCGCAAAAGTGGTCTCGGTACAGGGAACCGTAGAAGCACAAAGGGTCGGAGAAACGACGTGGCAATCCGTTAAGCTGAACGACACTTATTGCCCGGGAGACAAGATCCGTGTGCAGGCAAGAAGCCGCGCCGATGTAACCCTTCTTGAGAAATCCGTAATCAGGCTGAATGAAAATACCACTATCACACTCCAAAACGTGAAGGAAGAAAAGACGAGCGTGATAGACATGATCAAGGGAGCCGCACATTTCTTCAGCAGCGGTCCCAGCAGTCTCGAGGTGAATACACCCTTTACCACAGCAGGGGTCAGGGGAACGGAGTTTTTGGTAAACGTTGAAGACGATAAGACCCTGCTGTCGACTTTCGAAGGGACGGTCGTCGCATCGAACGACGCCGGCAGCCTGACGCTCATAGGCGGCCAATCGGCCGTCGCCGAGGCGGGGAAGGCGCCTGTGCTGAGAATCGTGGCGCGTCCGCGGGATGCCGTCCAATGGACGCTCTACTATCCGCCGGTCCTATACCTCCGCCCCGACGAATTTCAATCCGGAGCGGGCTGGGAGGGAATGGTTCGTAAATCCTTAGAGCTTTACATCGGCGGCGATATTCAGGGAGCCTTCGACAGTATCGAGGATGTTCCCGGGGATATCCGCGACCCTCGTTTTTTTGCTTATCGTGCCTCACTGCTTCTGGCCGTCGGAAGGGTTGATGAGGCGAGGGCCGATATCGAAAAGGCGCTTAGCCTGAACCCGAAGTACAGCGATGCCTTAGCGCTTGAAACCATTATCTACATTGTGCAGAACGAAAAAGACAAGGCTCTCGACGCCGCTGAGAGCGCAGTCGAGACGAATCCCGACTCTGCCACGGCAGAGATCGCCCTATCCTACGCACAGCAGGCAATGTTTAACCTCAAAGGCGCACTGGCAAGCCTCGAAAAAGCCGTACAGCTCGATCCCAAAAACGCGCTCGCCTGGGCACGGCTCGCGGAGATCCGGTCGTCGTTCGGCGACCTGGGCAAATCGCTCAAAGCTGCAGAGCAAGCGGCCGCCCTCGAGCCGAATCTCTCGAGGACCCAGACGGTGCTCGGCTTCGCTTATCTGACGCAAGTCGAGACGAAACAGGCGAAAGCCGCGTTTGAGAAAGCGATTGAACTCGACCAGGCGGATTACCTCCCGAGGCTCGGCCTCGGCCTGGCAAAGATCAGAGAAGGCGACCTGCATGGCGGCGGCAGGGATATCGAGATCGCAGCGAGTCTCGATCCCAACAACTCCATTGTCCGCAGCTATCTGGGCAAGACATACTTTGAAGAGAAACGCACCAAGCTCGATGTGCGCGAGTACGAAACGGCTAAACAGCTCGATCCGCTGGACCCGACGCCTTGGTTCTACGACGCGATAGCGAAACAGACGACGAACCGTCCGGTCGAGGCACTGCAAAACATGCAGAGATCCATCGAATTAAACGATAACAGGGCGGTTTACCGGTCAAGTCTGCTGCTCGATTCGGACCTGGCGGCGCGGAGCGCCGGCCTTGCCCGCATCTACACCGATCTCAGCTTCCAGCAGCTTGCGCTGGTCGAAGGATGGAAATCGGTCAACATAGACCCTTCGAGCTTCTCGGCCCACCGGTTCCTGGCCGATTCGTATTCCGTTTTACCCAGGCATGAGATTGCCAGGGTCAGTGAGCTGCTGCAGTCCCAATTGCTTCAGCCCATAAATATTACACCGATTCAGCCGCGGCTCGCCGAGAGTAACCTATTCCTGATCTCCTCCCAGGGCCCGGGCGCGGCGTCGTTCGACGAGTTCAATCCGCTTTTCAACCGCAACCAGGTCACACTGCTGACGAGCGGCCTTGTGGCTGAAAATGACACATGGGCCGGAGAAGGCGTTGTATCGGCTATTTACAATAAGGCGAGCTTCAGCGCTGGCTACTCATACTTCGGCACCGACGGGTTCAGAGAGAACGCCGACGATAAGGATCAGATCGCGACAGCCTACCTGCAGCTGGAGCTGACGTACAAGACGAGCATTCAGGCGGAGTACAGGTACAGAAATACAGATTTCGGCGACCTCTCGCTCAGGTTCTTCCCGGACGACTTTATCCCGGGGTTGAGGAACAAGGAGGAGAGAAATTACGTCCGCGTAGGAGGGCGGCACGAATTTTCACCTGGCTCAGTGCTGATTGCCAACTTCGCGTATCAGAATGCGGATTTTAATCTGAAGGACAATCTCGGCTCGTTCGACGCCAGAAGACCGGAAGATGCGTACAGCGGCGAGGCCCAGTACCTCTACCGCTCGCAGTACATCAACCTCGTCAGCGGAGCGGGGTACTTCGACGTTAGCGGCAGGATAGACACGACCGTAACTATCGACATCCCTCCCGACGAGCCGATAGTGGTGGAGTCCACTACGAGCACGGACCTCCAGCACCTCAATATGTACATATACTCCTATCTGAACCCGCTCAATAACGTGACGTTTACGCTCGGCGCGAGCGCTGACTTCCTGAGCGGCGACAGCCCTGATGTGGGGAATGAGAACAAGTTCAACCCGAAATTCGGTGTTACCTGGAATCCGATCCCTTCGACGACGCTCCGCGCAGCGGCGTTCAGGGTTCTGAAGAGGACGCTTATTACCGACCAGACGCTCGAGCCTACACAGGTTGCCGGCTTCAACCAGTTCTTCGACGATCCGAACGGAACGGAATCATGGGTATTCGGCGGGGCGATCGATCAGAAATTCCCGAAGAACTTTTTCGGCGGCGTACAATTTACCGCGAGGGATCTTAACGTCCCGTTCCTGGATTTCACAATCGATCCGGAAAACCCTCCCCTCCGGAATGAGAACGTCAACGAATATCTCGGCCTCGCATACCTTTTCTGGGCGCCCCATCCGTGGTTCGCGCTCAGAGCGCAGTATATGTACGAGCGGTTCGATACCGAGGGATTGTCCGATCTGCCGAAGGAGCTGACGACAAACCGCGTGCCGCTCGGGGTCAACTTCTTCCACCCGTCCGGACTTGGGGCTTCGACGACCGTATCTTATCTTAATCAGGACGGGGATTTTCTGTCCCCCGACGGCGACTTTGTATCCGGCGATGACAACTTCTGGATCGTCGACGCGGCGGTCTATTACCGTCTGCCGAAGAGGTACGGTTTCATCACGGTTGGAGCGACGAATCTTTTTGACCAGGAGTTCAATTATTTCGAGGTGGACGTCGACAATCCGCACATACAGCCTGGAAGGGTGTTCTTTGCACGGGTTACGCTGGCGCTGCCGTAATCGGGGATCAAATGAGGAAACAGGGACGGTGTTGATAAGAAAATGCTGAGATTCCGAAAAAGTAAAAAAGTAAGGAGACTGTCACAATGTTGGGGAGATTAACTTTGATTTGCCTCTTGAGTTTAGGTGCAGTCCCGGCGTCATGGATCGAAGCCGGAGCTGCGACTTGCGCAGCAGGTTATACATACAAATGCCCGATACTCGGAGGAACGAAATGTTGCTCATGTTGGAGAACGGGAAGCGAAATTTGTGATACCGAAGTCACGGGATTGGGCAATATTAAAAACTGCGTACCCGGTGTGAATTGCCCGGTCGTGACTTGTTCAGTCTTCGGCACGGTAGATTTAGGGGACGGGCTGTGCAACCCCAACACCTTGGATCCCGACTGCGGCATCAAGGGTATCGCATTTTGCGTGAACCCGGCAGGCAATTCGTCGAAGGCTCAGGGAAATCCGTTTACGCTCGAGACGGTTCTTACCGCATCAGCCAATATAGAGAGATGTGACAGGAACGGCAAATGTTTGAAGTCCGTCGAGATCAACCCGGAGGATTGCCCGGACTGCTGCATTAATGCTAATTGGCAATTCAAAACATTTTCTGCCACTATATTCAACGGGGAGGTTTGCGTATGTCCCGGCGGTTATTCGACAGAGGGGGAATGCTGCGCGGATATCGAGAGACTGCTCGACGGCAGCTGCGCGACAGCCGGTGAAGAGGTTTGCCTTGCGCAGCGATGCACGGCTGATTTGACCGGATACAAGCCGGGGAGGAACATTCCGTACAACTGCACCGATCTTCCGCAATAGGTTGATGCAGGGTGCACTCCGGATCGATGTCATCGGAGTATACGTGGATTCCGTAAAGTCCGCGTATATTAGGTTCTATTAACAAGAAAATCCGAGAATGCCGAATGTGAAGCAGCATTCAGCAATTCTCAAAAGACGGGGGTCATCATCATGTTGGATAGATTAACGATTATCTGCCTTTTAGGTCTGATACTGGTTTCGGTGCCGTGGACCGAAGCCGTCGCGCAAAAAAAGTGCAAGTCCGGGTCCAGGTTCGCATGTAAATCATTAGGCGGGACAAAAGTATGCGCATGCTGGAAAACAGGGAGCGAAATTTGTGAAACTGAAATCACGGGACTGGTCAACTTTCAGAACTGCGTGCCGGGCTCTACTTGTCCTGTTGTCACATGCTCCGTCTTCGGAACGGAAGACCTTGGTGACGGATCGTGCGACCCGAATACGCCCGACCCGGACTGCGGCATTAAGGGTGTGTCCTACTGTGTAGGCCCGACATCAAAAATTGAGAAAAAAACGATTACTCTCGATACGGTGCTCACTGATACGGCCGATATTAACAGGTGCGAACGGAGCACGGCCGGCCGGGACGGTCGCTCTCCAAAGCGGACTCAGTCCGAGGCTTGTACAAAAACAATCGAGCTCGAACCCACGGATTGCCCCGACTGCTGCTCAAGCTCCGTTTCGGAATTTCTGACCTTCACAGCCACAAAATTCAACGGAGTGGCTTGTGTGTGCCCCGGCGGGTACTCGGAGGAGGGAGTATGCTGCGCGGATTCCCAGAGGTATTACGGATGCTGCGTAAACGAGGGCGAGGAGATATGCGTAGCGCAGCAGTGTTCGGCTAATTTAACGAATTACACGCCGGGGAAGAGCATACCGTATTCATGCACTCCGCTCCCTGATTTCGAACTGCAGTAGCGTGGCGAATCGAGTCGATTTCCTCGGAGGGTATGAAGATTCGGGAGAGTCCGGCCGGAGTCAGGGGTTAAAATTCCAGGCAGCTTTTCCTCAACGGGCGTGCCTATGAGACTATCTTTTAAATCTCTTTTTTCGGTGAATCCTGTTTCTCTGACACTGTGCACGATCCTGATCGTTACGGCGCTTTTCCTGTTAAAGATAACGATCCTCGACGTGATCGAATTGAAAACCTACGACCTGCGTTTCCTGTCCCGCGGTGCGCTGCCGCCCTCGCCGGCGGTCGTTATAGCGGCTATAGACGAAAAAAGCCTCGATAGCGAAGGGCGCTGGCCATGGCCCAGGGCGAAGATCGCCGCTCTTGTGGACATCGTTTCCAGAGACGGCGCGAAAGTGATAGGCTTCGATATAGGTTTCCTCGAGGCGGATGAGAACTCACAGCTGGGGTTGATCAATCAATTCAGTCAGAAGGTCGATGCTCAATATGGTAAACACTCGCGGCTGGCAGGCTTCATAGAAGAAAGCAAAAAGAAAGCCGATAACGATTTAGCCCTGGCCGAAGCAATAAAGAATTCGTCTGCGGTAGTAGTCCTGGGATATTTCTTTCACATGAGCGAATCCGACCTCGACTACACCATAGGACAGAATGAAATTGACAAACAGATCGAACGCATCAGTAATTCAAAATACCCGTTCGTGCTCTACGAAGGACAGGTAACGGATACCGTCCCATTTATTAAGGCCTATGCTCCGGAGAGCAATCTTAAAATTTTTACGGATGCGGCGGCTTCCTCCGGCTATTTTACTCTGCAAAGCGATGAGGACGGTGTCCTCCGATGGATGCCGCTCGCTATACAGTATGGCGAGGATCTGTTTCCTCCCCTGTCGGTCTTGTGCGCCTGGCATTACCTGGATAAGCCTCAACTGATGGTGAATGTGGGTAAGTACGGCGTGGAAGGGATACAGATGGGAGAACGATTCATACCTACTGATGAGAGCGGTCAAATGCTCATAAACTATCTTGGTCCGCCAAAAACCTTCCCCTATCTCTCCGCCGGCGATATCCTCAGCGGCGAGTTCGCAAAAGGGACCTTTAAGGATAAAATCGTTCTTGTCGGCGCCACGGCCACCGGAATCTACGACTTGAGGAATACACCCTTCAGCCCCTCGTATCCCGGTGTGGAGGTCCATGCCAATGTCATAGACAACATATTGACACAAAATTTCATTTCGAAGCCCCGCTGGTCGAAGATTTACGATCTGCTCGCCATCATTATCATGGGAGTCCTGATCGGGATCGCCATACCGCGGATGAGCGCTTTAAAGGGTTTTTTGTTCGTTACCGGATTGATGACCCTGTATGTGATCGCCGCGTTCTGGCTTTTCGTGAACGCCGGGATGTGGCTTAACATAGTCTATCCACTGCTGACGCTTTCAATGAGCTATATAGTCCTTACCGTTTATTACTATGCCACGGAGGAGCGGGAACGTAAGAAAATAAAAAAGGCTTTCACTCATTATGTGGCTCCGGTGGTTATCGAAGCCATGCTGAAGGACCCTGCGCGCTTAAAACTGGGGGGAGACGAGAAGGTCCTGACAGTTTTGTTCAGCGACCTTCAGGGATTTACTTCTGCTTCCGAGCGTTATGCCCCTCACGAGATGATCGTGCTTCTCAGCGAATATTATGCCCGGATGACGGAGCAGGTCTTCGCTCATGAGGGCATGCTCAAAGAGTATGTGGGCGATGAGCTGATGGCTATTTTCGGTGCCCCGGTCGATCAGATCGACCATGCGGAAAGGGCGTGTGCCGCGGCTCTGGCCATGAGGGATCATCGCAGTGCGATGAACAAAGAATGGTCCGAGATCGGACGCCCGCCCCTCATAGCCAGGACCGGGATCAACTCCGGCCGCATGCTGGTGGGCAACATCGGGTCGAAATATCGCTTTGCCTACGGTGTGCTCGGAGACCAGGTGAATCTGGGCTCCCGCCTCGAGGGGCTGAACAAGGGCTACGGAACTGAAATCCTTATCGGTGAGAACACCGCTCAGCTGGTAGGGGGTAAATTCCTGCTGCGGGAGGTAGACATGGTGCAGGTAGTCGGCAGGGTACAGCCGGTGAGAATATATGAGCTCCTCGCCGCGGCCGGAGCGACACTGCCCGACGAGCAGGAAAAGGCATTCGGTCTCTACGCCGCCGGGTTGGGAGCTTACCGAGAACGACGCTGGGGCGAAGCCCTCAAGGCATTCAACGAATCCATCAGGCTATGGCCGTGTGACGGTCCTTCCACGACGATGGCCGAGCGCTGCGAAATTTACCGGAACACGCCGCCGCCGGAAGATTGGGACGGCGTATTCGAGGCTATGCATAAGTTCAAGTGAGCCGGAACCCCCGCGGGAAGATACCGGTGAACGGTTCCCATGCTTGCGAGAATTTCGGAAACCTATAACTTACTATGCGGAATGCTTTGTTGTCTCGTTTAAGTACCAGATCACTGGCGGAGGGCGAGGGATTCGAACCCCCCAAGCCCTTTCGGACGCCGGTTTTCAAGTCCTATTTAGTGCGTATTCACAACTTTCCCGAATCGTTGAAATAATTGTAAGCACACACAAAAAAACGATTTCCATCTATTACACATGGTTAGATTGATTCTATAATGGTGACGTTAATTATGGATGATTCTTAGAAAATGCTTAGAAAGGCAAATTCAGCAATATATTGTGATGCCGACTTTCTCGGCAAGCTCGGTAACGCTCATTTTCCGCTTCGCTAACGTGACGTCGATGTTAATGATGATTGCCATGCTAGTTGCGTTAGACTGTTAAGTCGTTCTCAGATTTTATATCCACGACATTTTGCAAAACCCGTTCAAACATTGATGCCGCAGTGGCAATAACGGCCGAACCGAAGGTGATGAGGATTCCCATGAAAACCCCACCTGCAGCGTCATCACTGCCACGGTTCAACATAATGAAGATTTCTTCTACCGCAACAAAACCAATGATGGCTAACGCACAGTATTTGATCGTCCGTAGAGCTTTCACGGCTTCCTGTGAGAATACCTTATTTTGTCCGACATATCCCAAGACTTTGAATGCCTTATAGAGCGCCACGAAGAAAGGAATAGAACCCAGATACACTAACGCCAGAAAAGGATCGTGGAAGTAGATTTGAGAGAGCGTGGCATGCGCGTTTCTGCCCTCGATGTGAGGCTCCCAGAGCAAGAGAGCGAGAGCTCCAATACCAATGAGCACAACGACGACCCGAAGAAATATAGTTGAGCTTTTTTTCATAGGTGGTTTTTATAAATTATATGCCCACATTAATTTATCCCTTATCGTTTGTCAATATATATTTATCGTTATCCGTGGATAACCTTCCTACACCTACTTCAATGCTTTACAATTTCCTATTTAATAATACGGATTATCTCTTGAAGAAGAAAATCAAGATTTGGGTGAAAATTCATTTGCGTTTTTGTAGGTAGAATTTCTTTCTTATTTGGGTGTGTAAGTACAAGCCTGCCATTTTCTTCGTTGACTCTTGAAGCGGTTTTACTTCATCCTTAAAACTTATTGAACCATAATTTGAACTGACTTTTTCAAAACTTTTCATTCTGAATATGGGAGTAGCGGCAAGAATTATGGATGGTTCTTAGAAAATACTTAGAAGGGAGGATCGGTTAAAGGAAGGATTTAATGAAGGGATTTAATGAAGGAGCTAAAATGATTCCTAATTCCTCACTTTCTCCCGCAGAATATCTTATAAAACTTCATTGTCACCACTTATGAAGACCTGGGAAATGCGTTTACAGACATGACAATCGGCAAGCTCGGCAAATAAAGCTCATACCTAAAGAGAACTGCGTTTGCGAAAGGGCGTATCGGGAGAACCCGCATAGGTAACCGCAGTAGACTCTTTGGATTCGGCGGATTCGTTACCCGCTTTATCAACAGATGAAACAGTATAAGTATATTTAGTTGACGGATCGAGATTCGTATCCGAGTAATACGTATTTTGAACAATCTTTATCGGAATACCGTTTCGATATATACGGTAACCGGCTACGTCAACATCATCAGTCGAAGGTCCCCAGGAAAGGTTTATTTGGGAGCCCGAAATAACGATAGCCGTCAGGGCGGATGGAGTCGAAGGAGGGTGAGTATCGGTAAATTTCTGCGTGGTGAACGAGCGGTCTTCGGAAACGATCGTATCGCCTGATTCGTCCTTGGACATCACTCTGTAATGGTACGTGGTTTCGGGTTTGAGCCCCGTTATCGACACAAGATGGTTCACATCCATATAGGAATCATGTTTACTCAACTGGCCGTAGGAAACATCGGTCCCGTATTCCACCCTCGAATCTCCGGGCTCGGCGGTACTCCACGTTATGAGCGCCGAATCATGGGTTACCGATTCACTCCTGATCGAAAGCTCGGTGATTATAGTTTCACTCTTACAAAGATTAAGAAGCCCTTTTTGCTCCGCGGACATGCTCACATTGCTCGGATTGCTGAAGGTCGAATTCGCATCCTGTCCGGTAACGGATTTCCACCTTGCAAAGTCGAGCGTACCGTCGGCTTTGAATACCGAACGATTTACCGGGTTGTACCAAACGTTTTTATTGGAAGTCAGGCTGTCTATGAACCGGCCGGCGGGGCTTTCCTTAACGTCGATAAGCGACTGATTCCCCTGCTTTCCCATGAGGACATTGTAGACGATCGTCCAATTCCGGGTATATAGATTCGTTTTCTTACCCGTTTCCCAATTGTCTACAGACCTTCCCGTATTAACCCCTCTTACGGCGATCTGACTGTCTCCATTGCCATAAAAAACGTTTCCATCCAGAGTGACGTACTGCGAGTTGTCACCGATTATCCCCGGACCTTCTTCGTTATTACAGATAGCGCTGTCCTGAATCGTGACCGGCCCCTGGCTCGCTTCGACGAATATTCCGTCTTTCAGATTGTTGGCAAGAATGGCGTCTTCGATAGTTACGTCCGAGCAATCGAAATCACACCAGAACCCGTGCGCCTGGTTGCCGACGGAAACATGGTTCCTGTATACACCGTTGTGGATCCTCAAATGCTTTAATCCCGCGACGGCGAAGCCTGTAAAACCGCCTCTTGCGCCTCTCCAGTTATTAAAAGAGGTGGTATTATCTTCAAAGAGCAAGTTCTTGATCCGCCATGCTTCCATCCCCCTCCCTCCGTTGTAATTAGCCACATTGCCGCGGGCTGTTATGTTATTCGAGCCGTTGAATCTGAGCCCTCCCCAGTTATTCCAGATAAAAGAGTTGTCCTCGACGAGGATATTCGAAGAGTTATTTATGTCGACCGCGTTACCGTCAACAGCAGTATTGGCATGTTTGAATACGAAGCCTCTGATGGTCACATTCTCTCTGCTGTCAATGGTAAAAAGCTTGGGGCGGACGGCGACCTCGACCCTGTAATTATTTATATCGGCTCCGGCCGGCATCCGTACGTATATCTTATCCTGAGACTCCGATACATAAAATGAGTTCACGGAGAGCTCTTTGTTGGTAAGCACCTGCTTCATCATCTTGCCGCCGACGAATACCATCTCCCTCCTTCTCACTATCTCGGCGAGATTCTCGTCGTTAGGCCAGGGCTGGGGAACCGCCCCCCAGTTATAAGGCCAGCTATGGGAATATATATTATTGGTTCCGGATTCTCTCCTCCATCCCGTCCAGACATCGGAACCCGATATAACCACGTTATCCAGAGAAGAAGCTTTGAAAATTATCGCTGCTTCCGTATTTGAATGATCGGGGACAAAAGGGAGGGCCACCGATTCTCTGTATGTTCCCGGATTCACTATAACAGTGGTCTGTATGCCGCTCCTGTTATTTTTATCCGCGAGATTGGCGGCCTTGGATATGGTTTTGAGAGGGCGGGCTTTCGTCCCGTTATTACCGTCCGATGCGTAGGGATTATTGCCGTCCACGTATATCTCGGCCGCATAAAGTGCATCGCCGCAAAACGCAGCAGAAAGAAAAAACGCAACTATCAACAGACAAGGTTTGAAAAAAGTCATAATTTACCTCCGCATTAAACAGATGTCACTTGGGCCCCTTCTCCGGCTGATACGATCATGCTTTCCTTATACCATTCAATCGTTTCTCCGAGTCCGTCCCTAAAAAGTGTCGCAGCACGGAAGCCTATTTCCTTCTCAGCCCTGGAAACATCGAGACTCCTTCTGGGCTGACCGTCCGGGCGAGAGCTATCCCATTCTACCGCCCCTTCATAACCGGTCATTTCCTTTATCATGGTCACCAGGTCCCTGATCCTGATTTCCTCGCCCGAGCCCAAGTTCAGGGGTTCGTCTTTGTCGTATTTTTCAGCCGCCGTGACTATTCCCCTTGCCGCGTCTCTAACGTAGAGGAATTCGCGAGACGGATTCCCGGTGCCCCACGCAGTAACTTTCTTCAGGCTCCTCGCCCTGGCATCAATGAACTTCAATATAAGCGCCGGAATTACGTGAGCGTCCTCGGGATCGAAATGGTCTCCCGGACCGTAGAGATTTACCGGCACCAGATATATGGCGTTAAAGCCGTATTGCCTCCTATAGGACTGCGCCTGGACGAGAAGGGCTTTCTTGGCTATGCCGTAGGGGGCGTTCGTCTCTTCCGGATAACCGTTCCATATGTCCTCTTCTTTAAAAGGAACAGGCGTAAACTTGGGGTAAGAGCAAACCGTACCGACCGCGACGAATTTACCTACTCCCGCGACCCTTGCCGCTTCCATGAGCTGAATTCCCATAATCGCATTATCGTAAAACAGCTCGCCGGGGAACTTCATATTAAATCCAATCCCTCCGACCTTCGCGGCGAGGTGAATAACCAAGTCAATATCCTCTACGGCTTTCACGCAATTCTCCCAGACCCTCAAGTCGAGGTCGCGACTGCGAGGCAGCTTGATATTTCTGCTCGGAACGCCCCTCCGAAGCAGCTCTCTGACGACGAATGAGCCCAGAAAACCGCTACTCCCGGTCACAAGTATGCGCTCGTTACTCAGGCTTCTGCTCATAACGACGGATTCCCTACGAATGAAAAAATTGCTGAATCGATTTTGTCAGTATGCCGTAACAGCGGTTCTAATCACCGCTCCACCACTTTTCCGGATATTTTTTCTTCAGAACCCTGTACCCCTCCCCCACCGGAATCAACCCCATCCTTTTCATGTCCGCGTCCACCATGATTTTTACGAGGTCCTTGAAACCTACCCTGACATTCCATCCCAGGAGATCGGCCGCCTTGCGGGGATCGGCCCTGAGACTCTCTACCTCGGTAGGCCTGAAATATTTCGGGTCTGTCCTCACGTATTTTTCCCAATCGAGCCCGACATAAGAGAAGGCCTCCTCGACGAATTCCCTTACCGAATGCGTCTCCCCGGTGCCGATCACAAAGTCCTCCGGGGTCCCGAGCTGGAGCATGCTCCACATCATCTCCACATACTCGGGCGCATATCCCCAGTCGCGCGTGGGCTCGAGATTGCCGAGATAGAGGTGACTTTGCCTGTCCATGAGTATATTGGATATGGCCCGGGTTACTTTCCGCGTGACGAACGTCTCACCCCTCCTCGGAGACTCGTGATTGAAGAGTATCCCGGTTACGGCGAACAGATTGTATCCCTCCCTGTAGTTGACCGCCGTCCAGTGAGCCATGAGCTTGCCGCAGGCATAAGGGCTTCTCGGCTGAAACACGGTCGACTCGTTCTGCGGGGGCGGGGAAGCCCCGAACATCTCGCTGCTCGATGCCTGATAGAACCTGCACTTGATCCCGCTCCGCCTGATCGATTCGAGTATCCTGACGGTGCCGAGACCCGTGACGTTGTTGCTGTATTCAGGCATATCGAAGCTGACCCTGACATGGCTCTGAGCGGCCAGGTGGTATATCTCGTCAGGCTCGATGTTATATATCAAATTCGTCAGCTGGCTCGAGTCGCTGAGATCGCCGTAGTGGAGATAGAGCGCGGCGTCGGGATCGTGCGGATCGACATATATATGGTCAATCCTGTCCGTATTAAAACTGCTCGACCTCCTGATCAATCCGTGGATCTCGTATCCTTTAGACAGCAAGAACTCAGCCAGATAAGAACCGTCCTGCCCGGTTATCCCGGTAATAAGCGCCCTCCTCCGCGGGGTTTCCTTAAAGCGCCTGGATGTATAATCGGTTTCCGCAGCAATAGTGATTGTCATTGTTTCGAACCTCCGGATAGGGAATTAACGTTATGAAACTGCTTCAGGGCTTCCGAACCCCAACGCGCCCAGGCGGGGTGAGCTCTGAGCACCCGGCGGCGCTAATGTGCAGACGCGGCGGATTTCTTTACCTTGCCTGCCCCGGCTCTTTCGTTCTTCCTCATGCCGAGGACGGCCTTCTCCGGGACGAATCCTAATTCGCTTCTCCTGCCCGAACGCATGAAGTCATCGAAATATTCTATCGTTTTCCTGAGTCCCATCTCGATATCTATGGTCGGCGACCACCTCAACATTTCGGTCGCCAGTGTGATATCCGGTTGTCTTCTCACGGGATCGTCGGTCGGAAGCGCTCTCGAAACTATCTTCGATCCGGAACCTGTGAGGCCGATGATCATTTTTGCAAGATCGATGATAGTCATCTCGACCGGGTTTCCGAGATTCACCGGCCCGGTAAAATCGCCGGGCGTGTTTATGAGAGCGATGATCCCGTTCACCATATCGTCCACATAGCAGAACGACCTCGTCTGTAAGCCGTCTCCGTAAACAGTTATCGGCTCGCCGAGCAGGGCCTGGACTATAAAGTTGCTCACGACTCTCCCGTCCTGAGGGTGCATTCTGGGGCCGTAGGTATTAAAGATCCTCGCCACTCTGATATCTATCCCGTGCTGACGGTGATAGTCGAAAAAGAGCGTTTCAGCACATCTTTTCCCCTCGTCGTAGCACGACCTCGGGCCTACGGGATTGACGTTCCCCCAGTACCCTTCCTTCTGCGGATGCATCGCGGGGTTACCGTAGACTTCGCTCGTCGACGCCTGAAACACCTTGGCTTTCAGCCTCTTGGCCAGGCCCAGTATGTTTATGGCCCCCAGCACATTTACCTTCGTCGTCTGTACCGGATCGAACTGGTAGTGTATCGGAGAGGCCGGACATGCGAGGTTGTATATCTCGTCCGCCTCTATATACAGCGGGAAACAAATATCGTGACGAACGACCTCGAAGAACGGATCTCCGATCATGCTTTTTATGTTTTGTTTCGTACCCGTAAAGAAATTATCTATGCATATCACCTCATTCCCCTGGTCAAGCAATCTCTCGCATAAGTGGGAACCTATAAAACCGCTTCCTCCCGTGACTGCGATCCTTCTTTTCATTTTCGATCCCTCCTCGGGTCAATCAGTTGACGCCGTGCAGATTTAAAATTTTAATATTCTCGTCTTCTCAAGCATTACCAGTCCAATAAAGAGCGGCCCGTAAAGGAGATACCTGCGCCAGAGCCTGCGAGGCTCGCTCAATAGACGCCAAAGCCATTCGAATCCGTTTTCCCTGAACAATAACGGAGCCTGGGGCTTGACGCCGGCCAGGAAATCAAAGGCTGCCCCCACACCCACCATGACCGGGACCCGCAGCTCGCACGCATGCTCATACATCCACACCTCCTGCTTCGGCGCTCCCAACCCCACCCATAGCACGTCGGGACCGATGTCGTTGATCATCCCCACTATATCCCTGTCTTCCTTCTTCGTCAGAGAACGAAATGGGGGAGAATAAGAGCCCACAAACCTGAGCCCGGGATATTTACCCGAGAGCCTGTCGGCAATCTTCTCGGGGATGCCGGGTTTCCCTCCATAGAGGAAGTGCCGGTATCGGGGACCCGTCTCGCGTAAAAAGCTTTCCATCAGCTCGGGCCCGTAAACGCGCCTCTTTAAGGGATACCCGCCCAGCCTGCCCAGCCACACGAGAGGCATCCCGTCAGGCACTACCATATCGGCCGAGTTGAGAACGTTTTTATACTCCGGGCTCAGCCACGACTCCGTTACCACGTGCGTATTGGTTACGGCAATGTAATGGCCGTGGTCTTTTTGTTCGATCCATCCGGTCATCATGCGCACTACATCGTCTATCTGAACCGCGGCGACTTCCACGCCAAGTATTCCGTATCTATCAGGCTTAGTGTTATTCATCAAAGTATTCCTTACGGTATTTATTTTCCGGGTACGAACTTCTTTAAATTAAAGGCTCAGTGAGTTTTCGATCCGGATCCGTTCTTTTCTATCGCTCTCTCGTAGATGTCGACAAGAATCCGGTAGTTCCTTTCCGAAGTGTAATTGGCTTCGTATTCCATCCTGGCGGCTCTCCCCATCCGCGCCATCGCCTCGGGGTTATTCCATGCCCAGCACACTTTGGCCGACAAATCCTCCGCACTGCCAGGAATAAAATGGAGTCCCGTATATCCGTCTCTGATATTTTCGGACATGACTCCCGCCCCCGATGCTATGACCGGTACGCCGCAGGCGAATGCCTCGACCGCCACCATGCCGAATGTTTCGTAATAGCCCTCTGACGGCCACACGAGGAACCGCGCATTCTTAATCAATTCGATCAGATTTTCCTTTTCCATTCGCTCCAGTATCTCAATAGAGCCAAGACGGTTTGAAGAAATATAGTCGGCAACCTCGCCCGCGAGACGTCCCTCCCCCCTGATTTTAAGGGGGATATCTCTGTTGTGACGCCATGCCCGCAGCAGTGTATTGATCCCCTTCTCGTTATCGAGCCGGCCTATGAAGAGCGCGTAGTCACCCCACCCATGCGTGCGGCAGCCCGGATCCGGATCGACGAAATGCGGTTTGAGCGCAATCTTGTGAGGCGGGATCCCGCCTTTTATGAACATCCTTTTATAGAACTCGGTGAAGACGATATACGTATCAACGGCGCGACCCCAGGTCCCGAGAAAACGGTGAAGAGTGAGCATCGACGCCACAACAGCCGTCTGAGAGACCGATTCCCTGTAGCAGCCGTGCAAGACCCCCGGCCACGGCGGGGTCCTGCCGACGCAGTCCTCGCACACCTTCCCGTTCCTGTACAGATTGGCGGCCGGACACAGGAGCCTCGGATTGTGAAGGGACTGAACGACCGGCACATCCGCCTGTTTGCACGCGTAGTAAGCAGACGGCGAGATGAGCACGAACGTATTGTGGAAGTGAGCGATATCGGGCTTGAACTTTTCTATCAGGCCGAGAATTTTTCGCTCGGAGCTCCGCGACCAGAGCGTATTGACGGCGAGCGCGAGGGGGGTCATGGAGCCTGCCCTTTCGTTGTTCTCGGTGTACTCCGCGACCTCGTGACCGTGTTTTCGGAGCAGCTCCGTCTCCGCCGCAAAGACCGTGTCTTCCCCCCCCGGCTGCTGATAGAAATTGTGCGCAACTAGTACTCTCATGATTTCCTTATAAGGTAACGAAGCTCGCCGTCGATAAGGACCGATTGCAGTATGTACCCGAGAACGTTCTGTATCGCGCTCTTGTTGTATTGTATATACCACTTCAGTCTCTTCCGGTTCTTATAACCCGAGCGGTCTATAATAGTCTCTAGAGAATTTCCGGTGAAGAGCACGAAGTGCCCTGCCCTCAGCGCTTCCCGCCATCTCTCTCCCTGGATCCTTGCCCTGAGCGAGTCCGCGTTCGGCGTGGATATATAAACGAAACCGTCCTCGTTCAGCAAGAGGTTGAATCTCCCGATCTCAAGCCATGGAGACCCGAGGTGCTCTACGACATCCATGGTTACGATACCGTCGAACGTAAGCCCCTCGGGTATCTCATCGAGCGTCCTGAACACTTTGAACCCCATATTTAAAAGTCTCTCGTAACCGAAAGGCTCGACTCCGTACACGTCCGCGCCCATTTCCGAAAGCGCGATCAGAGCGTCGCCCCTTCCGGCCCCGAAATCGAGTATTTTAAGTCCGCTGAAATCCGTCACCCCGAGCGACTCGGCTATCTTCTTTACGTATATGCGCGCGAGATTGATGGACGTTCCCCCCGTCTCGCTCCTGTTTTTATAGGGCGCCGTCCAGCTGTTGACGTACAGCTCGATGACGCTCTCCGTTTCCGGCAGCGGGTGCCGGAATATCAGCCTGCAGGAGGGGCACCTCCAGAAGCTGAGGCTCCTCCAGTAAAGAATGGTCTTGCCGCTGCAATACCTGCATTCTATGTTTTCAATCGGCACATAAGGCTCGACTGCATTCGACATTCGGAATTTTTCCATTTTCTCAGTCCTCCTCGGAATTGCGATAGTTTGATTGTTTAATACGGCACATCATCGTCCCGATAATACGCGGCGGCTCATACCGTCGGCGACGTTCTCGCCGCGAATACCGCTTCCCTGCGCCTCGAGTACTTGTGAAGTCTGTATAAAAATTCCCCATATCCCATTACGAGGAAAAAAGTTAGAGGCGGGTGCCAGAAGATTTCGGTCGTGAACATGGAACGCACCGATATGAGCGCGAGAATACCTATGCTCTCCACGGCCAGACAGTGTGTAAGGGACGCGGTCGGACTCGAAAAAGCCGAAGACAGCAGATTAACCCACGTCCTTATAAATGCAGCAGCTACGAAAACCAGCCCGAGGAGCCCGACTCCGATCATAATCTCGAGCCAGGTATTGAGGACCGATGACCATTCGCTTGCGCTAAGGTTCCTGCCCAGCTCCGTCAGCACCGCAAACCTGCCGCCCGCATACGCTCCGAACCCCAGGAGCGGACTCCGCTTGAACAGCTCCCATCCCAAAACCCATCCTTCCGTCCTTCCCGACAGCGAAGAAAACTGCACCTCGTTTTGTCCGCGCAGAAAGAATTCCCAGAAGATATCGGTAAAACTCGTAAGTGTCAGCGCGGCGAAAAGCAGTATGGCCGTGAGAGCGATCGGCCCGATTCTCCTTGCGGCAAACAACATGAGAGGGACGGCGACCAGAAAACCCGTGATCGGCGACCTGCTCTGAGCGAATACGAGCGTAACCATCGCCGCAATAAAAAGGACGATGTAAAACGCCTTATCCCTCGAGAAGAGAAACCGGTTGAGCGCAACGATGCCCAGTATTGCGCCCAGCTCTCCCACATGGTTAGTTTCCATGGCCGGTATGGCTCCCGCGAGCTGGACGCCCAGCAATCCTACGTCATGACGGAGGCCCAGGTCCGGCCATAATAAAGCCCCTGCCCATGCGCTTGCGGCAAGCAAAGCTACTAAAAGCCATGTCCAGTCGAAGAGTGACTTCATATCGCTCAGCGACCGCACTGAAGCCAGTATTGCGGCGATAAGCGCTAAATCGATCAGATACTCAAGCGACTTGTAGAGAGTCCATGCCGGGTAGAGCGACCACAGAGACGATATGATCGCGACTACAGCGTATCCGGTCAGGAGACCTAACGAGCCTCCGAGGAGTGAAGAAAGCCAGTCGGTCTTCTTCATCGCAAGCCTGACAACCAGCACAGCCCCGATAACCGCCATCAGTCCCATCCTGTAAAGCGCCCAGGAATCTATCGGGTTTTGCTGTATGGTCTCTGTGTCCCTGATACGAAAAACGAGCCCGCTCAGCAACATCAGGAGCCACAGCATATGCCACCAGCGCAGCTGAGAGATCAATACACGGAATCTGAAGCTCGAAACATAAAACGCTCTCAGGACAAGCAGAGCCGCAGGCAGCCCCAGAGCGACAAGGAGCAGGACATGCTCATTGAATCTCTCCGAAGTCACCAGAATTCCTATGCCGATGAGAGAGGCGACGACAATAACGACAATTAAAGGCTTTGCGCTCCCCGGCTTTGCTGCAGTTCTCATCTATGCCACAAGCTCCTGATAGATCTTGTTTATCAATTCCCCTTTTTTGTCCCAATCGAATGATTCCGACACTCTCTTACGCGCTGCTTCGCCCATTTTCCGGCCGAGCTCCGAATCTTCCGCAAGCCGGATCATCGCATCTCTGAGATCGCTGACGGTCTGCCTGGACGATTGTGCACGGAGCTTGAATCCGGTCTCCTTCGTAACCTGCATGCCCGGACCGCCGAGATCGAGGCACAGGACGGGCTTGCCGAGAGCCATGGCTTCGAGACATACCCAGCCGCCCGAGTCATGGAGGCTCGGATGCACGAGCGTATCGGACTCGGCGAGCCTCTTTAAAGTCTCTCTCCGCGGGAGCTCACCGAAGAACCTCACCTTATCCGCTATGGAAAGCCCCCGAGCGATGATTTCGAGATTCCGCCTCTCCGGGCCGTCGCCGACAAACCAGTATTCACTCGATGGATATTCCCTCACGAACCCGGAAAAAGCCTTGAGCCCCATGTGGAAACCCTTCCAGTGGAGAAGCCTCCCTATGCTTATCACCACGAACCGGTCGGATTTCTCTCCCCCCAACTTTTTAAACTCCTCGAGGTCTCTCGCGCCTATACCGGACTCAGGGAATACCTCGACCCTTTTAGCACCGAGCACCGATACCCGATCGCCCGTCTCCCCGACCTTGGCCAGAACCAGCTCCGCCCTTCTTATGCTCATGAGCACGAACGGGTCTTTCTCCCCAATCCGCCTCGCCGCATTCCTCATCCACTCGTGAACCTTTCCTCTCAGTGTGAAGCACTTGTGATATGCACCGGGCGCGGACTCGGCGCCGCCCACGGGGCCGTGTATAAAAGGCATGGGCAGGAGTGACAGGAAGCTCGGCATCCAGTAAACGCCGAGAGTCAGATGATGGGCGACGTCGAACTTTATCTCGTTATGCAGCCGTCTTGCAAGAAAATAGACCGCAATCTGCCAGAGATAATAATACAAATGAACGCCCCGCTGCCCTCTCTTCCAGAACCTCGCCCAACCCGGATAATCGAAATATATCCAGTGTACGCCGGAGAGAGCCCCCCCGTTTTCCCGCTCGATGGATTCCCGGTTGTTTGCCCGCGTTATCACCCAAACGTCGTGGAAGCGCGCTATCTGATTCACCCAGTTCCACCCCACGCCGGGCTCGGAACCCTTGCCGGACTCGCACGCATACGCAGATAGAAGCACTTTCAGTCTTTTCTGCATCTTAATTTCCTCATCAGTCGCCGCTCAAGAGGATTACGATCTTGGAAAGCCGGCCCAGCTCTTTAAAATCTGCGCGCCCTTCAGAAGCCGCAAAAGAAAGCCTATCGAGGACGTATAGCAGAAAAAGCGCTTTCAGAATATTTTTGCCGACGCCGATCTTTTCCCAATATGCCTTAGTCAGATCGTTGTACGAGTCCTTTAATACCGCGTCCGTCAGCTCGACAGGATTTCTTTTATATAGATAAAAGTTCGTTTGAAAGATAAAATGGAAGAGGTCCCACCCCGGGGGTCTGTCATCACGGGAATACTCCCAATCATACAGAAAGAGTTTTCCGCCGGCCAGGTACGCGTTCCAGGGGGCGAAATCTCCATGGGAGATATGGAACGGGAGACTCACGCCGCCTAGCGCCTCTTCCGCACGCGGGACGCCGTTTCTCTCCAGCACGGCGCGGTAATAACGGTTCTCCACATCTTTTACCCTTTTTAGAATATCCCTCCAATAGCCGCTCTCCCGAAGCCGCGTCCTGGACACGTTCATGTCCGCGAGCCCGCATATAGCCGCCACGTACTCTGGTGTCAACGTCCCGGGCGCAGGCTTGAGCCCGCCCTCCGGAGGTGATTCGATCACCAGATAGCGGCCATGCCACCACCCCGCAAATAGCACCGTCGGCGTAAGGAAGGAGCCGTCAGGCGCTGCCGACAGCTTTCCAATAGCACGGGCTTCGTTCTCCGCGAGAGAGTTCGTAATCTCGTTCCATCCGGTCTTGACATAACCCAGAACGTCGCCTTCGCAACTACTTATCTGTATGACCGGCTTCCTGCAGTTCCCGGGCGTGCCGAGCGAAAGAGCGAAGCGGAGGTTATTCCGCTGAATTACTTCTTTCAGATGTTCGGATAATAATATGTCTCTTCTGTCTTCGGTCTGGACGTCACGGTCCACGACGAGTTTCACCGTTTTCAATAAAAATCTGCTTACGCCGGAAGTGAGGCCGTTTGAGAAGAGAGCCTTCACCGCTCTGGCTTTGCCGTTCTGAGCGTTATAGAGATCGAGACCGTTGACGGCCGACACGGGACGTGACGGCAACAGATATCCGCGGCCGTCCCCGACCTGGAGACATTTGAATTCATACAGTGTTTCCCACCCAGATAAGCCGGCGGCATCGACATCACGGTCCATTGCGAAACGCGCTTTCCCGCTGTCCGCGGAGAGTACGGAAGTGAGCCAGTCGAGCGTACCCCGCATATCACCGCCGCCGAACCACACATCCCTCCGTGACTTGTAGCGGTCGTGGAGGTAATCCATGATTATTTCTCCTGCTTCGACCGTGACTTCCTCGGGCGGACTGTGAGCGTCAAGCATAAAGGCGTTGGGCGTCCTCAGGGCCATGTCTCTGTAACGCCCGCGCTGACGACGGAGCTCTTCCCCCCCGATCTCCTCCTTTCGTTTGAGGAGCTCGCCCTCCTTCGCATCAAGCACAAAAAGAAGGTCGGGGGCGGGAACGAATCTGCGTGCAAACGCCGCAAGCCGTAAGGGGCCGCCGTATCTGAAGAGCACGAGGGTCGATCTTACGAACCTCGGATAGAGCTTATAGAAATAACCGAGTGTGTAATCTACGGTGTAATATCCGAGTTTCAGGAGAGACGCGAATAAATTCCGCGGCGGCTTTCCGTGGGGATCGGTCACAGGCTTACCGTGAGACTTGCCTCCTATCAGACCGGGACGGAGATGAAA
>JRYK01001334.1_pt1 | contig 40130 bp, 43 predicted proteins | sample 235381 | NCBI WGS metagenome assembly JRYK01 (sample SAMN03074220, study PRJNA261476) | activated sludge metagenome | biome: Wastewater Treatment Plant; feature: Wastewater; material: Activated sludge; isolation source: activated biomass of a wastewaster treatment plant treating hydrocarbon... ... | reverse complement strand
GAGTTCAAGGAGTAAGAGGGCGCTCCGGCCGAGGCATCCGGCTCCGGGAAATAATCGTCATGGAATTGAGAAGTGCGCCTTTATCACATGCTCTCGACCGAAGATGCGCCGAATATCGGCCCCAAAATTATGCTTAGATGCGGATTAATTATCGTGTAGTGTATTTTAAGCCAGGCCGGGAGAGTGGAATGACGGCCCGGAGAACAGACAGGAGGTGTCATAAGTAATGAGTATTATTGCCGAATCTCTCAATAAATATATATTTCCGCTGTTGGCGCTGATCACATTCGCGGTACTTCCTCACAACCCGTTCGCCGGGAGCTACGCGGAAGCCGCCGTTTATAACAATAAGGAAAAGATATATCTCAAGGAGATCACACCCATTCTTTATGAGCTTTCAGAAGTAGGCAAATCCGTGAGCCAGAAGGCTGTGAGCCTCCAGAACGGAAGCCCGGAGGAATGCTCGTACGAGTTCGGATATTACCAGGGTATAGTCGAAAGCCTGAGGGTGAGGCTCAACACGGTCGCCGCTCCGCCGACTATGTTGAACATACAGTCGACGGCCCTCCTCGCCATAGGCGACTACATAAGCGGACTCAGCCTTTACACGAGGGCGTGCACGGAGGACGATTACAATATGAAGTCCAAGCTTGGATACGACGGCATGCAGAGGATCATCGACGCCGACGCGAAGATAAAGCAGGTGAACTACCTGATCGCGAACCCCAGGGCACAGGCTCAGCCGCAGACTCAGGTCCAGACCCGGACTCAAGCACAGACACAGGCCGTGACCACCAATAAAATCGCACAGATGTGCGCATCGACCTGGCCAGCCGACCCGAGGATGCAGGATTACTGCGTGAAGAACCAGACCGAGGCGCTCGTGAAGCTCAACGAGATGAACCGCACATACGCGCCGGGCTCGCGAGAGAGACAGACGATCCAGAACTGCAGCTCCCTCTGGAAAAAGGGAGATACATACGACTACCGCATGGTCGTGTTCTGCGTCGAGAACGTGCTGGGGAAACAGGCGATCCCGCAATAGAGACGGCGCAAGGGAGATATCCATGATCGAGTTGATCCCGTTCGACGAGGGGAACGTAATCGGATTCCGTCTCAAGGGAAAAATAGAGGACAACGAGTTCGACGAAATCGTGAGCCTCATGGAAAAGAGACTCACGGAGCATAAGAAGCTCAGGGTTTACGCCGAGATAGAGGAGTTCAAGGGGATGTCGGTCAATACGTTCATGAAGGACATCCACTACGGCCTCAAACACTGGAGAGACTTCGACAAGGAAGCCGTCGTCTCCGACAAGGGCTGGCTCAAGGCCTGGGTCAAATTCGCGGGGAGCCTCTTTCCCGGTATCGAGGTCAAACACTTCTCTTTCGAGGAAATTGAGGAGGCGAAGAAATGGATCAGGGGATGAAAACATTAAATATTACTGATCCAAAAGTATCTCTTATCCAAGCAATTTCTAATTAGGGAGCTTAACACGGTTTTCTCAAATCTGCCGCTTCATAAAGCACTTTAATTTCCCCGAATCATTGTCAAGTTCCGTTCGGCGGAGTATATCCCGTAAGCATGTGTCTAAATTTTATAAATACAAATACCTGCTTCATATTGATTGCAATATACAAAATAATTTATAATATCAGTCATAAATCTAAAAAGCATGGAAAGTCCACAATAGTAAGGGGAACATTCATGAATAAAAAACCGGATGATCTTGAAGCAGTAAGAACTATAATTACCACACTTGAAGCCTTTGAAAAAGCCGAGCAAGAACGAATAATTCGCTGGTCTAAAGAAAAACTTGGTTTGTCACTCGATAATCCACTAATCGACCCTACTAAAGGCGGATTACCCCTTGGCACAGAAGGGCAACAGGGGCGCCACCAGGTAGCCAGACATGAAGTTCACACACCATCAGATATTAAAACATTTGTTACCAATAAAAAACCTTCAAGTGCTAATCAATTTGCTGCTGTCGTAGCGTATTATTACCTTTTCAATGCTCCAGCGGAGCAAAGAAAGGAATTTATAAATGGTGATGACTTGCAAGAAGCTTGTCGTCAAATTGGAAGATCTCGCTTAAAAGATCCAAACCAAACACTAAACAACGCACATCATGTTGGACTTCTTGATAAGACAGGCGATCGAGGAGCGTACAAAATAAATACAGTCGGAGAAAACTTAGTTGCGGTGACCTTAACAGGAGGTACCAGTACAGCAACCGCATCACCAAGATCACGCATCAAGAAACGTACTATCAAAACTAAAAAGAAACCCTCAAAAAAATAGCACCGTATCAACATATATCCATGAAAGAAGCTAATAACGCTATAGATTCTTCTATCCAGGAAATTGATACTTTAAAACGTACCCTTAAAAAAAATAAGACCCGCCAAGTTACAGCAATAGAAGAAAAGAATATAATTAAATCAACCGCCTCTGCATGGTTCAACGACCATTTTGGCAAAGTATCGCAAAATATTGGAGATGCTATTGCCAGCGACGTCAATAATTGCTACAAAGAATTATTCATTGCAACTGATAAAGCGACCAGTCGTAATAGTTATTTTGATATTTTAAAAGCAATACGAACTGCATTACTAGATGCACGTAAAAATCTTATAGGAACCTATACAACAATAAAAAAAACGTCCGATTATCCACCAGATTTCTCTTCTCTAATCAACGACAAAACTTTAGCTAACATACTCAGGGAGCGATGGCTTGAATGTAGCAAATGTCTTAATGCAAATGCACCTCTTGCAGCCACAGTTATGATGGGTGGATTACTTGAAACATTATTACTGTCTAGGATAAACCGTGAAGTAGATAAGAAACCAATATTTACTGCAAAGAGCGCACCGAAAGATAAAAAAACGAAGAAAACTATGCCATTAAATGAATGGACATTACGTGATTATATTGACGTTGCACACGAACTCAATTGGATAACTCGGTCTGCAAAAGATGTCGGGGAGGTATTACGTGATTACAGAAATTATATACATCCATACAAACAACACGCCCATAGGATATTGTTGGAGACTGATGACGCATTACTTCTTTGGGAAATTGCAAAAAATATATCTATACAACTATTGGAAAGAGTTAAAGAAAAATAACAGCAATAGGAGATTGCCTGATGGAAAATCTATCGCTAACGTTGCCTAAACACACAATGGTAGAACTGAGAAGTATTTTTATACCCGAAAACACACCTAGCGATTCGTTAATTGAGTTGAATATAATGATAGATGATAAAGACATTAATGTAAGAGAGCTTGGAGCTTATTTAACATTTATTGATAAAATAAATGGACGCTTAAGCGACGAAGGTATTTATAGTTATTCACATAAAAGAAAAAAGCAATTGAAAATAGCTGAAGTAAGAAAGGGTTCTATTGAGCTTCTATTAACTGAACAGATATCCCGCCTAGATGCTGACAGGATAATAATAATATTTCTTGTTATCAAATATATCCCTACCGCAATAAGAGAATTGTCAAGTGCGTATAAGAACTATGAAGATGCACGACTAACAAGAGCAAAAAGAAAAATTCTTGAGCAAAATTTAAAAGAAGATTATAGATTGCAAAAAGTAAGCAATAAGGATCTAAAACAAACTGTTAAAATTATTGAATATTTCGCAAACGCTTATAAACAATATATTCCAAGTGTTGTTAGATTCACCAAAACTAGTATAAAAAATATAAGTATTGCCGCTAAGAGTAAGAACAAGGACTAATGATCTATCATGCAATCTAGCTCAATCGTATGGAACGTAATAATATAATCTAGGGAAACATTTAAATTCATTACAAACACCTGATTGAGATTATATTATGAGTAATGATATATAGACCCCTAAACCACGGCGAGGAGGTCGAGGTTTCGAACCTCGTCGCGAGGTCGTTCAACGAATTCGTGGCCCCCGATTTTCCAGAGGAAGGAATAGACGAGTTCTTCACCTACGCGAACCCGCGCGCGCTCAGAAAGCGCTCGGAAGGGAGCTGCTTCGTCCTCGTTGCGGAGTCGGACGGCGTTCCGGCCGGGATGATAGAGGTAAAGGAATTGAGACATATCTCCATGCTCTTCGTCGACAAGGCTTTCCACAGGAAAGGCATAGGTAGGGAGCTATTTGCCGCAGCGCTCGAAAGGATATATTCCGAAGGCCCGATGCCCGAAATGTTGACCGTGAATTCTTCGCGCTTCGCTGTCCCCTTCTACGAAAGCCTGGGCTTCGTCCGGTCAGAAGAAGAAAAAATCATACACGGCGTTATACACATCCCGATGGCGCTCCCACTCCGGGAAGGTAGAATATTACGCCATGAAAACTCCCCCCGATAAGAAATCGACGGTGGCCGAAATCAGGGAGAGGTTCGACTCCGACGTCGAAAGGTTCTCCAATCTCGAGACGGGCCAGCAGGCGGTTATCGACGCCCCTCTCATGCTGGAGCTCATCTCCGGGCTCGCAGTCAGGATAAAGCCCGACGCGCGCAACATGCTCGACATAGGGTGCGGCGCAGGCAACAATACGATCGCGATACTGAGACAGAAGCCCGGAATAAACTGCGACCTCGTCGACCTCAGCCTCCCGATGCTCGGGCGCGCGAAAGAGCGCCTGGAGGAAGAGAACGCCGGGGAAGTCAGGACGTTCCACGGGGATTTCAGGGAATTGAATTTACCTCCCTCGCACTACGATATAATCGTCGCGGCTGCCGTGCTCCATCACCTCAGGGACGACAACGACTGGGAAAGCTGCTTCGGGAAGATTTACACCCTCCTCAAGCCGGGAGGCGCGTTCTTCGTGAGCGACCTCGTGATCCACGAGAACGAGTCGGTTCACGAAGAGATGTGGAGAAGGTACGGCGAATATCTCGATGAGGTCGGAGGGCCCGGATACAGCGGGAAGGTGTTCGATTACATAGATAAGGAGGACACTCCGAGAAGCCTCACCTATCAGCTCGAGCTATTGAAGAAAACCGGATTCCGCACGGCGGACGTGCTGCACAAGAACTCCTGCTTTGCAGCTTACGTTGGTGTTAAATAGCGGCGAGTCGCCGCGGACATTTGAAATAAGCGCCATAGTCGTTTAGGGTGAATTGGAACGTTGTCCGATTAACCGCACCGGTGATTGCATGCACGGAAACGACCGCATCAGCAGAAGAGAAGCGATAAAGCTCGCCGGAATGGGGCTGCTCGCAGCCGCAGTCTCCGGGGCATGCGCTCCCAAAAAGGTAACAGCTCCCCCCGTACGTCCCTATCGAAATTTCCCGATGGTGAATGTCTCCAGCGACAGGATAGTAAGGCAGGCAGTCGGCCTGAGACCCTTCCGTCCCGGCGGGTTCGTCGTGAGGTACGACAGGATCGGGAACAAAGACATAGTCCACAACTACGGGCACGGCGGAGGCGGGCTCACGCTGTCGTGGGGAACATCCCACCTCGCTGCTGAAAAGGCGCTCTCTCTCGGACACAGGAGCTGCGCTGTGCTCGGATGCGGCGCTGTGGGGCTCGCGACGGCGCGTCTCATGCAGTTCCAGGGCTACGACGTCACGATATACGCCAAGGACCTTCCGCCAAATACGACGTCGAACGTTGCGGCGGGTCAATGGTCGCCCTTCACGGTGTTCGACGAGAATAGCATCACTCCCCAGTTCTATAACGAATTTATTCGCGCATCGAGGCTGTCGTTCGGATACTACAGGAAGCTGATCGGACCTCATTACGGGGTGAGGGTCGTCGACAACTTCTATTTCGGATACTCGGTCGCCGACCTCCCCGACGCCATACACGAGCTGCCCGAGATCTACGGCAGGCTCACGACATTAATCCCCGGCCAGTACCCGTTCAACGAGCCGACCTGTGTCACGTTAAAGACCATGCTCATAGATTCACCGACCTATCTTAACGCGATGATGAACGATTTCAGGAATGACGGCGGGAAGATATTCGTCAGGAATTTCGGCGAAATCGGAGAGCTCCTGACCTTAAGGGAGCCCCTCATAATGAACTGCACGGGACTGNNCCCGTCAAAGGCCAGCTCATCGTCCTCCTCCCTCAGCCGGAAGTGGATTACATTACGCTCGTACATGGTGCCGGCATATACATGATGCCGCGCTCGGACGGCATAATGCTCGGAGGGTCGAGGGATTACGGGAACTGGAGCCTGGCTCCCGACCCCGAGGTCACGGAGCGCATATTCACGAGGCAGTCCGAATTCTGGTCCGGGCAACCCTCGGTCTAGTGTAAAATTACCAAATGGGCGATTTCACGCAGATATTACTCGGTACAATAGTATCCCTCCTGCCGATAGTGAACCCGTTCTCGGTCGCAGTCACCTTCATATCCTTGTCCAAGGACATGGACGACGGCAAAAGAAAGAAACAGGCGCTCCTCGCCTCCGTCTACATGGCCGCGATACTCATCATATTCCTCGTCGCGGGCGTGCTCATAATGAAGTTCTTCGGCATATCGCTTCCGGGGATACGGGTAGCGGGCGGCCTGATCATTACGTATATAGGATTCAGGATGCTGAACCCCGAGCTGAGGGACCCGCATGTACAGGTCGCCGGGGCAAAATCCGCTGACGACGATATCGCATTCACCCCGCTCGCAATGCCCATGCTCAGCGGGCCGGGGGCGATAGCCGTGACGATAGGGATGGCCGCGAATGCGGGCTCCAGGTTCGAGTACGTGGGGGAAACGCTCGGTATCCTTGTCGTCGCCATGATTACATACGTACTTCTCAGGATCGCGGGCAGCGTGAAATACCTGCTCGGCGACTACGGCGTCGTGATACTCACCCGGATCCTCGGTTTCATTCTAATCTGCATAGGGGTACAGTTCGTAATGCTCGGCTTCCACGACTTCATACTTGACGAGAGTTTCTCCCGCCCCGTGCTCGAGATGATAAAGGANNACAGGCTCGCCGAAGGGCTCACGCTCGTCGCAGAGGCCGGGGACAAGCTAGTCTCGTTCGGCCAGCTCAAACCCGTGGACCACATAGCTTTTCTATATACGCTGAAAGATTATTCGAGAAAGGGCATAGCGTCCGGAATCTATAAGCGGCTCGAGGACCACGCGGCGATGAAGGGAGCCGAATGCCTTACGACGGACGCAAGCCGGATATCGAAACCGCTTTTCGAGAGACTGGGCTTCAGGCTCGAGTGTCCTGTCGTCGAGAGGAGAAAGGGCGTCGATATCGAATGCTTCAAGATGAAGAAAGAGCTGCGTGTGAATAAAGGGATTTAATTTTTGTAAACGGTAACGAACCCTCCTCGTCCCATATACCGGGAAAATAAAAAAACGTTGAATCCGATGGTGGAAAAGATATATAATCGCTTCTATAGAGACGTTCAGGGAGGTCGTTATGAAAGATACTTCCGGTCAGACATTAGGCGCGGTGCTTTTCCTCACAGCCATCGGTCTGTTTTTCGCACTCTGGTTCTATTTGTGGTTCAGCTAAGCTGAAAAGCGGCCCGCGCCGCCAAATCCATAGAATTCCTCAACGACTCGTGTACAATCATCCGTACGCGAGACGCATTGTGATAGCAGGATAGAGCAAATAAGTCGGCTACATATATGCGTTGTCCTATTATCTGACAATCGACACCACTCCTAGCTATGAAATATCGTATTCATTAGTGTTTGCAGTGGCATAGTTATTGCTCGTAACTAAGGTCAAAGAGTTGTAAACTGCAATGACTAATACGACAGCGACGAGAGAAAACAGCCCCGGNNATCAGGGAATCCCAGAACGTAACCCGGTCGACACCCCCTACAGACCCGGCCTCGGGAGAGGATTACGGATATCTCGACAGCGAGAGCTTCGCCGGTCTCTACGTCAGGGAAGAGAAGCCTCATACGATGAACTTCTACGTAGAGGGTATAGAGTGCGCCGCATGCCTCTGGCTCATCGAGAAGATACCCAGCTTCGTGCCCGGGATAGAATCCCTCACGCTCAATATGTCGGACAACACGGCTGCGGTCAACTTCACGGCCGAAAACAGATTCTCGACGTTCCCCGATACGTTGAAGAAACTCGGATACAAGGCTCATCCGCTCAAGATCGACGAGGACGCGAGCGCGCTCAAGAGAAGGGAGAACAGGAAGTCCCTTATCAGGCTGTCCATAGCGGCCGTATGCGCGGGGAACATAATGCTCCTGTCAGCGGCCATATACTCCGGGGCGCGCGGGGTGTTCGAAGAGCAATTCCTCCTCCTCAACCTGATTCTGTCGCTCCCGGTAGTAACCTACTGCTCCCTGCCGTTCTATAAGAGCGTCATCGGCTCGGTCAGGACGGGACGCGCGACGGTGGACATACCCATAGTACTTGTGATAACGGCCGGATTCACGATAAGCGCGTACAACTATCTCAGGGGAAGCCCGGAGGTCTATTTCGATTCTATAACGATGTTCGTATTTCTCCTGCTCGCCAGCAGGTATTTCCTGCGTAGCGTACAGGACAGGCTAAATGACAGCGAGCCCCTTGCGAAGAGCCTGTTTTCGTCCGACAGAGTCCTTGTCCGGGACGAGGGGGCGAAGCAGTTCTTTTACCAGCCCGTCGAATATCTCCAGCCGGGCCAGAGGATAAAGCTGTCGAGAGGCGACCGCTTCCCGGCGGACGGGATTTTGCTGTCCCGGAACGCCGAGGTCAATCTTTCCGTGCTCACGGGGGAGAACATCCCGAGGACAGTCTCAAAAGGGGAAACCGTCTACGCGGGCTCCATCCTCGATTCGGACGAGGCCGTGCTCGACGTGACGGGAACGGGGGCGTCGACGAGGATCGGGAAGATCCTCGAGGAGGTCGAGAGCAATTACAGGAGCAAGCTCGGCCTCTCCACATACAGCGACAGGTACGCGACCGTATTCACTTTCGCGGTCGGCATCATAGCGGCGGTCTCTTTTTTCGCCGTCTCGTCGTACTACGGCGCCTCCGAAGCGCTCGACAGGACGATAGCCTTTATACTCATCTCATGCCCGTGCGCCTTCGTTTTCGTCATGCCCCTCTCGTTCGGGCTCTTCCTGAAAGCCTCCTCCGAAAACGGAATACTCATTAAAGACGCCAGGATATTCGACAAGCTTCCGCGTGTGCGGAACATATATTTCGACAAGACCGGAACGCTTACGAGAGGCGTTTACAGGATACTGAGCTGGGATACGGAAACGCTAACGGAGGCCGACCGCGCTGCCGTGCTGGCGATCGAGCGTGAATCCGAGCACCCTGTCGCGCGGGCGATAGTCACACGCTTGTCCGCGGAAAATCTCGATAGACCGGAAGTGTCCGGCTTCAGGCACATATACTCGAAGGGCGTGGAAGGAACGGTCTACGGGCACCTCTACTCGCTCACCGCGGAGGAATATGAGGCGCGTCCGAACGAAATCAACGAAATAATAGCCACGAGGATCGTCATCAGGAAAGACGGCGAGCCCGTCTCGGAAATACTACTCGGGGACGCGCTCAAAGAAGACGCGAAGTTCGTAGCGACAGAGCTCAAGAAAAGGGGCTACTCGCTACACATCCTTTCCGGGGACAGGGACACGAACGTAAGGCAGGTAGCCGGCAAGCTGGATATTCCCCTCTCGAACGTATTTTCCGAGAAGACGCCTGAAATGAAATCAGCGATCGTCAGGGAGCCGGGCGGCTCTATGATGATCGGCGACGGGCTCAACGACGCGGGCGCGCTCTCTTCTTCCGACGTCGGCGTTGCTATCCAGGGGAGCGTCGGGGAAAGCATGAAGGTCTCGGACGCCTATATACTGGAGAACGACCTGTTCTCGATACTCGACCTGCTCGACTACGGCAGGATCATACGCCAGACGCTCAGAAGGAACACGCTCTTCTCCGTGACCTATAACGTTTCGGCCGGGGCGCTCGCGCTCGCGGGCTTTATAAATCCGCTGGCAGCGGCCGTGCTGATGCCTCTCAGCTCGGTGCTCCTGATAATCTCCTCGCTATACGGACGCAACAAGACCAGGACCCGGGAGGGAGCGGCGCGGATATGAACATTATTTTTCTCACGCTCGGTGTCTCGATAGCGATAGCGCTGATATTCCTCGGGGCCTTTATATGGGCCGCGGGAAGGGGCCAGTACGACGACCTCGAAACACCGGGACACAGGGTGCTTCTCGACGATTTTGAGACGGACAAAAAGAACTCACAAGCTAAGGAGGATTCGGGAAATGAGTGACGCGAGAGCGGGTAACCCCGCAATTACCGAAAAGATTTATTACGACGACGACATCGTCAAAAAATTTATTTTGGCGACTATATTCTGGGGAGCCGCAGCATTCGTGGTAGGACTGCTGGCAGCGCTGGAGCTTGCGTACTGGCCGGCGAACCTGGAGCTTCCCTGGCTCACGTTCGGCAGGATAAGGCCGCTCCACACGAACGCGGCGATATTCGCGTTCGGCGGCAATATAATATTCGCCGGAGTCTACCATTCGACGCAGAGACTGCTCAAAACGAGGAATTTCTCGGACTTCCTCAGTAATTTCCATTTCTGGGGATGGCAGCTCATTATCGTGGGCGCGCTCGTCACACTCCCCCTCGGATATTCCCAGGGTAAGGAGTACGCGGAGCTCGAGTGGCCGCTCGACGTCGCCATAGCCGTCGTCTGGGTGGTATTTGCCGTCAACTTCTTCGGCACAATAGCGATAAGGCGCGTGCGTCACCTGTACGTGGCGATATGGTTCTACATCGCCACGATCGTAACGATCACTCTTCTCCACGTCGTGAACTCGATAGAGATTCCGGTCGCGATGCTGAAGAGCTATCCCGTATACGCGGGGGTGCAGGACGCTCTCGTACAGTGGTGGTACGGACATAACGCGGTCGCGTTCTTCCTGACGACTCCGTTCCTGGGGCTCATGTATTACTACGTTCCGAAGGCGGCCAACAGGCCTATATACAGCTACAGGTTATCGATAGTGCACTTCTGGTCCCTCGTATTCATATACATATGGGCGGGCCCTCACCACCTCCTCAACTCCGCGCTTCCCGATTGGGCGCAGACGCTGGGCATGATCTTCAGCGTAATGCTCTGGGCGCCGAGCTGGGGCGGCATGATAAACGGCCTCCTGACGCTGAGAGGCGCCTGGACGAAGCTCCGGACGGACCCGATCATCAAGTTCCTCGCCGTCGCCGTGACCTTTTACGGTATGTCGACGTTCGAAGGGCCGCTGCTCTCCATCAAATCGGTCAACTCTCTCGCGCACTACACGGACTGGATCATAGGACACGTGCACGGCGGCACGCTCGGATGGAACGGATTCATCACGTTCGGAATCATATACTACATCGTTCCCAGGCTGTGGAATACGAAGATGTACAGCCAGAGGCTCATGAACTGGCATTTCTGGATAGGCCTGCTCGGCATACTCCTCTACTACATCTCCATGTGGGCGAGCGGAATAACGCAGGGCCTCATGTGGAGGGCTATAGGGGATAACGGCCAGCTCGTGTATCCCGACTTCGTCGAGACCGTGATCAGGATACAGCCCCTCTATTACGTAAGGTTCGCCGGCGGGGTGCTGTTCCTCGTAGGGTTCCTGATGCTCATCTACAACGTATGGGTTACGGTCGCCAGGGCGCCGAAGGGAGAGAAAGCGATGGCCGTCGAGGTGCCGGCGCGCTCGGCCGACGTCACCGCTCTCGGCACAGGGCACAGGAAGCTCGAAGCCCTTTCGCTTATCTTCACCGTGCTCCTCTTCATAGCCGTCATCGCGGGCTCGATCATCGAGATCCTTCCCACGCTCGCAATATACAAATATCTCCCGCAGACGACAAAGACAGAGCCCTACACTCCGCTCGAGCTCGCCGGCAGGGACGTCTACATCAAGGAAGGCTGCTACGTATGTCATTCCCAGATGATAAGGAAGCTCCCCTACGACGTGCTCAGGTTCGGAGCGAGCTCCACGATCGAGGATTCCATGTACGACCATCCGTTCCAGTGGGGCTCCAAGAGGACAGGCCCCGACCTCGCTAGGGTCGGCGGCAAATACCCGGATATGTGGCACCTCCGTCACATGATTAACCCGCGCGAGATCACGCCCAAATCGATCATGCCGGCATATCCGTGGCTCGCGGCGACGAAAACCGATTACCACATCCTCCGGAAGAAGCTGAGCGTGATGAAGATGCTCGGCGTGCCGTATAACGACGACGAGGTGGCGAACGCCGACATCAACGCCGAGAAACAGGCGGAGAAGGTCTACGAAGGGCTCGTCTCGCAGGACCCTTCGCTCGAGTCGGTGAAGGACACGGAAGTAATAGCGCTGATCGCATATCTCCAGAGTCTGGGTAAAAAGACGTCCCAGCAGGGGGTCGCGTCATCAAGCAGATAGCACTCTCCTATTTCACGGACACAGAGATAGTAGTCGCAGCGCTCGTTATATTCCTTCTGGCCTTCGTAGCGATCGTGTTTTGGGCCGTCAAGAGGCCGAAGGCGGAGATAGAGGAGATGGAGCACCTTCCACTCGAAGACGAGAGATTCGCAGTAAAGGAGGATAACAATGACTGATAAGGAAAAACTGATCGAAGACCACGAATACGACGGAATAAAGGAGCTTAACAACCCGCTCCCCGGATGGTGGCTCATGACGTTCTACATCACGGTCATATTCGCCGTCATTTATTTCGCGTATTACCAGCTGTTCGGAGGCCCTACGCTCGACCAGGAGCTCAACACACAAATGAGCTCGATTATGAAGGAGCAGAAAAAGACGGAAGCGGCGCAGGGAGCCAAAACACAGGCGGACTACGCCGTCCTTTTATCGAACCCGGAAGCGATCGCAAAGGGCAAGGCGGAATTTCTGACCAAGTGCATGCCGTGCCACGGAGACAAGGCGCAGGGGATCATAGGCCCGAACCTCACGGACGATTACTGGATACACGGCGACGGCACGATCCCTGCTATACTTACGGTCATGAACACGGGGGTCCCGGAAAAGGGCATGCCGCCCTGGAAAGGGGTCATACCGCCTGACCTTCAGGAAGACGTGGCGGCATACGTTTACAGCATACACGGCACGAATCCGCCCGGAGCGAAAGCACCCCAGGGAGAGAAGATAGAACGCAAATGAAAGTACTCGACCAGAGACACCTGCCGGACGAGCGTCCCGCCACGATGGACGAGAAGGGGAAGAGGGTTTTCATATTCCCGGCCCAGGTTACGGGCTTCTGGCGGAACCTCAGAACCGTGACGGAGATAGTTCTCGTCGTTTTCTTTCTCGTTCTCCCCTGGATAAAGATAGGCGGGCACCAGGCGCTCCTGCTGAATATAGGAGAGAGGAGATTCTCGATTTTCGGCCTCACGTTCTGGGCCCACGACGCGCCGCTCATATTCTTCATACTCGCTTTCCTGACCATAGGGCTCGCTTTCATAACGGCAGTATGGGGGAGGATATGGTGCGGATGGGCGTGCCCGCAGACCGTTTTCATAGACGGGATATTCAGGAGGCTCGAATACCTCATAATCGGAAGCCACGTCCAGCAGCGGAACCTCGCGCAGGCCCCGTGGGACGTCAAGAAATTTTTCAAGCTCGGCGTGCTCTGGACGCTGTTCATTATCGTGAGCCTTATAATAGCCCACAGCTTCCTCGCTTATTTCGTCGGGGCCGACAGGCTCGTCGAGATGACCCAGCACAACCCCGGCCAGAACTGGACGATCTTCATCATCATGGCCTTTCTCACGGCCGTGTTCCTGTTCGACTTCGGCTGGTTCAGGGAGCAGTTCTGCATCATCGTGTGCCCCTACGGCAGGTTCCAGTCCGTGCTCATTGACGACGACTCTCTAACGGTATCGTATGACACGGTGAGGGGGGAGCCCAGGAAGGGGAGCGTCAAGGCAGGTGAGACCGAAGGCGACTGTATCAACTGCTACAAGTGCGTCGCTGTCTGCCCGACAGGAATAGACATAAGGAACGGCCTCCAGCTCGAGTGCATAGGATGCACCGCCTGCATCGATGCCTGCGACGAGGTAATGGAGAAGGTCGAGAAACCGAAGGGGCTCATCAGGTACGCGACCGGGAACGCTCTCAAGGGTCTCAGGACAAAGTGGCTCCGGCCGAGGGTCGCGATATACCTCGTGCTTCTCGTTGTAGTCGTGAGCGCGCTCACCTTCTTCATCGACAGGAGAGAGGATATAGTTGTTACGATACTCCGCGGAAAGGACGCCCCGTTCCAGGTGATAGAGGAGGAGGACGCCGACGAGCACGAGGAAGAAGAGGTGATAAACCACTTCAAGATGCACATGAAGAACCAGTCATTCGACAGTGTGAGCCTCAAAATGTCGCTTCCCGAGGAATGGGAAGAAAGAGACGTCGAGATCATAACNNGCGGTAAGCAGATGGTCCTATCTTTCGGTCCCGGTCGGGGTATTCATAGCGAGCCTCGCGGGAAGCTCGCACTGTGCCGTGATGTGCGGCCCGGTCGCGGTCACGGTGCACAACAGGATCGGATACCTTCCCCTCTACCACCTGGGCAGGCTCGCGAGCTACCTCTCTCTCGGGGTGCTGGCCGGACTGCTCGGAGAAAAGTTCCTGAGCGATAACTACCCGGTCATTTCGAAGCTCTCCCTAATACTCCTGTCGCTGTTTCTTATATACGCAGGCTACAATCTCCTGAGAGGCAGACGCCTCGAGCTTGTCCCGGGGAGGCTCATCACGTCCCTCTTGAAAATTCCAGCGCGCTTTGCGTTAACGCAGAAAAAACCCCTCGCGTCATTCACTCTCGGAGCCGTGAACGGCTTCGTCCCCTGCGGATGGGTGTATGTATTCGTAATCGGCGCCGTAGCCGTGAAGAACCCTCTTTACGGTGGCGCGCTTCTATTCATATTCTGGCTCGGCACCATACCGGCGCTTTCCTTTTTCTCCATTTTATACAAGAAGTCTGCGGGGATCGCGCCGAGGAAAGTGACACTGGCGGCGGGGATTATTCTGATAGCGGCGGGCGTCGTAAACTTCGGTATCCACATGATACCGCACAGGGATATAGACCACGGAAGCCCGATCTGCGCCGCGGGCGGCGGAGTGACAGGAAGCGGCCTCGCGGGCATGAGCGAAAGACAGTAGCTCAGGGGCGGTCTCTATCGAGACCCTGTACCCGGCCCCCCCGGACGGCACGCCCGGCCCCTATTTACTCGACGCCATACTGCTTTAATTTCCTGTAGAGCGTATCCCTCGAGATGCCGAGCACTTCGGCGGCTTTCGATTTGTTGCCCTTACACTCCGTGAGCGCCTGCTCGAGGGCGAACTTTTCGAGCTTGTCGAGAGCCAGGAGCTGGTGCTCGGAGCCCTTGGGCTGATTCCAGAGGAGGTGCTCCTTGAGCTCCTTTTCCGTGATGGTGTTCTTGCCGGGAGGTATTACGGCGATAATGCCCTCGATGAGGTTCTCGAGCTCCCTTATGTTCCCGGGAAAGTGGTAGCTGTAAAGAGAGCTGAACGCCCCTTCGGAGAGCCCTTTAACCCTTTTCGAGTACTTTTTGTTGAACCTGCCTATGAAATGCTCGATGAGGAGAGGTATATCCCCTTTCCTCTCCCTTAGCGGCGGGAGCTCTATCACGATCACGGCCAGCCTGAAGAAGAGGTCTTCCCTGAGATACGTTTTCTTGAGCTCTTCAATCGGATGGTTGCTCGCCGATATAACCCTCACGTCGAGCGATATTTCCTGCGTATGCCCTATCGGCCTCACCTTGTATTCCTCGAGCACACGGAGGAGCCTTACCTGAAGCTCCTTCGGCATCTCCCCTATCTCGTCGAGGAATATCGTCCCTTTTTCGGCGGCGACGAACAGGCCCTCATGGTCTCTTACCGCTCCCGTGAACGCCCCTTTCCTGTATCCGAACAGCTCGGATTCGAGAAGCTCCTTCGGTATGGCCCCGCAGTTAACGCCGATGAACGGCCTTCCCGCCCTCTCGCCCCGCAGGTGTATGGCCTTGGCGAGGAGCTCCTTGCCGGTGCCCGTCTCGCCGACGATGAATACGGGGGCGTTACTGTGCGCCGCGGCGGACGCCCTTTCGAAAACAGTCTTCATGAGCTTGGAGCCGCTTATGATATTGTCGAATCCGTATTTCTCCGAAAGCAGCACGCTTAACGTGGTGACCTGGCTCTCGAGCTCTTCCGCCTTCCGGAGGACATCGAGCTTGTTAAGTAAAACGTCCTTATCGAAAGGTTTCGTAATGAAATCCCTGGCTCCCCTCTTGATAGCCTCGACGGCCGTCTGTACGGTTCCCTGCCCTGTGATCATGATGACGGTTATGCCGGGCAATAACTCGATCAATTTCTCGAGCAGCGTGAAGCCGTCCATGAGAGGCATTACGAGGTCGAGGAGCACGAGCCTGAGCCCGGTTTCCTCAGCCGCTTTTTCGAGGGCCTCTTTCCCGGAATACGCCGTAACTACCTCATAATTATTCCTTTCGAGCAGCTCTTTAACCGCCGCGACGAACTCCCTGTCGTCGTCGACGGCAAGGACTTTGAATTTCTCGGTCATCGTTCATCCCCCGTATTCAACGGAAGTTTGATAGTCACTGTCGTCCCCTCCCCTTCCTTGCTCTTGATGGAAATCTCCCCCCCGTGGTCGCTTATGATGCGTTTCGCCACCGAGAGGCCGAGCCCGGTCCCCATGCCCGCGGGTTTCGTCGTGAAAAAGGGCTCGAACACGAACGGGATAATCTCTTTCGGGATCCCGGCCCCGGTATCGGAAATCGTGACCACGGAGTTCTTCCCTGATTTGTCCGGAGCGGATCTGAGCGTGAGAGTGCCCCCTTCGGGCATCGCGTCGACGGCGTTCATGATAGTGTCCGTAAACACGAGGTGGAGGAGGTTCGTATCGGTGAGGATCATCAGCTCGTCCATTGCATCCATCTTTACGTCTATGCTCTTCTTCTTGAGAAGGGGCCTGATGAGATCGACCGACTCGTTTAAAATAACCGTTACGTCTTCTTCATCCTTTTCGCTCCTGGGATTGCCGACGAATTTGAGCAGCCTCTGTATAACCTTCTGCCCGTAAAGTATCTGTCTTTCGATGGAGTCCATCTTTTCAAGAACGCCTTCGCACTCGGGTATGGACGGCACGTCCTCCTTAAGCATCTGGACCCTCAGCAGCATGGAGGCGAGAGGAGTTCCCATGTGGTGCGCGAATCCCTCGGCCATTCTCCCGACTATCTGGGACTTCTCGAGCTCTATGATCTTTTTTCTCATCGCGACCCTTGCTGAAATGTCCCTCACCGTTTCGATGAACTTCCCGCCTGCCTGGGGAATATATACGAGACTTATGCTGACAGGCACCCTGCCGCCTTCTTTCTTCACCATTTCCGTTTCGTAGTCGGTAACCGGAACCCCGTCCCTCGCGCTGCCGAGCTTCCCCGAAAAGCTGTCCCTCCTCTCGGGCGTGACCAGGTCCCAGATGTTCTTGATTTTCCCGCCCTCGCTCCCGGCCAGAAGGAGGAGCCCTGCCCTGTTGATAGTCTCGATCCTTCCCTCACTGTCGAAGACTATCACTCCGTCCATCGTATTGTCCATGATACCGCGGAGCTTCTCCTCGCCTTCGAGGCGGAGCCTCTCGTTCTCCTTCCTCTCGGTAATATCTACCATAGTACTGAGAACGACAGTCCCGTTAGACGTACGCACCGGGTTGAGCCCGATCTCCACGGGGAATTCCGAACCGTCTTTTCTGAGCGCGAAGAGGTCGCGGCCCTTGCCCATCGGTCTTGCGCTCGGGGACGACATAAAACCCGCCCTGAACCGGACGTGCATGCCCCGGAAACGCTCCGGCACAAGCGTTTCTATGCTTTTGCCTATAAGCTCACCGTTGTCGTAGCCGAGCATGGAGTTCACGAGCTTGTTCGCGAAGATTATAGTACCGTGATCGTCGGTCATGACGATCCCGCTCGGCACGGACTCGACTATAAAGCCGTAATTGTTTCGGAACAGACCGTTATAACCGAAATCCTCGCTCTCGTACGTCTGCACCTTCTCTCTAAGCTCCTCGAGCTCTTCGATAAGCTCTTTTCTTGTCTTTCTCAGGTCACTCATGCGGCGATAGCCCGGGGAAAGTTTCAATGTAATTGTGGATTTAAGATGAGAATATCATTTAATGAAGCGGGTTACAAACAGGCGGGCACGGCACGGGTTCACTTGTTCCCGAAAATTAAGGTATAGAACTCGAACCTCCGCTCCCAGTTCTGGAGGTCGTACGAGGCGATGACGAGGTCCTTCTGCTCATTCGTAACTTCGTCCGTTACGTAGTAGTTAAGCACCGTTTCCGGCTCGAACCCGTAATGGCCGAGTATCTTCATAAAGCTCATGTTGTCCGGTATATACCTTACGATTATCTTCTGGAAATGATGCTTGAGCCCTTCGTAGAGGAGGAGATTGAACATCTGGGAGCCGAGACCCTTCCCCCTGTATTTCGGATCTATTATGAGCTTTACCTCTGCGGCGTGGGGCCAGTAAAGCCCCTGCGTATGCAGCGTGCCCTTCGCCACGATCTGTTTCTTCTTCAACGTAACCAGCTCCACCACTTTCTCGTAATTGGGGTTGAGGAACCAGTTCTCGAGCGATTCCCACTTCGCGACGTCGTCCTTGTAGACAAGCAGGTCTTCCCGCGGTATCTTCGCGAGAAATTTTTGTATGAACCTGACATCCTCTTTCAGTACGGGTCTGATTATAACCTTGGTATTATCCTTAAGCTGAAGCTCCAGCGGATACTCTTTCATATCAAACATAGAAACTAGCAAGGAGCATACCAAGTGCATTTCACCCCATTAAAATGTGCAAATGCGTTCCCAGGCTTATCGGATCAGCCCTTGTTATATAAGGAATTCAGCGAACTGCCGGCAATATAGACGCAATAGCGAAGGACGAGAATTATGACACCTCAGCCTTGGCCGGATATGGATGTCTTATAATAAGACACACGACATCCCGCGTCCGGGCGGGTTAAAATGTCCGGGAATCGAGCCTGTTTTTATGCACGGTTCAGTTATTGTCCTTTTTTCCCCGTGCGCTCAGGGATTTGATAAACTGGAGGAATTGGGCGCTGTCCTCCCCCACCCACTCCCAATCGAAGAACGAAAGCTCGTTGAGCGTGACCGGCTCGTCGCCGAACAGAAAAACGGCCCGGTATCCGTCGGTCCACCACGGCTGCTTCATGAAATTCCTGTGCGGATCATCGGGCGTCGAAGGCCTTATGCCCTTGATATAGCCGAACTTCTCGACGCCTCCCGAGAAAAGAAGGTCCTGAACGAGATACGTCCTCGCCTCGTCAAGGTCGGGGTCTATCGCATGAGCCGAAAGCCACGGCGTCCTGAACGTGAAGTAGGAGCCCACGTCCCTGCTCACGGACCCTATCCACACGTCCATGCCCTTATACGTGACGGGCATGAGCCAGAGGCGGAGGTGGTTCCGCTCGTGTATAGTGGACCTCGCCTTCTGGAGGCCTATGTCCTGCGCTCTCTTGAATACGTAGACGGTGCTCATGGGAGAGGTCCTGTATCTCGTTCCCGAGAAATACGCCTTGAACGCCCTCCAGCCCGAGCTTGCGGATATAGGCTCGGTTACGTCCCACCCCCTCCTTATGAAGGCCGAGACGATGTTGTCCGTATCCCCGATGACGAAGAAATTAAGCGCGTCGTTCTCGCCGGTGCCGTCCTTCCTCGTCGCGCAGCAGGGCACGGCCTCGAGCGCCTTCCGGAGCTCGTCCTCGGTCTCATAGTTCACGTACTCGTCTTTCTTGTATAAGGAGTCCCAGTCCACCCTCTGATAATCGAGCTTGATGCCGGGTATGACGAAGTAGAAAACGAAGCTCTTTTCCTGGTCCTCGCCGTATATGCTGACGTTAAGGTACTTGACGCCGGGGTCCCAGTTCGTGTAGAAAAAGCCCGACAACATCCCCCCCGCCGGGATCTCCCTCTTGATGCTCTGCTTGTTGAAGTATTCGTTCATCTCCTCGTTCACGGGGCTGGCGTAGCTGTAGTTCGTGTACGCCGCCTCGTTCGGCGAGTAATATCCGGGGTCCGTCGCGACGTAAATCAGCGTGACAGGCTTGTCGGTCGTGTTCTCGATCTCGAGCCAGACTGGCTGAATGCCGTTCCCGGCCATGTTGACGCCGAACACCCTCTCGCTCTCGTCGTCGCTCAGAACGACGGCGGTAACCGAAATACCGTCCTCTGTCTGATTCTCCGCCCTTAGCTTGAACGGCACGTCCTTCGCAGGCTCCGGGGAGGGCGAATAGACCTTGCACCCCTTGGCCGGGGGCGTGCTGAACATGCTTTCGTCCGTAGTGTCCTGGTTCGCGCAGTAGGACGCGCATCCCGAGAGGCCGCACAGAAGGCACATCGAAAGAAAAAGTAAAATCAGGCTCCCAGGCTTAAGCTCTTTCGACAAGGATTTCATGCGTATTATTTTCCCTCTCCTTCTTTTTCAGGCGAGGCCGCGTTCGTACCGTCTCCGTCCGTTTCCTCGTCGTATACTATGTTCACGTCTTCCCAGCCGAAGTAATCGAGGTCGCTGAGGGTCACCTGGTCTTTTCCGAATAGCAATACCGCCCTGTAACCGTCAGACCACCAGGGGAGCTTCCCCTGGCCGTAATTCGGGCTCTCGGGCGTCGATACGCCGACGCCGTTCGCGAAACCGAGCTTTTCAACGTTCCCCGATAACACGAGGTCTTCCACCATATAGTCTCTGGTTTCGTCTATATCGGGGTCTATCTCCTGGGGGGCGAACCAGTATTTCCTGATCCTGAGGTCTGAGCCGATGTCCCTGCTCACGGATCCCGCCCAGACCGTCTTGCCCCGGTACCTTNNCGGACCCGGCCCAGACGGTCTTGCCCTGATACCTTATCGGCGTGAGCCAGAGCCTGAACGTATTACGCTGACGATACGCGGCGTCGGTCTCGCGCCGCGATTTCTGGAAGCTCACGTCCTGCCTCCTGCCGTAGAGATAGAGGCTGGCCATCGGAAAGGTCCTGTAACTCGCGGGCGAGAATGCGCGCGTGAAGTCGAATTTGAACTTGTTGGTCTCAGCCTCGGATACGTCCCATTTCCTCCGCACCATGGCCGAGGAAATGTCGTCAGGGTCGCCTATGAGGACGACGTTTATCGGCTGCCCGCCTCCCCCGCCGTCCTGGCCCGTAGTACAGCACGGGAGAGCTTCGAGAGCCTTCCGGAGCTCCGTCTCGTTATCTATATGAACGATTTCGTCTTTCGTGTATAGAGTCGTGAAGTCGACGTTCTCGTAATCGGGCTGTATGCCGGGCACTTCGAAGTAAAAGAAGAAATTCTCCGTGCCGTCTAACTCGTAGAGCGTAACGTTAACGAATTTAAGCCCCGGATCGAGATTCGTATAGACAAACCCGCTGTCCCGCTCGCCGGGCATGATGAACTCTATCTGAATACCGTATTTCGAGAACTGCTCGTCCATCTCCCTGTTGGCTTTACGGTTGAACTTGAAGTGGTTCATGAAGGCGACTTCGTTCGGAGAGAAGTAATCGGGGTCGAGCGCGATAGGCATGAAGAAGTAAGGCTTTTTCGTATCGTTCTTTATGTCGAGCCAGACTGGCTGGACACCGTTCGCGGCGAGGTCCACGCCGAAGACCTCCTCGCTCTCTTCGCGGCTGAGCACGGCTACCGTAACGGTGAGGCCGTCACGGCTCTGGGTCTCTGCCCTGTCGAGGAACGAAACCTCTTCGGGCGGCTTCGGGGAATAGTTCCTGCCGCAGCCCGCGGCGGACGCGATAACGACGCATAAAACGCCAAGGAGGATTCTCTTCAGCATATCTATATCGATCCGGGTCAGGGACGACGCAACAAAATAACCGAGGTGTTCCCAATAATGATAGAAATGCGGCCGATCACCGTCCCTTCAAATCGCTTCCGGGGCCTCAATTAATTTTATTCCTTCATGAAAATTATTCAATGTCGGACGGATATGACGGACATACCGCCGCCCCCCCTGCGCCGAAGCTCGGACGGATTTACGGAATAAGGCGCTTTAGCCGGTGTCGGATATCCGAACGGGAGAACCGATTCACCTGAACGGTTATTCGACCCGCGCCCATTCGAACTTCTTCGATCCGAGTCCGGCCTTCACAGTCAGTGTAAAATTGCCGCTGTTCTCCATGCTGATCTTGGCGTCGAAGTCTTTATTCTTCTTGACCGAGTAAACGGTGCCTTCCCATACGCCCTCGCTGCTGTCGTATACGAGGTTCTTGAAAACCACGGTGGAGACAAGAGCGGGGTTATCCGCGTTCTCGACGACGACACCTTCGTAGTATCCGCCCTTATTCGCGATCTGCACTATTGCGGGATTGTCCGGGTCTTGCCATTTTCCGACTATGCTGTCGGAATTGACGTCGCCCGCGTGAGACGCTGTTGAAACTAAAAGAGCCAAATACGCCAGCACCGAGAATATAAGAAAACGATGATGCTTTACCTTCATAACTCCCTCCCTTGATATTTTCATAAGCACTTGAGCCCAAACCCGCCAAGCGGTCATTTTCCACTCGCTTTCAGGATAATTATATCGTCGTATTTATCGTCCAGGCCCACGACGCCGCAGACCGTAGGGTTACCCGCCGGGTCGAACCTGCAGCCCCATAGCCCCGCCTCACCGGCGCCGCATTCGTCCTTGTCGAGAGAGACGGCGAAGAACCCGGAGCCCGCCGGCTTTTGTCTCGGATTATCCTTGCCGTTAACGCCGATAAGCGCCGCTCCATTGCCCGTTTTTCCGTTCTTGCATTTGAAATCGCCCTCGTAGTAGAAATAAAGTATCTTGTCCTCGTCGTCCCATATTAGATTCGCCGATTCCACGGTTCCGTCGCTGTTGACGTCGATCTGCTGAATCCAGAAGAAATCGGTGTCGCCGGGCGAGTTTTCCGTATTGACGGTCATTCCGTCATTTCCTATCGAGGCTTTTTTCTGCGCGTCAGGCGGCGGAGCGGGGTTCTCCGCTTCCTTGAGCACATCGGGAGAAGGCTTGAGCTCGACCCCAGTTTCATTGCCCTGCTGAGCCATTCCCTTCTGCCCGCAGAGCATAACAGCCGCTATCAGAAACAAGACTATATTTATTCGTAAGCCTATTTTCATATGGCGCTCCTTTGCCCGAATTTTAATGCCGCTTCTATAATTTGCAACCCGGATTCGACGCGAACGGGGATGAGATATGACCTCGTGCGTGCGGGTAATTATCTCACTCGTGCGGGCCTGTTTCTCTATTAGTTATGGATCATTTTTTGACAGGCATAACCGGCGGGGGACTCCATTTCCCTTCGAGCGCTTCATTTTTCGGCCAGTAGAGCCTCATAACCATGTAGAACGCGCCGTCGGGCGCGGGGAGCCAGTTTGACTCCTTGTCCTTACCGGGCGATCCCTTCTGCACATAGATCGTGAGCGATCCGTCCGGGTTCTTCCTGAGCCCGGGGAGCATCGGAGAATTGATCAGGTATCTGTCTATCGGGTTCGCCACAAGGAGCTGGGTTTTGCCGTCATACATTGTCACCGACCAGAAGGCGTTTACCGGAGGCAATTCCCCCGGAGGGAAGGTGATTGTGTAATCGTATTTGCTCCCGTCGAGCTTGGCTCCGGCGCTGTCCGTGTATGCGATAGGATACATAGCCTCGACCGCATCGTTCCCGTAAATACCGGCGAGCGCCGCGGCCGCTCTCAATGTGTAATTGCCCTTGTAAAACTTTCTGTCGCCGAACGCGGACGTAACCCTCCACCCGTTTACGTCCTTGCCTAGTGTAAGGCGCTTTTTCTCGATTATCCCATATCCTTCCTTTATTCCTGTCGCAATCGCGGCCCTGTCTCCGGCTGAAAGACTATCCGGATTAAAGGGCTTTCCGGGCTCGATGCCTATCCCGGCGAATATTGCCCTTAGCGGCTTTTCCTGGGCCGGTGGCGGGCAGAACCGGAGGAGGAAATTCAGATAGCCGAAGGGGTCGGTCTCGAAGGCCTCTTTCTTCGAGAATTTGGGGAAATCGATTCCGGGCGGCTGGGGAGGCGCCGGGCTCTTCGTGAATTCGGATAGAGTGTACACCTTGTAACCCGCCTGTATCTTCCTCACGTTGTCAATGTCTCCAGGGTTAAAGAGCTGCGTGCGGTAAATCGCGAGAGCGAATTGCGTGTCCAGGGGGAAGGTCTTCGTTACGCCGGCAGGGGTCTCGCCCTTCCATTCGGGCCCCGTTACCATATAGCATCCGGCTCCGTTCCCCGTTGCGCGGCTGCCTATATAGCCGATATTGTATGTATACATATCGACAAGCTGTATGGAGTAATAACGGCCTTTCTCAATTTCGGGCACGCATAGGACTATCGGCTCCGCACGGAGATCCATTCCGACGAAGGAGTACGGTGTGTCGCTGTTAGGCGTGATCACGGTCGTGTCAGCAGGCGTATACACGGAGGCGGTGTTGTAGATACGGTTGAAGGGGGCCTTATACTGTGACGAGGAGCTGTCGATCGAATACTCGTACACCGTCCCGTAGTTCATTATCATGGGGAAGGCGTAGATGTAAGCGCCTTTAGCGATCTCCTTTGTTTCCGCGGCCGCAGACTCTTTAGACGAAGCCTTAACGGCAAGCCCCAAAAACACCGAAATTAAAAAAAATGCTGACAATACAAAATAAATGAGTCCCCGTATATATATCCTGCTATTAATTTTCATATGTCCTCCGTGTAAAGAACGCGCATAAGCGATCTTAGGGCTCTAATCTCATTGGATATTTTAGCATAATCGCTACTTCCATAGCGCACGGCTCAAATTATGACTCCCGTGACGCTCAGGAGAAGGACCGTCAACACGATCAGTGTGAAAGCCACATACATGTAATCCCGCTCGAGCAGAAAAGCGATTACAGAGAACGCGACCCGCGCCACGGGTGTGAAGATGAGCAGCAGAAGCCCTAATTGAATTATCCCCACGCTCCTTATCTGCCACGCCGACTCCATTATCTCCCTCAAGCCGCGGAGGTTCTTGGGAACACCCGAGAAGACCCCGTAATCGGGCATTTGGTGTCCGTGACGCCAGAGGTAAATCACAGCGCCAGCAAAAACGAAAACTGCCGAGACCGCTACCGCGATTCTGAGTAAGTTGCCTATTATAATATCGATCCGCTCATCGTTCATCCCGTTTCTCTTTTCTTCCATATCAAAGACCCCCCGTAAGCCCCTTATACAGCATCTCCGCAGCGAGAGCGAAGATGACTACCGCGAATACGATGCGCAGCATTTTCGTCGATGCCCCGAGCAGAAAATGAGCCCCGGCAAGAGAGCCCAGGAGCACCCCGAGCATGACGGGCATGGCAAGACCCGGATCGACGTATCCGCGGTTTAGAAAAACCCCCGCGCTCGCGGCGGCCGTTACGCCTATCATGAAGTTGCTCGTCGTCGCGGATACCTTGAAAGGGAGTCGCATTACCTGGTCCATCGCTATCACCTTGAGTGCCCCCGAGCCTATCCCCAGGAGGCCCGAGAGGGCGCCGGCCAGAAACATGATCCCGAAGCCCTGGGGGACCGCGCGGACATAGTAGCTCTTGGGACCCTCCGGTGTCGGGTATTCGGAATTCATCCTGAGACGTGTGGCGAGCTTGTCAGGCTCACCTGGCTGGGCGTCCTTGTGACGGGAGAAGCCGGACTGATAAGCGGAATAGACGAGCACGAGCCCGAAGACGACGGCGATAGAGGAGGGAGAGATGCTCGTGGCTACGGCCGCTCCCGCGACCGCGCCTACGGTGGTCGCGATCTCGAGGAACATCCCCACCCTTATGTTGCTGAACCCCTCCTTCACGTATGCGGACGCAGCGGCCGACGACGTCGCTATAACCGAGACGAGGGACGCGCCCATCGCGTAACGTATATCCACGCCGAAGCCGAGCGCGAGGAGAGGCACTATCACTACCCCGCCGCCCAGGCCCGTGGCAGCGCCGAGGAACCCCGCGAGGAGAGAACCGAGAAAGACGAGCGATGAGAATTCAAGTATATTCATTTGACCGGGTTTCAGCACGTCGTGCGGTTCGGGAATAACTTATTCTCCTGGACGTATCTACATCATAACAGACAGGAGCATTCACGGATACAGACACGCCTGCAAAAGAATAGGGAGTTTTGATGAGAATTCACACAATAGACCACGACTTCTTTGCAAAGAGGGTGATTGCTTCGTATCTTCTCGAAAACGGCGGCGAGCCCGTATTAATAGAATCAGGGCCCGATACGACCTTCCATACGCTCGAAAAGGGCCTGAACGGGCACGGTTACTCCGTAGAAGACATAAGGAACGTTTTTGTGACACACATACACCTTGACCATTCCGGGGCCGCCTGGCGCTTCGCCGACGCGGGCGCGAAAATCTACGTTCATCCATTCGGGGCCCAGCACCTGGCCGACCCCGCAAAGCTCGTAGCATCGGCGAGACGGATTTATAACGAACAAATGGAAACACTATGGGGCGAAATACGGCCCATAGCGAGGGACAATATTCACGAAATCCGGGACGGGGAAAAGATAAAAATCGGGAGCATCAGTATCGAGGCCGTTGAAACCCTCGGGCACGCGTCCCACCATCATTCCTATCTCGTGGACGATCTCCTGTTTACGGGGGACGCGGCCGGCGTACGCATAGACAACGGGCCGGTACTGCCTCCTACACCGCCGCCCGATATAAACGTAGAGCTCTGGCGGGAATCGATACGAAAGGTCATGAGCCTGAAACCGCAGGCTTTGTACCCCACCCATTTCGGCAAATCAGGCGACGTCGAAGACCACCTGAAACAGCTCGAAGACAGGCTCCTCGAAGTCACCGCGTGGGCGGGAGAGAGACTTAAACAGGGGAAGACCGAAGAGGAAATGATAATCGAGATGGAAAGCATGTTCAGGGAGATACTCGTCAAGGCCGGGGCGGATAAACAACTGATCGAAGCCTATGAGCTGGCGGACCCGTTCTGGATGAACATCGGTGGACTTGTGCGCTACTGGAAGAAATTCCGAACGTGAGCTCGTTCGAGCGGACATACAAAGGCCGCTCATAGACGGAAGAAGAATCAAGATGGAACTCAACATTGTAAAATCCGGAAGCTCCGGCCCGGAAGTCGTTATCCTCCACGGGCTCCTCGGGTCTTCACGGAACTGGCAGCGCATCATGCGCGAGCTGTCGGCCGGCTGCCGCGTGATCGTCCCTGACCTCCGCAATCACGGCGATTCGCCGCACGGCCCCCACGGCATCGAGGCGATGAGGGACGACATCGTGCATCTCATCGAGACATACTGCGACGGGCCCCCTCATATCGTGGGACATTCCATGGGCGGGCTTGCCGCCATGGCCGTATCGACATCGGACGCGGCCGCGGTCGCGAGCCTGATAGTAGTGGACATAGTCCCGGCTCGCAGGCCGGAGGGGCTCCTCAAGATACTCGATGCGCTTATGGAGCTCGACCTCAAATCCATAAACAACCGCGAAGACGCCGACAGGGCTCTATCGGAGAAAATACTCAACACCGGGGTACGGCAGTTTTTGCTTCAGAATCTCAGGCGGAACAGCACGGGAGAGTTCGCCTGGCGCTGCAACCTTCCGGAGCTCTACAGGTTCGTTGCTGAAGAAACGTTCGAGCTTCCCGCGGAGGCGGTTTATGAAGGGCCGACTCTCGTGATCGCGGGTGGCAGATCAGAATATAAAGTCTGGGAGCACGAGAAATTCCTGAGGGCTCATTTCCCCGCCATGATTCTCGAGATATTCGAGGACGCCGGTCATTGGGTACACATGGACGCGCCCGACCGTTTCGTAAAACGGTTACGGGAATGGCTGGACGCACACCCCTCCGATGCCTGACTTAATCCCCGGGATGATTACAGGGGTTATATGAATTATTATTGCCACACGCGCGGCATAACATTTACGGGCACTGAACTACTTCAGGCGATTCGTCATGAACGCTCCATTCGGCGCAGAGGCCGTCCTCCCCTAATTCATCACAGGAGCAGAAGCAGGTGTTAAACTCCACCTGACTGCCCGGACCTAGCAATTCGCAGGTAAGGATATTGCCGACTCCCGTTGCCGATCCCACGGTAAGGTCTTCCTGTATGCCTATGGATGCCAAAGGATTACCGGACTCGCACTCAAGATCGGTTACGGCGCCGGCATCGCATTTGGCGCATGTGCTCGGATCGCATCCGGTTTCGCTGTCGTAAGGTCCCGAGATCTGATGACCGTTAGCGTTAGCGCTGGTTTTTTCACAGTTCGTTGCTATCGGGCATGAGCAGATAATCTCTTTTTTCCCCAGCTTCCCGAAGGTCGGGAAATTATTGCCTTTGGTGCTGGTAAAACACAAGCCGCCGTCGCATTGAGCGTACGACCCCCTCGCTCGCGCGACGCCGCCGTATTTACCTTTGTTGAGTTCACCGGGACACGTGTAAGCAGCGTAATCGCCGTCCGGGTATTTGACCTGCTCGGGGACACTATATGTGCTTACCCGGTAACCGTTTCCCGGCCCTTCTTCGTTTACCGTACAAACATTCTCGCCGTCACCGAAGTCGAAGGGCAGGCTGATGCTGTTCCCTTTCAGGATATCGCAACCGCAGTATGCGACCTGATTGAACGTTAAGCAGTCGGCAAGAGCGCAAAGAGCGTATTTCTGATTTTTGAGAATCAGATACTCCCCAACCGATTCGCACTTATCAGAATTCTGAGCTCGCGAAACGCTATAACCGGCTATACACAGTACAAATATAAATGCCGGAAAAAGTGACTTATTAGCTGATTTCATACCCTCTCTCCAGCTCCTTCGCAGCGGTTTAGACATGCCGCATAAGAGACTTTTTGCTAAATATACACCCCATATTCAGAAATCAGCGGTTAGTTATTTAATTGCCGACGGGGCCGGGAGTGTTCCGTAATACAGCCAGGCCCCCATACATGCAACGTATCATAATGAGAAGTCTTCCTTTTTTGACACAGCTCAGGATGGGATTAAATTTAAAGTGATGAAATTTCCGGTGACGGAGGCCCCTTCATGCCGAAGCAAATGACCGTCGGCCAATACCTTATAAAAAGACTTTACGACCTGGGCGTCAGGCACGTCTTCGGCGTCCCGGGCGATTACGCCCTCAGCTTCTTCAAGGAAATCGAGGAGAGCAAGCTGAAGCTGATAAACACAAGCGACGAGCAGGGCGCGGGGTTCGCGGCTGACGCCTATGCAAGGGTAAAGGGACTCGGGGTCGTCTGCATCACGTACTGCGTCGGAGGCCTCAAGGTCGCCAATACGACCGCTCAGGCCTTCGCCGAGAAATCGCCCGTCGTGGTCATAAGCGGAGCCCCCGGCATCAAGGAGCGTCTCAGGAACCCGCTCCTCCATCATAAGGTCAGGGAGTTCGATACGCAGCTTAAGGTATTCCGGGAGCTGACTATAGATTCCGTGCTCATAGACGATGCCGAGACTGCGGCATTCGAGATCGATCGTGTGCTCAATTCCGCCTTGAGGTATAAAAGACCCGTTTATATAGAGCTGCCGCGTGACATCGTAGCGCTCCCCATAAAACCGTACAGGGCCCCGCGCCGGGAGACAGAGGGCAGCGAGGCCGAAACCCTTAAGGAAGCGCTCGCGGAAGCGACCGCTATCATAAACAAGTCAAAAAAGCCCGTCATAATAGCAGGGATCGAGATACACCGTTTCGGCCTTCAGGACGAGCTCATGGAGCTCCTAGATAAAACGAATATACCTTTCGTCACCACGATATTGGGGAAATCCGTCATCAGCGAGACCCATCCGCTCTGCATCGGCGTGTACGAGGGGGCGATGGGGAGGGAAGCCGTCCGTGAATACGTGGAGTCGAGCGACTGCCTGATTCTCCTGGGCGCTTTTATGACGGATGTGAATCTCGGCATCTATACGGCGAAGATCGACCGGACGAACACAATATATGCCACGAGCGAAGGCGTGTCCATCAAATACCACACCTATGAAGACATAAGCATCGGCCATTTTATAGACGGACTCCTAAAGGGAGGCGTCCGCCGCAGGAAAAGCACCAAAATTCCGAACCCTCCGCTGCCGAAGCGGCCGCGCCCGTCCAGGGATAAGAAGGTCAGTGTGAGCTACCTGTTCAAAACACTTAACGCGGCTCTCGACGAAAAGACCGTCGTGATCGCAGACCCAGGCGACGCGATGCTCGGCGCGCTCGATATGGTCATTCAGAGGGAAACGGAATTCTTGTGCCCGGCATATTACTGCTCGCTCGGGTTCGCGGTCCCTGCGAGCCTCGGGGTGCAGGCGGCGAGACCCGACCTCCGCCCTCTCGTGCTCGTCGGCGACGGCGCGTTCCAGATGACGGGTATGGATCTGTCCACGATCGTCAGATACAAGCAGAACCCTATAATAGTGGTGTTCAACAATAATGGATACGGCACAGAGCGCCCGATGATCGACGGCGGATTCAACGACGTGCTTAACTGGAATTACAGCCGCATACCCGAAGTCCTTGGGAGCGGGGTCGGCTTCGACATCGAAACGGAGGACGAGCTCGAAGTGGCCCTGGCCAAGGCGCGCGGCGACAAGGGCAACTTTTACATCCTCGACGTCCATATAGACCCTGAGGACAGGTCGGAGGCGCACAAAAGGCTGACTAACGCATTATCTAAACGAGTGAGATAAAAAAATAGAGTCCGAAAGTCCGACCGTTTTTAATTGTCAATTGACTATTTTGTAATTTTATGCTATTTTAATTATAGAGTTTGCAGTAGTTCCGATCTAATCTAAGATTCCTATCTAAAATTGATTTCGAACCGCTAGCACAACCCGAATCATACACAAGGAGGTTAATCCGACATGTCAGAACGTAAGATTGGATTAGTTAAGTGGTTCAATTCTGCGAAAGGCTTCGGCTTCATAGAAGTCGAAGGCGGCAAGGATGTTTTCGTTCATTTCAGCGAAATCAGCGCTACCGGCTATCGTTCTCTCGATGAGGGACAGAGGGTAGAGTTTACCGTCGTCGATGGACAAAAAGGCCCGCAGGCTCAGAACGTAGTTCTAGCTTAAGGATTGAATATAAAAGTGCGCTGAATCACTTCAGCGCACTTTCCTTTCCAATAATAATTATACAAGTCGCGATTCCCCCCTGGATTCAGAATCCCCCGGATATAGGAAGCGCCCTTATCCGCATTTATTCCGGATTGTACTTTGAATGAATCGTCGAGAAGCAGCCCGATAAAGTCTCAGCTTTATAAATTATTTCTTTTTAGCCCGCTTTCCTTTGGGTTTTTTAGCCCGGGGACCACTATCATTTTTTTCAATTTTTTTATCGAGAGCTTTAATGACGTTGATCTCCAAATCGTGGCCCATCAATAAAACCCAATATAAAACGTCCGCCAGCACTTCGCCGATTTCCTTTTTATGACCTGCTACGTATTTCTCGATCTCCTCCGCCGATTTCCATTGAAAATGCTCGAGCAATTCGCTGGCCTCGAGCACCATGGACAGGGCGAGATCTTTAGGATTATGGAATTGCTTCCTGTAGCGGGAATCCCTGAGCTCCGCGATTTTCTTCGTCATTTCTTTTATTTCACTATTCATGATTATAGCACTCCGTATTTATTTACTTTAAATCAGGCATTTCCTACTCCCCAATCCGCAGATTACCGGCCGGAAACGATCCTCGATCTCGGTTTCCTTTAAACGGACTGTTATTTTACTGCTTAATTCCAATCGGCGCAATTCCCTCCTAATAATTATAAAAACCGTTCAATTTTCTTGTTAAAATGAATGATAACGTGGGGTGAGTGACGGGACTTGAACCCGCGACCTCTAGGGCCACAACCTAGCGCTCTAACCAAGCTGAGCTACACCCACCATTGATTATTTCGGATCGGACAGGAAGAAAAATAGTACCATATAAATGAAAGTAGACAAAGGAGCCGGTAGGGGAGCGGCATTGAGCCACATAAGCGTTTTCAGGCCTTCGATATCAGCTCCACGCATAGCCCGTGAAGAAGAACCTCCCGAGCCCTATCGTGAAGATCAGGCATCCGTAAAGGGCATGCTCTATAGAGACCAGGGCCAACGATCTGTGCCGGGCGTAGCTCCCGGCAAACAGCAGCCCGCCCAGGACGGATAACACGACCGCCACTGTATTTACAAAAATTATATGCATGAACCCGAAAGCGAGCGCTGAGGCGAGGACGTACCCGGCACGGAGACCGAAGAGCGGCTCGTAGCGGCGATATACGAAAGCCCGGTATATCATCTCCTGTGGCCAGACGGACAGGAGCGGATAGAGTATCATGACCAGAACCCATAAGCCTGGACGCTCGCGGGGGAACGAGAGGAACGATCCGGGTATCGTCATCAACGTCACCGCCGTCATTACCGGAGCGATCAACGCAAAACGAAGAAGGACGTGTTTAATATTATCACGGACGGCCCCATACCCACGGGCCTCGTCATGGTCGAACCTGCCGTTATAACGGTTATAAAGGTATGCTCCGGCCGCCCCGGCCCATAAGAGCCCCACCGTGAGCCACCTGTCCCTGTAGAGGAGAATGAGCACGGGCACTCCGCCGAAGAGTAGCAGGAACTCGAGCCAGAGGGCGAAACTCCTGAGGTTTAACATGGGAACCCTTCAGATGAGTATAAACCCGCGGGGACTTCGCGCAATTGCCGCGGGCCCGGCGATTGATTTGCCTGCCGCCCCAAATCAGGATCGGCAATCGCAATTGAGTCCGTATGGAGAGTATTTTGTAGGAAAAATTAGAATAGAAATTGAAGGCGGGTAATATATGTTAATGCCGCCGCAGACCGTGGGGAGTCTGTGTTCTTAATATCAGAAATTACTCAGGCGCTGAGCCGGATCCTTTTCTTGCGTCTGCCGAAGGAATAATCCAGTCCGCAGACTTCGACGGCCCTTCTCCACGAACCGAAATGATACTCCGCAGCGGATACAAGCTTCGTCATGCCGCCCTTTCTAAGGATAGAAGGTCTGAGGCAGCCTCCGTCCGCCCCGATTTTTTTGATCTCCCTCACTATGCGGTCCCTCGTCCACTTCTTGTTATTCCGCGAACTCTCGTAATCCAGCCCGCAGGCCTCTACCGCATTCCTCCAGGAACCAAACGCCTTGCATGCCTTCACATATAGTGACGGATGACTCTTCGCTATATTCGCCGGTTTCTCGGCATCGGGCCGGAATATAATCTTGATCTCTTTTTTCACCCTATCTGCTCGCTTGGTCATCATACAAAGAAGGGATACAACTTTCATGCCAAATATAAGCTCCTTGAAACACTTACAAATATGAGCCTGTTTTGTGTGGAACGCGTCCTATTATCTGACAGTGGACAAAACACCTGCTCAAGCCCGGCTCCTGTCCGCGAGGAATAAGACAAGCCGGAATGACGAAGGGGAATATGTATATACAATTCTGAAAATACGCCGCACCGACAGGCCGTCGGAGGGTCTCGTGATACCCTTGTTCATACATCCGCAAGCGCCGCCTCAATACGCTTGCTAACATGTCTTAACATATCATTAAAATTAACCTCTTCACAGTCATTTGATTCTATGATACTTAATATTTGACAAGAGTTTTTCTGAGACAAGGGTTTTCCGAAAAGTCGTTCTTAGAGGAGAGGGTACTATGAACGCGAGGGTGAGTCTTCCGGGTTCCAGTTTTTTCTTTCCTTTCGTTTTTCGTCTGTTTATATTTTCCTTCCTTCTCGTATCCGTATACGGCGGATGCGGCGGTGGCGGCGGAGGTATCACTCCACCCCCCCCTCCACCCCCGACTGAAGGGAACAAGCTGAACATAGAGATACTCGACGCGTTCATCGGCGACGATAATCATCCCGTCGCGACAATAAAGCTCACCGATGAAAACGGCAATCCGATCACGAGGGACGGAGTGGAGATCAGTTTTATTATTGCGCGCATCGTCGAGAGCGGGGAGTACATCGATTATATCATCAGGGACCAGAACGGCGCCACGCAGGCGGCCTCGGAGGACGAAGGCGAATACGTCAGTCAGGGGGGCGGTGTGTACGTCTATACCTTCGCCACTATGCTGCCCGCCGATTATAACAGAAGCCAGACGCATACTGTCGCGTTATACGGAGAAAAGACCATCGGCAGCCAGACATGGGTCTCGAACGCGACGTTCAACTTCGTTCCCGACGGCAGCGCTGTCAGAACCGTGAGGGACATAGTGTCGATAGAATCCTGCAACACATGTCACGACCCGCTCGCACTCCACGGGGGCGTCAGGAGGGACGTTAAAGTCTGTATAACGTGTCATACGAGCAAGATCATTACGCCCGAAGGCGTGACAGTCGACCAGATCGACCCCGATTCCGGCAACAACATCGGATTCAACATAATGATCCACAAGATACACATGGGAGAGATGCTTCCCAGTGTCGAAGCCGGAAGCCCCTATTTCATCGTGGGATTCGGAGGATCGGTCCACGACTATTCAACCGTCGTCTTCCCGCAGGACATAAGGAACTGCACGAAGTGCCACGACGAGTCGCTCGCGACTCAGGCCGTCGACTACAAGAACGACCCGACCAGGGCCTCTTGCGGCTCGTGCCACGACAACGTGGACTTCGCTACGGCCACAAATCACCCGACGGTGCAGCTCAACGACAATAACTGCTCGGGCTGTCATATCCCCTCCGGCCAGGAATTCGATATTTCCGTCACGGGCTCGCATACTGTGCCGCTCAGGGCCTCGAGCCTCCCCGGGCTTAACTTCTCCATAGTCGATGTCAGAAGCGCCGAGACCGGAAACCCGAGGGTCCGCCCCGGTGACCACGCGCAGGTCACGTTCAGCATTAAAACGGACGCGGGTGATGTCGTGGACATCGCCGATATGGACTCCATAAGCCTCGTGATAGCCGGACCGACCACCGACTACAACATACAGGACTACAGCGGCTCGGGCGTCGAGGTTCCGGGTGTGGACAACTTCCTCCGCGAGGCCCCTGAAGACGCCGAAGGGCCCGACGAGAACGGAAACTATACGTATACGTTTAACGGAATAATCCCGGCTAACGCGACCGGAACCTACGCGGTAGGCATCGAGGGCAGGAAAATCGAAATGGTCGGAGGAGAGAACCTCATCCTGTTTGAAGAGGTGGAAGAAGCGGGAAGGAACGAGGTGAGCTACTTCGCCGTAACGGACCCCGTACCCGTCCCGAGGAGGGTCGTAGTGGACAACAGCACTGAGGACCAATTCTGTAATTCCTGTCACGGTGAGTTCTCCGTGGACTTCAGCGTCCACGGTAACCTCCGCAACAATACGGAATACTGCGTGCTCTGCCACAACCCGTCGAGCTGACGATATAGAGGTAAGGCCGGTACCCGACTGGACGGGAAGCATGACGCCCACAACGACGTCGATCAATTTCAGGCAGATGATACACAAGATACATACGGGTGAGAACCTCACCGTAAAACCCTACGTCATATACGGTTTCAGGGGCAGCTTCAACGACTTCGGCGAAGTCCTCTTCCCCGGCAACACCAGCGACTGCCAGGGATGCCATCTGCCCAACACGTACATACTCAACCCCGGAATGGGAATTCTGGGCCCCGGGATTCTGCCGACAATCACAAGGGAGTTCACGAAGGTAGACGACGAGAACGACGTCCTGGATACGTTCTCCCTGCAGCCGGTTATCACGGTATGCACATCGTGTCACGACGACGTGGGCGTAAACGCGGCTGGAGACGCACTCACGGGCGAGAACCACCTCGGCGGCCCGCAGCCGGAGTCGGCGTGCATAAATTGTCATGCGGCCGGAGAACCGCTGGGCGCGGCGGAAGTGCATCTGCCGCCTCTCCCGCCGGCCGAGCGCATAAACCGTCCGGACATGTAATGTATGCGAGGACATGATCGACATGAAAAGGCTGGTCCTTCTTCTCTTGCTTTTAACCTTCCTCTCCTCATGCGTGAGTGAAGAGGACGAAGGGCAGGACTGGGGCAATATACTTGCCGGAGTCGAAGGACTGATACTGACGGAGGAAGACCACCCCAACGGCTGGGGAAGGCAGGAATGTTTTGTGTGTCACCCGCTCGAGGTGATACACCAGGAGGACCGTTCCGGTATAGGAGTCCTGCTGCTCGAGGACATACGCGAGTTTACGGTGCAGGAAGGGCTCGCGAGCTGTCCGATATGTCACGGAGATAACGGCGTACCTGAACTCATGGAGTAGTCTTTCAAATGTCAAACAAGATTTTATGTGCCGCAACAATCCTAGTCCTTTCGGCAGCGGGGGGAGTTGCGGCATACGGGCAGACCGAGATGATCCGTCCGCGGAGCCTGGGTCTTTACGGGAACGCGTTCGCCCTGTTTCAGGCCCCTACCCCGCTCCTGAACGCCGACCGTGAGAAGAAATACGTTTACCCCTTTTACCAGTACCTCGACCTGAGCACGAATTCCCCCGACCACAACGTTTATTTCAACACGTTCCTCAGGGGCAGGGAGATATTCAACGGCGACCAGGAGTCGCTCGACGTCTACAACGCGTTCGTCAACATATCGAACACGCCCGGCACCTACGAGATAAGGCTCGGCAGGCAGGCAGTCACCGAAGGGGTGAATTTCATACTCATGGACGGTGCGCTCGTCAAGGTAAAACCGCTCAAGGGGCTCGAACTCATCGCGTACGGGGGATACCAGGAAAACGACCTCCAGCCGGAGCCCGAGAGGCCGGGCGACAGCTTCGGCATCTGGGGAATAAAGCTCAAGACGGACGCAATATTGGGCTCAATAATATCGGTAGGTTACGAGATGTACGCTCCTGACCACTTTTCGACCAGACAATTTATAAACGTCGCCTTTAACAGGGCGGTGCCTTTCACCGATTACGCCGATGTATACGGGCTCGCCGAGATAGACGTCGGCGAAGGCAACCTCGGCCTCCTGACGACGGGAGTGGGGATAGCCGTGCTCAGGTCGCTCTATCTCAATCTCGAGTACGACAACTATAACCTCGACAAGGACAGGGACGAGTACAGGCTCGACCCCATATTCGATTTATTCTCGGACGGCAGGCTCCAGCAGGCGAAGGTGGGCGTCACGTTCGTTCCCGTCTCCTTTCTGGAAATCAACGGCAGCTACGCGTATTCCAATTACGATCCCGGGGATGACAACAACACGAACGGGAACATAGCCAAGCTCGGCTTCATGTTCGACTTCTGGCAGGACATAGGGCTCAGGGCGTTTCAAGGTTTATACTATATAGACGGGAGCGGAAACACCGACTATGCCGTCGGTCTCAACACCAGTCTCTACGAACAGGTAATGAGCGGATGGCAGCTACAGTTCGCTTTCGCTTACGCGTATTATAATAAAATCACGAACCAGAGCGGTAACGCGTTCAGTTATATCATAGGAAGCGATTATGTGCTCTTGAAAGACCTGGTGCTGAGGACGGCTGTCGAGTTCAACACGAACCCGGACTTTCACGAGGACTTCAGGGTGGATCTGGGTTTGAGTTATTATTTTTCGACGAGCATGTGATGAAGAGAACCTCATTGCTCATAGCGGCGGCTGTGTTCGCGCTCATAGGGTGCGGCGCCCAGAACAAAGACGAGAACGCCTCGAGCGCCAAGCCCAAGGTGCCGCTCGACGTGCGCATGAATTACTCGCACGAGGTACACAAGAAGGTGATGCAGAAGGAAGGGTTCGACTGCTTCGTCTGCCATCCCATGGACGTGAAACCGAAAGATGAAAAGGGCGTGGAAGAAGCCATAAAGCTGTCGAAGCAGTCCTTCTTTCCGGGAAAGGATACGTGTCATTTCTGCCATTACAATCCCGAGGCCGGCAACATTGCCCCTGGGGAGTGCAGCCTCTGCCATTTCAACATGGCCGAGATCGAGCCGAAGAACCATAATTTCAACTGGGCGGCGAAACACGCTATATTCGCCAAGGCCGACGAGCAGTCGTGCGAAAATTGCCACTCGCCGAGGTTCTGTGAGGACTGCCATAAACGCAGGGACCTCCCGACCATTATGGTTCACGACAGGAATTTCAGGTTCGTACACGGCATAGAGGCGCGCGCCAACCCGAGGGAGTGCGGGAACTGTCACGAAGTCACGTTCTGCAACACCTGTCATACGAAGGGTGGATATGATTACTAGATATTTTCTCATAGCCGTTCTGGTCCTGCTCCTTCCCACGGTCCTGGCCTCTCAGGAAAAAGAGGAAGAGGAGGAAAATCCTCATACCGGCATGGTCGACGACGAGTTTGTCTGCCTCGACTGCCACACGGAGGTTCCGAAGGAGGGCATGAAGAGCCCGACTTACTTCCTCGTGGACGAGCCATCGGAGAACTGCCTCGGCTGTCACGACGAGACGACTCATCCGGGATCGAAGGAGCACATCGGGCAGAACGCGAAGCCTCTCCCCGGAGACCAGGAGGGAAAGGTAGCGTGTTTCACCTGCCACGACCCTCATCCTGAAGGCGTAATAAAGGGACGGAAGGTCTACGGCACCGATTATAGCAAGAGGAGCATGGATTTTCTCAGAATAATCGTCGCTCCAGAGCTCAAGGAAGAACTCGGCATGAATGTAGAGCTCGACCCCGACGAGACCGTATATCTGAGAGAGCCAATGAACAAAATATGCAGTACGTGTCACGAAACCATCAAGTACAAGGGGGTTTACACACCATGGTTCAAATTCACAGATATGTATACGTATTAGCTTTTTTACTCTTATTGCCGGCAGTCGGGTTCGCACAGGACCCGAGCGTGGAGCAAAAAGGTATAGCGGTATTCGTCGAGAAGCGCTGCTACACGTGCCACACGGTCAAGGCCGAGGCTGCCCAGATTGAGGCGGCCAAGGCGGCTTTCGCCAAGTCGAAAGGGGTCGAGCTCAAGGAGAGCGAGGAAGACAAGGAAGAATCGAAGGGAGGAGACCTTTCGAACATAGGCGCCGACAAGGACGCAAAATGGCTGACCGAGTTCCTCAAGAACCCGAAAGACTATTTCAAGGACACGCCCGAGTGCAAGAAGCTCGCCAAGAAAAAAGACAGGAAGAAATTCAAAGGCACGGACGCGGAGTTTCAGGACTTGATAGCTTGGCTCGGAACATTGAAATTCGGAGACCAGCAGGAACCCGGTTTCGAGCAGTGCCTGAAAGAATGAGCGTATAGCATATAAGGAACGGGTGAGAGACATGAACCCATTTGAAGAAAGCGTCCAGACGGCCGCTAACGCAGGTTTATCGTTCATCGCATGGATAGTGCTCGCCGTGGCCATCATCTGCATCGTGCTGACGGCAGCCGTTTTGGTCAAGCACAAGGAGAGGATATCCGCGCCGTTCGGGAAATGGGTCCTTCTGCTGGTCTTTTTCGTCCTGTCGCCTATCGCCTACCTGCTCAATTTCAGCGTGGCCATAGAGGACTCGAAAAAGGTCAATTTCTGCAACTCCTGCCACGTCATGCACGGGTATGTAAACGACCTGAAGGACCCTGACAGCGAATACCTCGCGTCACAGCACTACCAGTACCGCTGGATCGACGAGGACCAGTGCTTCACGTGCCACTCGGACTACGGACTCTTCGGCAATATGAAGGCTAAAATATCGGGCATTCGGCACGTGTGGAAATACTACACCGGATACGAGACCCCGGTAAAACTCTACGGGACTTACAACAACGGCATATGTCTCCGCTGCCACGCCCCTACTCCCTCATTTCAGGAAGAGGAAGAGCATGAGAACAACGCCGCCGACATTCTGTCGAGCAAGATGTCCTGCCTCGGCGTCGACTGTCACGTGAGACCCCATCCCGAGGAGGCATGGAAGCAAGAATGAATACCAACACTCATCCCTGGGTCAGAAATGCCGTTATTACCGCTTGCGTGCTCAACATTATCGCGCTTCTGACGATAATCCTGTCGCTCGCCAAATTCACTCCGATCACGATGATAATATCGGTCTCAATCGGCGGGACGCTGATGGGGCTCGCGATCCTTATATATATAGTCGTCGTGATAAGAGACCTGCACAAGCAGGGCATACTCTGACGCGAACATTATGCCGACGCAGGCCGCTCGCACTTCGGCAACGAAGGATATATGGTATCGGCGGCGGCGCGTGCTTGAGCGACGTAATTGGATGGAATCATAGATTC
>JRYK01001127.1_pt1 | contig 40318 bp, 21 predicted proteins | sample 235381 | NCBI WGS metagenome assembly JRYK01 (sample SAMN03074220, study PRJNA261476) | activated sludge metagenome | biome: Wastewater Treatment Plant; feature: Wastewater; material: Activated sludge; isolation source: activated biomass of a wastewaster treatment plant treating hydrocarbon... ... | reverse complement strand
TATCCTTAGTAAAATAAAAAATCATCCTATATACCGAATCTCAGAATTGCTACCTCAAAACTGGTCTCCAGAAACTATATAGGTACTTCAGCGGACGGATACGATGATTGGCTACATTCACGTATGGCGATATTGAGAAGTGTTGAATGTGGGTTTTCGATTATCAGAAATGCCAGACAAGGAAGGCTGACAATCAACGACTTCCATGGAAAAGTGATTGCAGAAGCTAACTGTTCAAATGGTAAGGAAAGTACCTTAATTGGACAGGTTTCACTGACAAGAACTCACACTTTTTATACTGCATATGGTGAATGGTTTGGATTTGTAGTTATTTTTACTTGCATTTTGTTTATTGTTCTAACATTTATTAGAAAAGAGAAACAAACAAAATAGGAAGCTTAACTGAAAAAAAAAACAACGAACAGCTAAGCAATGTTTTGCCAAATTTGGAGTAGAAATGCTACATTTGAGGAATTGAATTCTATTGTACATTTGTGCTAAATTGAACATTTGTACTTCTAATTCCCCAACTTCGGCAATACCCAAATCGCCCCCGGTACATCCAAAAGAAGTATGGATAGACAGAACCTGCCGATCTTTTCCCCTGAGATAAATTGATATTTACGCTTCTCGTTTATTTTTGTTTATTTTGCTATCCAAAATTAAACAGGATCAAACTATGTCAGCTAAAATACTCACGGTCTTAACGTATCTCATCATTGCCGGAATGGTGCTACTGTTGATTCTCATGTCATTTCAGCCCCGATCAGGAGGAGATGCAGCTACCAGAGGCATTGGCAAATATCTGATCGTGTTGCCTGTTGCGACAATTGTTCTTTTGGTGATCTTCAATATGCCGATCAATAGCGGGATTAGATACCTTAGCTTCACCCTTGGGCTTTTATGTTTTGCCGCTTTGGTCGTCCTTTTCCTGGCGTTGTCGGGGTCAAGTTTGGTTTTTCAGGATACCCGGGAATCATTTAAACCTCAATATGACGACCCGGTTTTGACACAGTTGTTTGAATCCTTTCATAAAGGTAAATTGCGGAAATGGAAGTCCTTATTGGAATCACATCCTCAGCACCTTCAGAACAAACAGTTGTTGAAAGATATTTTGTATGATGCTGCGGAAGGTGATACGTCGGACTCTGACAAACTCAAGGCATTAAAATATCTGCTGGATGCTGGAGCGAATATTGATTCAAGTCTCTGCTATGAATTTGCACAATTTGCTTATACACGCAAGATCGAATTTGCAGAATTGTTGTTGCAACATGGAGTAGATCCGAATTGCTCATCAGGTCCGTCAAAGTCAGTTCTTTTTTATTGTATGGAAGGTGTTTATGGTGATGTAAAAATATTTGAGATGTTGAAAAAGTTTGGAGTTGACGTTAATGTAAAAATATATAACGAACAATACCAAGATACCCTTACGCCTCTTTTATTTGCTGCCTATTTGGGGCAGTGGCCTTGGTGCACGACTTTGCTGAAGAGCGGGGCTGATGCAAATTATCTGAATAAGGATGGCATTAGCATTAAAGATTACATTCTCGAAAAGGCGAAGAACCCAGAGGACATGGGTTATTATAAGAATCCGGATTTCCTGCAATTGGTAGAGCAAATTAAACAGCCTCTTTGACCGCATGATATGTGAACTTATTGGGTATGCTAAAGAAAGTTATTACTTTATTTTCAGGCATTGTGTTTACACGTATGCTTTGCTAGAAATAAATATGTAAGTCAAAATAAAATGAGTCAGATAAAACTGTGGCGATTCGCTGGAACCTTCGCAATCATCAGTTTAGGATTTTTACTTCACTACCTTTATTTATGGTCAGGAAGCTCAAAAATAGTTGGATCGTTTGTTCCTGTTAATGAAAGTGTTTGGGAACATTTAAAATTGGGATACTGGTCGATTGCTCTTTTTTCTATTGTAGAGTTTTTCCATTTAAATAACAGTGTTAATAACTACTACTTTGCTAAATTTAATGGTTTTATTATTTTGGAGATGACAATCCTCGTTATTTATTATAGCTATACTTTTATCGTGGGTAGAAATATTTTATTTATGGATATATTTTCTTTTATAGTTGGAGTTGTTCTCTGCCAATATCTTACCTACAGTTTGTTCAAGTTAAAACCTTTATCCATGTTACTTAATCGAGCATCTCTGGTGGCTTTCATGGCGATAGGAATTTTATTTGGAGTGATTACTTACTATACTCCTCATGCTGCAATATTTATGGATAAAAGGACTAAGACATATGGAATGAATAAAGAAATATAACCATAGAATGTGGATTTGTTTTTACTGAATGGCCAACGTGAAGCTTGATTATTTATGCTGTTCGCCTCTTAACTTTTTCTTTTGGCTAAACAAGTCTTCCTTAACCAAGGACGCTGAAAAATTGTTGCGTTTTCAATCTGGGCGATAGACAGGGGTGACCAAATGAGCAGACAGTTTTCAGCTTGACTAACTAAACGGGTGTGCAAAATGACAATGTATAGAATGACTCTTGATATAAAATCGTTGACAAAGGAATTAATGGACGATTATTTGGACCTCTTTGATAATATGCCTTACAAGGAATATCAGGATTGGTCAAAGTGTTATTGTAATGGCTATCATTTTCTGGGTGATGTGGAGTCATGCACACGTGAAAACAGCCGCGAAATGATCATTGAGCGTATCAATGAGAATGAATTGCAAGGTTATTTGGTTTTAGCAGGGGAGAAGCCCATTGGTGGGTGTAATTTGAACAACAGGGCAAATTATCAACGATTGTTAAGAGATTGTAATTTGGTCGATATTCCCGATGATAAGGTGTGTTCGGTTGTCAGTTTTTTAATACATCCTGACTAAAGAAGGCAGGGGATATCTCAAATGATTCTTGAGAGAGTCATTTGGGATTATGGAAGTTTAGACTATGACTTTATTGAATCCTATCCCAAAAGGGGTGATGCAATCGAAAGTCGTTTCAATGGACCATTAGAACTCTATAGAAGAAACAGTTTTGAAGTATGCAGAGAGTGCGATACTTATTATGTAATGAGATGAAAATTAAAATGAGTGGTACATATAAAGCGGGATATAAGAGGAAGGTGTGGGGATGTTGCACAGAAAAATAGGGCTTTTGGCATCAGTTAGTTTCAGTGGAATAACTGAGCCTCATTTACAAAGGAAATGGAAAGTTAAGGAAGAAGACTTTATAACAGTCAATTGGAGTAATTAATAATTCCGATATTCTATGAAAATGGTTTTCTAGATTTTAGATTTGTGGTACTATTATGTTTTGTGTTATGGTTTACCCATATTGCAAAATCATTGGAAAATATTCGTTTAAATAATTTAATAATAGGCAATTATGGCAAATCTGGTTTTAGTGTTATTATGCATTACATACCTCTTGCTTTTACCTTTGCAGGTGGAATCACCCAGAGGTACTGGGGATCAGAATGTGGGCATACTGATTACATTTTATGTCTTTATAGCTTTTGTGGCACTGAGTCTGATTTTAACTATTGTAATTGCCTATAAGGGCGGTTTTGACTGGATTTTCAATTCAACACTTTGGCGTACGATAGGAGTGGGTACGCTTTGGCTGGGCATGATAGGAGGAATGTTTCTTTGCATGTATTATAAAGCGGAATTGGGTGTCGGCAATAAATCCACAGGCGTTATGCGCATGTTGGCGTACCTGTTCTATTATGGAGGACTATGGCTGCCTTTATTGATGATAGTGGCATATTTCAGCATGATAAACCCTGATGTTCGATTCGCACTTTCCCCGAATGGGTATAAAACATTTTTAGTACTCTGCAGTGTTATCGGATTTATCACCATTGCTGCAAATGCACCGATAAGAAAGTTGATTTCGTCCAATTCAGATGCATTTTACTTCAACCTGGCTTTAAAAGAAATCGAAAAGGCCAAAACGGTAGAAGAGCATTTTTGGCTGACCACAAAGCTAACAGATGATAGTCTGCTAACGATTGTTTATAATAAAATAAAAGACCAACCGAATTTGGAAGATGAATTGATTAGGATTTTGATGCTGAATAATCAATTTATTTTTTCAAAATTATATGATTATATGTATAACCATTCGATAGAGCGCCCTGAGCGTTTACTGGAACCCATCAATCTCAACTTGACCAGAATAAATACTCAAATCCAAGGAACTACACTTGCTCCCTGGGTAGGTGTAGAGGGATTTGAACATGTCAAAATAGAGCCAATCCTTCGCGTCATGTACAAATATTTTGGTGAAAACAGGGAACCATTTCGTGCAAATATGTTGGCGATTAAACATACTCTAGAAACACCTAAGGAACGAAATCAGGGGAATAAGGATACTAAGCAGTTTATGGAGATTTTAAGTGAATACAAACTTGAAGTGGAAAAGTGGTTGGATGGACAGTAGTATTGCGAAATTAGTAGCATGAATTATGTTGCTTTTATAAAAAAAATTAAAGTAAACTGCGTTTTAAGTCCCTGAATGAATGTATTCAGTTTGTAAGTTCAAGTAATAAGTGCTATTTATTTGAGTAGCACTTGGTTAGCTGTTGAATAATTATTAGTAAATGACAGATTGTTTTTAATCAGGATTTAACAACCTCAAAGATTAAATCGTGACTGCTTCTTATGAGATAAGTTAGCTGGTTAAACTTAACAATGTTTGTAAAGTTTAATAAAAATGCCTTCGGTACATTTACACATACCGAAGGCTTTTCCCGAATGAGGTTAATTTAATCAAGGATTAAAACAGCTCTGTTATTGCTCTTTGAATTTGAATTTACAATGACATGGTATAATCCAGCGCCATTGTTCCCGCTAAATTCTTTCGCGTTTACTTCAATGAATTTCTGAAGGGTGCTTAGGGTATTTTCCCAAACAGTTTCACCCATGAGATTGATGATTCGTACGGAACCCGCATCAAATTCTTCATTGAACATAATTTTAAATCTGCCATTTGTTGGATTTGGCAACACGGTAAACGAGTAGCTTTCCTCAGAACCACTTGCAATTTCAATTTGATCATAATGATACTGACTTTCGATATTTTTTATAGATGTGTCTGCTCTGAGATCATCATCATCATCGTCATCGTCATCGTCATCACAATTGGAATGCCTGCATTTACCTAAATAGTCACCGTGAGCTAGGTGTGCTGAAATTGAATTTTGATTTATGCTCAAGGTTTCTCTGTCGTCATCATCGTCATCACCGTCTTCTTCTTTGTGGCAAATGTAAACTTTGTTTTTGCCGCTCTTCCATTCAGGGATAATCTGCTCATAGGCAGGTGGATATTTACAATCAGGCTTTCCATCATGATTGTTATCAATATTATCATTGCCCCCAGGACATACATCGCATTCATTACCGACTCCATCACAGTCTGAATCTTTTTGGTTGCTGTTGGCTGAAGTTTTGCAATTGTCACAGACGTCGCCAATGCCATCATGATCCGTATCCAGTTGATTAGTATTAGAGACTATCGGACAATTGTCGAAGAGATCAAAAATTCCATCTCCATCTTGATCAGAGCAGCTTACTTCCCCACAAGTTCCTAAATAATCGCCATGTCCTAAATGACTGTTGATTGAATTGAAACTCACACATATATTCTGTTTATTATTGGGATTGCCCTGTGGAATATGACAAATATATACTTTGTTGTTCCCGCACTTCCATTCCGGAATGATCTTTGAGTAAGTAGGCGGATATTTACAATCTGGTTTACCGTCATTGTTGTTATCAATTTTATCATTACCCCCTGGACATTCATCGCACACATCGCCGACTCCATCGCAATCAGAATCCTTTTGAGTGCTATTGGATTTCGATTTACAATTATCACATACATCGCCTACACCGTCGCCATCCGTATCCAGTTGATTAGGATTTGGATTGTTCGGACAATTGTCGCTGACATCCGGTATTCCATCTCCATCGGTATCTAATCCATTGCAACCTTCATCGATGGTGCCATCGCAGTCATCGTCGATCCCGTTGCATTCTTCTGTTTTTGGATTGATAGTTACGCTAAATGTGCAGGTTGAATTATTACCATGGACATCTGTAGCTGTTGTGGTAACGATGGTAGTTCCAATGTTAAAATTGGAACCACTTGCCGGTAAATATACAATGCCTGCGATTCCACAATTATCATTGGCCGTGGTGGAATAACTTACTGATTTAGTACATATACCTGGTTCAGTGATGTCAACAATATTTGCCGGGCAGACAAGTACGGGATTTTCGTTGTCGGTAATCGTAACGGTAAATGAGCAACCATTTGTATTTCCACTTGCATCGACTGCTGTTGCAATAACTATGCTTGTTCCAACATTAAATACAGAACCACTAGCAGGTGACAATGAAATTGAAGTTCCTGCACAATTGTCATTTGCTGTTGCCGAATAACTTACAGCTTTATTACACATTCCTAAAGCAGCAGATTGCGTGATATCAGCAGGGCAGCTTATCGTTGGATCTTCATTATCGGTAATCGTGATTTCAAATGTACATTCATCTATATTTCCGGCAGGATCTTTAGCGGTTGCGGTTACAGTCGTGGAGCCTATATTAAACTCAGAGCCGCTGGGATGAGAATAACTAATAGTACTACCGGCGCAATTATCGCTCACGCTGGCTGAAAATGAAATGGATGCGTAGCATATACCTGCATCTGTAGATTGATGGATAGCAGAAGGACAGGTAATTATCGGATCTTCTTGATCAGTTACGGTTACTGTAGCATTCGCATCCATTGCGTTGCCATTCAAATCCGTAACATGAAGAGTCACTTCATTCTCACCCAAATCATCGCAGTCAAATAAGTTTGGAGAAACGGTCATACTGGTAATGCCACAGATGTCGTTAGATCCATTATCAATTTGATCTGCCGTTATAGATGCATTGCCATTAGCATCTAAACTTACCGTGATGTCTTGGGTAATGACAACCGGTGGTCTGTTGTGTACATAGAAGACCGGACCATAATTCCAGTTAGTCGTACGGGATACTTCTTCAATATAGAATTGGTAATTCCCTGCTGGTGTGTTGGGTGGCAAGGTCCAGGTGTAAGATCCGGTATTTGGAACATTGGTGGCAACATAGTGTTGTACAACGAACGGATCAATTCTGATCAATGACAGATTTACGTTCCATCCGGTGCAACCGCCATGCCAGGTTACCGTGACTTGTGAGCATTCTTCTAATTCAGTAATGACATAGTCGAAGGTAAAAGGAAAGCTTACAAAGACATCAAAATCACATGATGTTGTAAGCCCATGTGCATCCGTTGCAGTTGCGGTTACATTATGTGTACCAGCATTCAAGGTCGATCCACTGGGAATAGAATAGGAGACCGTTGCTCCGGGACAATTGTCAATAACGGTTGCAGAGTAGTTTACCACAGCGCTGCATGCATTGGGATCTCCTCCGGTTGCCACAATATTGGAAGGACATGTAATTTCTGGATTCTCCGTGTCGGTCACAGTGACATTAAAAGAACAGGTTTGTATATTGTTATGGATATCGGTAGCCGTATAAGTAACAGTTGTAGTACCCACAGCAAATTCATCACCGTTATTGTGATTACTGTTTAAGCTTAGAATAGCGCAATTGTCAGAGGCAGATGGAGCATCCCAGTTTACAACTGCAGAACAGTTTCCTGTCGCATTTTCAAGGTTGATGTTTTCCGGACAATTGCTAAAAACAGCTAGCTCTACATCAGTGACCTCAACATTGAATGAACAAGTTTTCATGTTTCCATGATAATCGGTTGCGGTATAAATTATTTGAGTAGTACCTACAGGAAATACTTCTCCACTGATGTAATTGGAAGTCAAAGACTGAATGCCACAATTATCAGTTACCGATGGAGCAATCCAGGTGGCTGCTGCCGAACAAACACCAGCTTCATTCGGTAACGAAATATTTTCAGGGCAATCGTGTATGACAAGTTCTTCTTCATCCATGATCGTCACCGTAGCCGTTGCACTGGCGACATTTCCATTCAAATCCGTCACATGAAGAGTCACTGCATTCTCACCCAAATCATCGCAGTCAAATAAATTTGGATAAACGGTCATTCCGGCAATACCACAGATGTCGTTAGATCCATTATCAATTTGATCTGCAGTTATGGATGCATTTCCATTAGCATCTAGACTTACCGTGATGTCTTGTGTAATGACAACCGGTGGTCTGTTGTGTACATAAAAGACTGGACCATAATTCCAGTTAGTCGTTCTGGAAACTTCTTCAATATAGAATTGGTAATTACCTGCTGGTGTGTTGGGTGGTAAGGTCCACGTGAAAGATCCGGTATTCGGAACATTTGTGGCAAGATTGTGCTGCACAACGAACGGATCAATTCTGATCAATGACAGATTTACGTTCCATCCGGTGCAACCGCCATGCCAGGTTACTGTGACTTGTGAGCACTCTTCTAGTTCAGTAATGACATAATCGAAAGTAAACGGAAAACTTACAAAGACGTCAAAATCACATGATGCGGTAAGCCCATATGCATCCGTTGCAGTTGCGATTACATTGTGTGTACCGGCACTCAAATTTGAGCCACTGGGAATGGAATAGGAGACCTTTACTCCGGGACAATTATCTGTAAAGGTAGCAGAGTAGTTTACCACAGCGTTGCACGTATTGGGATCTCCTCCGGTTACAACCATATTTGTGGGGCAGGTGATAGTTGGGTTTTCTGTGTCGGTTACTGTGACGTTGAAAGAACAAGTTTGTACATTATTATGAATATCGGTAGCTGTATATGTAACGGTTGTAGTACCCACAGTAAATTCATCACCGCTATTGTGATTACTGGTCAAATTCATAATTCCACAATTGTCAGTTGCAGTTGGAGAAGTCCAAGTGGCTGCCGCTGTACAAAAGCCAGTTTCAATATTAATCACAATATCGTCAGGACAGTTTGAAATTATTGGTTCTTCCTGATCCGCTACGGAAATTTTAAAACTGCAATTCGATTCGTCACACAAATTCAAGGCCGAAATACTCACCGTGGTGTTTCCGACGGCAAATGAACTGCCAGGATTGTTAGAGTAAGCCAGTGAAGGTGTAGGTGAGCCACTGACAGAAGTTGGAGTGAAGTTGACGATTGCAGAGCATTGTCCTGGATCAGTATTGATCGTCATGTTATTTGGACAATTAACGACAGGAGGCTCGTTAACTGTAGCCTCAGTGGATGCTATCGATGCAACACATCCAATCACATCTGTGACGGCCACCGAATAGGTTCCGGTTGCAGTTGCCGTAGGAGATACTATTACAGGCGAAGCATTATTTGAGCTGAAATTATCAGGACCGGTCCATGCGTACACAAAAGGGCCATGAGAATTATCAGTTACATTCAGTGATAAAACCTGAGGAGGCGAACATACCGGACTGTTGTTTGAAGCAGTAGACCAATTTGGATCATAGGTAAATTCATCAGCTCCAATATCCGGAGTTGATAAGTTCCTTGTTTCAGCTTCTATATCATCTGTTACTCCTGTACCCGGAACTCCTGCATCATTAAGGTTGCAGTTTGTATTGGTTGCCAAGTGAAGATTAGACTGAGGATCAATGAATATTACATCTGTGTTTTTCGAGTTAACATCTTTTGTACTAATTGCCTTCCATCCTGAATAGCTTCGGCTGGTTCCTATTGGCCACTCACCGAGGGTAATTGGATTAGCTGAATATAGGTTATTGTAATCGCTAGCACCCCACTCGTTGGTAAGTCCGCTGGCATGGGCAATAGCAAAATGTTTTCCCGAACCTCCAGTCCTGGCGTTGTATAAAATATTGTTTATGTACTGATCATTATTGGCACTCATTGCTGCCCTATACAGCGCGTAACTGTTTGCATTTCCGGATGCATTACCGGAGATTGCAATCGTATTATGAAGGACAGCCCGATTACTGCTATTTGTTAGTCGTAATCCAAACATTGAAACCGCATTTGAGTTTCCTGAATTATTCAAAGAGATCATATTGTTTTTAATAACCACATCATTCGATAAATTGGCAATACCCATGATGAATGGATAAGTACCAGTTGCTGAATTACTAAAATCGAATAGCTGGTTGTAAGCAATGATAGATCCGTTACTGGCCGACGAATAAATTCCGACAATTCCTGGACTATTGGTGGAGGTTGTTACTGCGCGTAAACCCGAAATTGAATTATTGGAAATGCTCAAACTGGCAGCCGAGCACCAAAGCCCAATGAGTGCATTATTTCCCAAACTACCTTCATTGTCAATCTTGGTACATTTGGTATCAATGTTTTTCAGAATATTGTAAGAAACCGACCGCAAAGTGCCAGTGCTCCCAGTGAAGCTTATTGCCCTGGTATTATTTTGATTGGGGTTATTAAGTTTTACATTAGCAACGATATTGCTATCACAACGTGACGTACCTTGTGTCGAAACGGAAATTATTTCATTACAGTTGTTTTCGAAGAAAATATTGTTAGCAATCAAAAGATGACCAATGCGGTTTCCTGTGACCGTCAAGGCATCTCCAATTGCTCTGATGCCTGTTACATTTTGGTTGGTAATGGCCGTTTGCGAGATATTTTCAAATACATTATAGGATATATTTCCAGAGAATCCTGAACCCATTGGTGAAACCAATTGGATTCCTATAAATGAGTAATTTGCAGTCGATATATTTTTAAATGTATTTCCAGAAATTGTTTTTGGATGACCTGTCGTGGATGAATAATTGATTAGTGAAAAATCAGTATATATATTGTAAGTTGGTACAGATATATTGCTTACCGTATTATTGAGAATGTTTACCGGGTTAGTCAAATGATTGGTGATATATGTGAGAAAGCTAAATCCAAAGGCTGAAGTGATGTCATTTGAAACGGATGGGTTTCCAACAGTATTATTGGCAACAGTAAATGCAGAATTGCTTATTTGCAGCAGTTGCATGCTTCCGGCACTTGTAGCCATATTGCTGAATACATTATTACTGAAGCTTGAAACATTCTGGGATAACGATCCAGCCATGAGGCTGTTATAATTCATTGAGTTGATATTCATTTTTGCTCCACCTGCAAATGGAGCAGATCCTCCGAAATAATTTCCTTCTACATTAATTGTTGCAGTATCTGTCATCTTGATGAGAAAAAAACTGGAAAAGGAAGGTGCGGCATTCTTCTTGTAAAAGTGATTGTTCAATATACGCCATAATCCATTGTTACCAACGCCATTTGCATAAATACCCTGATGGCAATTTTCAAAATAGTTATTTTCAATAAGGATATTATCGTTTTTGCTGTCGGCCGTTGTATGATCCCTGGTGGTAATTCCAACATGACTCCCCGCAGTATTTTCGAGATCAGCTCGTGGTTTAAATTTACAACAACTGATCTCAGTATAATCATTGCCAGTGACTCCGCCAAAGTAATCAATGAAAATTCCTGAACCGTGTCCTATTTCTACTTGCAATCCTTTTAAGCTATTATGGGTTGCATCATTGTTAAAACTTATGACTTGTCCAAGCGAGCCTGAATTTCTCACCACTAACCCGAACGAGTTTCCACATGGAGTATTGTTCACAGTGCCATCAAAAGTAATATAGTCTGCTCCGCTGAAATTCAATACGCCAAGTTGATTCGCATTGGTTCTTGGTTTTTGAATAATCAATGGGGTACTTAAGTCTGTTCTAACCCGGAAAGTGGCGGAGGTACTTGCTGTGCCCTGGTAAGTAATGTTAATTGGGTTTGCCTCAGCTGTGCTGGTATAGTCATTTTGCAATTCGAAAATAACATTTCCGGTAGCACCATTTGTTTGCAGATCATTCAAAGCTGCAGTAATGGTAGGATACGGCGATGCACCATTCAGGTAAGCAGGCCCTGACGGTGGGGAATAGGATGCCGACGGTCCAATGCAATAAATCCCGGGCGCTAGCTGTGCAAATATTCCTGTATATGCAGTTAAAAAGTAAAAAATAGCTATGTGTTTCAGATTGGAATTCATATAACAATTTTAAGATTGGTGAGGAAATTGTGTGTTGTATTTTACTCGGTAACAAAACCTCCGAATCATTTATTAATTTTTAATGAAATTCGGAGGTTTTTGTAAGGATCATATTTAGTTCAAATGAATCTGGATAGAATTGTTGATGAGAATAATATTCATTTCAAATAGCGAAATAATATACATTTATTTTGAGATTATAGCCTTCGGATAAATGATATTTTATTTAGGATTTACCGGGAGGATGCACGCGTTAATGCACTTTCTTCTTTCGGCCTCTGTCAGTTCATAGATACTTTTACACTTTTCCATGCAAGCTGCCCTCTCATCTTTTAATCTAGCGATACAGATTGAATCAATATCTAATTCATAATGATCGCCAACTCTTCTATAAATATAACAAGTAGGGATTTTTGTAGCATAATTCTCCATACAAGAATCTTGACATTCCTGCTGGTTGTCTTGTTGAGCTGCATGCTCGCAGTCAGAAATACATTTATGGTAGATCGAAATTTCTTTCTTTACGTCATTTCTGTCAACGCAGGCATAAAATGTAAAAATGCTATGGCATAAATACAAAGTTGGATCATTTTCTTTTTCATAAAATTTGATTTATTGTTTAACAATTGATTTTGATATAAAGCCATTCTTGTTTGTGACGGTAAGGGTATATTCTCCGGGTACAAATTCACCTATATCAAATTGTTCTGAATATTTCTCTGCAGAGGCTAATTGCCTTTTTAGCATCAGTTTTCCATCGGTTGAATTAATCAGGAGGAGCGTCTCAGCAGGTTCTTGCAAATGCAGATCAAGGGTAATGAAATCAGTGGCTGGATTAGGAGTAATAAACATATCCGCTTTTAATTCCTTTTTATCAAATAGACCAGTAAGCGGATCACCTGTGTAAGTAAATATTTTAGTACCATGATCCTGATTTTTTATCTGACCTTCGCCAGCAAAACCCACTTTAGGACTAATGAATCTGGCCACTTGTAATTCATCATTTTCTCCAATTTGTAGCCAAGTTTTGCCAAGATCTTTTGAAATATATGATTTGAAAGGGCCCCCTTCAAAAGTTTCCGAAATATTAATAAACAGATAATAAGACTGTGGGAGCAAACAAAATGACCAGTAATAATTATCTGCGGTTACAAATGGCGGGGTAGCATCAATCCAGTTATTTCCACCATCTTCCGTATAAAGTAATTTTCCAGTTTGTTGAGGTACTTCTGAATAGCACACGCCATGTAATGAATCGACAAATTTTAAGTAACTGATATCTGAAGTTCCAACCACATCTGCCTTCCAATTTTGTCCACCGTCTTTAGACGAAAAAACTCTACCCATATTTGTTCCAAACCAAATATGATTCCCAATTCTGGATATTTCGCCATTGTACCCAATTTCATCTGTCAGAGGATCCGGGATATTAGATTTAGGTATTCGACTCCATATCAGCCCGCCATCTTCAGTGCGATAAATCTCAAAGTAAGCAGCAGTTGAATTTATATCACCAACAGGGTCACCCATAGCAATTCCATTTAAGGTATCCTTAAAGGCTATTCCATCAAGATATGAAGCGCCATTCGTGAACAAATTATTAGCAATTCTCACCCAGCTGGTACCTCCGTTTCGGGTTCTGTATATTAAGTTTTGCCCATTGGAGAGTAAGTAGATGCCAATTATCGCATGAGCTGAATCAAACGCATGGATAGTTGTCAGATAAGGTGAAGTCGTTGGTGATAGGGGCATTCTCCCTGATTTCCAATTTTTGCCTCCATCACCTGTTTTGTAGAAATATACATCTGCCGCACCAGTGACAAATCTGTTATTGGCAGCGCTCCAGAAAAACTCCGTTCCACCTAACCAGGCAGTCTGTTCATCAACTAACTGATGTTCATAAACCCAAACAGTATCATTGATTTGTGGTATCTGGCTATTCCATTGACCAAATAGGGCAAATACCTTAGAAGCGAATAAAATGCACAAAGCTGTAGTTTTGTAGAAGTTTGTTTTCATACTCGTTTTTGAGATTAATACACCGGGGAAGGAAAAACTTAGCAATGGGGGAGAAGACAAGGAATCATTGCTTTAAATAGGGTAGAAGGCGGAACCCGGTAACCATTGTTGCGTCACGGATTAATATTGGATTGAAGCATTAAATCGCTGAAATTGCCACATGCACGGTTTTCTGTGGTCAAGCCGTCAGCTATTCCATCAACACAAACCCGGCCCAATAATAGGGCTCGAGTCCTTTTTTACGCATAGTCTTTTGCGCTTCCAGCAATGCATCGCGAATGGATAATTTCTTTTGAATCCAGTTTTTATAAAACAGTTCCATTAATTGTGAAGTCTGTTTATCTGGAACCTGCCAAAGCGACATGAGAATATTTTTAACACCGGCAATTTTAAAAGCGCGTTGCAAACCGTATACACCTTCATTGCCATGAACATCGCCGAGTCCTGTTTCGCAGGCGGATAATACTACCAATTCTGTATTTGTTAAATCCAGTTGACTGATTTCGTATGCAGTAAGGATGCCATCTTCTGTATTTTGGTCAAACGGCTTTCCATGGGTCCAGGCGTAATTGGCATCAGCAAGTATCAGTCCTGAACGGATCATTGGATCTGTCGAATTCTTAAATACCGGCTCCTTCAGAATTGCAGTTGCATCCACTTTAAGCTCAGTATTTTTAGTCTCCGGAAAAAAGAAACCATGGGTTGAAATGTGGATAATACCTGGCGACTGTTTTCGGTTGGAAGATTTGCTTAATGATTTTACAAACTCTTCGGTAGCATTGTGGCCCGAAATAGAATAAGAAATATTTTTATTCTTTAGCGAAATCTTTAATATCTGATCTATTTCATTTTGTGAGCCTGGCAGGTAATTCCATTTTCCTGACCGAAATTTAGAGTCATTATTAAAAAAAGAATATTCGCCTCTTGTCCTGTTTATTTCATTCCATGCAAGTTCATTAATATGGTCCATCGAAGTGGAATCTTTATTATATTCAATACCGCCAATCAATACGAATTCAGTAGATATTGTTGGCTTAGCTTTTAAATTCATCAAGAGATCTCGCGTACTTGGCATTAGCACCAAATTGTATTTGTCCATGGCCATTTCGCCTGTATGAGTTGATATCGGATTCAAATTGATCCGGTGTAGCAAACCTACAGGCGTAAAATAGATGGTATTGATATTGGACAAATGCATTTCTATAGGTTCCCATATTAGTCGATTTAGGCAAACTTGATTTGTTTTCGTCAGATCACCTGCATCGGAGTATAACCTGGATACATAATCCATCCTCAGTTTGGAATCAAGATTCATCAATTTTTCCAGTTGCGTTTCTTCACACAATGGAATGAATTTAGGTAGAAGCTCATATTTGCGAATCAACAGAGCCGCATATTTGAATCTTTGAGTGGGTTGTGAGTTGCTTTTAATTTCATATCGGATGAATTCAATGGCGGCTTCACTTTCTTTAAGGGTTTGTTGTAGATCTTTCCAATTTACTTCCTGAAGATAATTTCCAATTCCTGAAAGGCGGTTGTTGATTTCCTTTTCCAGTTGATTGGACTCCGTTTCTAATGTAGTAACATCCTGTTGGTCCCTTATTGGCTTTGAATACTCCGAAGCCAGGCGGCGCTTAACCGACCTGTAATGTTCATATAACTCAATGGCACTGGAATCTTTTTCAATAATCCTGTTTTTTCTAATTCTAGAGTATTGAATGATGCCTTTATAAAACAAAGCATCATCATAATATTGGCCTGCATAGGACTGGTCATCGACTCCATCCCAACCCAATAAACCTGCATAATGAATATCATTCTGGTCGACCAATAAGTTCAATTCTCTGTCAGACATGTATTCAATAGATCTTGAAATATTAGTACGAACTCCATTGCGACCTTCCAGAAAATATTTTCTGCTTGAATCATTCTGATTCAGTTTAAAATAGTCAAGGCAAAGATTAAAACAAGTCTCATACATTTCTCTGCTTTCACTGCGATAATGTTGAGCAAGCAGTTGATAGGCTTCTTGATCCATTTCAAGAGCCTCCTTATCACGAGAATGCCTAAATAACCAGCTGCTGTACTGCTTCAATGCATTCGTAGCCAATTCAGCACCTCTATTTTTCATAATGGTTAGGTAATCGAGTACAAATGATTCTGGAACGCTATCGCCCGTAACATTGGTCAGCGCAATGAGAGCTCCTTGCACATAGGGTAAATTGACTTCTTTATTTTCAGGACTCAGTTCGTTTGTGTTGAGGATCATTTCATAAACTTTTTTTGCGGAGGCGTAGTTGCCCTGGTGCATATAAACATTGCCAATCATGTAAATCACTTTGTAATAATCCCAGCTTTTTCCACCACCAAGTTTTTTCATGACTTCTTTCGATTCATATAAATATTCTAATGCCTTGTCAAAGTTTCCTAGTTCTTTATAATAAACTCCGGATAGATAGAGGCAGTAACCATAAGTTAAATGCTTTTGCAAGGCTGGATCTGATTTATATATTTTATTGGCCTCTAGGTACAATACTTCAGCCTTTTGATATTGCCCCAGTACTCTGTAAATTGTTGCTAATTCAACCATCGTAGCAGGGTATGAATATACATTGGTTTTCCCGATATCTTTTAACAGACCTAAATTTTCCCTATGGCTTGCAATAGCGAGTTCCATTTGGCCGGAAGCGTCGTACAACTTTGACACTTGATAAAGAGTGCTGGTATATTCACCGGACCTCTTAGTGAAAATAGAATCCCGGATTTCCAGGCAACGCTTTCCATAGTGAAGGGCTTTCGTATAATCTTCCCTTTTCGCATTGACTATACACAATGTATATAAAGTATTTGCATACTTTGCATTCACAGGTCCATACTTCTGTGTTCGGATTTTTAATAGCTGCAACATCATATCCTCTCCTTCCTGAAATTCTCCAAACTCCACCAATAGTTTTGCTAAGTCATCGAGACTGCCTTCATAATTATCTGATAGAGTGTCATTATTCTTTTTGAATTTACTAATTGCACTGGTTAAATATTCATAAGCTTCTTCTGAATTTCTTAATCGGAAACAAGTCGTTCCCCGGAAATAACAAATGTCTGCATACAACTTAGAATCGTTACCACTATGCAAAGTAACCAGTGAATCAAGCAAAACGTATGTTAACCGAGCGTTTTCATAATCTTTTGACTTGAATTGCTCGTTTCCTAATTTTACGAGTGTGTCAATTCTCATTTTAAGAATTGATGTTTTAGGTTTTTGAGCGATTACCCCGACTGAGATCAAGCAGAAGAATAAATACGTTATGCCTTTCATTGAATGGTGTTAATCAGATTTGTTGAAGCAGTTTTAATGCTGGATTGTCATTTTTTAAAGCAGGATTTTTTAGTAATGACTTTGCTGCTTCTATTTTACCTTCTTTGATGAGGCAAAGTGCATACAGCCAAAGCGATTCTTTTAAGTGTCTGGTTTTTTTATTTTTTATGATCCTTTCGAGTAATTGGGAAGATGTTCGTATATCTCCGGTTGCCATCAATGCATTTACCTTGATGAATACAACATTATCATTTGATTGCAATGAAGCATCCAGTGTTTCAAACAATTTAATTGATTCTGTATAGTTTTTCGATACATACTCATATTGAAATTGCTCAAACGGTGTTTTGTCACCTTCACCTCTGGCCATTTCTTCGAGTAAGTCGTCACTATACGGTTTGAAATTCATTGCAAACAAATCTTCTCTGCTGATTTGTTTTTCAGTTTTTGCTTGAATTGTATCCTGATGTATAGAATTTGAATCGATTTCAAGCAATGGAGTTGATTTCAGAACGGTATCCATCAAGATCTGTGAGTCAGGACTTACTGTTTTAACAGAACTGCGATAGTTAAACCAATATAAAAAGACAACAGCAGCTACGGCCATAAATAGCCTTAGCCATTTTTTATAGGATGTAGAAGCAGCATTACGACTTGCCTGCCGTTGTTTTAGTCGTTGCTTTAATTCATTTGTTGAATAAACCTTTAAAGCACGGATCGAATCCTGGTATTGCGCCACCTCATTTCTGAAAGCAGGATCTTCACACATCCGTTTTTCGAAATCCAGTTTTTCCTGAGTGTTCATTTCCCCTGAAAGGTACCGATCAATGTATTCGAAGTTCATATTATTTTGTTCAGGGTTTTGATCCTAAAATTTCTCTTAATTTTTTAAGATTTCGAGACAGAGTAACACTCACCGCGTTTACTGATGTGTATTGCATGGTCTTCATGATTTCTTCAATACTCTTTCCTTCGATATATCGTAGCATGAGTATCTTTCTGCTTTGTGAAGGCAGTTGTCCAACAGCATCGAGCATCATTTGGCGCTCTTCCTGAGCTGGTTCTACGTAATCGAATGTTTGGAAAACTTCTTCGGGAATTTCACTATGTTCAAAAGTATCGGTTGACACTTCCTTGATGTATTTTTTTTTATACTTAAGGATATACCTAAAACCAAGGAGGTACAAAAAGGTTTTCATACTGCAGCTAAGATTTGTAAGTCTGCCGGAACGTATTTGTTCGAAAAAGGAAATGATGGTATCCTGCCAGGCATCAATCAAATCTTCTTGAGGAACCGAGTTGAATTTATAACCAGCAGATTTCAAAAAGTCATCCATATATAAATCGTAAATCCGATCAAATGCTTCCATTTTACCGGCTTTGAGATCCTGGAAAATCAATTGATCCTCTTCTACCCGTGAATCGTATTTACTCAGATGCTTTGATTATTGGTCCAAATATCTGCTTTCCGAATGAATTGGACAAGGTAGATGATGATTATTTCGATAAGCTTTTCCTTATACCCGGTAAAATGATTTACATTGAGATAATACAAGTTGGAGGGGGATTCTTAGCAAATGTGAAGACATAATGCCAGAAATTCATTCATTTTGGGAGTTTGTCACCGAGAGAAGCTGTCAAACTGAACTACACAAGAAGTTGAATAACAACCGTACGAAAAATTAATTTGCATATAATACCCCTTTAACTTAAATGTGAAGGCTCATCCTCCCTTTCGGTAACTCCTGATGGCCAAACTAATGACAATGACTGCCATGACAAACACGGACACCATATGGGGAAGTATGTCCTGAATACCACTTCCTTTCATGATGATCATGCGCATCACCTTGACGAAATAGGCCGTAGGGTTGATATAGGTCGTCAGTTGAGCCCAATGGGGCATACTCTCTACCGGTGTGTACAATCCGCTCAGTAATATAAAAACCATCATGATGAAAAAAGAAATCAGCATTGTCTGTTGTTGAGTTTCCGTGTACACCGAAATCATTAAACCCAATCCCAGCACCGCCAATAAATAAACAGTAGCAAATACATAAATCGTGAGGTATTGCCCGGAAGGAATAATGTCATACACCAAATAAGCCACCAACAATCCCAAAGTCAATACCACCAGACTCAAAACCCAGAATGGAATCAGCTTGCCAAGCAGAAATTGATATTTGCGGATCGGTGAGACATTGATTTGTTCGATGGTACCGAGTTCTTTTTCTTTGACGAGGTTTAAAGCAGAAAGCGTAAACCCAACCATCGTAAGCAGGATCACCAAAATGCCCGGCACCATAAATTGCTGGTAATTCATCATCGGGTTAAACCAATAGGAATGCTCGACTTTAATGAGGGGTAGGGGATTGAACCTTGGAAACTGTATCCACTCAAGCCGTACTTCACGGTTGAAATCCTGTAGAATCTGCATCAGGTATTGGCTTCCAATACTTGCGCGTTGACCATTTACAGCATTCACACTGGCCGAAAGAACGGGTTCATGGTTAAGCACCACATCTTTTTCAAAACCTCTGGGAATGATTAAGGCAATATCTATTTCATCCTTGGCCATGTAAGCTAACGCTTGTTCATACTGGTTGGCAGTTTGACGAATAATAAAATGATGGTTGGCACCTATTTTCTGAATCAATTTTGTCGAATAAACCGAGTGATCCTGATCGATGACACAAAGTCGGATGTTTTCTACTTCGTAGTCTGCCGCCATGGGCAGCAGAATTAACTGCACCACGGGCATCACCAGGAGCATTCGGATATTGGCCTTATCCCTGAAAAATTGTGCAAACTCTTTTTGTATGATACTCCAAATAATTTGCATTTNNCGAATACTGATGGCCAGCATCACCAGGGTCATGACCAGCAAAATCAGCGCCTCCTTCCAGATATCTGCAATGCCCAGTCCTTTGATCATGACCGACTTTACCATGTAGAAATACCATTTGGACGGGATGGCGTTGGAAATGATTTGCAACGGCAGCGGCATATTGTCGATGGGAAACATAAAACCACTGAACATCAGCGTAGGTAAGAATAATCCAACCAATGTTACAAACATAGCCGTGGTTTGTGTCTGCGCAAGTGAGGATACAAACATTCCCAGCGAAAGTGCCGTGATGATAAACAATATACTCACCGCTAAGAGCAAAAATAAATTCCCCTTTATAGGTACGTCCAGCACAAAATAACTCAATATGAGTATGGTGCAAATATTGACAATCGATAAAAACAAGTAGGGTATGGTTTTGGAAACAATCACGAGGACGGGTCTTACCGGTGAAACCAACAACACTTCCATATTGCCCATCTCTTTTTCTCGTACAATAGCAACTGAAGTCATCAGCGAACAAATGAGCAACAGAATCATGGCCATTACACCGGGCACAAAATTAAATGCGGCTTTCAGTTGAGGATTGTAAATCATCCTCACCTCTGTCAGAAAGGAGTAGGGCAGGGTCTCTGATTGGAGCAATTCTCTTTGATACGTGTTGAATATAGCACTCGCATACGTCACCAATGTTGATCCGACGTTGGGATCTGATGCATCGGAGATGAGTTGAACGGCTCCTTCATTGGAGGCATGCAGATTTTTTTCGAAAGAATCAGGAAATACTACGATCATTCTCACTTCTCCTTTTTTAAACAAGGCTTCAATCTCCAATCGGTTTTGGAGATGTACTACCACATCAAAATATCGGCTTGCATCGATGCGTTCCGTCAAGGCCTGACTGGTAGCATCTTTAGCTTCGTCCAATACGGCGATTTTAGAATTCTTGACTTCGTTGGAGAGAGCAAATCCAAAGATCAACATTTGCGCAATGGGCAAACCAAATAGGATGAGCAGAGTTTTCCGGTCACGGAAAATATGTCTCCACTCTTTGGTAACAAACGCCTTAAATGTTTTGAAATTTGAATTCATGGACAACAATTTATTTTGAATCGACCAATTTGAGAAAAACGCTCTCCATGTTAGGACTTTGATATTCCATTTTCAAATGATCAGGACTGCCCAAAGCGACAATCTTACCATCCACCATGATGGATACCCTCGAGCAGTACTCTGCTTCGTCGAGATAATGTGTAGTGACAAACAGGGTATTGCCACGATCAGCATAGGATAAAATGAGTTCCCAAAATTCACGCCTCGTGATAGGATCCACACCCCCGGTCGGTTCATCTAAAAATACCAGCCGCGGTTCATGAAAAATGGAAACGGAAAATGCAAGTTTCTGTTTCCATCCCAAGGGCAATGATTTGACGAGTTGGTCTTTATGATTTTCCAGATTTAGAAAATACAACACCTCCTTTGCTCTTTGTTGAATCTCATGCTTACCCATTCCATAGATCCCGCCATAAAAACGCATATTTTCCAGAATGGTAAGGTCTTCATACAAGGAAAATCGCTGACTCATGTATCCAATGGATTTCTTAATGGATTCACTTTCATGGTAAACATCGTAATTCAATACAGATGCGGTGCCACCTGAGGGTTTGATCAAGCCCGACAGCATTTTTATAGCCGTGGTTTTACCTGCACCATTGGCTCCAAGAAATCCGAAAATCTCACCTTTGTATACCTCAAAGCTGATATGATCCACTGCCGTGAAGTCTCCAAACTTTTTGGTGAGTGCTTCGGTTTTGATGATGCTCGACGTCATTTTACAGTTTGCATGTAATACATAAAGCAATCTTCTATGTTGGGAGTAATCGGTTTTAATTGAACTTGTTCATGCCCCTGATTTTTTAAGTATTGCAAGGTCGGAAAAACGGCTTCCTGATCATTGAAGACAAGGTGATAGGAATTTCCAAAGGCATAACAACTGAATATGCCTGGTGAGTTTTTCAAATCAACCAATAAGGCATACATTTTAGCAGATTTTATTTCGTACAATGCATTGGGATAATTCCTTATGATGTTTTCCGGCGTTTGGATCTGTAGTAATTTTCCATTTTGGATCAGTGCTACACGGTCACACATAGAAGCTTCATCCATGTAAGGTGTAGAAACAAAAATGGTAATGCCATGCTGTTGCAATGACTTGAGCATGTCCCAGAATTCCCTTCTGGATACAGCATCCACACCGGTTGTAGGCTCATCAAGAAAAAGCACTTTGGGTTTGTGAATCAAAGCACAGCTCAGTGCCAGTTTTTGTTTCATTCCTCCGGAAAGTTGACCGGCTTTACGGGATTGGAAAGGTTCTAGATACTTATAGACTTCTTTGATCAGCGAATAATTGGATTGCAGATCAATGTTAAATACCGAAGCAAAAAATTGGAGATTCTCTGCAACGGTGAGATCCTGATATAGCGAAAATCTACCGGGCATATATCCAACGATTTTCCTGATTTTGTCTATATCGCGCACAACATCCAAACCCTCTACCTTTGCTTCGCCTTTGTCCGCAAGAATCAGGGTAACCAGGATTCTGATTAAACTGGTTTTGCCTGCTCCATCTGGGCCAATCAGTCCAAATAACTCCCCTTTGCCAACTTCCAAATGAATGTCAGATAGAGCAGCGATCTGCTGTTTTTTTTGCAGATACGATTTTGATATTCCATTTACGGAAATGCTGATCATGAGCTCATTTGAATTTTACCTCCCCGTACATGCCTAATTTAAGATAGCCGTCATTTTCAATTTTGATTTTTGTGGCATAAACTAAATTCGCACGTTCATCTGCAGTTTGAATGGTTTTTGGTGTAAATTCAGCTTTGTCGGAGATCCAAATAATTTTTCCCCTATAGTTTCTTTGTTGATCGCCATAGCGTACATCGACGTTTACTTCCTGATTTAACTGAACACTCAGCAATTGACTGCCATCGATATAGGCCCTCAGGTAGACAGATTTTAGGTCGGCAATTTTATAAAGGGGTTTACCGGAATGGACCCATTCACCTGCACGAACATAATTGCTCAATACTGTGCCGCTGACAGGATTCTGAATGTTGGCTTTATGCAGGAGATCATCACTGGCTGCTTTCCTTTGCTCGAAAACATATTTCTCACTCAGGATTCCCGCATTCTGCCTGGCCAGCGTTGCTTTATAAGATTCCATTTGTTGGCGTGTCAGTTGAATCTGACTTTTGGCCACTTCAATCTGTTGTTTCAGCAGATCGTATTGACTATTCACATCATCCAATTGCTTTTGCGTAGCCGCTTTGGATTGGAACAATTTATTTATGCGATTTTTTTCTCTTGTAATACTTTCCAACTGAATGTTTAGACCTTTGAGCTGTTCCTTTTGTGTAGCCTCCTGGGTGGCGAGGATGTCAATTTGTGGTTGAGTGGACAGGGTCTTGCGATCAATGGCCTCCATGGATTTTTGGACTTGCTCACTTTGCAAGGCGTATTGCGTCGGATCAATTTTTCCGATCACCGAATCTTTTGCAATTTGAGCACCTTCTTCAATGAAATATTCGAGAAGTTTACCATTGACTTCTGCTGAAACAACCACTTCATTGGCTTCTACAATACCACTGGCATCGTATGCATGTTGGTTGGAATTGCATGCACTGATTCCAACTGCAATGAGTAATATAATAAACAAATTTCTTGCTAACATTTTAGACGTTTCAAATGATTAATTGGAATGGCCATTAAAATAGTTCAGGGTATAATGGGCCTGAATAAATTGCAGGGTGTGGAACTTGGCATTGACTTTTGCTTTTTCTTCGTTATTCAACTCCCTTATGTAATCAGCAGAAGTGAGTATGCCTTCTTCGAGTTGTGCCCTGGCGGTTTCTGTAATTTTTTTTCTATAATTCAGAAGAAATTGATCGGAGACCATAAGTTTTTTCAGACGTTCGATTTCGAGCACTTGCTCATCAATGCTTTGTTGTAAATTGAGCAGGAACAGATCTTTTTGAAGAACAGCCATACTTTTTCCCAGGCGCAGGATTTCTTTGTCGTTAGAATAAGTATAAAAAGGAGAAAGATTCCATTGAAGACGCAGGCCTGCGATATAATAAGAATCAAATCCCTTCTTTAAGAAATTGAGCGCGGGATTCGAGTATCCTGCCTGACCGAAAAACAAAATCTTCGGTAAGCTTTGACTCTGTTTAAGTTTCCACTGCATTTCGGCATTTTGAGAAAATAAATTACTCCATTCAAGTTCTTTTCTGACCATTTGAGTATTGAGTGAAGGCAATGCGGGTTCGAGAAACTGAATCTGTGCACTAATCGTTTTACCGGTCATGAGTGAAAGAGCCTGTCGTACCTGTTGTAATTTAATGGATGTTTCTTCGGTTCGTTGTTGCAGTGAAATTTTTTCTGCCTCAAGCGCAAACAATGACGATTCGAGAATGGCACCGGCTTCTACAGAAGCTTTGAGTTTCACTATTTGTTCGTCGAGGTCTGAAAGGGTGTAACGGTTTATTTTTTCTTGAGCGTTTAGCAGAAGTGCGCTGAAGTACAATGCGATGATGCGACCTTCAGCTTTGTAAAATTCAATTTCGTTTTTAACATAATCCATTTGTGATTGTACACGAAATGCATTTTTCTGCCTTTTAATAGAACTTCCATCATACACCAGCTGAGAGATTTCTGTAAAAAACTTGTATTGGTCCTTGCTCAATGGATCCGGCAAAGGAATATTGGGAATGGGAATTTCTATGGCGGTCACATCGGATTGATAGCTGGCCTGACCTGTGATGCTGAACTGCGGGTACCAAGATTTGGATAAGGATGCAAGCTGAGTTTCTTCGGTTTTTTTTTGCAATTGTAATTGAGAATAGATCGGGTAGTGGTTACCAAACCATTTCAAGCAGGAGTCGAGCGAGATTTCATAAGGTTGAGCTATCAATAAGGCCCGGGAAATTAAAAAGGACGCTCCGATCAATACTAATTTCAACATTGAATTGATTTAATGGAAACAAAAGGGGAGGGTGGATTGCATTTTCGGGATTGCAAAGAAGGTAAACATGTACTCAAAAGAAAATGAGGAGAGACCCAAACTGTTGAAGATAAAATAGATGCAAACTTTTGACATCCATTGGAGACAATGCTTAAAAGGGTAAACGAAAAAATGATGTACATGGCAGGAGCTGATCTGTGAAAGTGTGACGAAGACCAGTGCAACAAAGCCGGAAATGCTTTCCAATAACTATACCAGTTCCTTATAATTTTTAGGATGGTAAATGGACTGGATAAAACTGCCATATAAAAATTGATTTGTATCGATCTGAGATTGCAATATCGGACCCTGGTATTGATTGCTCAATAACATGCGTGCAGATTCTAACATTGGAGCAGCAGTAGCTGTCTGGATGGCTTTAAGTTTATGACTGCCCACCAGGCTGGGTTCAATTTTCATGCTGCGTTCTTTAATGCGCAGCAATCCTTTTCGGTCTTTGCCGATGACGGACACATAAAGAATGATCATATCATCTTCAGAAAATGGAACGTGGTCTAACATTTTTTGAAGCAATACGTTTTCTACGGATTGATCGGGATTGATGTTCTCCAATTGTTTTCGGACCCAATTGAAATGGCCAGGGTAACGTATGGTTTTGTAGTCCAGCATTTTGACCTTTCCGAGAAAGTAATCCGGCAAATCTGCTGCGCCGCCGCTGGTATAATCATCTTCATAGGTGATTCCATCCAGAATCAGGGTGGTGGTATTGGACAAGGAAGGGCATTGGGTCTTAACGCCATCTCGGATGATGATGGCATCTTTTACATATTCAGTCGCCACACCGATAGGGCTCCAGGTAAATCCATAAAAGTGAGGTCCGGTGGCCATTTTGGGTAAAGCTCCTACTTTCATGGAGATGGATTCAACCTGATCGACACCATTTTCTTGAGTAAATTCCTTGTACAGGTGATTGGCCAGAACATCAATATAACCTGTGGCGCAAGTCCGGACTGTAGGATAAATCCGGTTGAAGCACCTTGAGCGATCTCAAGGATTTTTTCAGTTTCAGAAACGTGTTCCGTCAAGTTGACATAATGCATGTTGTATTTGCGGGCAATATGCGCCATCCGAGGTGCTTCAGCGCCTGGCAGACAATCCAGGAGGATGTCTCCAGAGCGAAAGACATAATCCATATGTTCGGAGATTTCACCGGGTAGAATTTGAAAAGCCTCGATGGTAATGAGACTGGAGGCCCCTTTTTTAATCCAATCGGCTGCCTCTTCGGCGACTTGGGAATACAGGTCCCCCATGAAGATTTCACAATCAAAATCAGGTTGTTCGGCTAAAATCAGGCCAGCAGCTTTCCCGATACCCCCTGCACCGGCAATGACCATCTTATGTTTCACGTAATTCATCAAAAAAAAATTGAAATGTAAAGTTAGGGGACTGGAGGGGAAAAGCTGAAATCATGCAAAGTTTAACATATGAATAAGATTGATATATAATGGAGTTATAAATAATAAAATTTATATATATGAATTATTTAAACATATTATGAAAATTTATAATATTTAAAATAAAGAAAATGTGTAAAAAATAAATGAATATTTTGAATAATATGTCAAATGATTATACATTAGCGCCATAATTCATATATAATCTACTATTGATCATGGCGCGGTCAAAACGGAATAAGCATTCTGTCTGGGAGACTTTTTATTCCAGACTTATGGACGAAAGGGTTTCAAAAATCCTTGCAGTGCTCAGCTTTATGTTGGGATTGTTTTTACTCGTATCGTTCATTTCCTATTTCTTCACTGGAGCAATAGACCAGGACAAATTAAACAGTCATTCCTGGAGGATTTTATTTAAATCCAACGTTTCCGTTGACAACTGGCTGGGAAAATTGGGAGCTTTGTCAGCACATGGTTTTATCCATTATGGTTTTGGCGTTTCAGCCCTACTGATCATTCCTGTAATAGTTTATTTGGGTTTTTGTTTCCTGCATCGTCAGGGCTGGTTGAATTTTTTACGATTCACTACACATTCTGTGGTCATCATGTCCTTGATGTCTATGATCTTTTATTATATTTTTCAATCTTTCGAATTTCCATTCGGCGGGAGTTTCGGAGCCCGTTATTGTGAATGGATGGAACTTTATATGGGTCCCATTGGCGTTGGATTATGCCTCATCTTTGGATTGTTGGCCCTGGTCGTATGGTATTACAATCCTTCCATGCAGGCATTTCAGGCAAATGCTATTGGACATACGGCGGCTTCCGGATTTTGGAATGCAGGATGGTTTACCAGTCGAGATGATTTTCAAACCGCAGAGAAAGATCAAAGCCGATCACCTGAAGCATTTTTAAAAACAACCGCAAACCCCAGTCCGCAAGAAGATCCCATTACGGTCGATTGGAGTGATTACCCGGAAGCTGAGGAAATGTTGGCATCTATAGCTCCGGCCGCTACACCAGTTCAGACCGCCGCATGCGACCTTGAAATTGCCCCTTACCCTTCAAGCAACGATACCGCTACACAAGAGCCAGAACAAAGCGACTTATTTCAATTCGCCTCCGCCGTCCCCGATGAGGAGGACGGCTGGGTGGGCGATGACGGTAAACCCTATGATCCCAAGGCTAGTTTGAAATCCTACCGGGCGCCGTCATTGGATTTGTTGAATGATTATGCGGATCACAAATTTGAGATAGACCGGGAAGAGCTTGAGTCGAACAAGAATCTGATCATTGGTACTTTGATGAATTACAAAATCGAAATTCAAAAAATTAAAGCCACCATAGGTCCTACCGTAACCCTTTACGAAATTGTTCCAGCGCCTGGTGTGCGCATCAGCAAAATAAAAAGTCTGGAAGATGATATCGCATTAAGTCTTTCCGCACAGGGCATTCGTATCATTGCGCCTATTCCAGGCAGAGGTACTATTGGAATCGAGGTAGCCAATAAAAACCGTCAAACCGTTCCACTCAAGGAATTGCTCCGTACAGAAAAATTCAATGATGCAAAATTGGAGTTGCCCATTGCACTGGGTAAAAACATTTCCAATGAAGTCATCGTCGCCGATCTGACCAAAATGCCTCACTTGCTGATTGCGGGTGCAACTGGTCAGGGAAAATCCGTTGGAATCAATGCTATTCTTTTATCTCTTTTATACAGGAAACATCCTTCTGAAGTTAAGTTGGTCTTGATCGATCCCAAGAAAGTCGAATTACCGATTTACGCGGAAATTTACAAGCACTTCCTGGCGCAATTGCCCAATTCGGATGAAGCCATCATCACGGATACATCCAAAGTCATTTATACATTGAATTCCTTGTGCATCGAAATGGATCAACGTTATGAGTTGTTGAAATTGGCACGCGTTCGCAACATCCTCGAATACAATGAAAAATTCAACAAGCGCAAACTCAATCCTGAAAAAGGGCACAGGCATTTACCCTACATCGTGTTGGTCATTGATGAGTTCGCCGACTTAATCATGACCGCCGGCAAAGAAGTTGAATTGCCATTGGGAAGGTTGGCACAGCTGGCCAGAGCCGTTGGCATACATTTGATCATTGCTACGCAAAGGCCTTCGGTTAAAATCATTACCGGCTTAATCAAAGCCAATTTCCCCGGCCGAATAGCTTTTAAGGTTTCTTCCAACATCGATTCGCGTACCATCCTGGATTGCGGGGGTGCTGAACGTTTGATCGGACGAGGAGATATGTTATACAATGTTGGCTCAGATATCATACGGCTACAATGTGCTTACGTAGATACTGCCGAAGTGGAAAAAGTGATGCACCATATTGCTGTTCAACCTGGATTTGGAACGCCCTACCTGCTTCCTGAATTTAAAGGGGACGACAGTGGTAATGATGCAAGTGGACTGGACCTCAACGAACTCGATGAAAACTTATTTGAAGCCGCAAGGTTGGTGGTGCAGGCACAACACGGAAGCACCAGCATGATCCAACGAAGACTCAAACTGGGCTATAATCGTGCAGGTCGCGTCATGGACCAACTCGAACAATTAGGAATCGTGGGTGCCGGTGAAGGGAGCAAACCCCGCGAAGTGCTTGTGTTTAATGAAGTGGAACTTGAAAATATGCTTTCCAAACTGCGACGATGATCCTCTGAAAATTTAAACCTACCATATTAACATTCTTTTTTTGATTTCGCCAACTGAGAATGATAGTAGATTATGCCCTTGCTGACCACAAGGGCTTTTTATTAAGATAACAGGGCTACGCCCCTAGGAGATAACGGGGCTACGCCCCTAAGGAGATAACGGGGCTACGCCCCTAGGAGATAACGGGGCTACGCTGCGATCCTGAAGTCATTTATGGTAGTAGGGGCGTAGCCCCGTAATCTCCATAGCACATTGCACACCCAAATATTTAGGGGCGTAGCCCTGACATCNNTTATTTCGCATTATTAACGAATGTTAGTTTAAATACATGGAAAGTTGAACGCTAACATCTAAATTAATGGCAAAACAAGAAGGAAGGGCATAATAAAGTAAATCAACAAAATAATTAAATTTAAACCAGAATGACAAAAGTTCGGACAAGTTTTAAAATGGTTTTAAGTTTAACTATTTCATTGTTCATGCAAGATACAATTGGTCAATCTCTTGCTACGGGAAGGAGACATTCGATAGTGGTGTGTGATGACAATACAGTTAGGGTTTGGGGTTATAACGAATTTGGGCAACTTGGAAACAATGACACCGCCGATTTAAATCTCCCTGCTGAATTAAAAAATTTGAGTCAAGTGGCCTATGTAGCCGGAGGCCTTGCACATTCATTGTTTGTCCTTAAAACAGGTGTTGTCCTGGGGACCGGTTCGAATTCTGATGGATCACTTGGAGATGGAAGTTATAAAGAACGATGGGCACCTACTCCGGTTTTTGATATGCGAGATGTTCAATCTGCTTCTGCAGGAGGATCTTTCTCACTTTTTCTTAAAAAGGATGGATCCGTGTGGTCTTGTGGAGCAAATTTTACAGGGCAATTAGGAGATGGAACGACTCAGAATAGAAACATTGCTAAAAAAATTGTGGGCCTGGATTCTGTTGTGCAAGTTGAAACTGGATCGGATTTTTCATTTTTCCTAAAGGAAAATGGGGCCGTTTGGGCATGTGGATACAATGGATTTGGACAACTTGGACTTGGAAATAATTTAACGACTCTTAAACCCACTCAAATTCCTGGTTTGGAGGAAATTACCCAAGTGTCTGCAGGCAATTGGCACAGTATTTTTATCAAAAAGGATGGCAGTGTTTGGTCATGTGGCCGCAACCAGGAAGGACAACTTGGATTAGGAAATAAGCTAGACCAGAATGTTCCTGTTAAAATTGAGGGGTTGTCATCCATAATTCAAGTAAGCGCTGGACAAGCTCATTCTGCCTTTGTGTCTGCGGATGGGAAGGTTTGGACCTGTGGGTTGAATAGTGGCGGATTTCACAATGGACAACTGGGAGATGGAACCGCGTTAGATAAACTAACACCTGTACTGGTTAAGGGAAATTGGGATATCGCTAAAATTGTTCATGTGAGTTGCGGTGCAGAGTTTACTTCGTTTTTAGATGAAAACGGAGAGATATGGTCATGTGGAAGAAATAGTTTCGGTCAATTGGGGATAGGAAGTTTTACGACGGACAATTTTTTAGTTCCGGTAAAATCAATATTATCCTGTCTACCAAAAATTGTGAGTACCAAGGATGAGGGATCTCTTCAAAATAGTATTGATATTTACCCAAACCTATTTCAGGAAGTTCTGCATATTTTTTCCAAGTATTCACTGGAAGATGCTATTTTTATATTGCATGACTCAAGGGGTCAGATCCTCTGGATGAAAGATAATTTGAGTGGGCAGAATTTAAGTATCCTTTTACCATACATGGAGGAGGGTATTTATTCTATCTCGATCTTCAATCCAAAAGGAAGCAGGCAGTCTATAATTTCTAAATTAGTAATTATGAATCGATAAATGCTCCATAATATAAATTCAAAGTAAGCTGAAGGAACTGCAACTTTAATGAAATGGATCAATTATTAATACAGCAAGACAAATAGCATATATTTAGATTTTTTTGAGAATGATCAGGAAAGGTATTAAACCATAATTTTTACGATTAAATTATTACAGATAATAATGTGTTGATTATTTTGAGCCTGATTAATATTCGGATATACTATCCATGAAATAGATTCTAAAAATAATGAACAAGAATCATTGGAAATTTTATTCATTACTTTTATTTCAATTAAACATTGGTCTGTTCGCTCAGATTACACCAGTTATTATCCCCATTGGCAATGGTTCTTTTGAAGGGAAACCAAATTGCTGCATAGTACCGGATTCATGGGAGAATGCAGGAAGTGAATATGAAACCCCTCCGGATATTCAGCCTGCAACTTCATTTGACGGAAGTCCTTTATTTAATGTCAATACCAAAGCTAAAATTGGGAAAACTTATTTGGCCATGGTCGTAAGAGAAAATGGAACCTATGAACGTATTCGACAAAGACTGGAAATGAATTTAATCAAAGACAGTTGTTATAAATTCTCGATTTATTTGTGCAGGTCTGATTCATATCAATCTCCCTCGAGGGTGGATTCAAGAAGTACTGAAGATTTTAGTCATCCCTGCATTCTTCGCATTTGGGGTATCGGTCAACATCCGGAGCAAAATCATTTTATTGTGAGTACCGAGCCAATCATAACTACGGATTGGCAAAAATATACCTTCAAATTCAGTGTACCTGAAGACATTCAATGGATTGAGCTCGAAGCATATTATTCCGGTCAATCCAGGTACAACGGGAACCTCCTTTTGGATGGTATGAGCGATATTGAAACTATTTATTGCGCTGAATCTGAAGAATGAATTTGAAATCCTATTTGGACAGATGGTGTTGTACAATTGCTGTTTGTAGTTATTGCAGTAGGCTTATTTGTTTTTATTTTAAATAAGTGACAGGGTCATTTTTTTAAAAAGCAAACGAACGTTCATTTTACGAACGTTCGTTTGTAAGTGAGATATTATTTCTGACCTTTTTTGAAAATTTGACTATCCGATCATCGCATTGATGGAAATTGGTTTTAATAAGCTTAGGTTCATGCCCAGTTAATTCATTAGCTACGATGTACCTTAGTAAATGGTCAATTTGCCGGAAACCATATGCTCATCATCCATAAGCTGGAGTATATAGTTTCCTTTCGCCAATTGAATCGTATGCTGACTTAGTTGAATTGTATTGGTCTCGGCATCTAACCAGGCCGAGAATACGATGCTTCCATGAATATCCAAAATTCTAAACTGTTTATTGGATGCATCAAATCCCATGATTTCAATCAGGAAATCTCCATTCGTAGGATTGGGAGATGATTTAATAGAGGAATGATTGTGAAGGCCTTCATTTTTTTCGTTGCCGAAGTGGTCATAATTATAGATCGGATCATAATTTCCTGACCTGTCAGATCTAAAAGACCCACCCGAGGGTAATGTGGTGAACCAATCTGAGATAAGTACGGAAAATTTAGAGGCTCCGCATTTGGAACGGATCTGGTATTGATACAGAGTATTTGCCGTTAAGCCATTGAAAATATGTTTGAGTCCGGGACCTGAAGCATTGATCCAGGCCGTATATGAAGACCAAATTCCCGGGGGCTAATCTGATGCCTTATCCTTAACTGATATTTTGAAATACAGGGATCACCGGGACTGGTCCATCCCACAGATCCGCTGTTATGCGTTACATTAAAATGATACACCTGATTTGGGGGTGAACAAGGCGGACAAATTCCCGGAGCAGTTGTGATCGGACCAGAAGCAGGGCTCATTTGATTTGGGTCCTTATTGCACAAACAACGGGTGTTGATGGTTTGTGCAGGTCCCGCCTGTGCATAAACCGGTAGTGAAGTTGTCCAGCTTCCGTTGTTTACACTGTATTGCAAACTTGTGCCAGCTGGACAAGGAGTTCCGGAAGGAGGTTTAATCGATCCTCCCGATGAATTGCATGATATACAACTGCTATTCACAATGCTTACATTAGGTGGGGTAGGTAATTCAGGACAATCTTTTGCCATCAACCAAAATCCACTGAATCCTGTCACATTGATATTTACCTCCCAACGTTTATGAGCGGGATGCCAGAATACATCCGGATCTTCTGGATCTATTGTAGTGGTGGTTCCGGAGTAACTTACCGGTAATCCACTTCCATTGTTGGTTGTTCCTGGTTTCTTTTTTAAGATCACATTTGGAATCTTAGCTACATCCATGGAGTCTTCAGGTAATAACAAATTCCCTGCGTTGGCAACATTGTAATCATCAAAATCATCATGTGAATAATAAAAAGTAAGTCTTCCGGTAGCGGTACTTTGGTTTGATGCGGGGTATAATTCATGGTGTCTGTTGGCAAATTCAGGGAGCTGAGTGGATTCTATCCAATTGCTTAGGCTCAAAGGTTGCTGAACCGGATCAGACCCCATGCTTTCAACAGTCGCCATCAGTTGATTGAAGACATTACAATAACAGTAGACCGTTGGCGGCTCATTTTGGGCCTCTGCATTAAAAGCTGAAATTTTGCCTTGGATATCATTTAATACATTATCCGTAAGGCAGTTACCGAGACTCCATAGTTCATTCCCATAAATGTATCCTTCCGGATCATTATAACTGGCTGTGAAGTATAATTTACCGTTTGCATCTGTTAAATTTTGTGGGACAGAGCCTGCTGTACCTGTAATAATGTCCTTGATTATTTTCGTCCCGGCCTGAGTTCCATCACTGACCCATAACTCTGCGCCGGTAAGGCCATCAACACCCGTGAAATAAATCTTATCAGAAATCACAAGCAATCCGGAAGTCCCACTTGATGTTCCAGGGAAAACATCTTTAATCAATGAAGTGCCTGCTGATGTTCCATCTGACTTCCAGAGTTCCCCACCATTGGGGGCAGTTAATGCTGCAAAGTACAAGGTCCCGGCAAGGTCTACTAAGCTATATGGCGACGAATTAGGAATTCCGGGGTTGATGTCTTTTACCAGACTTGTTCCCGCAGTGCTGCCGTCTGATTTCCAAAGTTCCTCACCAGTTGTTCCATCATTGGACCCAAAATATAAAATATTGTTGATGACCAAAGCACCTGTAGTGTTGGGATTTGATCCATTTGAGCCAGGTCTTATGTCTTTTACCAATACCGTACCTCCATTGGTCCCGTCACTTTTCCACAATTCAGTTCCGTTTACACCATCATCTGCGTAAAAGAATAATTGGGAATTATTACTGGTAAGAAAATATCCGGTTGATGGCCATGAATCATTCGTGCCGGGATAAATATCTTTTACCATCGATGTACCGCCATTTGTTCCATCGCTGGACCATAGTTCTACACCGTTGCTGGAAGTTCTTGCAAAAAAATAGAGTTTTCCGTTGAATACAATCATTTGTGAAACTATGGATGATGCATTACCCGGGTTGATGTCTTTTACCATTATAGTTCCCGCAGACGTTCCATCTGTTTTCCATAATTCAAATCCGGTGGAAGCCTCAAATGCAAAAAAGTAATAGCTTCCATTATTTTCGATCAATTGGGTAGCATTAGATCCAGTGCTGCCTGGGTTTATATCTTTTACCATATAGGTTCCTGCTGTGGTACCATCACTTCTCCAGAGTTCAATTCCATTCACACCCTCGTTTGCACGAAAATAAACGATATTGTTGTGTACACTGATTTGGGCTTGATTGCCAGACAAAAAAGAAGAACCAATACCCGGAGCAATATCTTTTACCAATTCGGTCGAGGTTTTAGTTCCTGAACTCCGCCAGAGTTCAATTCCATGGATTCCGTCATTTGCAGTAAAAAATAAAGTTCCATTGTTGTTGATTAAATTTGACGGACTGGCATTTCCTGTGCCGCCATAAATATCTTTCACTAAAAAAGTACCGGATAGCGTACCATCGCTTTTCCAAAGTTCAGATCCATAGATTCCGTCATTTGCTTGAAAATAAATTTCGCCATTTATGTTTTTTATGGCGAGGACATTTGAAGAAGAGACACCGGAATAAATATCCTTGACCAATAATGTGCCTGAAGCAGTTCCATCACTCTTCCAGAGTTCTCTTCCATTGGTCCCATCATCGGCTATAAAAAAGAGTTTATTGCCAGCTACTGTAAAGTTTGTCGGATCTGAACTTGAGTTCGAACCACTGCGAATATCTTTGAGTAATACGGTGCCTGCTGAAGTGCCATCGCTTTTCCATAACTCGCGGCCTTGGATCCCATCATTAGCACTGAATAAAAGTAAGCCGTTAACGACTGTTGGATTAAGTGGATTGGAACCGTTAATTCCAGGCATGATGTCTTTTACCAATTGGGTTCCGCCATTAGTGCCGTCACTTTTCCATAATTCATTACCGTTTGAACCGTCATTTCCTTTGAAGTAAACATTATTGTTGTAATAAACAAGTGGAGCTTTATCCAAGCCGGTTGATCCGGGGGCAATATTTTTAACCATCATCGTTCCGGCATTCGTGCCATCGCTTTTCCAAAGTTCTGTACCATTGGTGCCATCACTGGCCTGGAAAAACAAGGTGGTATTCGCAACTGTAAAATTTTCGGGAAAGGATCCATTGCTTCCGGTGGGATTGATATCCTTTATCAGGATCGTTCCAGCTGCAGTGCCATCACTTTTCCAGAGTTCCACACCTTGTGTTCCATTGTCGGCAATAAAATAAATGGAGTTATTGAACAGGGTGAAGAATGAAGGATTTGATGATCCAGGTCCTGCCTGGATTTCTTTTAATAAAATGGTACCTGCAGCGGTGCCATCGGTCATCCATATTTCCGTTCCACTTGAAAGCGTGCTTGCTGTGAAATAAATATTGCCATTCAGCAAAATAAAATTTGAAGGAAAGGAACCTCCCGATCCTGTATAAATATCCTTTAGTAAAAAGGTTCCTGCTGTTGTCCCATCCGTTCTCCAGAGTTCAATTCCGTTGATGCCATCGTCTGCAGAAAAAAGCAGGACATTCCCGTAGGCTATCATAGAGCCTGGATTGGATCCTAAGGTACCCGTACGAATATCCTTGACCAGTTGGGTTCCGTTTTGACTTCCGTTGCTCATCCATAATTCCTGGCCATAAACGCCATGATTTGCATTGAAAAACACATTGCCATTCATCAATGTAACGGGTTGAGGGGAAGAAGAATTGGTATTGCTGGGAAGATTGAATATATCTTCCACCATGTAGGGATTCTGAGCGCTTAAACTACTTAGTAAAGAAATAATACTAACGATGATGCATTTTGTGCGATAATAGATTTGGTTATTCGACGCAAGGTAAAAATTGTATAGGGATACTATTGTTGTTTTCATGATACTCATTTTTTGATTGATATAAGTTGATTAATGACCTGTTTTAATAAGCTTCATGACGCGGGAATCATGAGGGCCATTCAGTTTTAATAAATACAATCCGGGGAGATAATCCAAGCCAAATTGCAATTTTGAGGTCTGTTTATCAAGACGTAGTATTTCTACTTTCTTACCAAACTGATCGTATATTTCAATTTGGCTATTCTGGTATTTGACGCTGTTGACTTCAAGATTAAACGCGTTGTTTGTAGGATTGGGAATTACGCGTACTTCTGGATAATCACTGGTATGGATGGCACTTAAGGTCTGTGGGGCATCCAGGCAGATGTCGAGAATTTCCAATTCGGAGCTGGCGTTGATCAATTCATTAGAAAGATCATTTACCAGGTGAATCGTGATGTATACTAACGAATGTTTGTTATCAATGCAATCCTCCGGAATTGGGTTTTCCCGAGAAACAGGACTTTCGATATGGATGGTTCCTTGTGGCAAATCCTCAAGTGATATTGACGTCAGAACCTTGTGTTTTTTCCAGAGTACTGCCTGATCATAGGGATCTGGTAGTTGTCCAATGACCAGACGGGTACCCGGCCTTAGCGGAGTATTTTCGTCTAATTGAAGCTTAAGTCTTAACTTGACATTTTCTTGATTTAAACATACCGGGAATGGACTGCGAATGACTTCGGATTGATTGAAGTTTCCTTTCAAGAGAATAACACTATTGTGTCCTCTGTTGTGCGGATGGTCAAAGGTATCAGATATAAACCTCCATTCTGACAAATCGGCAAGTGTGCTTTCATTTTGACTGCATACTACGGTCTCCTGGTCATCCAATGGGAACGTAAAGCAATTGATGTTGAGCGTAAATAACTTTTCATAAACTGCACAGATACTTCCATCTTCATTTTTCCGCGTGACTTCCATTTTAATGCGATATATTCCCGGTAGTCTAAAATCATAACAGACCAACTGGTTACCCAGACTGGTGGCTATCTGATTTAGGTTAGGAAGCAAATACCAATTGACCATATCACATGCCTGTAAAGCCAATGGCCTGAAGCAGGCGGTACAGCCATTCAATATCGTATAGGTGCTGATTCCGGTTTCAACGTCATTGACCAGGTCGTCCGGATCACAAGGACAGATTTCGTTACAGCCCGGGAAGATGAGGTGAATCCTGCAAGGACATTGTACATTTGGATCACATTGACCATTCATGATCAGATCATATTCGCCACCTGCTGTCACAATGGCTGGAGGAATATAAATTCCGAATCCGGGAAATGCCACGCTGGTTCCTGAAGCAACAGGGAGGCTTGTATAGGAATCTACCAGCTGCCAGTTGACCAAACTTTCGGGACAGTCATTTTTGCATAATAAGTTTCCGCTAAAGATCCAGACACAATCATTGGGTGGACATTCCAGTTCCAATGTATCGCCACATTGAGCCATGACCTTGTTTTTCTTGTCGTAGTAGAAACTTAGATTCGAAAACCCATCACAGACGCAAGGACCATTGCAGTCTTCTATCACAACATCTTTGCAGATTTGCCTGCTTCTGCAAGGTTCTAAAATTGGGTCACCGAATGGATACTCAGATACAGTCACACAAATCGTATAGGTGCCCGGCCCTGAGTAGGTATGCGTCCAAACCGTAGATGCAGGAAATGGTCCTGTCACCGGTGCCGGAGGATCACCCCAATTTGGACTGTTTTCAAAGAAATGGCAGGAACCAAATTGTGGAGCTGCAACTGTTACATTACATCCATCTATAGTAGTTTGAAAGCCTTGTACCACTAATTGAAACCATTCTATATATGCTGAATATCCTGGTGCACAACATTTTTTGCAATTAAGTGAAACGGGTATTTTAAGTATTGTAAAATTGCATGCCTTTCCACCTCCAGCAGGGTATTCTACTATATTGATTATTATTTCGTAGCTTAAATTAGTTGGGGCATAGGTATGCATGACCATACTGCCCGGATAAAATGGTCCTGTGCTTATGCTTCCATCTCTCCAGTTGATCGACTGAATTCTTACATCACACGGAAGATTATCAAAGGTAACAATTGCTTTACAATAGTTTTGGTCTACTGAAACATGGATGGCATTTTGTACGAGTGTTTCAAAAACTTCAGGTTTCGGGCAACAGGTATCACATTCCTGAACATGGAATTGAAAATCACAAACGCAGGTATCCTGGCCACAAATTCCTATGAGATGTACCGAATAGTCTTCCCCCTGTGGGAATTGACTGTACAATAAATTGACCGTCCAAAGTGGATTGGTCGGATCTACAAATTCAGTTCCAAAAACAACTGGATTTCCTAAGTTATTTTTTATTTCCCACTGAAGTACTCCATCGCAACTGTCTGCACATACTAAATTTCCCTCAATATTAAAAGTGGTTTCATTCTTAGGGCAAGGTATTAAGTAGCTGACCGGTGGATTATTTTTTCCTCCCTGGCACGTTATATTCTTGCTGAATTCGCTATTATAAATTTCAATGCTGCTGAGTTTGTCNNCAAATGGATGTTTGCGAATCATAAATCTGCAGCATTGCAGGGCCTGTAGATGTGGCTGTAAAAGTACCAGTTAGTAATACCCATTGGTCCGGACTTTGATTTACTACAGTGGCAGGAATTATTACAGGCCCTCCTGCTATACGTGCACCAATTTTTGGAGACCCCATCTGACTCAAACGATAAACCAGATTATTTGCCCAAAAACAAAATACATAAGTTGTTCCTACTTGAAGATTGAACGACTGTTGCCAAATGGGATCTGATGTAGAAGGTCCATCTGCAACCAGGAAGTTGCCCATTGGCGAACCTGTTGTATGGTCAATACAAGCCCATTGTCCGTTGTTTAAATTTGTTGAATTGCGAACGGAATACTGACCTGAAGCGAGCGTCGTTGAAGGATTATATGTATGTCCTGATATAAATCCAACATTACCTGATTCAAACTTTCCATTGACGATAAGGTCTGGGCCTTGAATTGAATGAGGTGGACAAACCGCACAAGAAGTATCACAACTTGGTAAATTGAATACCACTGGAAATGTCTGAACACAAACAATATTACCTGTTGGATCAATCAATTGAAAGTCCATATTGATGATGCCATCCGGATCTGGAAATGGTATGGTCGCAACTGTGCACATAACTATTCGCGGCGGGTCTGAAGGAGTCAAATACGGAGCCAAGGTTATGGGTGCAGGAGATATCCCGCTGATATTCCCATCGGGAGAACTCACAAATAGTTCTGCTGCATCAAATCCAGGAGAGGAAATATTATCCAGCGTAAAGGTGAGTTTATAGGCATTCTGTTCGGGCAGACATTCGGCAAATGCATTGCTAATTAACATACATCGGTTGATGGTATCGGGTGCGCATTCAAAAGTTAGCATGGTATCACAAGCCACCGTAGCATCATCCGATTCATAAAATCGAACTTTAAACATAGATGCGATTGTGGAATTTTGAATGGCTTTCAAATTTGATTTCCGTGGTGTTAATACATTTTCCGGACAATGGATGAATTCAGGCATGTTTTTATCTATTTGAGTTCCATCACCTAATTGACCATAAGCATTATAACCCCAAGCCCAAAGACTTCCATCTTCCTTTATTGCTATTGTATGATACCCACCACACAATACTGATTTCCAAGTATCATTAGATATCAATATTGG
>JRYK01002517.1_pt1 | contig 41161 bp, 41 predicted proteins | sample 235381 | NCBI WGS metagenome assembly JRYK01 (sample SAMN03074220, study PRJNA261476) | activated sludge metagenome | biome: Wastewater Treatment Plant; feature: Wastewater; material: Activated sludge; isolation source: activated biomass of a wastewaster treatment plant treating hydrocarbon... ... | reverse complement strand
CCCAGTTGCCGCCGGCGTCGGTGGTCGTGCTGAACAGGCCGAAGCGCACCCACGCGCCGGCCACCGGCCTGGCACCGCTCACCACCCGGCCCGACAGGCGGGCCAGGCGCCCGCCGGTGAGCTTGAGCAGGGCGGCGTACCGGGCGGCCATGACGTCCTGCGGGTCGGTGGCCACCACCGGCAGGTAGGGCAGGCGGTTGGTCGGCTTGCAGGAGTCGAAGCCGTCGTTGGGCCCCGAATAGGGGCGCGAGAGGCCGTCGGCGATGCGCTGGAAGTACGCCGGGAAGGCGTCGCGCAGCGCCAGCAGCACGGCGCGGTCCTCGATGCCGTCGCGCAGGGCCTCCAGGCGCAGCGAGCCGTAGGCCGGGTGGCGCGGATCCGCGCCCGGGTAGAGCAGGCTGGCCTCGCCGTTGCCGCCCACCCGGCGCGCGCCGCGGCCGCAGTCCTGCTCCTGCTTCACGTGCGAGAGGTACCAGGGCGAGGTCCAGGGGCTCTGGTAGCCGCCGCCGTCGTCGCCCTTCACCCAGGAGTTCAGCGAGTAGTAGAACATACCGCCGACGTCCTCCTCGGCGGCCAGCCAGCCGCTCACCCGGGCCTCGGTGGTCGGCTTGTCGATGAGCAGGTTCATCGTGAACCGTTGGGTGTCCGAGCCGTACGTGTACCACCACGTGCCCCGCCCGGCGGCGCGCTCGGCGGCCATCTGGTCCCGGTACAGGTAGTAGTCCCACACCGGGGGCGCCCAGATGTCCACCGCGCCGCCCATGACCCGGCGCGCGTCGCCGTTCGGCGCCTCGGTCACCATCACGGCGACGTCCCTCGCCTCGCGGTGCAGGACCTGGCCCGCCCGTGCCACGGCCGCGTACTGGTCGGGGCCGGGCTCGTCGATGGGCAGGGCGAACGCCCGGGTGGGACCGGAGAAGCGCGAGCCCAGGGTGCGGGCCAGGGTCGCGCGGCGCGGGTCGGTGAAGTCCGGGTCGCGCACCTCGCCGGCCGCGGTGGGCACGCGCACCTCGAACGGCACCTCGACCCATCCGAAGCCCATGCCCAGCACGTGGTCGAGGTTGGTGCCCACCAGCTTGGGCGGCCCCGCCCCCACGACCAGGCGGTCCGCGTAGTCGGCGGCCCAGCTGCCCGGGTCGATCTTCGGATCGGTGAGCGGCGCCTTGCCCGGCGCCACGCCGTGCTCGCGCAGCATGGGCAGCAGGTCGTCGCGCACCCCGGCGGCCAGGTCGGGGTCGTACTGGCTCACGCCCAGCGCCGCGGCCAGCGAGAGCGTCTCCAGGCGCGCGACCACCGGGAAGCCGTCGCGCCCGGCCCGCACGCCGAACACGTCCACCCGCACCGGCATGCTGCCCAGGGGCCCGAGGTCCACGGCGCCCTCGTACCGGCCCGGGGCGACGCCGGCGGGCACGTGCACCTGCAGGTACAGGGCCACGGTGCGGCCGCCCGGCACGTCCATCGGGCCGTCGAGGGGCACGAGCGGGTCGGCGTACTCGCCGGAGTCCAGGCGGTCCACCCCGGTGGAGGGCTCGCGCAGCGGCACGTAGCCCACCCGGAACCGGCGCACCGCGTCGGCCGGGATGCGCCCGGCGGGCCCCACCAGGTCGCCCACCGTGGCGGGCACCTGCACCGGGGCGTCGGACCGCAGCGCCACCATGCCGCCCTCCACGTCGTCCTGGGCGGCCTGCAGCCACAGCGCCGCCGCCGGCCGGCCGGGCGGCTGGCTCTCGGGGAACACCTTCTCGCCCGCGCCGAGAGGCCAGGCCGCCGCCGCCGCCTGGGCCGCCGTCCCGGCCAGCGCGAGGGCGAGCGCGGCCAGGATCGGGGCGGCGCGACGGAGCGGGTGCATGCGGAGGCGGGTCCTTGCCGGGGCGGGCGGTCTGCCCCCTGTATCGACCGTCCCCCCGCGGGCGTTGACCGCCGTCGCACGACACCCGGCCCTGCGTCGGCGTGATACCGACCTTGCCGCCCCCTAATGTTCGGGGTGATGCCGAGCCTCAGCGTGCTGGTGGCGGACGACCACCCCCTCTTCCGCGAGACGCTCGCCCACTCAATCCGCACGGCACAGGACATGATGCTGGTGGCCGAGTGCCCCGACGGCACCTCTGCGCTCGCCCGCATCGCCGAGCTCAGGCCGGCGGTGGCCGTGCTGGACCGCTCGCTGCCCGGGATGCTGGGCGACGCCGTGCTCGCCCGGGTGGTCGAGGACGATCTGCCCACCCGGGTCCTGCTCCTGTCCGGGAGCATCGAGGCCGAGCAGATCTACGCGGCCCTCGCCGCCGGGGCCGCGGGCTACCTGTCCAAGAGCGCCGAGCGCGAGGCGATCCTCGACGCCGTGCGGGCGGTGGCCCGGGGCGAGACCGTGCTCTCGCCCGACGTGCAGACGCAGCTGGCCCGCCGCATCCGGCACGCCCCCGCGGAGGTCGTGGGCCTGTCGTCCCGGGAGCTCGAGGTGCTCGGCCTGGTGGCCGAGGGGCTGTCGGCCGCGGCCATCGGCCGCCGCATGCACCTGAGCGAGGCGACCGTGAAGAGCCACCTGCACAGCGTGTACCAGAAGCTCGGCGTGCCGGAGCGGGCGGCCGCGGTGGCCGAGGCCATGCGCCGCGGCCTCATCCGGTGACCGGCGCATGCCGGACGGCGGGCGGAACGCAGCCGATCGGTTGATGCCCGCGCCCCGCCCGCCCGCCACCATGGATGGGTGCCGACCGTGACCGCCGACCGCGTGGACGCCGCCGCCGAGTGGCCGCCCGGCCCGCTGGTGCTGGACGCCATCTTCGAGGCGAACCCGCACCCGTTCGCCGTGGTCTCCCCGAACCTCCGCCGCGCACACGCCAACACCCTCATGCGCGCGCTGGCCGGCGCCCCGGCTGGCCTGCCGCCCGGCGACGCGCCCATCGGCGCGTGCGTGCCCGGCCTCGTGGAGCCCATCCGCGCCGTCGTCCGGCAGGCCCTGGCCGACCGGCAGCCGGTGCGCCGCCCGATGCCGGGCAGCAGCGAGGACGTGCTGGCCGCGTTCCCCCTGCGCGACCGGGCCGGCGGGCTGGCGGGGGTCGTCGTCGCCGTGTGGCCGGAGCGCGTGCACCTGCAGCACGAGCTGCGGCAGGCACGCCGGGACCTGGAGGCCGAGCGCGAGCGGCTGCGCTGGGTGCTGGAGCAGATGCCCGACGGGCTCATCGTGGCCGACCCCAGCGGGCGCATCGTGCTGCTCAACCAGCAGGCGCGGCGCATGCTCAACTCCGACGACGCCTCGCGGGAGGCCGTCGAGCGCCGGCGCGGCTCCGCGACGCGGGCCGACGGCGGGCGCTACCGCCCCGAGGAGTACCCCATGGCCCGCACCCTGGCGGGCGAGGAGGTGCGCGGCGAGGAGATGGCCTACGCGCCGCCGGGCGAGCCCCGGCGCGTGTTCGAGGTCTCCGGCTCGCCCATCCGGGGCGAGCACGGCCGTGTCATCGCCGGGGCCATGGTGATGCGCGACGTCACCGAGGACCGCCGCCTGCGCGGCGAGCTCGAGCGGCTGGCCCAGGAGCTCGAGGCCCGGGTCATCGAGCGCACGGCGGAGCTGGAGGCCGCCGTGGCCGAGCTGGAGACCTTCTCGTACACCGTCTCGCACGACCTGCGCGGGCCCCTGCGCGCAGTGCACGCCGCCGCGGAGATCCTGGAGGAGCTCGGCGTGGACCGGGCGGGCCCGGAGGCCGCGCGGTTCCTGGGCCTGATCCGCACCAGCGTCGAGCGCATGGACGAGCTCATCACCGACCTGCTCAACCTCGCCCGGGTGGGCCGCGAGCCGCTGGACCTCCAGGCCGTGGACATGACGGCGCTCGCGCGGATGGTGGTGGACGACCTGCGGGCGCAGGCCGGGGACCGCCGGCTGGAGGTTCGGGTCGACCCGATGCCGGCCGCCCTGGGCGACCCGGGGCTGGTGCGCCAGCTGCTCACCAACCTCGTGGCCAACGCCATCACCTTCACCGCCGGGCGGGACCCCGGCCGCATCCGGGTGGGCGCGCGAGGGCGGCGACGCCACCGCGTTCTTCGTCGAGGACGACGGCATCGGCTTCGACCCGGCGGACGCGGAGCGCGTCTTCGCGCCCTTCCAGCGCCTGGACCCGGGGCCGGGCTACCCGGGCACCGGCATCGGCCTGGCCATCGTGGAGCGCGTGGCCCGCAGGCACGGCGGCCGGGCATGGGCCGAGGCCACGCCGGGCGAGGGGGCGACGTTCTGGTTCACGCTGGGAGGCGCAGGTGGCTGAGCTCGCGGAGATCCTGGTGGTGGAGGACGATGCGGTGGACGCGGAGATGATCGGCCGCGCGCTCGCCCGCGCGTCGGCCCCGGCCACGCGCGTGGTGCGCACGGGGGAGGACGCCCTGGCGCTGCTCGGCGTCGCGGGGCCGGCCGGACGACCCCCGCTGCGCCCCAGGGTGCTGGTGCTCGACCTCAAGCTGCCGCGCGTCTCCGGGCTGGAGGTGCTGGAGCGGGTGCGCGCGCACGAGGCCACGCGGGCGCTCCCCGTGGTGATGCTGAGCTCCTCCCGCGAGCGCGAGGACCTGGAGCGCTGCTACGCCGCGGGGGCCAACAGCTACCTGGTCAAGCCGCTCTCGTTCGGCGAGCTCGCCGGCATCGTCGCCGCGCTGGTCGGCTACTGGTGCGGCACCAACGAGGCCCCGCCGGGGTTCGGGGAGCCGCTGCCGCTGGCGGCCGGCCAGCGCTGAGGTCCGACCGGTGGACGGCCGGCGTCCACCGGTCGGCCACCAGGACCCGCCGTCCGGGATGCGCCCGGACCCTTCAGGCGGCGGCCCACGCGGCCAATGCTGTGATCGTGGAGGGGGTGAACGGCAACGGGCGTGCCGCGCAGGGCCACCGCGTGCCCAACGGGGAGGCGGGCCTGGTCGCCCTGCTCGGGCAGGTGGAGGACATCCTCTACTGGTACCGCCTGGCCCCGGAGCCCGGCTTCCTCTACGTGAGCCCGGCGGTCACCAGGGTGACCGGGTACACGCCCGAGGACTACTACGACGACCCGGGCCTGGTGCTGCGCACCGTGCATCCCGACGACCGGGAGCGGCTGGAGGCCATGCTGCGCGATGCCGGCCCCGAGGTGTCGCCCGAGCCGGTGGTGCTGCGCTTCGTGCACCCGGAGGGCGCCACGGTGTGGACCGAGAACCGCGTCACGCTGGTGCCCGGCCCCGAGGGCGAGCTGGCGGTCGCCGGGGTGGGTCGCGACGTGAGCGGGCGCCGGCGCGACGAGGCGGCGGCCACCGCCCACCTGGCCGCGCTCAGCACCACCAGCAGCGCGGTGCTCATGGCCGACGTGCAGGGCCGCATCACCTGGGTGAACGCCGCCTTCGCCCGCCTCACCGGGTACGAGATGGACGAGGTGGTGGGGCGGACGACGTCCCTGCTGCGGTCCGGGCGCCAGGGGCGGGCCTTCTACGAGGGCCTGTGGCGCACGGTGCTGGCCGGCCGCACCTGGCAGGGGCGCATGTGGAACCGCCGGCGCGACGGCAGCCTGTACCTGGAGGAGCAGACCATCACGCCCATCCGCGGCGCGGACGGGGCCGTGTCGGGCTTCGTGGCCATCAAGGAGCTGGTCGAGGAGCCCGCCGGCACCCAGGACGCCGACGCGCTGACCGGGCTCTGGGACCGCCGGCGCCTGATGCGCGAGCTGGAGACCGCGGCGGCGAGCGGGCTGCAGGGCGCGCTGGTGCTGATGGACGTCGACCACCTCGACGCCGTGAACCACTCCGCGGGCACGGCGGCCGGCGACGACCTGCTGCGCCTGCTGGCGCGCACGATGCGCGAGTGCATGCCGCCCGGCGCCATGCTGGCGCGGTTCGGGGGCGACGAGCTCATCGCCGTCGTGCCCGGCGCCGCGCCGGTGGCCCCGCCCCTGATGGCCCCGGCGGGCGACGGCGCGGTGGCCCTGGCCTGGCTGGAGTAGGCCCCGCCCCCCGAGGCGACCGGGGATCGCGCGCGGGTACGATCGCGCATCTACACGTTCCTGGCACTCCTGGCGGCGCTCACGTTCGCCCTGTCGACGGTCCTGCAGCAGAAGGGGACCTTCCAGGTGCCGGGCGGGCTCTCCCTGCGGCAGCCCATGTCGGTGGTGCGCCTGCTCACCAAGCCGGTGTGGCTGATCGGCCTGGCCGTGATGGTGCTCGGCTGGGGGCTGCAGGCGGCCGCGCTCGACGGCGGGCGGGTGGTGATCGTGCAGACGGTGCTCACCATGACCCTGGTGTTCGTGCTGCCCCTCGGCTGGTGGCTCACGAACCAGCGCGTGTCCAAGCGGGAGGTCGTGGCGGCGCTCATCGTGGTGGCCGGGCTGGTGCTCTTCGCCGAGGTGGGCGACCCGGCCACGGGCAAGGACGACGCCCCCTCCTGGCAGTGGCTGCTCGGCACCGTGGCGACGGTCGCGCTCTGCGCGGTGATCCTGCGCGTGTGGAGCGACCGCGGCCCCGCGGCGCGCGCGGCGGCCAACGGCGCGGTGTCGGGCGCCACCGCCGCGCTGCTCGCGGTCATGGCCAAGCCGGTGCTGGCCGAGCTGCACCAGGGCATCCCCGAGGTGCTGTCCGACCCCAAGACCTACCTGGTGGGCATCCTCGCCGTGCTCGGCGTGGTCTTCCAGCAGGTGGGCCTGGGGACCGGCTGCCTGGCGCCCACCGTGGCCGCCGGCTCGGTGGTCAACCCCATCCTGAGCGTGATCCTGGGCGCGATCATCCTCGATGAGACCCTCGCCCGGCCGGCGTGGCATGCGGTGGTGGGGCTGGCCGGGCTGGCCGTGGCCCTGGCCGCGGCCGTGGTCATCACGATGGCGCGCGAGGAGGACCCGGCCCCGGCCGAGGCGACGCCGACGCGCCCGAGCCCGGGCAGCCGCAGCGCGGGTTCGGCGACGTCGAGCCCGAGCGAGAGGCCGAGGACGTTGACCTCGATCCCCTCCTCGGGCGCGACGATGACGCCGAGCAGGCCGAACAGCGACAGCTGCACGCCCGTCCCGCTCGGCGCGGCGCCGAGCGCCGCGGACAGCGGCTGGTAGTCCTTGCCGATCGCGTTCGCCGGCAGGTCGAGGCCCAGCTCCGGGACGCTGCGGCCGATGTGCGCGACGAAGGTGTTGCTGTTCGGGCCCGGCCAGGTCCGGTACGTGTCGTTGAACGGGTAGCGCTGCACCGCCGCCTCGATGCGGTCGATCAGCGCTTCCACGCCCTCGCCGCGCCGGTCGACGAGCAGGTCGGGCCGGCTCCCGAACCACAGGGCGTCGGGTGCGGCGGCGTTCAGCCGGACGTGCGGCGGCCCGCCCCAGAAGATGACGTCGTAGCGCGTGTATGCGTCGGCCCCGGCGCGCTTGACCGAAACCCAGGAGTGGACCGCGAACGCGCCGCGCCACCCGAACGTGCGCGCGGCGTACACCTGGACGACCGGCTCGCGCACAGCCGCGGGGTCGGGCGCGAGACCGGTCGGGGCGCGCGAGGCGTCCTGCCAGGTCGCGGCCGCCGGCTCGTGCGTCGCGACGCTGATCGCGAGCGGGATGACGAAGAGGGCGAGGACGAGGAGCATGGTGCGCCTGGGCTTCATCGGGTTCGGTTCGCGCCGCCGTGCGGCGCGTGCGTATGCCGGCGCCCGGGAAGATACCCCAACGCGCACCGGGCGCGCAGGCTGCCAGCTCCGGCGGCGCGGCGACGCGGGATGGCGCGCGCGGTCCGCTTCCGCCCCTTGCTAAACTCGACCGGCACCGACCCCCGGCCCCCGCCCTTGTTCACCTATCTCCAGTCGCGCATCCGCGGCACCGCCAGCACCGGCCCCGGCGCGCCGCCGCCCGGCCTCGTCGCCTTCTACTGGCACTTCGTGCGCCAGACCAAGGGCTGGTATGCGCTCATGTTCGCGACCAGCCTCGCGGTGGCGCTGATCGACACGGTCATCCCGGTGTTCATCGGCAAGCTCGTCTCGCTCATGGAAGCGACCGACCGCACGGCGGCGCTCGCGGCGCAGTGGCCGCTCCTCGCCGGCATGGTTGCGCTCGTCCTGGTCGCGCGGCCGCTGGTGCTGCTCGCGGACGTCGCCATCCGGCACAACGCGATCATCCCGGGCGCGACCAGCCTCATCCGCTGGCAGAGCCACTGGCACGTCGTGCGCCAGAGCTGGCCGTTCTTCCAGAACGACTTCGCCGGGCGCATCGCGAACCGGGTCATGCAGACCGCCAACGCGCTGCGCGAGAGCGTGATGGCCGGCATCCGCGCGGTCTGGTACATCGCGGTGTACGGCGTGAGCGCGCTCGTGCTCATGGCGCTCGCCGACTGGCGGCTCGGGGTGCCGACGCTGCTGTGGTTCGCCGGCTACGTCGTGTTCCTGCGCCATTTCGTGCCGCGCATGCGCGATCTCGCGCGCGCGAGCTCCGAGGTGCGCTCGCACGTCATGGCGCGGGTGGTCGACAGCTACACCAACATCCTCACCGTGAAGCTGTTCGCGAAGCTCGCCGACGAGGACGCCTACGTGCGCGAGGTGATCGACGAGCACCAGAACGCGATCGCGGCGCACATGAAGCTCATCTCGCAGTTCATGTTCGCGCTCGCGGTGATGAACGCGCTGCTGCTCAGCGCGACCGCGGCGATCGGCATCTGGCTCTGGGCGCAGGGCGCGGTCGGCGCCGGCGTGGTCGCCACCGCCCTGCCGCTCGCGTGGCAGATCGCCAACGTCGCCGGCTGGGTGAGCTGGGAGGTGACCGGGATCTTCGAGAACATCGGCGTGGTCCAGGAAGGCATGCAGACGATCGCCGTGCCGCACGGGGGGCGCGACCGCCCGGACGCGCGCGCGCTCGAGGTGACGCGCGGCGAGATCCGCTTCGACGACGTGAGCTTCAGCTACGGGCGGTCCGACGGCGCGCCGGTGATCGACCGCCTGAGCCTCGCGATCCGGCCGGGCGAGCGCGTCGGCCTGGTCGGGCGCTCGGGCGCGGGCAAGTCGACGCTCGTGAACCTGCTGCTGCGCTTCTTCGAGCCGGAGCGCGGGGTGATCCGGATCGACGGGCAGGACATCGGCGCAGTGACGCAGGAGAGCCTGCGCGCGGCGATCGGCATGGTGACGCAGGACACTTCCCTCCTGCACCGCTCGATCGCCGCGAACATCCGCTACGGCCGGCCGCGCGCGAGCGACGCGGAGGTCGAGGGCGCGGCGCGCAAGGCCCAGGCGCACGACTTCATCCTCGGCCTCCAGGACTGGCACGGCCGCAGAGGCTACGAGGCACACGTCGGCGAGCGCGGCGTGAAGCTCTCCGGGGGCCAGCGCCAGCGCATCGCGCTCGCGCGGGTGATCCTGAAGGACGCGCCGCTGCTCGTGCTCGACGAGGCCACCGCGGCGCTCGACAGCGAGGTCGAGCTCGCGATCCAGGAGCAGCTGCTCGGGCTGATGGAAGGCAAGACGGTGATCGCGATCGCCCACCGGCTGTCGACCATCGCGCGCATGGACCGCCTGATCGTGCTCGACGCGGGCCGCGTCGTCGAGGAGGGGGCGCACGACGCGCTGCTGCGGCTCGGCGGACACTACGCGCGGCTCTGGCGGCACCAGTCGGGAGGGTTCCTCGCGCACGAGCTGCCGCCGAGCGAGACCGCGATCGAGCTGCCGGCGGAGCCGCCGCTGGACGAGCTGCGGGTGGACGCGAAGCCCGAGCCCTCGCTCGAGGACGCGCCGGTCGCAGCGCGCGTTTGAGCGCCCGCGCGGCTAGTGGTTGTCCCGCGGGACCGCCGCGCCGCTCCTGCCGACCAGGAAGTCGAAGTCGGCGCCGCGATTGGCCTGCGTCACGTGGTCGACGTAGAGCTTGTAGTACCCGCGCCCGAGATGCTGCGGCGGGCCCTTCCACTCGCTCTTGCGCTGCGCGAGCTCCGCTTCGGAGACCTCGAGGTGCAGGCGCCGCTGCTCGACGTCGAGCTCGATCGTGTCGCCGTTGCGCACGAACGCGAGCGGGCCGCCCGCCGCGGCCTCCGGCGCGCTGTGCAGCACGACCGTGCCGTACGCGGTGCCGCTCATGCGCGCGTCCGAGACGCGCACCATGTCGGTGATGCCCTTGCGCAGCACCTTCGGCGGGAGCGGCATGTTGCCGGTCTCGGCCATCCCCGGGTAGCCCTTGGGGCCGCAGTTCTTCAGCACCATCACGCACGTCTCGTCGATGTCGAGGTTCTCGTCGTCGATGCGCGCGTGGAAGTCGTCGATGTCCTCGAACACGACCGCACGGCCGCGGTGCTTGAGGAGCGCGGGCGTGGCCGCCGACGGCTTGATCACCGCGCCGTCGGGCGCGAGGTTGCCCTTGAGCACGGCGATGCCGGCGGCCGGCTTGAACGGCTTCGCGTAGGGGAAGATCACCTCGCGGTTGTAGCACTCGGCGCGAGCGACGTTGTCCCCGATCGTCCTGCCGTTCACCGTCAGGGCGTCCTCGCGCAGGACGCCGGCTTCGGCCAACTCGCGCAACACGACCGGCAGCCCGCCCGCGTAGTAGAAATCCTCCATCAGGTACTTGCCCGAGGGCTGGAGGTTGACGAGGCAGGGCAGGCGGCTGCCGAGGCGGTCGAAGTCCTCGAGCTCGAGCGGCACGCCGACCCGGCCCGCGATCGCGAGCAGGTGGATCACCGCGTTGGTCGAGCCGCCGATCGCGGCGAGCGCCATGATCGCGTTCTCGAACGCCGCGCGCGTGAGCACCTTCGAGACGCGCTGGTCCTCGCGCACCTGCTCGACGATGCGCCGTCCCGCCATCCGCGCGAGCACGTTGCGGCGCGCGTCCACGGCGGGGATCGCGGCGTTGCCGGGCAGGCCCATGCCGAGCGCCTCGACCATGGAGGCCATGGTGGACGCGGTCCCCATCGTCATGCAGTGGCCGTGCGAGCGGTGCATGCACGACTCGGCCTCGAAGAAATCCTCGAGCGGCATCTTGCCGGCGCGCACGTCCTCGCTCATCTGCCACACGCCGGTGCCGGAGCCGATGTCCTGGCCGCGGAACTTCCCCGACAGCATCGGGCCGCCCGACACGCCGATCGCGGGCAGGTCGCAGCTCGCCGCGCCCATCAGGAGCGCCGGCGTCGTCTTGTCGCAGCCGAAGAGCAGCACCACGCCGTCGATCGGGTTGGCGCGGATCGACTCCTCGACGTCCATCGACGCGAGGTTGCGGAACAGCATCGCGGTCGGGCGCAGCAACGACTCGCCGAGGCTCATCACCGGGAACTCGAGCGGGAAGCCGCCCGCCTCGAGCACGCCGTGCTTCACGTGCTCGGCGAGGGTGCGGAAGTGCGAGTTGCACGGCGCGAGCTCGGAGAAGGTGTTGCAGATGCCGATCACCGGCCGGCCGTCGAACTGGTCGTGCGGCACGCCGCGGTTCTTGACCCAGCTGCGGTAGACGAAGCCGTCGCGGTCGGTGCGGCCGAACCATTCGGCGGAGCGGAACTTCGGCTTCCTGTCGCTGGACATCGTCGGCCTCCGGGATGGCCCGCCGAGTATAGCGGCCTGGCGGCCGGCTTCCTTGGCCACCATCGCAGCGAGCGCCTCGCCGGCGGACCCGGTTTGCCCGCTTTGCATTACCGTGGTAATGTGACGCCCATGGCGATCGCTCATTCGAAAGTGACGGCGCAGGGGCAGATCTCGGTTCCGGCGCAGGTGCGGCGCAAGCTCGGCATCGGTCCCGGCTCGGTCCTCGAGTGGCGTGAGGAGGGCGAGCAGGTGGTGGTGCGTCGCGTCGGGCGCTTCAGCTCCGAGGACGTCCATCGTGCCTTGTTCCCGAAGCGTCCCCCGCCGGCCCGGACGGTGGCCGACCTGAAGGCCGGCGTGCGCCGGTACGTGAAGAAGCGTCATGCGCGCGGTTGACACGAACGTGCTCGTCCGGCTGGTGACACGTGACGACGTGAAGCAGGTAGCCGCAGCCGAGGCGTTCGTCGCGAACGGCGCCTGGGTTCCGCACCTCGCGCTTGCCGAGGCCACGTGGGTACTGTCGACGGTCTACGAGCAGGGGCACCCGGCGATCGCAACCGCGGTCGAGATGCTGCTGAACCACAAGGACCTGACGCTCGAGGCGGCGGAGGTCGTCTCCGGCGCGCTAGCGCGCTTCCGCGAGCGGCCAGCGCTCGGCTTCTCGGACTGCCTCATGCTCGAAGTGGCGCGCAAGGCAGGCCACCTGCCGCTCGGAACGTTCGATCGCGGTCTCGGCAGGCTCGAAGGGACCGAACGACTGGCGTAGCGCCGGACCGGGGCGGCAGAAGCGCCCGCTCTCCAGACACGCCGCACGCTCGCGCTCGCTGAACGCCTTGCCCGGCGCGGCGGTGGCCCATGGCTGACGTGCCAGCCGTCGAACTCCAGATTCTCGCGGGCGGCGCGATCACGGGCCCGATGAACGCGCTCGCCGCGCGGTTCGGGAAAGCCTCCGGCCACAGGCTCGTCATTCGCTTCGGCACCACGCCGGAGCTCGTCAAGCTCGCCACGACCGGCGGTCCGTTCGACCTCGGCGTCACGCCGCGGGATGTGCACAAGGACGCCGCCGGTCGAACCGCATTCGTGCCCGGGCCAACCCTCGACATCGCCCGCGTCGGACTCGGTGTCGCGGTCCGCTCCGGGGCGGCGAGGCCCGACATCGCCACGCCCGAGGCGCTGAAACGGACGCTGCTCGCGGCGAAATCGATTGCCACGATCCCGGCGAGCGCCGCCGGCGCCGCGACCTTCCGGGCGCTGGACCTGCTCGGGGTGAGCGGCGCGGTGCGAGCGAAGTCCAGAGCATCTCCGGACCGGCGCAGCTCGTCGAGGTCTTTGCGAAGGGCGAGGCGGAGCTCGGGGTGTTCCTGCAGAACGTGCTGACCGCGCCCGGCCTGCCGCGAAAACGGCGCGGAGCTCGAATGGTTCCATCTGCCAGTCGGCCAGCACTTGCACGAGCGCGCCGCTTGCGAGCTCCGAACGGACGTTCCAAAGGCCCACTACTGCAATGCCTAGGCTGACGACGGAGGCAGCAATGGCGCCCTGGTTCACGGAAGTGGTCGTTGACGTCCCTGGACGCGGTGTACGGCGGATCGTCGGGATCGGCGCATAGCGCAGCCGTACGCGAAGCGGAGCGCTGATCCCGACAGCTGCGCGAGATGATCCAGTGGGATCGGATTCTCTCCGCGGTCAACTTCGGTCACACGCCGACGAACTCCTTGCCCCTGTTGGCGGCCACGAAGCCGTTGAATACTTCGTTCACCTGGCCCCACGTTCTCGACCTCTTCATGTTGCCGAGCCAGCGCTGGACGTTCGGATAGGCGGCGAAGTCGCAGCCGATGAGCTCCCCGATCGAAACCAACGAGGAGCCGAAATAGTCGGCGATGGTGAGCTCGCCGCCGCAGAGATATTGGTTCCTGGGTCCGATCCAGTGATCGTTGAGCACCGGTAGCCAGCGCCTGGCGCCTTGCTGTCCCCAGGCGATGGCGCCGGCGTGCGCCTCGTCGCTACGGCGCTTGTGGTGCGGGAAGATCTGCGCATAGATCAGCCCGTAGCCGAAGTCGCGATAGAACTGGGTATTGAGCCAGTCCATCATCTCGTTCACTCTGGCGCGCCTCTTCAGATCCTTCGGGTAGCACGGCAGGTCGTACTTGTCGGCGAGATACTTCAGGATCGCCGAGGCCTCGGTCAGGCGCAAATCGCCGTCCTCGAGCATCGGCACCAGCCGGCTGGGATTGAGCGAGGCGTACGGCTCCTGGTGGTGCGCGCCTTTGAGGATGTCGACCATCTCCTCATCGCACTTGATGTTGTGCTCCGCGATGAGCAGCCGCACAGGGCGGCTCGCGGTGGAAACTGGGTGCATGTAGAGCTTCATCGTTCTATCTCCTGGGCAGGACTTTCTTCTGGCGACCGGCGCTGCGATCAGACGGCGACGGTTAGGCCATGACGCGCGCCGACGCCGACGAGTTTCGCCAGATCCGGCTCGACCGGTGAAATCTCGCGATGGATTTCAGCAAACATCCGTGAGGCTCCCAGCCTAGCGGTCATTGAAACCATCTTGCCACCGCCTTTCCCGAACCGGAACCAGTGCGTCGTGCCAGCCGGAAGGTGCACGAGCGTACCCGGGACAGCGACGAAACTGTCCTTTTCGATGCCGAATTCGATTTCACCACTGGCGACGTAGAAGGACTCGTCCCACGGATGATTGTGGGGCGGCGGGCCGCTGCCTTCCGGCCCCTCCTGGAGAAAGATTTCGTACCCGGCGGTCGACTCGCCGGATGCCAGCACGGTGATGTGCTCGCCTACGACGTTGAGCGCACGCGGGTAGTCCTGCGGAGTGACGACAAACGGCTTCGGCTTCATCTGCGACCTCCGTTTCCGGGTTGGGTCCGTCGCCGGGACGATTCTCGGCTACCGGACGAGCGCATTTGATCAGTTGCGTAGAAGGAAATAAACCGTCAGAATCGCGATTTACTATATACTTTTCTAAAATAATCATGGCGATCGACATTGCAGCAGGGATGCGGGTGTTCACCGCGGTGGTTGAGGCCGAGAGCTTTGCCGGCGCGGCGGAAAAGCTCGACCTATCGCGAGGGATGGCTACTCGTTACGTCGCTCAACTCGAGGCGCATCTGGGCGTGAGGCTGCTCAATCGGACCACGCGCAGCCTGTCACTTACCGAGGCGGGCACCGATTTCTACCAGCGCGCGACTCAGATCATCAACCTGATCGAGGACGCCGAAGGCGCCGTCGCGCAGGCGGCCTCGATCCCTCGAGGGACCCTGCGCGTGACGACCCCATCGATCTTCGGGTCCCGCCACCTGGACCGCGCCATCTCCGAGTACGTCGCGCGCCACCCGGGCGTAGAGGTCGACCTCTCGATGACCGAACGGCTGGTCGACCTGGTCGACGAGGGGTTCGACCTTGCCGTTCGCCTCGCGACGAAGGAGCTGGCGGCCGGGCTCATTGCGCGGCGGATTGCCCCGGTGCGCATGGCGGCATGTGCGTCGCCCGCGTACCTCGAGCGGCACGGCGCTCCGAAATCGCCCGAAGAGCTCGTCGGTCACAACTGTCTCTTCTACGCGCATTCGAGCTACCGGAACGACTGGCGCTTCAAGCGCAGGGGCGCGACGCGGACAGTCCGGGTCTCAGGCAATTTCCGCAGCAACAGCGGCGACGTGCTGATGAACGCGGCCATCGAAGGTCTGGGCGTCATATACGAGCCGACCTTCTTGACGTACGAGGCGCTGAGGCAGAAGCAGCTGGTACGCGTGCTTCCCGACTGGGAGGCCGAAGAGTTTTCTCTGTTCGCGGTCTATCCCAACCGCAAGTTCTTGCCCCCCAAAGTGCGCAGCTTCATCGATTTTCTTGCGGAGCGTTTCGGCCCTGAACCATTCTGGGATGCCGAGCTGAAGCGGTAGTGATGACGAAGAAGACGGAAAGCGCAGCGACGAACACCCCCACAGACGTCAACCAGTAACACCGCGGGCGAGGACGAGCCTTGTACGTCTGGATCTGCGGCTGTCTTGCCGGCCGCACGCTGGCGAGCGACCAAGCCCGCAGCCGATCGACGTCCTCAATGCGGTTGCTCAGTAGGTGTCACCTCTTGGCCGAATCCTGCCGTCGACGATGGCGCGAATAGGCGCAAGACTGGCTGAGTACCGTGCCGACGGCCGCGGTCATATCTTGGTCACAGACGCGCTGCTAACGATCGATCGCGTTGGAAAACGCTTCGGTTCGTCGCCAGGCGTTCAGCGCAGCTGCGGGGGGAGCGGATGGAGATCGGTGCTCTTCCCCGCCTTCATCACCTGGCCGGGCACGTCGTGGCCGACGAGCGCCGGCAGGCCGCGCGCGGCGGCGATGAGCCTGTCGAGATCGACGCCGGTGTCGTGGCCCATCTGGTGCAGCATGTGCACGAGGTCCTCGGTGCAGACGTTGCCGGTCGCGCCGGGCGCGAACGGGCAGCCGCCGAGCCCGCCGAGCGACGACTCGTAGTGCGTGATCCCGGCCTCTAGGCCGGAGAGCACGTTCGCGAGCCCCATGCCGCGGGTGTTGTGCAGGTGGAGCGCGAACTCGTATTCGGGGAAACGCGCGCGCACCTCGCTGCACACGTCGCGGACCTGGCGCGGATCGCCCATGCCGACCGTGTCGGCGAGCGCGATCGAGCCGACCCCGAGGCCGACCAGGCGATCGACGAATCGGAGGATGCGGTCGAGCGGCTGATAGCCCTCGAAGGGGCAGCCGAAGGTGGTCGCCATCCCGCACGCGACCTTCACGCCGGTGCCGTCGAGCGCGCGCATGATCTCCGCGAAGCCGGCGAACGACTCCTCGGTCGAGCGGCGCACGTTCGCCCGGTTGTGGCTCTCGGACACCGAGAGCACGAGCACGATCTCGTCCACCCGCGCGGCCGCCGCGCGCTCGGCGCCGCGCGGGTTGGCGACCAGCGCGACGTATCCCACCGCCGGGTGGCGCCGGATGCCGGCCATCACCGCCTCCGCGTCGGCGAGCGCCGGCACCGCCTTGGGCGACACGAAGGACGTGACCTCGATCTTGTGCAGCCCCGTCTCCGACAGGCGGTCGACGAGCACGATCTTCTCCTCGGTCGGGATGAAGCGCGGCTCGATCTGGAAGCCGTCGCGGGTCACCACTTCGTGGACGTAGAGGCGGGTCATCGCGAGTGCATTCAGTAGGTCGCGCGCCCGCCGGAGATGTCGAACACGCCGCCGGTCGAGAACGCGCAGTCCTCCGAGGCGAGCCAGCACACGAGCGCGGCGATCTCCTCGACCTTGACGAAGCGGCTCAGCGGGATCTTCGACAGCATGTAGTCGATGTGCTGCTGGCTGATCTGATCGAAGATCGCGGTCCTGGCCGCCGCGGGGGTCACGCAGTTGACGAGCACGCCGGTCTGCGCGAGCTCCTTCCCGAGGCTCTTGGTGAGCGCGATCACGCCCGCCTTGGACGCCGAGTAGGCGCAGGCGTTCGGGTTGCCTTCCTTGCCCGCGATCGACGCGATGTTGACGATGCGGCCGTACTTCGCCTTCGTCATCTGCGGCGCGACCGCGCGGCAGGCGAGGAACGTGCCGGTGAGGTTGACCCTCAGCACCCTCTCCCACTCCTCGACCGGGTAGTCGACGGTCGGCACCGTCATCCCGGCGATGCCGGCGTTGTTGACCAGCACGTCGATGCGGCCGAGGTCGCGCACCGCGGCCGCGGTCGCTTGTGCGATCGCGGCCGCGTCGGTCACGTCGACCGCGGCGCCGCTCGCCGAACGCGACAGCGCGCCGAGCGTCCGGTCGAGCTGCGCAGGGTCGCGGTCCCAGATGCGCACGGTGGCGCCCGAGTCGAGCAGCCGTCTGACGATCGCGAGGCCGATGCCCTGCGCGCCGCCGGTGACGACGGCCGTGCGGCCCTTGAAGTCCAGCTGGTTCACTTGCGACTCCGCGCGGTCGGGACGCCGGAATTATACGGAGGCCGTCCGCCCGCGGATCGGTCCGCGCCGGCAGGGCAGGCGCGAGCGGGGCGCGCCTGCTTACAGCGGCTCCTGCGGCACGGAAGCTCGGGCGCGTCGGAGCAGCGCTCTAACGGCGTGCCGACCTCGCGGCGCGCAGCGCGCCACGGCGCGCGAGCTTGCGCAGCCCGGCCGTCAGGGTCCTCACGTTGACGACCCGCAGCGCCCCGATGCAGCGCTTCCGGTGCGCCTCCACGTCGAGCAGGCGCTGGGCGGCATCGCCCAGCGCGCGGTCGATGATTTCCCCGTAGGCGTCGCGCGCGAGCGCGGCCCCCGCCGTCGCGTCCGCGAGGCCCCAGCCTTCGACCATGAAGGCGAGGTCGATGATGTCGCGACTCAGCACCGCGTCGTCACCCCAGCGGTCGGCGTTCGCAAGCAGCTTCTCGGCGAAGCAGTCGACGTGGCTCAGGCAGGGAACGCCGAGCACCGCGCCCGCGAGCTCGATGCGTCCCTCCAGCACGATCTCGAACTTGAGGCGCGACGCGTCGACCTCGAGCACCGTGCGGATGCCGTATCGATCCGCGCGGACCTCGCGGGCGAGCGCGAGCGGGCGTGCCACGATCCGCCCGAGCGAACGCTCGGAGACGGTCGACCGCAGGGCGCGATAGCCGGCCAAGTCGGAGCACAGGAATTCGATGTCCCCGGATTCGCGGTACTCCCCGAGCTCGAGCACGATGCGCGTGCCGCCGCCGAACCAGCACCGGCACGCCTGGAGGAAGCCGCCGTCCAGGGCGCGCAAGGCAGCGACGACCATCGCGTGCCGCGGCCGCGTCGGCGCCCGCTCAAGCATTCAGCGTGCCGTTTCCGTACCGCCTGGTGAGTGCGTCGATGAGCGCGCGCTCGCGGTCCGTGAGACGCGCGCCGTCCACGAAGCGCCAGTTGCGCTCGTAGAGCGCGAGCGCCTCCCGCGCGGGCAGAAAGCGGTCCCTCCGGTTCCAGCAGAGCAGCGTGAGCTCGGGGTACTCGCGGACGTCGATCACCTCTTCGTCGAGGAACCGCCCGAGTCGGGCCTCGAAGCCCGGCAGCATCAAGGCGTGACGCAGCCGCACCGAGACCGTCGGGCTGAGCTTGACCTGGCAGAGCACCCGCCCGGCGGCCCGGTCGCGTGCACGCTGGGCGCGCTGCGCGAGGCGCAGCTGCTCGCGCCGTGGCAGCGGATTCCTGCGCGGGCGACCGCGTGGACGAGGCGGGACGGCACGTGGCATGGCGGCCATGATCCGCTCCAAAAGATGCCATGTCAACATAAATATCGGGACCCTTGGAGCTGCCGCGACCGCGGCGTGCGCCGCGTCGTCGCACGGGCCCAGGGTTCCCCTTCCCGCCGCCGTTGCGCGTGCGATCTGCCAGAATCGGCGCATCCCCGACCCGGAGTGTTCGCACGATGCGCGTTTTCCAGATCCAGGACGACTGGGGCATGGACCACCTCCAGCTCGCGACCCGGCCGGAGCCCGCGCCCGGGCCCGGGCAGGTGCTCATGCGGATGCGGGCCGCCGCGCTCAACTATCGCGACCTGCTGGTGCCGAACCGCGGCTACGGCTCGTTCACCGGCAACCTGCCGCTGATCCCGCTCTCCGACGGCGTGGGCGAGGTGGTCGAGGTCGGCGCCGGGGTGACGCGGGTGAAGGTCGGCGACCGCGTCTGCCCGTGCTTCCAGCAGGGCTGGATCGCGGGCGAGGCGGACCTGGAGCGCATCACCCGCACGATGGGCGGCCCGGTCGACGGGACGATGGCCGACCTGGTGTGCCTGCCGGAGTACGGGGTCGTCAAGGTGCCCGCGTACCTGAGCGACCTCGAGGCGGCGACGCTGCCCTGCGCGGCCCTCACCGCGTGGAGCGCGCTCGTGACCGAGGAGCGCCTCGGCCCCGGCGCCCGCGTCCTGGTGCAGGGCACCGGCGGCGTGGCGATCTTCGCCGTGCAGATCGCGCGGCTCTTCGGCGCGCACGTCACCGTGATCTCGTCGAGCGACGAGAAGATCGCGCGGGCGAAGGCGCTCGGCGCCGACGCCGCGATCAACTACCGCACGACCCCGGAGTGGGCGAAGGCCTCGCGCGCGATCACCGGCGGGCGCGGGTTCGACCACATCGTCGAGCTCGGCGGCGAGCAGACGCTGCCGCAGTCCCTGCGCTGCATCCGCCCGGGCGGCACGCTGTCGATGATCGGCGTGGTCTCGGGCGGGACCGCCACCGTGCCGCTCGGCCTGGTGGTCACGCGGCACGTGCGGCTGCAGGGCATCACCGTCGGACACCGCGACGGGTTCGAGGCGATGCTGCGGGCGTTCGAGCAGCACCAGGTTCGCCCGGTGATCGACCGCACGTTCGATTTCGCGGAGCTGAAGGAGGCCATGGCCTACCTCAAGAGCGGGGCGCACTTCGGCAAGGTCTGCATCCGGCACTGAGAGCGCATGGGCGGCATCCTCTCCGGGCTCACCGTCGTCGCGCTCGAGCACGTCATCGCGGCGCCCTTCGCGACGCGCCATCTCGCGGACCTGGGCGCGCGCGTGATCAAGATCGAGCGCCCGGGCGGCGGCGACTTCGCGCGCGGCTACGACCGGCGCGTGCGCGGGCTCGCGTCGCACTTCGTGTGGACCAACCGCGGCAAGCAGAGCATCGCGCTCGACCTGAAGGCCGCGGCGGGGCTCGAGGTCCTCGACCGCCTGGTGCGGCGGGCCGACGTGGTGATCCAGAACCTCGCGCCCGGCGCCGCGGCGCGGCTCGGCGCGGGCTACGAGGCGCTCGCGGCGAAGAACCCGTCGATCATCCTGTGCGAGATCTCCGGCTACGGCGAGGGCGGGCCGTACTCGGAGAAGAAGGCCTACGACCTGCTCGTGCAGTCGGAGGCGGGGCTGCTCTCGGTGACCGGAACGCCGGACGAGGTGGTGAAGGCCGGCATCTCGATCGCCGACATCGCGGCCGGGATGTACGCGTACAGCTCGATCCTCGCGGCGCTCTACGACCGCGCGCGCACCGGGCGCGGGCGGCGCATCGAGATCTCGATGCTCGAGGCGCTCGCCGAGTGGATGGGCTTCCCGCTCTGCTACACGATCGACGGCCAGCCGCCGCCGCCGCGCAGCGGCGCCGCGCACGCCACGATCTACCCGTACGGGCCGTTCGCGTGCGGCGACGGACGCACGGTCATGCTCGGGCTGCAGAACGAGCCGGAGTGGGCGGCGTTCTGCGACGTGGTCATCCGGCGGCCGGAGCTGAAGGCCGACCCGCGCTTCCAGAGCCCCGTGCTGCGCGCCACGAACCGCGCCGCGCTGCAGCCGGTGATCGACGAGGTGTTCGCGACGATGCCCGCGTCGGCGGTCGTGGAGCGGCTCGACGCCGCCGGGATCGGCAATGCCGCCGTGAACGAGATGCGCGACGTGTGGGCCCACCCTCAGCTCGCCGCGCGCGATCGCTGGCGCGAGATGGCCTCGCCCGTCGGACCGCTGCGCACGCTCCGCCTGCCGGGGTCGTGGTCCGACGAGGAGGCCCCCGTCGGGGCGGTGCCCGCGGTGGGGGAGCATACGGATCTCGTGCTCGCCGATCTCGGCTATTCGCGCGACGAGATCGCGCAGCTCCGCGCGCGGCGCGTAGTCTGAGCGCTCCTCAGGCGGGATCGAGCCGCGCCAGGAACCGCACCTTGTTCGACTCGAGCCAGGTGTCGAGCTTCGGCTTGCAGGCGAGAAAATGCGGGGTCTTCAGGTGCGCCTCGAACGCGGCGCGGTCGTCGTACACCTCGTAGAGCACGATCTTCGCCGGGTCCTCCGGCGCGACGCACACGTCGAACTGCCGGCAGCCGGGCTCGGTCTCGCGCGACGCGCGCGCGTTCTCCCGGATCGCCGCGGTGAACGCCTCGACGTGCTCGGGCTTGACGACGAAATCAACCACCAGGACGTACATGCCTGCCTCCGTTTCAGCGGAACAGCCAGACGAGCCCCATCGGCAGGAACTTGACGTAGGTGACGAGGAAGAGCACCGCGACGCTGACCGCGAACAGGGGCAGGAGCTCGCGCGTGAGCGCGCCCATTCCGACTCGCGCGAGCCGCGCCGCGACGAAGAGCGTGCCGCCGACCGGCGGCGAGTACAGCCCGATCGCGAGGTTGCAGGTCATGATCAGGCCGAGGTGCACCGGGTCGACGCCGTACACGCGCAGCATCGGCACGAGGAGGGGCGCGGTGAGGATGAGCGCCGGGACCGGCTCGATGAATATCCCGAGCAGCAGCAGGAAGACGTTCACGATCAGGAGGAACGCCCATTTGCTGTGCGCGTGCTCCTGCACGATCTGCATCAGCATGGCCGGCACCTGCTCGACGGTGATCAGCCATGCGAGCGCCGCCGTCGCGCCGATCACGACCATGACGACCGCGCTGGTGGTGAACGAACCCAGGACGAGGCGCGGCAGATCGTGCCATTTCAGGTCGCGATAGACCCAGATCGCGACGAACAGACCGTAGAACACCGCGACCGCCGCCGACTCGGTCGGGGTGAAGAAGCCGGTCCAGATGCCGCCGAGGATGATGAGCGGCATCAGCAGCGCGGGGAACGCGGCCTTGAACGCGCGCCAGATCTCGGCGCCGCTTGCGCGCGCGCCGCCGGTGTCGCAGCCGGTCTTCTTCCCGTACCAGACGCACACCGCCATCATTCCGAGGCCGAAGCAGATTCCGGGCACGATGCCCGAGATGAAGAGATCGCGCACCGACGCTCCGGCGACGAAGCCGTAGACGAGCATCGGAATCGACGGCGGGATGATCACCGCGAGCGTGCCGGCGGCGGCGATGAGCGCCGCCGCGAACCCGCGCGAATAGCCGCCGCGAACCATCGCCGGGATCATCACCGAACCGACCGCGGCGGCGCCGGCGATCGCCGAGCCCGAGACGCCGCCGAAGAGCAGGCACGAGGCGACGGTCACGATCCCGAGCCCGCCCGGCAGGAAGCCGAACAGCGTCCGCGCGAAGCGCACGATGCGCTCGCCGACGCCCCCGTGCGAAAGCAGCTCGCCTGCGACGATGAAGAGCGGAACGGCGATCAGAACGAATGGCTCCACGCCGCCGATGTAAGTGAGGAATATGGTCTCGAGCGGATGGGAGAGGCCTTTCCACCCGATCGTGACGACGGTGGTGATGAGCAGCGAGTAGACGAGCGGGACGCCCGCGAGCGCCACGAGGAAGAATAGACCGAAGATCTCGAAGAGGATCATTCGCTCACGGTCCCGCCGCGGGTCAGGCGCCGAACCGTTCCTCGCGGCTCGTGCCCCGCAGGGCGCGCGGCAGGTCGGCCGCGACGAAGACCATCGTCAGGGCGCTGCCGGCCGGCAACGCCATGTACTGCCACGCCATCGGCCAGTCGAGCACGGTAAGCACGTTGCCCCAGCTCGCCTCCACGATGCGCCAGCCGTAGACGGTGAGCAGGCCGAGGACGGCGAGCACCACCAGCTGGATCGCGGCGTCGACCCAGCGCCGCGAGATGCCGGGCGCGAGGTCGACGAGCTCGGTGACCGCCATGTGCGCGCCGCGCCGCGTTGCCGCGGCGGCGCCGAGGAACGTGACCCAGACCATCATCAGCTCGCAGAACTCGATGACCCAGGCGATGTCCTTCCCGAGCAGGTGAAGGATCACGTTCACGAAGACGAGAACGACCATTACCGTGCCCGCGCCGACGACGAGCCAGTCGACCGCGAGGCCGAGCAGGCGCACCGGCGCCGGCTCGCCGCGCGGCTGCGGGAGCGGAACCACGGCCGGATCGCGGTGCGCGGGCTACTTCGCCGGCATCGCCTTGCGGATGCTCGCGGCTTCCGCCAGCACCTGATCGACGTCCGGGCCGTACTTCTCCTTCGCCTTCGCGTAGGCGGGCTGCACCGATTTGCGGAACGGCTCGAGCGACGGCCGCGCGACCCTCGCGCCTTTGGCGGTCATGTCGGCGAGCTGGCGCTCGTCGTTCGCGCGGATCTCCTTGCGGATCCAGGCGGCAGTCTCGCGTGCGGCCTTGGTCACCGCCTCGCGGTCGGCGGGCGAGAGCTTCTGCCAGGTCTTCTCGGAGATCGTGAGCGGGATCGGGCTGTAGACGTGCTGCGTGAGCGTGACGTTCGGCGCCACCTCGTAGAACTTGTTGGCGTAGATCGTGTCGATCGGGTTCTCCTGCCCCCACACGACGTTCTGCTGGATCGCGAGGTAGACCTCGGTCACCGGCAGGATCTGGATCGTGAAGCCCATCGCCTCGAGCAGCCAGCGCTGCATTTCGTTCGGGTAGGTGCGCAGCTTCTTGCCCTTCGCGTCCTCGGGGGTGTTGAGCGGCCCCTTGGTCGTCATCGAGCGAAAGCCGGCCTCCCAGGTGGCGAGGAACCGGAAGCCCTTCGCCGGCCCCTGGTCGAACTGCTTCTTCAGCCAGGCCGAGTCGTCGTAGAGCCTCCAGCCCTGGTCGTAGGTGTCGACCAGGTACGGCATCAGCATCAGGTTGAGCGTCGGGATGTGCGTCGCGTAGGTGCCGGTGCCGGTGACGGTCAGGTCGATGCCGCCGAGCTGCAGCTGCTCGACCGCCTTCGGGTCGTTGGCGAGCTGCCCGGCGGGGTACACCTGCACTTTCACCCGGCCCTGGCTGTAGTTCTCCACGCTCTTCGCGAAGATCAGCGCCGCGGCCTGGCGCGCGCCGCCCGGCTGGTCGGTATGGCTGAACTTCAGCACGGTCTGCGCCTGCGCGGCGCCGGCGGCGAGTGCGGCCGCGACGAGCGCGGCGGATGCGAGCTGCTTGATCACGTGACGGCGCTTCATGGTTCTCCTCCTTCTTGCGGTTGGACGGCTACGGCCGGAACCCGGCCAGCTCGATGCGTTGGCGTTCGGCGTTCGAGCGGTACACCGCCTCCTGCACCCGCAGGTTGGCGAGGTACTCGCGCGCGGTGTTCTCGAGCGGCGCTCCTTCCAGGAAGTGGCGCACGACGTGGCGCTGCAGCCCTTCGCACGCGCCGCCGCCGAAGGTGTCGAGTGGGCCCGCGTCGAAGCGGTGCTCGACCTCGTCGGCCTGGTGCGGCTTCCACCACAGGCGCGCCTCGCCGTCGAGGCGCAGCACGCCGGCGGATCCCTCGAGCCACATCTCGCCCATCGTGCGCCGCGGGTTGGCGGCGACGTGGTCGTTGAGGCGATTGCCGTCGAAGAGCCCGGTTGCGCCACCGGCGAACTCGAAGACGATGTAGCCGGCGTCCTCTCCGGCGATCACCGGGTTGATCTTTCGCAGGTGCGCGTACACGGCATCGACCTCGCCCACGAGGAAGCGGAAGGTGTCGATCCAGTGGATTGCGGTCTCGACGACCAGCAGGCGCGGCATCGTCTGGAAGTACGGCTGGCGGTCGAGATACGCGCGCGGCCCCTGGCCGTCCCCCGGCCGCAGGCGGAACGCGACGCTGTGCAGCGACCCGAGCCGCCCGGCGTCGACCAGCCGCTTCGCCTCGCGGTACCACGGCTCCCAGCGGAAGTTCTCGTGCACGATGAGCGGCACGCCGGCGCGCTCGGCCAGCTCCGTCATGGCGACCGCGTCGGCGTAGGACGTGCCGAACGGCTTCTGGCAGACGACCGGGATCCGGCGCGCAATCGCGGCCGCGACGAGCGCGTGATGCGACGGCGGCGGCGTGACGAGGTCGACGAGGTCCGGGCGGGCCGTCTCGAGCATTTCCTCCAGGGCGCCGAACGTGCGCGGTACGCCGAAGCGGGCTGCCGCGGCTTCCGCCGTCGCGCGGTCGCGGTCGGCAAGCGCGACCAGCTCCGCCGCGGCGATGTTGCGCCAACCCGCGAGCTGGAACTGGCTGAAGTAGCCCGCACCCACCGCGGCGATTCGGAGCTTGGCCATGCGCGCGCTAGAACAGCTCGCCCACCGCGCGCGTGATCGCGGCAGTGCCGTCCTTGCCGCCGAATTCCGCCGATAGGACCTTGCCGCTGCCGAAGGCGCGGTCGACGGCGCGTTCGATGCGCTGCGCGCACTCGACTGCCTGCGGGACGCCGTGCCGCTCGCCGAGCCACTCGAGCATCATCGCCGCGGACAGGAACATCGCGGTCGGATTCGCGATGCCCTTGCCCGCGATGTCGGGCGCGGTGCCGCCAGCCGGCTGAAAGAGGCCGTGGTTCTCGCCGACGTCGGCCGACGGCGCGAGTCCCATGCCCCCGACGAGCGCCGCGCCGAGGTCGGAAAGGATGTCGCCGAACTGGTTCTCGGTCGGGAGCACGTCGAAGTCCCACGGCCGCCGCACCAGGTCGAGCGCCATTGCGTCCACGTAGGCGTCGGCGGCAGCGATCCCGGGATGGCGCTTCGCGACCTCCCAGAACACCTTGCGCATGAGCGCGAAGCCGCGGTGGACGTTTGCCTTGTCGACGCAGGTGACGCGCCCCTTGCGCGGGTTGCGCTGCCCGCGCTGCGCCGCGAGCCGGAACGCGAACTCGAAGAGCTGCTCGGAGCCCTTGCGCGTGATGCGGCCGATGTCGTAGGCGATCTCGTCGCTCGAGACCGGCCCGGCGGTCGGGTGGTAGCGGCCGTAGAACCAGCCTTCGCTCTGCTCGCGCACCAGGACGAAGTCGATCTCTCGCGCGCGCGGATCGGCGAGCGGGAGCGGAATCCCCGGGATCGCGCGGACGGGCCGCACGCCGGCGTAGAGATCGAGGTTGCGGCGGAGATCGAGCTGCGGCGCGATCTCGGTGCCGTCGGGGTAGCGCACGTCCGGTAGCCCCATCGAGCCGAAGAGGATCGCGTCGCACTGCTCGCATGCTCTTGCGGCCGCGTCGGGAAACGCGACGCCGGTGTCGCGGTAGTGCGCGGCGCCGGCGGCGTGGTGCTCGTAGGCGAGGCGGAAGCCGCCGGCCTGCGGTACGACGCGGTCGAGCAGGGTGAGGCAGGCGTCCATGATCTCGACGCCGATGCCGTCGCCGGGCAGTACCACGATGCGGAACTCGTTCATGAGGCGTCCTGGTCGGCTGCGCGGGGGTCAGAGTTGCCGGAACCGGTACCGCTCGAGGATGCCGAGCAGCTCCTTGCTCGCGCGTTCCCGGTGCGCGCGGTTCACGTCGTTCGCGCCCGCCGCGTCGCCGGCGCGAATCCGCTCGAGGAGCGCGGTGTGCTCCTTCGTCGAGTGGGCCGGCTTCGGGCGGAGCCGCAGCGTGAGACGGCGCACGCGATGCGCGCGGTCCCAGAAGTTGAGCACGGTCTCGGCAAGCAGCCGGTTGCCGGAGAGCGCGAGCAGTTGGCGGTGAAAGCGCTCGTCGGCCTCCGCCCAGGCCTCGAGGTCGTCGGCCTTGAGCGCGCGCGCCATGTCGCGCGATGCCTGCTCGAGGGGTACGAGCTCCGCGGCCGAGGGCTTGCGTCGCGCGGCGAGCTCGGCGGCCATCGACTCGAGCGCCGCGAGAATCTCGTAGATCTGCCGCATGTCCTCCGGCGACACCGGCAGCACGCGCATCCCGTGGCGCGGGATCACCTCGACGAGGCCCTCGTTCTGCAGGCGGATCAGCGCCTCGCGCAGCGGGGTACGGCTGATGCCGAGCTCCTCGGCGAGCGCCTGCTCGAGCGCCTGGTGGCCCGGCGGGTTGGCGTTGTCGTGTATGCGCTGGCGCAACGCCTGGTAGGCGGCGTCGACGAGCGAGCCGCGCGGGACAGCCCGCCGGCGCGCGCGGCGCAGGGCGGTCGGCACGGCGCGCGCGGCCGGCATCACCAGCGCCAGTGCGCCGGCGGGTGGCCCGCGACCGGGGAGCGGAAATACGCGATCGAGTCGCCGAGCAGGCACCCGAGGTACGCGGTGCGCAGGTCCGGGCCGCCGAACGCGAGGCTCGAGATGTTCTTGAGGACGCGGCTCGGAACGTGGTCGAGGTGCGGCCGGCCGAGCGTGCCGGCGAGGTACGCGGCCTCGCACGCCGCGAGGTGCGCGGCATCCGCGTCCTCGAGCACGAGGTGCTGCGCACCGTCGGGCGCGACGCGGATGACGCGGTTCGAGACGACGCTGGTGATCCAGGCGTGGCCCTCGACGTCGAACGTGAGGCCGTCGGGGAAAGTGCCCTTGCCGTAGGTCGTCACGACCTCCATCGGGCCGAGCGCGCCGTCCGCGCGGAGCGCGAACCGCGAAGTGCGCCGCGCGAAGGTCTCGTTCACCCACAGCCAGCGGCCGTCGGGGTTCACCACCGCCTCGTTCGTATAACCGAGCCCGTCCGCGACGATGCGCGCGCCGCGCGCGTCGGCGAGCACGATGAACCCGCTCGCGCAGTCGGGCCGATAGTCGAGCGCGCGCGGCGACTTGCGCGTGCTCACCGTGATCCAGACGCGCTCCGCAGCGTCGATGCCGACGTAGTTGGTCGGCGGCAGCGCGGCGCCGTCCACCTCTTCGAGGAACGGCTGCACGCTGCCGTCGCGCGCGAGCGCGAAGACGCCGCCGAGCGTCTCGCCGAGGTCGGCGAGCAGGAACGAGCCGTCGCGCCGCAGCGCGACGCCGTTCGGGCGCAGCGGGCGGCCGCCTGGGAGCGTGGCGGCGTACAGCACGTGCGACCCATCGGGGCGAACCTGGGCGACGCCGCCGCGCCAGTCGGCCGCATAGAGCTCGCCCTGCGCGGTGGCGAGGACGCACTCGGGGCGCTTGAGCCCCGCGCCGACGAAGGTGAGGTCGTCGAGCGACACCCGGGGCGGGACGGTGGTCACTGCAGCGGTCGTGGATGGGTGTGCGTACGCGGCAACGTATACGTTAATCCGGGCGGAGGCGCAAGGCGCGCCGCAGCACGACCGGAGTCAGGTGCGCGGCGCGGCGCGGTAGGCGAGATAGAGGCCGGAGAACGCGAGCGCCGCGCCGAGCCCGTGGTACCAGTGCGGCGTCTCGCCCAGGAGCAGCCAGGCGAGAAAGGCGGTGTACACGGGCGTCAGGTAGAGGATGAGGCTCGTGCGGCTCGGCCCGATTTCGCGGATGAGCCACGACCACGCCTGGTACGCGCCGAAGCCGGGGAGCAGGCCGACGATCAGCGCCGCCGCCACGGTGCGCCACTCGAGCGCGGGAACGCCGACCGCGAAGCTCTCGATCGCGGTCAACGGCGCGAGAACGATGACCCCGGCGGCCGTGATCGCGGCGAGACGCGTAAGCGGGTCGAGCTTCGATGGGCGCCGCCGCAGCCAGATCGAGTAGACCGCCCAGCAGAATGCCGCGGTCGCCACCCACAGGTCGCCGACCACGAAATCCAGACGCGCGAGCGTGCCGGGATCGCCCTTGAGGACGATGGTCAGGACGCCCGCGAGGGCGATCGTCGCGCCCGTGGCCTGCGCGCCCGTCAGGCGCTCGCGGAAAGCGATGGCAGCCATCAGCATGATCAGCACCGGCACGCCGGCGTAGATCAGGCCGATGTTGGTGGCGGTGGTCGTCCGTCCGCCGACGTAGACGAACGCGCCGCAGATCCACATCCCGAGGGCGCCGAGGACGAGCAGATCGGCCCACTCGCGCCGCATTTGCGCGCGCTCGCGCCAGAGCACGCCGCCGTAGAGCACCAGCATCGGCGCGAGCGCGATCAGCCAGCGCCAGAACGCGAGCGCGTGCGGCGGGAACCACTCCGCCGACCAGCGCGCGACGAGCAGGTTCGCCGACCAGAGCGCCGGCGCGACGAAGAGGAGGGCGTGCGCGAAGCGCCGCCGGCGCGTGTCGCGGTGAGTTCGCATCGTCGCGTCGCGGCGCGGCGCGGCACGCTACGCGCATCGCCCGGGTGTGTCAAATGCCCCGACCGGCCTGTCGGGAGCCTTCGAAAGGCGTGTAAGTGTATGGCGTAAAAGGGTTTTATAGCGTTCCGGAGTACGCAAAGGGGTCGCGCCGCCGAATCGCGCTGCTATAATCGCCCGCTCACGTAACAACAACACGCACAAGGAGGCAGCACACGTGGGCGACCGGTTGAAGGGCAAACGCGCCTTCATCACGGCGGCCGGGCAGGGCATGGGACGCGCCGCGGCGATCGCGTTCAGCCGCGAAGGCGCGAGCGTCTGGGCGACCGACCTCGACGCCGACGCGCTGCGCTCGCTCGAGGGCACGCCCGGCGTCACCACGCGAGTGCTCGACGTCACCGGCAGCGAGGCGGTCGGGCGCGTGGCGCGCGAGGCGGGCGCGATCGACGTCCTCTTCAACTGCGCCGGAATCGTCCACCACGGGTCGATCCTGGAGTGCAGCGAGCAGGACTGGGACCGCAGCTTCGACGTCAACATCAAGTCGATGTACCGGGTGACCCGCGCCTTCCTGCCCGGCATGCTCGAGCGCGGGAAGGGCTCGATCATCAACATGGCCTCGGTCGCCTCGAGCGTGCGCGGACTGCCGAACCGGCTCGCCTACGGCACGACCAAGGCCGCGGTGATCGGGTTCACCAAGGCGATCGCGGCCGATTGCGTCGCGCGCGGCGTGCGCTGCAACGCGGTGTGCCCCGGGACCGTCGACACGCCGAGCCTGCAGGGGCGCATCAACGCGTTCGCCGACCCGGTGCAGGCGCGCAAGGACTTCGTCGCGCGCCAGCCGATGGGGCGGCTCGCGACCGTCGACGACGTCACGCCGCTGCTCGTCTACCTCGCGTCCGACGAGTCCGCGTTCGCGACCGGCGGGGCTTTCCCGGTCGATGGCGGGATGACCATCTAGGGCCGGGTGGCGCGGCCCCCACTTGATTGCCAGACCTGGAGAACGAAGAGATGAAGCTGTGTCGTTGGGGCAAGAACGGCTACGAAAAGCCGGGGATGATCGACTCGCAGGGCATGCTGCGCGATCTGTCCGGGGTGCTCGCGAACATCGACCAGGACACGATCTCGCCCAAGGGCCTCGCGCGGCTGCGCAAGATCAGGCCGGAGTCGCTCCCCCTCATCAAGACCGAACCGCGCTTCGGCGTGCCCTACACCGGCATCACCAAGTTCGTCGCCATCGGCCTCAACTACAGCGACCACGCGGCCGAGGCCGGGCTGCCGGTGCCCTCCGAGCCGGTGGTGTTCATGAAGGCCACGACCTCGATCAGCGGGCCGAACGACGACATCGTCCAGCCGCGCGGCTCGACCAAGCTCGACTGGGAGGTGGAGCTCGGCGTGGTGATCGGCACCAAGGCGCAGTACGTCCCCGAGGACAGGGCGCTCGAGCACGTGGCCGGCTACTGCATCGTGAACGACGTGTCCGAGCGCTCCTACCAGATGGCGACCAGCCAGTGGGACAAGGGCAAGGGCTGCGACACCTTCGGGCCGATCGGTCCCTGGCTGGTGACGACCGACGAGATCACCAACCCGCAGGCGCTGGAAATGTGGCTCGACGTGAACACCGAGCGCATGCAGACCGGCAACACCCGGACGATGATCTTCTCGTGCGCGAAGATCGTGTCGCACGTGTCGCAGTACATGACGCTGATGCCCGGCGACATCATCACCACCGGCACCCCGCCGGGCGTGGGCATGGCGCGCAAGCCCGAGCCCGTCTGGCTCAAGCCCGGCGACGTCGTGACCCTCGGCATCCAGGGGCTCGGCGAGCAGCGCCAGCGGGTGGTCGCCCACAACGGGAAGTAGCCGGCGCCGCCGGTCGGCCGGGCGCGGACGCCTGCGACCGGCTGGGCGAGCGACGCAGCCGCCGCCGCGCATGCCGCGGGCGGTGGCGCGCGACTGCGTGTAGGCTACCGTTCATGACAATGGCAAGGAGCGCGCCGTGCAGGTGATGGTGCTCGGCGCGGGCGTCGTCGGGACGGCGAGCGCATGGTACCTGGCGCGCGCCGGCCACGCGGTCACGGTGATCGAGCGCCAGGGCGCGGCCGGGCTGGAGACGAGCTGCGCGAACGGCGGCCAGGTGTCGGCGAGCCACGCCGAGCCGTGGGCCAACCCGGGCGTGCCCGCGAAGCTCCTGCAGTGGCTCGGCCGCGCGGACGCGCCGCTGCGCTTCCGCCCGCGGGCCGAGTGGCGCCAGTGGGCGTGGGGCGCGCGCTTTCTCCTGGAGTGCCTGCCGGCGCGCAATCGCGCGAACACCCGCCAGCTCCTCGCGCTCGCGCTCTACAGCCTCGGCGCGCTGCGGCGCCTGCGGCGCGAGACCGGCATCGCCTACGACCAGCTCGCGCGCGGCATCCTCGCCTTCCATTCCGACGACGACGAGTTCCGGCGCGCCGCCGCGCACGCCGAGCTGATGCGGCGCCACGGCTGCGTGTGCGAGGTGAAGTCCGCCGCGGAGTGCATCGCGATCGAGCCCGCGCTGCATCGTGCCGCCGCGCACATCGCCGGGGGCGTGTACACCCCGGAGGACGAATCCGGCGACGCGTTCAAGTTCACGCAGGCGCTCGCGCACCGCGCCGCGGGCGAGGGCGTGCGGTTCGAGTACGGGCGGACCATCAAGCGCATCGAGGCCGCGGCGGGACGCGTGCGCCGCGTCGTGCTCGCCGACGCCGCCGGCCGCGACGACCCGCTGTCGGCCGAGGCCTACGTCGTGGCGCTGGGAAGCTACAGCCCGCTCCTCCTCGCGCCGCTCGGCGTGTCGATCCCGGTCTACCCGCTCAAGGGCTACTCGATCACCCTGCCGCTCGACGCGGCCGACGAGGCGCCGACGGTGAGCCTGACCGACGTCGAGCACAAGCTCGTCTTCTCGCGCCTCGGCGCGCGGCTGCGCGTCGCCGGCACCGCCGAGATGGGCGGCTACGACACGGAAGTGGACGACGCGCGCTGCCAGGCGATCGTGCGGCGCACCTTCGAGCTCTTCCCCGGCGCCGGGCAACCCGAGCGCGCCGAGTTCTGGACCGGGCTGCGCCCGGCGACACCGTCCAACCTGCCGTGCATCGGGCGCACGCGCTACCCGAACCTGTTCCTCAACACCGGACACGGCACCCTCGGCTGGACGCTCGCGTGCGGCTCCGGCCAGGCCATCGCGGACATGGTGAGCGGGCGGATGCCGGAGCCGGAGTTCCCTTTCATGGGGATGCCGGCGCGCGCGCGCGCCGCGTTCGCGACCAGTCCCGGGCCGGGCTGACGCCTCAGGCGGCGCGCTGCGCGGGCTGCCCGCGCCGGACTTCGTCCCGGACGCAGTCCTCGGGGCGGAAGAGCGCGGTCAGCTCGTCGACCAGCGCGCGCGCGCGCGCCGTGTTGTCGCGCGAATAGTTGCAGACGTACGCATCGAGGGTGACGCACGCGAGCTCGGGCCAGGTGTGGATCGCGAGGTGCGACTCGGCGAGCACCACGCAGCCGGTCACCCCGGCGGCCGGGTCGGGCGCGCCGTCCGCGCCGGGGAACGGGCTGAAGAGGTCGCCGATCGGCGTGAGGCCGGCGCGCGCGACGGCCGCCAGGCAGCGGCCGCGCAGCGCGCGCGCGTCGGTCAGGTAGCGCGTCTCCCCGCGGCAACGGTACAGGTTGGCGAGGATGTGCAGTCCGTCCACTGCGCCCCTTCTAGTCGAGCTGCGCGATCATTGCCGCCACCACCGCGTCGATCAGCCGCCGCGAGATACTGATCGGCTGGGGAAGCTGCGGGAGGCTGCGGACGTTAAACCACTGCGCGGACTCGATTTCAAGCGGATCGACGCGGATTTCGCCACTTTTCCAGTCGGCGGTGAACGCGACCATGAGGGAGTGCGGGAACGGCCAGGGCTGGCTCGCGAAATAGCGCACGTTCTCCACCTCCAGCCCCACCTCCTCCAGCACCTCGCGCTGCATGCACTGCTCGAGCGATTCGCCCGGCTCGACGAAGCCGGCGAGCGCGCTGTGCATGCCGGGGGGGAAGCGCGGCGAGCGCGCGAGCAGGATCTCGTCGGGCGCGCGCCGGACGAGCGCCATGATCGCCGGGGCGATGCGCGGATACGCGACGAGCCCGCAGGCCGGGCATTCGCGCGCGCGCTCGGTCGTGCGCGCGCTGGTCGGGGTCCCGCAGCGGCCGCAGAAGCCGTTCGACCGGTCCCAGTCGACGAGCTGCAGCGCCCGCCCGGCGAGCGCGAACTGCGCGTCGGGCAGGCGCGTGTAGAGGGAGCGCAGCCCGCGCCACGTCCACCCGCTCGCCGCGGGCACGCTCGCCCCGACGTCGCACGCGTAGCAGTGCTCGGCGCCGAGCCGGCCGAAGTACTGCACGTGCGCGACCTCGAACCCGAGCGCGTCGGGGTGGAGGACCACCGGCAGCTGCGGAGCGCCGCCGGCCGAGACGAGCAGGTCGTTCTCGCGGAAGACGAACCACAGCGCCGACGACAGCGGCGCGCTCGGCGGCCGCACCGCGCCGATGAACTCGGCCGGCGCGCTGAAGGGCAGCTCGATCACGCGCGCTTCCGCAGCCGCCGCAGCAGCGACGAGGTGTCCCAGCGCCCGCCGCCCATGCCCTGGATCTCGGCGTAGAAGCCGTCGATCATCCGCGTCCCCGGCAGCGCGGCGCCGTTGCGCGCCGCCTCCTCCAGGCAGATGCGCAGGTCCTTGCGCATCCAGTCGACCGCGAAGCCGAAGCCGTACTCGTCGGCGAGCATCGTCGCGCCGCGGTTCTCCATCTGCCAGGACTGGGCCGCGCCCTTGGAGATGGTGTCGAGCACGCGCCGCACGTCGAGCCCGGCGCGCAGGCCGAAATCGATTCCCTCGGCGAGGCTCTGCACCACCCCGGCGACGCAGATCTGGTTCACCATCTTCGCGAGCTGGCCCGCGCCCGAGGCGCCGATCAGCGTCACTGCGCGCGCGAAGTGCGCGATGACCGGCCGGGCGCGCTCGAACGCCTGCGCGTCGCCGCCGACCATCACGGTCAGCACGCCGTTCTCGGCGCCCGACTGCCCGCCGGACACCGGCGCATCGAGAAAGTGCAGCCCGCGCCGGGCGGCCTCCGCGGCGAGCTCGCGCGCGACCTGCGCCGAGGCGGTCGTGTGGTCGACGTGGATCGCGCCCGGCGCCATCCCCGCGAAGGTGCCCTGCGGGCCCGCCGCGATCGCGCGCAGGTCCGGATCGTCGCCGACGCACGAGAACACGATCTCCGCGCCCTCGGCGGCGCGCGCGGGCGTCGCGGCGTGCCGTCCGCCGTGCTGCGCCACCCACGCCTCCGCCCTGGCGGCGGTGCGGTTGTAGACCGTGACGTCGTGGCCCGCCTGCGCGAGATGTCCGGCCATGGGCGCGCCCATGACGCCGAGACCGATGAACGCGACCTTTGACATCCGGGGCCTCCCCGATACGAACGCCGGGCGATTATAGAGCGCGCCTCCCGCGCGCCTTGCCCTCGTGCACAGGGGCCTCGAGCGCGGCGAGGTGCCCGCCGCCCTCGGCGAGCAGAAAGACCTTCAACGCTGCGGCTACCGGCGCCAGCCGTTTCCGTGCGAGGTGCACGACGTACCACTTGCGCACGATCGGAAGCCCCGCGACCTCGAGAATGGCGAGCCGTCGCGTCGCGAGCTCCAGGCCGACCGTGTGCAGCGACAGGAGCGAGACGCCCATGCCCGCGATCACCGCCTGTTTGATCGTCTCGTTCGACGCCATCTCCATGCCGACGTTCAGCGCGAGCCTGTGCTCGGCGAAGAGCCGCTCGAGGAGCCCGCGCGTGCCCGAGCCGGACTCGCGGATCACGAACGTCTCCTGCGCGAGCCGCTCGAGCGGGACGCGGCGCTTTCCGGCGAGCGGATGATCGGGCGAGGCAATGATCACGTGCGGGTGCGGCGCGAAGTCCTCCGCAACCGTCTCCATGTTCTGCGGCGGCCGGCCCATGATCGCCAGATCGATCGCGTTCGCCGCGAGCAACCCGATGATCGCTTCGCGGTTGTCCACCTCCAGCTTCGCCGTCACCCCCGGGTGCGTCTTCAGGAACCGCCCGAGCAGCTCGGGCACGAAGTACTTTGCGGTCGACACCAGCCCGATGGTGAGCCGTCCCTGGGTAAGGCCCCGCATCGCCCCGAGCGCCTCCTCGGCGGCGCGCAGCTCGCGGTCGATCGCGTGCGCGCGCGCCTGCAGCTCCCGGCCGGCCTCGGTCAGATGGATCTTCTTGCCGATCTGCTCGACGAGCGGCAGGCCGGCCTCGCCTTCCAGACTCTTCACCTGCATCGACACCGCGGGCTGGGTGAGGTGCAGCTCGGCGGCTGCGCGCGAGAAGGAGAGGTGGCGGGCGACCGCTTCGAAGACGCGCAGCTGGCGCAGGGTGACGTGACGCATGGGCATGGCGGTACGTCCTGGCGATGAATCAGGAAAAGCTTATCAAATACATAAGGAATAGTGACTGTTTCTTATGCACGACCACGCCTAGAGTTCGTGCCTCGTCGCTCGCCACCGCACCGGAGAACACCCATGGCCAAGGCCTACAGCGCCGGCGTCAAGGAGTACCGTCACACCTACTGGGAGCCGCACTACCCGGTGAAGGACACCGACCTCCTCGCCTGCTTCAAGATCACGCCGCAGGCGGGCGTGCCGCGCGAGGAGGCTGCCGCCGCGGTCGCCGCCGAGTCGTCGACCGGTACGTGGACGACCGTCTGGACCGACCTCCTGACCGACCTCGAGTACTACAAGGGGCGCGCCTACCGCATCGAGAACGTGCCCGGCGACGACAGCTGCTTCTACGCCTTCATCGCCTACCCGATCGATCTCTTCGAGGAGGGTTCGGTGGTGAACGTGTTCACCTCCCTCGTCGGCAACGTGTTCGGCTTCAAGGCGATCCGCGCGCTGCGGCTCGAGGACGTGCGCTTCCCGCTCGCGTACGTGAAGACCTGCGGCGGCCCGCCGCACGGCATCCAGGTCGAGCGCGACAAGTTGGACAAGTACGGGCGGCCGCTGCTCGGCTGCACGATCAAGCCGAAGCTCGGCCTGTCGGCGAAGAACTACGGCCGCGCGGTCTACGAGTGCCTGCGCGGCGGCCTAGATTTCACCAAGGACGACGAGAACGTCAACTCGCAGCCGTTCATGCGCTGGCGCGACCGCTTCGGCTTCGTCGCGGAGGCGATCCGCAAGGCCGAGGCGGAGACCGGCGAGCGCAAGGGCCACTACCTGAACGTGACCGCGCCGACGCCCGAGGAGATGTACAAGCGCGCCGCTTTCGCCAGGGAGCTCGGCATGCCGATCATCATGCACGACTTCCTCACCGGCGGATTCTGCGCGAACACCGGCCTCGCCAACTGGTGCCGCGAGAACGGCATGCTGCTGCACATCCACCGCGCGATGCACGCGGTGATCGACCGCGACCGCCACCACGGCATCCACTTCCGCGTGCTGCTGAAGGCGCTGCGGCTGTCGGGCGGCGACCACCTGCACACCGGCACCGTGGTCGGCAAGCTCGAGGGCGACCGGCAGGCGACGCTCGGCTGGATCGACCTGCTGCGCGAGCGCTACGTCAAGGAGGACCGCTCGCGCGGCATCTTCTTCGACCAGGACTGGGGCTCGATGCCCGGCGCGTTCGCGGTCGCCTCCGGCGGGATCCACGTCTGGCACATGCCGGCGCTGCTCGCGATCTTCGGCGACGACGCGGTGTTCCAGTTCGGCGGCGGCACGCTCGGCCACCCCTGGGGCAACGCGGCGGGCGCCGCGGCGAACCGCGTCGCGCTCGAGGCCTGCGTCGAGGCGCGCAACCAGGGCCGCGACCTCGAGAAGGACGGCAAGGAGATCCTGGTCGCCGCTGCCCGGTCGAGCCCGGAGCTCAAGGCCGCGATGGAGACCTGGAAGGAGATCAAGTTCGAGTTCGACACCGTCGACACGCTCGACGTCGCACAAGCTGCCTAGGAGCACGCAATGAGCACCGCAACGATGCAGGACTACAGATCGAGCCTGGGCGACCCGGCGAGCCGCAGGTTCGGGACGTTCTCCTACCTGCCGGCGATGTCGCCCGAGCGGATCCGGGCGCAGGTCGAGTATCTCGTGCGGCGCGGCTGGTCGCCGGCGATCGAGCACACCGAGCCGCAGAACGCCGGCGGGTCGTACTGGTACATGTGGAAGCTGCCGCTGTTCGGCGAAACGCGCGCCGAGCAAGTGCTCGCCGAGGCTGCGGCGTGCCACGAGGCCCACCCCGGCAACCACGTCCGCCTGGTCGGCTACGACAAGGTCAGGCAGACGCAGGGGGCGGCGATGGTCATCTACCGCGGGAAGGCGGTGTAGGCATGGCCCTCGTTTCGTTGCGTCAGCTGCTGGACCACGCCGCGGAGCACGCCTACGGCATCCCGGCCTTCAACATCAACAACCTGGAGCAGATCCAGGCGATCATGCAGGCCGCCGACGAGAGCGCGAGCCCGGTGATCATGCAGGGTTCGGCCGGCGCGCGGAAGTACGCGGGAGAGGCGTTCCTGCGCCACATGGTGCTCGCCGCGGCTGAAGCATATCCGCACATCCCGGTGGCGATCCACCAGGACCACGGTGCCAGTCCCGCGGTCTGTCAGAGATCAATTCGCTCCGGGTTCACGAGCGTCATGATGGACGGCTCGCTGAAGGAAGACATGAAGACCCCCGCGCCGTACGACTACAACGTCGCCGTTACCCGCAGGGTGGTGGAGATGGCGCACGCGGTGGGCGTCTCCGTCGAGGGCGAGCTCGGGGTGCTCGGCTCGCTCGAGACCGGCACCGCGGGCACGGAGGACGGGTCGGGTGCAGAGGGCAAACTCGCCTGCGAGCAGCTCCTGACCGACCCCGAGCAGGCGGCCGACTTCGTGCAGAAGACCGGCGTGGACGCCCTGGCAATCGCCATCGGGACTTCGCACGGCGCCTACAAGTTCTCCCGCCAGCCGACTGGTGACGTCCTCGCGATCGACCGGATCGAGGCGATCCACGAGCGCATCCCGAACACGCACCTCGTGATGCACGGNNCAACATCGACACCGACATCCGGCTGGCGATGACCGGCGCCATGCGGCGCTACCTGGCGCAGCATCCGGACGATTTCGATCCGCGCAAGCCGCTGAAGGAGGCGATGCTGGCAGCGAAGAGCATCTGTCAGCAGCGGTTCGAGGCGTTCGGCTGCGCGGGGCAGGCGGCAAGGATCGTCCCGCTCGCGCTCGACGCGATGTCGGAGCGCTACCAGCGCGGCGAGCTCGATCCCGTGGTGCACTGACCGACAAGCAGAAGGGATTCCCATGACCCTAGAGGCGCTGATCTTCGACGTCGACGGTACGCTCGCCGACACCGAGGAGACCCACCGGCAGGCGTTCAACGCCGCGTTCATCCGGTACGAGCTGTGGTGGGACTGGAGCCCACAGCTGTATGCCGAGCTGCTCTCCACCTCGGGCGGCAAGGAGCGGATAGGGCGCTACATCGAGACGCTCGAGGTTGCCGACTCGGAGCGGGCGCGCCTCCGCCAGCTCGTGCCGGCCATCCACCGCGAGAAGACGCGCCTCTTCACCGAGCTGATCGCCGACGGGCGCGCGCGGTTCCGGCCGGGCGTCGCGCGGCTGATCCGCGAGGCGAAGGAGGCGGGCATGCGGCTCGCGATCGCGTCGACCACGACCGGCGCGAACGTCGAGGCGCTCATCGCCTCGAACCTCGGGCGCGACGCCTACCGCGACTTCGCCGTCATCGCGTGCGGCGACCAGGTCGAGGCGAAGAAGCCGGCGCCCGACATCTACCACCTCGCGCTCGGGGCTCTCGGGCTGCCCGCTGCGGCGTGCGTGGCGTTCGAGGACTCGGGCAACGGCGTTCGGGCGGCGAAAGCGGCGAAGCTGTATACCGTCGTGACCCCCACCATCTGGACCGCGACGCAGGACTTCCGCGGCGCGGACCTGCTGCTGCACAGCCTGGGCGATCCCCGGGCGCCGGTCGACGCCGCCGCGCAGGAGCAGATCGGCGCGAAGTGGCTCACGCTCGCCGCGCTTGCGCGCCTGCACGCGGCCGCGTCCGGCGGCACGCTCGAGCGCGCCGCCTGAGCGTTCGATAACCGGGGAGGACGGACGATGGTCGCGCGCAGGAAGACGCTCACCGAATTCATGTTCGAGGAGCAGCGCCGCGCGCCGCAGGCGACCGGCGATTTCACCGCGCTCCTCAATCACATCCGGCTCGCCTGCAAGCGCATCGCGTTCATGGTCGGCCGCGGCGCCCTCGGCGAGGCCGTCGGCGAAGCCGGCGCCACGAACGTGCAGGGCGAGCCGCAGGCCCGGCTCGACGTCGACGCGAACGAGGTCTTCCTGCGCTCGCTCGAGTACGGCGGCCATCTCGCCGGAATGGTGTCCGAGGAGCTCGAGGGGCCCTACCCGATCCCCGACGCCTATCCGCGCGGCAAGTACCTGCTCGCCTTCGACCCGCTCGACGGCTCGTCCAACATCGACGTCAACGTATCGGTCGGCAGCATCTTCTCGGTGCTGCGTGCGCCGGCCGGCGCCGACCGGCCGCAGGCGCGCGACTTCCTGCAGCCGGGCACGCGGCAGGTGTGCGCCGGTTACGCGATCTACGGTCCCACGACGATGCTGGTTCTCACGGTGGGACGCGGGACGCACGGGTTCACGCTCGACCGCGGGTTCGGCGAGTTCATCCTCACGCATCCCGACATGCGCATTCCCGCGGACACGCGCGAGTTCGCGATCAACACGTCGAACGAGCGGTTCTGGGAGCCGCCGGTGCAGCGCTACGTCGCCGAGTGCGTGGCCGGGCGGACCGGCCCGCGCGGCGCCGACTTCAACATGCGCTGGATCGCCTCGCTGGTCGCCGAGGTGCACCGCATCCTGGTGCGCGGCGGGCTGTTCATGTATCCGCAGGACACGAAGGACCCGGCGAAGCCCGGCCGGCTGCGCCTGCTCTACGAAGCCAACCCGATGGCGATGATCGTCGCGCAGGCGGGCGGCGCGGCCTCGACCGGACGGGGCCAGATCCTCGACGTGCAGCCGACCGAGCTGCACCAGCGCGTGCCGGTGATCCTCGGCTCGAAGAACGAGGTCGAGCGCATCGAGCGCTACCATGAGGAGCACGCGGCCGGCCTGGACCAGCCGTACACCTCGCCACTCTTCCGGGAGCGGTCGCTCTTCGCGCCGTCGTGAGGACCTGAGTCAGCCATGTCGACCAAGCACCCGATCATCGCCGTCACCGGCTCGTCCGGCGCGGGCACCTCCTCGATCACGCGGACGTTCCAGTACATCTTCGAGCGCGAGGGCATCAAGGCGGCGATCGCCGAGGGCGACTCGTTCCACCGCTACGACCGGAAGGGCATGATGGCGGCGATGGCCGAGGCGGCGAGGCAGGGCAACGCCCACTTCAGCCACTTCGGCCCGGAAGCGAACCTCTTCGAGACCCTCGAGGGGCTGTTCCGCGGCTACGGCGAGAGCGGCACCGGCCGGCTGCGCAGGTACCTGCACGACGCGGAGGAAGCGGCCCCCCACGGTCAGGAGCCGGGCACCTTCACCCAGTGGGCGGAGATCGCGCACGGCACCGACCTCCTGTACTACGAGGGCCTGCACGGTGCGTTGGCCACCGGCAACGTCGACATCGCGCGACATGCCGACCTGATCATCGGCGTCGTGCCGATCATCAACCTGGAGTGGATCCAGAAGCTCCACCGCGACAAGTCGATGCGCGGTTACTCGACCGAGGCGGTGGTCGACACCATCCTGCGGCGGATGCCCGACTACGTGAACTACATCTGCCCGCAGTTCTCGCGCACGCACATCAACTTCCAGCGCGTGCCGACGGTCGACACGTCCAACCCGTTCATCGCGCGCTGGATTCCGACCGCGGACGAGAGCTTCGTGGTGATCCGCTTCGCGAACCCGCGCGGCATCGACTTCCCCTACCTGCTGTCGATGCTGCACGACTCGTGGATGTGGCGGCCCAACAACATCGTGGTGCCGGGCGGGAAGATGGGGCTGGCGATGCAGCTCATCTTCACGCCGATGATCCTGCGGCTGATCGATCGCAAGAAGAAAGGCCTGCGCG
>JRYK01002781.1_pt1 | contig 42085 bp, 27 predicted proteins | sample 235381 | NCBI WGS metagenome assembly JRYK01 (sample SAMN03074220, study PRJNA261476) | activated sludge metagenome | biome: Wastewater Treatment Plant; feature: Wastewater; material: Activated sludge; isolation source: activated biomass of a wastewaster treatment plant treating hydrocarbon... ... | reverse complement strand
TACGCCCCTCCATTGTTTCATAGAGGCGTAGCCCCGAAATCTTCCTAGCATCTGAAATCTTCCTAAAGTTGTTCGGAAGTTTTGCCGAAGCGTCGCTCTCTTTGTTGATAATTGATTAACGCATCCACCAGTTGAGGTTTTCTGAATTCCGGCCAGAAGAAATCCGTAAAGTACAATTCCGTATAGGCCAATTGCCACAATAAAAAATTGGAAATGCGGTGTTCACCACTGGTACGAATCAACAATTCCGGATCTGGAATGCCCTGGGTACTGAGCACAGAAGTAAATTTTTCTTCGTCAACGGGCAATGGCAGCTGCCCTGATTGAACCAAGCTACCAATTTGATTTACCGCATGCAGGATTTCCCAACGGGCACTGTAATTCAAAGCCAGCGTCAAATTCAATCCATGATTCATGGAAGTTTCCTGCATGGCGGATTCTAAAACCTGACGCGTTTTTGCAGGTAAACGACTAAGATCTCCAATCGTGCGAAGCCGGATTCCGTTGCGACTCAAACTTTGGAGTTCAATCCGCAGCGTCTCCAACAATAAATCCATCAGACCTGTAACCTCCAGCACTGGCCGATTCCAGTTTTCGGTTGAAAATGCATATAAGGTTAGGTAAGAAATCCCCATTTCAGCACAAGCTTCTGTGATCTCACGGACGCTATTCACCCCCTCCCGATGGCCAAGAAGACGGGGTTTGCCTTCTCGTTTTGCCCAACGACCGTTACCATCCATGATGATGGCAATGTGCTTGGGTAGCTTATTTGCATCAAGACGAGGATCTATAGAATTGTTCATAATAAAGAAAGGTAAAATTAGGAGAATCTGTAATATTCTGATCTGCCTGAGTCTAATTCATTGCATCTCATGCAGCAATGAGTAGGATATTAGGGCTCTCATGACCTCATTTTCCATGATACAAATTGGATAAACCCCAGTTATATAAATTGGGGTACCTTTTAGATAAAACCTTATAAAGGAGATGCCCGTCACGATCCAAGGTTTCTTGAGCTTTTGGTGAATTTTTACCTTTCCTGGAGCGTAGATTGAGTTAAACAGACAGATGGGATGATCGAATGTATTAAAAAAATATTTACTTTGTATCGCATTAAACATTTTTTGAATGATCTATCGATTGGTTTTGAGTTTTTTAACTGCTGTAATTTTTACTTATGTGATCATTCCATCCATCATAAACATTGCCAAGATCAAACGACTTACCGACGAGCCCGATGAAAGGCGAGCTCACAAAAGAAGCATTCCCACTTTAGGAGGCATCGGTATTTTTGCCGGAACCCTTTTTTCTATTGTCATGTGGACTCCTTTCCATCTTTTTGGAGATTTACAATACATCCTTTGTTCATTTATTATCATCTTTCTCATTGGTGCTAAAGACGACATCATCCCATTGACGCCTTACAAAAAAATGATTGGCTTGGTATGCGCCACATTGATTCTTGTGTTTAAAGCCAATATCCGCATTACCAGTTTTTATGGAATTTTCAATATCCATGAATTGCCCTACCTGTGGAGTGTGTTGATTACGGTGTTTACCATTCTCGTCATTGTCAATGCCATTAACCTGATTGATGGAATCAATGCCTTGGGAGGCAGCATGGGGTTGTTGATCGCTTCGGTATATGGAGTTTGGTTTTACCTGGCGGATCAGGTGGTCTTGAGCATCATTTCGTTTGCGCTCGTCGGATCGCTCATCGCTTTTCTTAAATTTAATCTTACCCCAGCAAAAATTTTTATGGGCGATACTGGATCATTATTGATTGGCATCATTTGTTCGATACTGACCATCTCTTTCATGGAACATTCTTTTTACAATTCTCCACAGTACAGTCCTGTATACGCAGTTCCTGCAGTGGCGACCGCAATTTTATTTATCCCGCTGTTTGATATGCTGCGTGTTTTTATCCTTCGCATTTGGTCAGGCCAATCACCTTTTACCGGAGACCGAAGACATATGCATCACCTTTTGGTAGATCTTGGCCTGAATCACCTTCAGGCAACGCTTATATTGGTAGCTGTCAATTCAGCTGTGTTGTTATTTGCACACAGTCTTCAATCATTGGGTAATTTGATGTTGATTGCTATAATGACCGTTTTTGGAATCCTACTTTCTTATCTGTTGATTTTCCTTAAAAAACAAAGAGCCCATTGGAGTCATGACACTTTCTAAATGGATATGGTTATTTATTGGTGGAGGCTTCGGAACCTGGCTAAGATTTTGGATTTCAGGGTGGGGTCTCTTCAATGCCTATCGCTTGCCCGTAGCCACCTGGACGGTCAACCTGGTCGCAAGTTTGATCTTGGGGTACTTTGGAATGGCTTATCAAAAGCATCCGGATCAAATATGGATGTACTATTTCATCATGGTTGGTTTTTGTGGTTCCCTCAGTACTTTTTCGACGTTCAGTGCAGAAAATTTGGCCATTCTGAATCGTGCTGAATTTGGAATGCTGGCCTTGTACATTATTGGAAGCGTAATCAGTTGTTTGCTGGCATTTCGGCTGGGCCAACTGTTGTATACCTAACAATTGTTAGTTTTTAGACAGTGTGGAGCCTTCCCTGCAATCGAGTAAAGTTCATCATGGAACAATTTTTTGTTCAATGCATGAAAGCCATAATACTAAATTACTTTTTGTGCATTGTAGCCTTTTTTGCAAACCCATTGGTGGCGCAGATATCTTCACTTTTATGCTTCCGTGTCGGTTCAGATTCTATCATCCAACTCAAAGATGATCATTGGCTGGACCCTTCATCCATACGGGTGTTTCCATCCGGTAAGCCAGATCAAATCATAAATTGCCAATATGATAGTGTTCTACATAGGTTGCGGTTTTCCTTAAAAAGTACTTCTGACAGTCTTCAAATCTGTTATCGTGTATTTCCATTTCGATTGGGCCATCGTTTGTTTATTTATGATTCGTCGTTGCGTCAAAATGCATTGACCCCGGATTATGCAAAGCCCGGTAAACAGGTCTCGCGCAACAGTGATTGGTGGGAAACACCCGGGATTCGTTACAGTGGGAATTTTAACCGCGGGTTGAGTACCGGCAATAACCAGTCCGTGGTATTGAATTCCAGCCTTCAACTACAGTTGAGTGGTGAACTTGGGCAGGGAATCCGCATTGAGGGTGCATTATCAGATCAACAAATACCCATACAACCAGAAGGCAACACCCGTCAAATTCAGGAATTTGACCGCTTGTATTTGCGGATAAGTAAAGGCAAAACCCAACTCACAGGTGGTGATTTCGAACTTACACGCCCTGCAGGTTATTTCATAAATTACCTCAAGAAAAATAAAGGTGGGATGTTTGAATCTCAAATGAAATGGAAAGGATGGAACATACAACAAAAAAGTGCTCTAGCCATCACCAAAGGAAAAACCCAACGCTTGAATCTGGCCATACAAAATGGAAATCAGGGACCTTATCGTTTGCAGGGATTGGATGGAGAAAATTTTATCATCGTATTGGCAGGAAGTGAAAAAGTGTTTCTCGATGGTATGCTGTTGGAACGCGGAGAAAATTCTGATTACATCATCGACTATAACCTTGCAGAAATCCGTTTCATGCCCTCCAGATTGGTGACAGACCAATCCCGTATCGTTATCGAGTTTGAATACATCGTCCAGACTTATACCAGGAGCCTGTGGATGCATCAAAATTCCTGGAATAAGCAAAATTGGAATGTATATACGAATGTATTCCAGGAAAAGGACAGTAAAGAACCTTCGATTGCCTCTGACCTGGACTCTCTGGATCGCAGCTTGTTGAGTGACGCAGGAGATGACCTTCGACTGGCCGTTCGCTCTGGGATTCGGAAAGCATCAACAGACTTTAATCTCAACCGTGTGTATTACCGACAAAGGGATACTGCAGTGGTCATTGCGGGACAATTGACGAATTTGAGTTATTTATATTATGACCCGCTTGCAGACAGTTCGGCATTACAGGTGCAATTCTCAGAAGTGGGTAATGGAAGAGGACACTACATGCTAAAACAATCTTCTGCTAATGGAAGGGTTTATGAATGGGTAGCGCCTGACCCGCATACCGGAAATCCAAAGGGGCAATATGAGCCCTTGGTGCAGCTGATTCCTCCAACCAATCATTGGATGCTGTCCGGTGGATTGCAATACCGATCGCCAAAGGGCTTTGAATTTTCAGCAGAAAGCGCTTTTTCAAGTTTTGACTTAAACAGGTTTTCCAATTTAGGAGATGAAGATAATCGGGCAGCAGCATTACAAATTAAAGCAAAGTCACCTTATGGGTATCTTTGGGATTCTATCGTGCAAATGCGCGCAGGATTCTCCTATGAATGGGTACATCAGCATTTTAAACCCGTTTTGAATTTCAGACCAGTGGAATTTGAACGGGATTGGAATCTCAATGGAGTATCCAGGGGTACTGACCGATTGCCTGAAGCATTTGCAGAAATCAACGTGTGGCAAAAAATGCGTTTACATTATCGGTACAGCCATTTGGATCGATCGGAACATTATTCAGGACAACGTCACCTGGCTGAAGGGTCCTGGGCCGGAAAACTAACAAATGTTAGTATCGTATTTCAGGAAATGTCATCGGACAATCAAAATTTACAATATAAATTTTCCAGACCAAAATTTGAGTGGAAAAGACATTTTGCTACAAATTGGTCTTTGGAAGCGCTGGCCCTTCGCGAGCGCAATGCCATAAGATTTAAGCAAACGGACAGTTTGCAACCCAGTAGTTTTTCATTTGACGTTTACCAACTGCGGGCTTCCCAGAAATCTTCTTCCAACAAACAAACTGGATTGTATGTAAAAATGAGACGGGATTGGCATCCTTTACACAATGCCTTCGCACTTTTTTCAGATGCCTATGAATTGGGTCTGGATGCTTATTTAAGAGAAACGAAATCAGGACATTGGGATGTAAAGTTTGCGGGTCGCACAGTGCGTTATGAGGAAACTGCATTGCACGACTCTCTTTCGGCATTTCATTTTATCGGTGCAATAGATCATCAGTTGAAATTGGCTAAACAATGCATTGTCCTGAAAAACTACTATGAATTGCAAAGTGGTGCAGAACCTCGCCAGGAATTTGTTTTTGAAGAAAGGAAGCCGGGAGAAGGACACTACATTTATATTGATTTCAACAAAGATGGTATTCGTCAAAACGTTGAGTATGTTTATGCACCAGAAATTGATACCGCTCGCTTTGAACGGTATCAACTCTTTAACTCTTCGTATTATCAGATTTATCAGGCTGCCTGGAATCAAACCCTGAGTGTGGATTTTAGCCGTTATAAGACTGGCAAACCTTCATTCAAAGAATGGGTGCGTTCATTATCGTTGGAATCTTCAATGCGTTTTTCATCCAAGTTGGATGAGGCCAGTGCGATTGCGGAGCGATTTAATCCTTTGCAATTCCTGAAGGGGGCATTGGCCTATAACGCTTCGATCCGGCAGACCATCTATTTCAACCGCAATGATCCTGTATTTGAAACTCAGATAGCTTGGATTTCTACTCAACAAAAACAATTACTGATATCCGGCGAAGACGAGAAATCTTCTTCGGATCCTCACGTAAAGATTAGGCGAACCTTAGGCTCACGGTTGGATATATTGCTGGAGTCTCATTTGAAAACGGAGAAAAGGTTGAGCAATTATTTCAGTGAACAGAATTATCATACTCAACAATGGACCTGGTCACCCGGCCTGGTCTTTCGTGTAAAATCAAACTTACGACTGTTCGTTAACTTAACGACTGTTCAGGTCGACGACCTGGAAAATCAGATATCCCTGGCCAAATGGGTAGAAGGTGAAACCGGATTTGCAAGCCTGTTGAAGAAGAAAATCACTTTGAGAGGACAAATGCGTTATGTACGAGTGAATTATCAAGGCGATGAAAATAGCCTGGCGGCCTATCAATTGCTGCAGGGATTTCGCAGCGGAGATAATTTCAGTTGGGAAGTATTGATGGAATATAAAATCAGTTCGGTATTGCAGCTTCAATTTTCTTACCACGCACGCAAATCAGCAGGAGATGATGTCTTACATACCGGACGTGCCCAGTTGAGGGCGTATTTTTAAACTCAAATTGATCCATAGCGTATTTAGAATAAGTAATACGTTTTTTCGAATCCTTCGTTCTGCAGAATCCTGAATGTTTACTGAATTGAGTTTGGAATCATGGGTGAATAATCCTTTTTCATCAAGGATCCATGATGAATGTCAATCCCGCAGGCGATTTTCATCAACGTGCTCAAACAAGCAGCAACTTACTTTCGTGCGAAATTGAGCAACGCTTCAATTAATCAATTCATTGTTTTAATGCGATCAAATGCAAAATCCTGAAATTCATACCCTTGCAGAACCGTTCCGGATTAAAATGGTAGAACCCATTCAAATGACCACCCGGGCCTATCGTGAAGAGGCGTTACACCATGCAGGATACAATCCATTTTTGTTATCTTCTGAAGATGTTTTCATTGATTTACTGACGGATAGTGGAACAGGGGCCATGAGTCAGGCTCAATGGGCTGGAATGATGCTGGGTGACGAAAGCTATGCGGGAGCCAAAAGTTGGATTAAACTAGAGTCCGTCGTGAAAGATTTGACAGGGATGCCTTTTGTCTTGCCAACCCATCAGGGTCGTGCTGCCGAACGAATCTTGTATGGCTTGATAGGAGGAAAGGGAAAAGTGTTTTTAAGCAATACCCACTTTGATACCACACGTGCCAATATTGAATACTCCGGTGCAGTAGCTTATGACCTCATGCCGGAAGCTTCTTACGACAGTGAATCTTACCTGCCCTTTAAAGGCAATATTGACCTGGATAAGCTAGAAAAAGCGATTAACGAGTATGGACCTGAAAACATTTCAGCCGTTATCCTGACGGTCACCAACAATTCTTCCGGTGGACAACCGGTCAGTATGGAAAATGCATTAGCTGTCCGGGAATTGTGTGATCGATTTCAGTTGCGTATGGTCATTGATGGCTGCCGGATTGCAGAAAACAGTTATTTCATTCATCACCGCGAACCAGGCTATGACCGCTTCAGTTACCGACAGATTGCGCAACAGATGTTGCGACTCGGTGATGCATTCATCATGAGTGCGAAAAAAGATGGAATGGTCAATATGGGAGGATTGCTTTGTTTAAAGGATGAAGCCCTTAGCAGGCAATGTGTTAATCAGCTCATCATTTCGGAAGGATTTGCTACGTATGGTGGCTTGTCAGGGCGTGATATGGAAGCCATGGCGGTAGGGCTGTCCGAAGTGTTTGATCCTGATTATTTGCATTACCGCATCAGAAGTACAGCATACCTCGGAGAGCATCTTCGCGAAAAAGGTATTCCGGTCATTTGGCCGATCGGTGGTCATGCAGTATACATCGATGCAAAGAAACTATTTTCCAAAATTCCACAGGAAGAATTTCCAGGCTTGGTACTTGCCTGTGAATTGTACAAACTGGGAGGTATACGATGTGTGGAAGTGGGTAGTGTGATGTTTGGAAAATACGATGATCATGGAAAAATGATCCCTGCAGCACAGGAATTGGTCCGCTTGGCGATACCGCGAAGGGTATATACACAGAGCCACATCGATTATGTCCTGGAAGTATTTGATCACATCCTACCCATGAGGAATCTCACCAGAGGCTACCGCATAGTTTACGAACCTCCTTTTCTGAGACATTTTACTGCAAGATTTGATAATCTTTAAACATTCAAATTAAGATGAGTATTCATAAAGCAAAGCGTTCCTGGGCCGAACCATACAAAATGAAAATGGTGGAGTTGTTAAAGACCACCACCCGTACCCAGCGGCTGAAAGCCATACAACAGGCTGGATACAACACCTTTCTATTGCCATCGGAAGATGTTTACATTGACTTACTAACGGACAGCGGTACTAACGCCATGAGTGACCAACAATGGAGTGCTTTCATGTTGGGAGATGAAGCTTATGCCGGTAGCAAAAGTTATTTTAAAATGGAGCAGGCGGTTAGAAAATATTATGGATATCAGTACCTGATTCCAACACACCAGGGCAGGGGAGCGGAAAATATTTTATCGCAAATTATGATCAAAAAAGGTCAGGTAGTACCTGGAAACATGTACTTCACTACCACGCGCGTGCATCAAGAGTTGGCGGGTGGTATTTTTGCCGATATCATCATCGATGAAGCCCACGATCCCAACAATCTGCATCCATTTAAAGGCAATGTGGATTTGCAAAAACTCGAAGATCTGATCCGCAAGCATGGTGCGCAAAACATAGCGTATGTCTCTTTGGCTTCGAATGTCAACATGGCCGGAGGACAACCCTTTAGTCTGGAAAACCTCAAAGCTCTTCGACAGCTCACCTCAGCACATGGAATTCCCATCATACACGACATGACACGCGTTGCTGAGAATGCTTATTTTATTCAGCAACGTGAAAAAGGCTATACCAAAAAAACCATTCGCGAAATTGTACGTGAAATTTGTGACCTTACCGACGGTGCTACCATGAGTGCTAAAAAAGATGCTCTGGTGAATATCGGGGGATTTATGGCGACCAATGATCCGGCAGTATTTGAAGAAGCCAGAAATTTGGTAGTGGTTTATGAAGGCTTACATACTTATGGTGGATTGGCAGGACGAGATATGGAAGCCATCGCAGTAGGCATCAGTGAAAGCCTGGATGACCATCATCAAAAAGCACGTATCGGGCAGGTATTGTATTTGGGCGAACAAATGGAATCCTTTGGGATTCCGATAGTTAAACCCATTGGCGGGCATGGTATTTTTGTGGATGCCAAGGCTTTTTTGCCCCATGTGCCACAAGACCAGTTCCCGGCGCAGGCATTGGCAGCAGAAATTTATAAAGATTCCGGAGTTCGAACCATGGAGCGAGGCATTGTTTCGGCCGGTCGTAATTCAAAAGGTGAACACTATTATCCCCAATTGGAATTGGTTCGGTTCACCATACCCAGAAGGGTGTATACCCAGGCTCATATGGATGTAGTGGCTGAATCTGCGGCAGCTGTATTCGAACAGCGCAAAAAAATTAAGGGATTAAAAATGGTTTACGAACCCAAGTACCTTCGTTTTTTTCAAGCGAGATTTGAACCCCTATGATTCCATTATCGCTGCATCAACCAAAAAACATTGCCATCATTGGTGCATCAGAAAATCGCTCCAAACCAGGAGGTAAAGTTCTTCAGAATCTTATACATGGAAATTTCCAGGGGAAAATCTTTGCTGTAAATAAAAAAAAGCTCTCAATTACAGGGGTTGAGCATTATGATGATGTGAGCGAGTTACCAAAAGTTGATCTGGTCATTCTGGCCATTCCTGCGGTCCAATGCATGGAGGTTATCCATAAACTGCTTGAGCAGGGAACAAAAGCATTTATTATCTTTTCTGCAGGATTTGGCGAAGCTGGACCGGAGGGAAAGAAAATGGAACAGGAATTGACCCGCATGATGGATGCAGCAGGTGCTTGTTTAATTGGCCCAAATTGCATTGGCATCATAACAGAAAGTTATAAAGCGGTGTTTACCGTCCCAGTTCCAGAATATGATCCAAAGGGTTGCGAACTCATTTCCAGTTCAGGAGCTACAGCTGTTTTTATCATGGAAGCCGGAATGTTGAATGGTCTCCGGTTCTCAAATGTTTACTCCATTGGAAATAGCGCACAGACAGGGGTGGAGGAGTTACTTGAACATATGGATTTGCATTGGCAGGAATCCAGTCCAAAAGTAAAACTCTTGTATTTGGAGAACATCCGCAATCCTTTTAAATTTATGAAACATGCATCTTCACTGGTTCGAAAAGGATGCATGATTGCGGCCATTAAATCAGGGCATTCGGATGCAGGGCAACGGGCAGCATCTTCTCATACCGTAGCATTGGCCACTTCCGATGTGGTGGTTCGGGCTATGTTCAAGAAAGCAGGTGTCATTTATTGCAGTAGCCGGGACGAACTCATTACCGTTGCTGGTATTTTACAATCCAAACCGCTCCAAGGAAAAAAACTTGCCATCATCACACATGCAGGTGGATCAGCAGTGATGTTGACGGATGCCCTGGTCAATGGTGGACTTCAAGTTCCCTTATTGAGTGGAGCCGCAACCGAACAGTTGTTAGTTTCTCTCCATCCTGGGTCTTCGGTCAGCAATCCTATTGATTTTCTTGCAACCGGTACCGGGGAGCAATTGTCAGAAATTATTGAATTTTGCGAACAACATAAAGATATTGATGGGATGGTGGTTGTGTTTGGAAGTCCGGGATTGCTCAACAGTGTGCGGGAAGTCTATATACGCATTCACCAAAAGATCCAAAGTTGCAGTAAACCCATTTATCCGGTGTTGCCTTCTCTGATGAACGCAAGACAAGAGATTGAAGAATTTCTGCATGAAGGTCATGTCAATTTTCCAGACGAAGTCAGTTTAGGCCAGGCCCTGCCCTATGTATATTTCAGACCTGAACCAACATTTGGAATGACCCATCTGGCAGAAATGGAAACTGCATCCATTCGCAGTTTTGTTGCACAATACGGCGAGGGATTTCTGAGCCCCGTTCAAACCAGTGATCTATTAAAAGCCGCAGGCATCTCAGTAGTCAATTCATTGACCTGCTACCAGGAAAGTGAAGTATTAAGCTCCATGGAACACTTGAACCCTCCGTGGGTAATGAAGGTTATTGGGCATTTGCATAAGACTGAAGTGAATGGAGTGTCGCTCAATTTGCATCATCGCAACGACCTTATACAAGAATTTTATCGTCTTATGGCAATACCTGGAGCACAAGGCGTTGAATTACAGGAAATGAAATTTGGGGAAGAATTTTACATTGGGGCAGTTCGTGAAGGTTTATATGGGCATTTGATCCTTTGTGGACTCGGAGGAATATTTTTAGAAATCATACGCGACATAGCGAATGGTCTGGCTCCGCTGAATAAAGAGGAAGCACTTCAAATGGTCCGTTCCCTTAAAGCTTTTCCATTGATTCAGGGATACCGGGGTAGGCCGGGCCTTCCTGAAGATCAGGTGGTCGATGCAATTGTAAGGGTTGCTTCGCTGGTTCATCTCGCGCCTGAAATTGTGGAACTTGACATTAACCCTTTGATNNCCAACATGGGATCATTGCAGTGGATGCAAGGATAAGATTGGAAATGGTCAAACATCAATGAAGTGTAAACAAGAGCTTATATCGTTTCTGAAGTAGCGAGTTTTAGAAACAGTGTCCTGGAAGAATAATCGATTATGGCTTTGCCGCGATCCAGAACATCAAAACCAATGATGCCAAATAGCGTGTCATGTGCTCCGACAGCCGCCAGGGATTGCCATGCTGTATTCAGTGTCATTACGGCTACCGTGAAATCATTTAAGATAAATCCATTCATGTTGAGCACATTGTTGTATGAAGGAATATTTTCTATACCATGTGCTCCTACGCCTCCACCAGTGTGCTCCATTTCTTGATGATTAAGGATCAAATTGAGCGGTGAAACCTGACAGTCATCAATCACAGTTTGACCAGCACCTGTGTCCAAAATGTATTCACCTTCCTGGCCATTGATCGTGGCTTTGACCAAAAGCAGGCCTGCAATATTTTGCCGAAGAGGGACAGCTATGTATTGGTGGGAAGTTAAAAAGTCACGTAAGGACAAGAATCCAGAGGTTTGTTTCATGAGTCTTTGAGAAATGGTTAAAAAAATACAACAGAATTAACAAATTTACATGATTCGTCAAATATTTGAGGTTGAATTTTATGCATTAACAAACGTTCGTTTGCATTGGCATGAAGGGAGTAACGAACGTTTGTAAGTTTATTTGACAAGATCCAAGGCAGTTGAATGGAGTTTAAGGCTGAATACTGGATTCTTCACGGATATTAACCCAATTAAAGGAATAGCATTCATTGCGCGGAGNNCCATGCAGAATGCATTATTCAGGCATGATCTTGGGTTCATGGGTCAGGGTTAATCCTGACAAGTGCTTATGGTCTTTTGGCTATGCCTCACGAAGTATCGCTCGGCCCCTCATGATCAAGCCATTTTGTATGGCTTGATTAGCTTTGATACCACTCGGTCATGTCGGCTTTGAAGACAATCCATGCATTAGAAATGCATGGATTGGGATTAACCATAAAGGATGCTTCTAAAAATTGCACTATTGTGCCAAAACTAATCTCCAACGCATTGATGCATTATTGGTTATTCCTCCACCCTTAAGAATCAGTTCGTTCTCTCTTAACCGCAAGCTGCCCGCAAGCGGCATCGATATCACGTCCCCTGCTTCGCCGCAAAGTCACCATAATGCCATTACGGCGCAAAATTTGTGCAAAAGCATTGATCCTGTCTTCGGATGATTTGGACCAACTGACACCGGAAACTGGATTGTATTCAATCAGATTTACACGAACTGGAAAATGAGAACATAGACGGATTAGATTTTTTGCGTCTGCCGGAGTATCGTTGAATCCTTCGAAGGCTATATATTCATAGCTGATGCGATTGCTGCTGGTTTTGTAAAAATATCGAATGGCTTCAAGCAAAACCGATAAATTATTGCTGTCATTGATGGCCATCATGCGACTGCGTTTCTCGTCATCAGCGGCATGTAACGACAGTGCCAGGTTGACTCGGCTACCATCGTCTGCCAGTTTGCGAATCATTTTGGCGATGCCCGCGGTACTCAAAGTTATCCTCCTGGGGGATAAACCAGGGCCATCGGTTGAGCAAAGTTTTTCAATACTGGCCATGACATTTTTATAATTCAACAAGGGTTCACCCATTCCCATGTAAACAATGTTGGTCAGGGATTTTCCGTAAGTTTCCTGACACAGCCGATCGACAAAAAGAAACTGATCAAAAATCTCGGAAGCCGTAAGTTGTTTCAGCAGTCCCATAGTTCCTGTGGCGCAAAAGGCACAGGCCAAACTACATCCCGATTGGGAAGAAACACAAAGGGTGTATCGATCTTCTTCAGGTACAGGAATCAATACCGATTCTATGGGATAACCATCATGTGTTGAAAATTTGCATTTTATCGTTCCATCTGAAGATTGTTGTTTTAGGTCAAGCTTTAATGTAGGGAGATAGAACAAATCCTCCAATTGCTTTCGGTGTAGTTTGGACAAATTGGTCATCTGATGAAAATCGCGTACACCGTATTTCCATAACCATTCGTGTAGTTGGCGAAACCGGAAATTTTCCCATCCGAGCGGTTTGAGCAGCATTTGCAACTGTTCACCGGAGAGCGATAAGATATCTTGTTTTGAGTCCGACATATTCGAATTTGCAAAAATAAGCATCAGAATTCCCTGTGAGTAAAAACAATTCGAGCCATTTAATCGTATATACCCTAAAACAGGCCGTAATGCCCAAAATACTTATTCCACCATTTATTATTTTGAATTTACTCTGGATCAGCGGTTGTGCACCTACACGACCTAAGCAAGCATTTGAAAACTTGAATCCACCTCCTGCTCCACATTATGCGAATCCCCAATCCTGGGCTGCCTGGCCATATGTCCATGATCTTGCAGACAGTACGCCGGTTGGGCTTAAACAAATGCAGGAGCAATCACAGGCGGATGTCTTTTTTCTTCATCCCACCAGTTACTTACGCAAGAGGGGACATGACCAATGGAATGCCGACATAGCAGATACAGAAGTTAATCGCATAACCGACGAAGGAGCAATACTTTATCAGGCTTCCATTTTTAATGAAGTTGGAAGGGTATATGCCCCGCGATACCGGCAGGCACATTACGAGGTTTTTTTTACCAAAGACAGTAGTTCGGCACGAAAGGCGGTTGATCTGGCTTATTCTGATATACGAAAAGCATTCGAATACTTTTTACGTTACGAGAGCAAAGGCCGACCGATAATTCTTGCCGGTCATAGTCAGGGGGCCTTACATCTCATCCGATTGCTCAAGGATTATTTTGATCAGGATGACAGCCTCTCCCGAAGATTGGTAGTAGCCTATGCAGTGGGATATCCAATTCCCAAGGATGCTTTTACCCATTTGAAAGCATGTCAGTCAGAGCATGAGAATGCGTGCATTTGCAGTTGGAGGAGTTACAAAATTGGGCACAAACCGAATTTTTTAAATGAAGAAGCGGAAGTCATGATTACCAATCCTTTGAGTTGGAAGATTACCGGAGAATATGTTTCACGTAACGAAAACCTGGGAGCCGTTTTGGATGGGTTTGACAGGGCACCGGTTGAAAAAATGAGTGGAGCGCAAATTTACCGGGGTATTTTGTGGGTCGACAAACCGAAATTTAAATTCAGTTTTCTTTATCCGTTTTCCAATTTTCACCGGGGCGATTTCAACATTTTTTACATGAACGTTCGGCAAAATGTCAAACAGCGATTGAATGCTTTTTGGAGAGGATGATTTGAACAGGTCAAAACAACAAGGAGAAATGAATTTTTGAAATAAAAATATTTTCGAATCCATAATTCTCCTGGCAATACGAGTTTAAGCATTCATTCTTATTTGCCGGCTTTTTCTTTTTCGATTTTCATTTTATGACACGGGATACCCCATATATAAATTCGCTTGTCTGATGATTTAAATTCGACGGTGCGTTTATCCAAAATTCGCACAGAAGGTACATCTGTAAGCGTAGGATCAAACAGAGCATATAAATCCGGAAGGTCGTTTTTATCCAGTTTAAAAATTAAGTTGAACTTTTCTTTTGATGCTGACCATTTACCTTTGAAAACATAAGTTTTTGCAGGCCTTTCCTCCAGATCTTTGAAGTGCAGTTCAAACGTTTCATTTTTTTTCAGGATCAACTGTATATTGGCCACATCGTTGGCTACGGTTTGATATCCTGCAATCTTTGACGAGCTGCAAGAAAATGAAGTAACAAGCACATAGAAAATTGTCGTCCATTTTAGCATGGAGGACTGAACGGGACAGCTGATTGAATTGGATTGAAAGAAATTCATTTCGTTTTGAGGATTGATTTGAGTATCCATTTACCACGAGGTGTTTGGGTGAGCGTGTGGCCTTCATTTTTGAGTTTTTCAATTTGCGCTTCAACGCCACCCGGAAATTTTTCGTTGAAACTTCCATCGTCTTTGATGATTCTCCAATAGGGAGGAATTTTTTTAACACCCGCCATTCGAAGTTCCTCTGCATATTCCGAACATATCCTGAGAAAAATTCCGGTCGTGAGTGGACAAGCATAATCTGCTTCGCAATCTTCTGCAATGCGTTCTCTCAATTGACTATTGGTCCAAACTTTTCCTTTTGGAATTTCAAACAACAGTTTTTCAATCACACGTGGTGTGGGGATAACCATTTTTTGTCCGCCATACCGTTGATTCCAATTCTCGGGCCCGATAAGGATTTCGGGAGCCTGCGGTTTTTCCATTTTGACTTTCCAGGATTTTTTTGTTTTCATGGCGCATTGAATTACAGTCGCTTAATTTCAGCCCCAATGGAATTTAATCGTTGGTCAATGTTTTCATAACCCCGATCAATCTGATGGATTGCATGAATTTTACTTTTGCCTTGTGCTGAAAGTGCAGCGATCAATAAGGCTACCCCTGCGCGAATATCCGGTGAAGTCATTTCAATGCCCCGCAATGGGAACCTCCGGTTCAAACCAATGACGGTGGCCCGATGGGGATCACACAATATGATTTGGGCCCCCATATCGATGAGTTTATCGACAAAGAACAAACGCGATTCAAACATTTTTTGATGAATCAATACACTTCCTTTAGCCTGAATGGCCATGACCAATAGTGCACTCATTAAGTCCGGAGTGAAGCCAGGCCAGGGAGCATCATAGATCGTCATGATAGAGCCATCCATAAACGATTGGATTTCATATTCCTCCTGAGCTGGAACCAACAAATCATCTCCTTCTATGAGCAATTTAGCCCCCATCCGTTCAAAGACAAACGGGATGATCCCGAGGTGGGCAATGCCTGCATTTTTGATTCGAATATCCGATTGGGTCATTGCGGCAAGGCTTATAAAGCTTCCTACCTCAATCATGTCAGGAAGGATCCTATGCTGAGCTCCTCCCAATTTATCTACTCCGGTAATGTGCAGGAGGTTGGATCCAATGCCTTCAATTTTGGCACCCATTTGTATGAGTAACTTAGAAAGTTGCTGTATGTATGGCTCACAGGCAGCATTGTATATGGTTGTGGTTCCCTTTGCCAACACTGCTGCCATTAATACATTTGCTGTTCCCGTCACGGATATTTCATCCATTAAGATATAACTACCTTTCAATTCATGGGCATTGATGACATAAGCCCCTTTTGTGGCATCATAATTAAATTGAGCACCTAATTTTTGCAGGCCCAGAAAATGCGTATCCAATCTTCTTCTACCAATTTTATCTCCTCCTGGTTTAGGCAAAACGGCTTTTTTAAATCGGGCAAGTAAGGGAGCCAGTAACATTACAGAGCCCCTGATTTTTCTTGCATTGGACTGAAAGGCCTCAGTACCAAAAAAATCCAAATCGACCTCTCGGGCTTCAAATATATAGGTATGAGCATCCAATCTGGTCACTTTTATACCCAGGCCTGCGATCAATTCTACAAGATGCCTGATATCGAGAATGTCCGGTAAATTTTCAATCCTGACTTCCTCATCAGTGAGCAGTGTAGCACATAATATTTGCAGAGCTTCATTTTTAGCTCCTTGTGGTTGTAAAGCACCATTTAACTTATTCCCGCCTATGACCTCAAAACAATCTGAACCTGACATATATCTAAATTAGAATCCAAAAGTATTCTTTTTTTTCAAGTGCCAAAGTTTGTCGTTTTAAAGGCCGAATAGAATTATTGTTCTAAAGGCGTATAAAAGGTTTTAGGGAATAAATCTCCTTTAGAACCTCTCGGTTTGGATTTAAAATTCTTTTTAGTCTTCGTAAATTCTATACAAACATCTAATTATCAATAAGTAATGAATATTCTAGTTTAATATAAGCTAGGGATTGGGCTCAGTTTAAATTTTTTTTGCATTATTACTGATAACATTCTTACCTGATCGGATACTTATCGATATTAATATGTAGGATATTTGACCGGCGAAACATCAGCGAAAATTGTCACTAGAAAGATTGCCCATATTTCACATTATATATATTATTCAAAAATGAAAACCTTGTATTTTTTTCTTTTCTCTTTCGTTCTTCTTGGATTAAGCCAGTCTTATGCTCAAGGTTCAATGGGTGGTACACCAACACCAAGTGGCAATCAGGGAACAAACACACCAGATTCAGGAGTATCTGTTAATTTGAGAATTGCTAAAACGGGTGCTGCAAAATCCGTTAGTGGACCTTCCTTAGCTGGCTTGACCCGCAAAGGAATGCGGTTCCAATTAATGGATGCAAACGGTAAACCAGTTGTTGGTGGCGAAAAGCGCATCAAGTACACCGAATCAAGCGGTAATGTTATTGTGGACATAGTAGGTCTTCCTGCTCCTAAAGGTAAAAACTACAGACTGAAGCTAACAGGCGCTGATATTGCTATCACTGCAGTTGACCTGAAGTAAATCCTTCCGGCTAGCTAGGAAAAAAAAAGTCGCAATACAATTGTCTCCTTTTTTATTTTTAAACGGTACGGGTCGATTCTATTTTTGAATTCATTCTCTAAATAGGGTTATTTTTACCTATAGTAAAAAAGTGGAGGACCACACCGTAATTAATTGTATAAATTAGCATAAAAATAGCCAGTTAAATTTTTTGAACAGACAGTATGATGTTAGATGGAAATGAAATAATAGCATTATTGTCGAATGGTGATGTATCTGCATTAGACCGGGTCTATATCCATTATAAACCAGGTTTTCTGAAATGGGCGGGTCAGAAATTTACAGATGCAAACAAGCAGGATTTGGTGGATACCTGGCATGATACGGTTATCGTTTTTTATGACCAGGTTATATCTGCAAGACTAAAAAATGTACATTGTGATCTAAAAACTTATCTTTTCACTATAGGTTTTCGACTTTTAATTAAAAAGTACAAAAAATCCAAAGCTGTAAGTTTGTGCGAAGAGGTTGATGAAAAACTTTTCCACCAAGATATATTCACTGATTTTGAACAAAATAGCCATGAAGATACTAAATGGTTGCTTGATGCTATCCAGGAATTACCTGCAACAAGTAGAAAGCTGTTGATGTTAAGATTTATAGATGGTATGTCATTAAGGGATATTGCAAGTAAAACCGAATATGGTTCTTTAAATTCGCTCAGCGCAACTATTTCAAGGTCTTTAAAACGATTGAAAGAACTAGTTCAAATTAAAATGGAAGAACGTAAGCATGGAGGATAAATACCAGGATTGGATCGAGCGTTATTTAAACCATGAATTAAATAGTGAGGAATCTGCCAGTTTTGAAAAAGCTTTGCAGGAAGATCCTGCACTAAAAAATCAGTTAGAATATTACAAATTGGGATTGAAAGGCCTGAAACAGGAAAGGTTTCTTGAGCTGAGAAAGCATTTTGAGGATTTGGATCAAAAAGAAAATCGTAGGAAAACTTTACTTTACGCATTAAGCGTGATGATGGCTGGAATCCTCCTATTTTTTACAATAAAGGCCTATCAAAGAACCCATTCAAACACCTCTCCTCCGGTTGTTCAACCTATTCAAGATAGTTTATCCATAGAAATTATTGAAAACAAAGTGGGCTTTGATACCTTAGAACCGCAAACATTGCCTTCTGATACCCCAATTCCAAAAGTAAAATCCATTCTTAAAAAAGAAAAAACTTTTACTTCAAAAAGACCCGGACAAAACGATATAGTATTGCATTTGGAACCCTATAGAGGAGAAGAATTAAATGTTAAAGTCCGGGCGTTGGGCGAACTAAGTCCATATGATCTCTTTGTTTCGCTGTATTGGGCAGGGAAATATAATGAGGCACTAGATGCTTATGAAAAGCTAAATGAAGAGATAAAACAGAATAGCAATGTATTGTTTATAAAGGCCAATGCGCTGTTGGCACAAAAAAAGTATGAAGACGCTATCGTGCTTTTTTCAGTTGTAAAATCTGATCCGAAATCCAGGTATGTTGAAATAGCTGTAGATTATTACCAGCGATGTAATTTATTGCTTCAAGCCGCCAAGTAAAGGCAAATTAAAAAATTTATAGGATTTAAGATTCACTAAAATAAATGACCTTATTCATTTAAAGGTTGCACTATCCTATTTATCCTATTCACCTTGAAATATGTATAAATCATTTTGTGAAGAATCTTCAGTTATTGAAAATTTATTGACGCTTGTGTTAATAATTTCTACATAAACGCACAAATGAATGATATTCCAATAATGCTTGAAGTTCATGATATGCCTTCAAGATTGGAAAGCATTTGAGTATTTCAAATTTATATGTATGAAAAAAAATTTTACCTCTATTTTTCCAATGCAGTTTACATCGTATCTACAAACTCATTCTTTAAAGATGCTGCTATTCGTTTTTATTTCGCAATTCACATATTCTCAAGGTTGGAAAGCTCTTGATCCTGCATACCCGGAGCCTAATCTGGGTTGCAGTTCCATTCAGGTATTAGACAACAACACAATTTGGGCAGCACATGCTCATTATTCAGTGAATGATAGCTTGTATGGATTTTTTGTAGACAGTTTGTGCAGAGTGGCAAATTCAACTGATGCAGGGAAAACCTGGAGAACATCTTTTGTTCCCATGGGAAATCCTGCCTTCGTAGCGAATATTTTTGCATTAGATCAAAACACAGCATGGATAAGTGGCCTCGATGGTGGTGGTGGAGGAAGCAAAATTTTTCAAACCAAAGATGGAGGTTTGAGTTGGAATCTTGTTTCATCCATACCTTGGGACCCTGTGTCGAGTTGGGTGGATTTTATTTATTTCTGGGATACGTCCAGAGGAATAACTATGGGGGATCCAAGAGATGGCGAATTTGAAATTTATCTCACGAATGATGGTGGCACAACATGGTCTCGCGTAAATTCGGCCCAAATCCCTGATCCACTTCCAGGTGAATTCGGATACAACAATGACTACGATGTCGTTCGCAACACAATTTGGTTTGGCACGAATAAAGGGCGAGTATTCAGGTCCACCGATTTTGGCCAAAATTGGACAGTTTCTGAAACGGGTTTAACAGATGGAGCTTTCGACTTTGGTGATCATCTGCATGGAATTTTCTATTACACAGATTTCACGAATTACAGAACAGAAATGAAATTGTCTAAAGATGGAGGATTAAGTTGGACTCCTTTAGATAATTTACCGGAGAATGGCTATTTCCGGATGAATACCTTAGAATACATTCCCGGAAACAATGCAATTATCATGACGGTTACCAACCAAAGCATTTTAAAAGGCCCGTTTCGAACGTTCGTTAGTTTTGATGATGGTGCTCATTGGATTTTATGGGATGAAGGTCAAAATATTGGTTGGATGAGTTTTACAGATTCAAAGAATGGATGGGGAGGGCAGCCACAAATGGTAAGCGGACCAAGTACTTTATTCAAATATATAGGAAGACCCGTCGAAGCGCCGCAATCAAACATTTGGGCTGCTCATAATCCTGATTTTCCATCTCCTAATTTGGGTTGCAGTGCAATAGATGTCGTTTCAAAGGATGTTATCTGGTCAGCGCATGCCCACTATTCTGTGAATGATTCACTTTATGGATTTTTTGTGGATAGTTTGGCGCGGGTTGCGGTAAGCAAAGATGGAGGTCAAAGCTGGAGCAATTCATTTATTCCTATGGGGAATCCTGCATTTATTGCAAATGTCACAGCTATGGATGCGAATACTGCATGGATTAGCGGCCTCGACGGTGGTGGCGGTGGCAGCAAAATTTTAAAAACAGAGGATGGGGGTAAAACCTGGAAGCATCAAGTATCAGCAGCCTGGGATCCTGTAAGCAGTTGGGTAGATTTTGTTCACTTTTGGTCACCGGCGAAAGGCATCGCCATGGGAGACCCTCGTGATGGTGAATTCGAAATCTATCTCACCGCCAATGGAGGGCAATTTTGGACTCGGGTAACCGGAGACAAAATACCGGATCCATTGCCAGGGGAGTTTGGATATAATAACGATTATGATGTTGTAGGCAATACAATTTGGTTTGGAACGAATAAAGGGAGAGTTTTTAGATCATTTAATTCCGGAGCACAATGGGAAGTATTTGATAGTGGTTTGCCCGATGGTGCATTTGATTTCGGTGATCAGCTAAACGGAATTTTCTACTATACAGATTTTACAAACTTTACAACAAGGATGATGCAGAGCAAAGATGGTGGAGCCAGTTGGAACGAATTACACAATTTACCGGAAAATGGAAAATTCCGAATGAACACATTGGAATATATTCCAGGATCGAATGTAGTGATTATGACAACCACCAATGAAAGCTTATTGAATGGAATTTTCAGAACCTGGGTCAGTTATAACGACGGACAAGAGTGGAAGCAAATAGACGAAGGATCAAATGTTGGATGGATGAATTTTATAAATCCCCAAATCGGTTGGGGTGGTCAACCTCAAATGCTGAATGGGCCAAGTTATCTTTTTAAATATAATGGTTCACCCCTTACCGGCCTTTTTCAACAATCAAAACGCCCATTTCACGTGGATATTTTCCCAAATCCATTTATCGATTATTTTATGCTAGATATTGAATTGGAAGGTGATTTTGTGATTCTTGTAAACGATTTGCAAGGCAAATTAATCCACAAGCAGACCTTACATAATTCCGGAAAAAATAATTTTAAACTGAATTTTCCAGAATTAAAACCTGGTCAATATCAACTCACTGTTAGTCATAATCAGGGATTTATGTCAACCCGTATCGTGAAACAGCTGTAATTGTTTTTCAATCAGAGCTAATGAAAATTCAGGGATGTGTGTCCTATTCAATTCGCAAACTATAAGCTAATAAGTTGGGAGGGCTACTTTGTTGCCGTATTCTTAAATGCGGATAGCAGAAGTAATCAACCTAACAAATTCGCGGGCGGTATTTCAAATTTGCTTTTCAATTGATTATGATTTAAAAACAGGTTGAATTGTTAAGAAATTCTATTATCGGGTACTAAAATAAAAAGTATCCATTCATAACATTTAAAAACAGAAATTATGAAAAAGAAAGTCATTCAAAAATTTGTAACCCACACAGGTTTAATTTGTATTTTCTTATTACAAGTTGCACTGCAGTATGTCTACAGCCAATGGACTAAAATAGGTAACGATGTTGATGGTGATTTAAACTTTGTCCAAATGGGCACTTCCGTTGCTACTTCATCTGATGGAACTGTTTTTGCTACCGGTATGCCATCGTATGATGCCAGTGGAAAATATGGCAATGGCAGAGTGAAAGTGTTTACTTTGGTGAATGGCAACTGGATGCAAAAAGGGGCTCCGATTGATGGAGAAAACGATATAGATGATTCCGGAAAATCTATTGCCTTGTCAGCAGATGGAAACCTTATTGCTATAGGTGCACCTGCTTGTAGCGCAATAGATAATCGCAGAGGTAGAGTCAGGGTATATCAGTTTATCAATGGAGTGTGGAATAAGATTGGGGGTAATATTGATGGGGGTGGAGCCTTTTATTATTTTGGCGAATCCGTTGATTTGTCAAGCGATGGTCATACAGTCGTTGTTGGTGCAAGAGGCGATGGAGGCTTTCCGGGCCAGGTAAGCGTTTATAAGTACATCAATGGCAATTGGATTCAGCAAGGCCTTGATATTTGGGGACTGGAAGCCAGTGCGTATTTTGGAAAAGATGTAGCGATTTCTTCAAATGGAACCAGAATTGCAGTTGGTTCTCCATATTATGGCTTGAATGATCACGGGATGGCTGCCGTGTATGATTATATAAACGGGAATTGGATCCTGGTTGGAAATATTATTCCAGGTGAAGCAGATATTGATATTTCAGGTTGGAGTGTCTCGTTATCAAATGATGGAAATATTTTAGCTGTTGGAGCTCCACAGAATAGTGGCTTTAAAGGACACACCCGGGTGTTTCAGCTGATTAACAATGTATGGGTTCAATTAGGTAACGATATTGACGGAGAAGCACTGAGCGACAAAAGCGGTTTTTCTGTTTCTTTGAATTCTGATGGGAAACGCGTTGCCATTGGAGCTCCTGCGAATGCAGGAGGTTCATTTGGCGCTGGTCATGTCAGAATATATGACCACATCAATGGCAATTGGATTCAGGTCGATAATGATATCGATGGCGAAGCGTGGGGAGATGCATCAGGTTTTGCAGTCGAATTATCCGCAACAGGTGACTATATAGCTATTGGTGCTCCGGAAAATGATGCCGGAGGTATCAACCGTGGTCATGTTCGCATATATTACAATCCGGTGTGCGCTGTCCCGCTGTTTACAAACTGCCCATTAAATATTTCTGCATACACCAATCCGGGGCTTTGCTCGAGCAAGGTTATCTATTCCGTAGCTGCCAACGGAAATCCATCTCCTGTTTTGTCATATCAGTTTTCTGGGGCAACCACCGGAAGTGGGTCCGGCAGTGGAAGCGGGTCCAATTTTAATCCTGGACTCACTTATGTTAGCTTGAAAGCAATCAATAACTGCGGAATGGCTACATGTGATTTTACCGTATTCATTCAGGATAATGAAAAACCTCAAATGAGTTGTCCCAATGATATAACCCTATTTGCCCCAACCGGAATTTGCGAACTTGAAGATGAGGAGGTCGATCTGGGAAATGCCATAGCCTCAGATAATTGCAATGTGAAATATCCTCTGAAAAATAATGCACCCTCTTCTTATCCTATTGGAATTACCCAGGTAAAATGGACCGCACGGGATTACTCGAACAATGCAAAATCCTGTTTTCAGAAAGTACATATTATAGCTGAAAACTGCGGTCAACCTGTGGGTGTGTATCATGAGATCATTTCTGAAAACGTAGTTAAGGTACACTGGCAAGAAGGCATTTGCGTCACAACTTATTTATTGCGTATCCGGAAGGAAATCTCACCGGGCATTTGGGATTCATGGTCCAGTTGGGTGCCTGGAAACGGAATGGATTATAGCCATGTATTTACTTCTTTAATTGGAAATAGCAATTATCATTACCAGATTCGCAGCAAATGTGGGACAGAATATTCAATAACCGTAAATGGTTGGTTTACGACGCCTCCACCGGGCGGATCGCTATCTCAAGATGTTCATATCTATAATGCCATAAACGGTGAAAATTTATCAGATTTGAATTTGGGTTCATTACCAGAAATACATTCTAAATTAATCATTTACCCGAATCCGGCAACCACTTTTTTGAGGATTGAATTCAACAATAAGGGTAAACAAAATGGAAAATTTGCAATATATAATGCAATGAACCAATTGCAGCTAAATGGAAATTTAGGGATAGGACCCAATGTAATTCCTCTCCAACTCAATGAATTTAACTTTATAAGGGGTGTTTATTTTATACGTATTACCATCGGAAACGAAAATTACTCTTCAAAATTTACAATTTTATAAAATGTTAGTGGTGTAAAAATTTAATGACTTTCGAAATAAAAGAAGTTAAATAAGAGATTGGTCAATTTAAAAAATTGGTTTTAAGCTAAGCAGGGTTTTGATGCTTCATGCTGATCCTTTGAAAAGGCACTCTTCTAATGTTCGGTTTGGTAATTAAACTGAAAATCAAATTAATTTTTTTAAAATTAAATAATGAAATTAAGTGCCAAAAATAATTCATTGTATATTAACCTCGTAAATAAAATTACCAACCTTATGAAAGCAAACTGCTTAGCTGCATTGTTGTGCATTCTCTTCTGTTATTGTTTATCAGCTCAAAATACAATTGAAGGCATCGTTAAAGATCAGGCAGGATGGCCTGTCATTGGAGCAAACATTTCTGTGAAGGAAACATCTATAGGGACTCAAACAGATATTCAGGGACGATTTAAAATTGCTCTTCCAGCAGGGTCAAACATTTTAACCTTTAGCTATACAGGTTTTCAAACCTTGGAACGGGATGTTTCAACACAAACATTCATGGAAGTTGTTTTACAGGAAGGTCTTATGCTGGAGGAAGCGCTCGTCACGGCTTTGGGAATCAAAAAAAATGAACGATCGTTAGGATACGGAGTTGAAAAAATAAAGGGAGATGAACTCACCACAGTTCCCCAAGCTAATCTCGTCAATCTGTTGGCAGGTCGCGCTGCAGGGATGACTGTGTTGGGTTCAGCGGGTGGTAATCTGGGTGGTTCTTCACGAATTACAATTCGAGGATTGAGATCCATTATTGGTGAAAACCAACCCTTATTCGTAGTCGATGGTGTGCCTATGGACAATTCCAATTTTACGAATCTTAGTCAGATTAAAGCAGATGGACAAGGAACGGTTTACGAAAGTCAAAGGGATTATGGCAATGCTATTCAAGATCTCAATCCGGAGGATATTGAAAATATCAATATATTAAAAGGTCAGGCTGCTGCTGCCCTTTACGGATCTCGCGGGGCCAATGGTGTGATCATCATCAATACAAAAAAGGCAGCTCTAAATCAAAAGGGATTGGGAATTACGGTGAGCAGCAGCATCACTTTTGACAGGGTAGCTGTGTACCCAAAATTTCAAAAAAAATATGGTGGTGGAGTGAATCTCTTTCCAAGAGGTTATCAGGACGCATCCGGATTTTATAAAGTGCCCTTCATCGAATTTGGTCCGGACGGCGACACTGTTGGTATCTTTCAATCCTTTGACTTGATCCCTTTGTATGGGGTTGACGAAAGTAGCGGCACCAGTTTTCAAACCGGCACAGATGAACATTTTAAAAACCTGGATGGCTTTACCATAAATGGACACGACCAATATCATTTTATCAATGGTTATGGCGCACCTAGCAACCGTTTGTATTTCAGAGACTGGAACAGTTGGGATAGTTGGGACACGGAACATTTCGGAAAAAGCCGTTTATGGGAAGTAGGAGATGATCCTATTAAATTTTTTGAAACAGGTGTAAGTACGCAACAAAGTATTTCTATTGAAGAAGCAAATGATAAGATTGCTTACCGGTTGGCTTATCATCGATTTGATCAGAAAGGTATATATCCCAATTCAAAATTAGGAAGAAACCATTTTACTGCCAACGCGAGTCTTAAATTGACGAATAAATTGAATATTTCAACCTCCATGAATTATGTAAATAGCGACAACAAAGGACGTTCGGCCTCGACATATGATTTCCGGGGTGGATTCAATCCCGGTCAAAATTTTTCGCAATGGTGGCAAACACAATTGCGCTTCGATGATTTGAAGAGTTATGAGAACCCGGATGGCAGTATGCGTACCTGGAATCGCCAATCCGCCGACAATCCGAGGCCACAATATTGGGATAATCCCTATTGGTCGCGATATAAAAATTTTGAAACAGATGGGCGGAATCGAATTTTCGGAAATGTGACAGTAAACTACGCTCTTTCGGATTGGTTACAAATCAGAGGAAGAATTTTTAATGACTTCTACAATGAAAAAAGAGAGGAGCGAATAGCTCAGGGTAGTCTTCTCGAGGCGCAATATACCTTGGATGAGTATTATGTAAATGAAATGAATACCGACCTTCAGGTGCAGGTTGAGCGTAAAATTTACAAGGACCTTGATGCGACAGCTGTCCTTGGCGCTAATAAATTAAAAAAATCATTGGAAAGAGATTTTGGCGCAACCATTGGCGGATTGAATATTCCCGGAATTTATCGACTCCAAAATTCAAAACAGAGCCCATTGGTCCAAAACATACTTTCGGAAAAGGAAATTAATAGTTTTTACGGAGCCCTCTCGTTTGCATGGAAAAATAAAGTCTATCTGGAATTAACAGGACGTCAAGACTGGTCAAGCACTTTGCCGGTTGATCACAATTCATACTTTTATCCATCTGCATCGCTCAGTTATGTATTCTCCGATGATTTGAAAATCTCTAATTTGAGTTTTGGAAAGTTGCGGCTGGCGTGGGCGAAAGTTGGCTCAGACGGAGATCCCTACAGCATTTATAAAACCTACGTGGGCAATCCTAATTTTGGAAACTATGCCAATTACACAGTTAGCAATACTTTAAATAAATTAGATCTTAAACCCGAACAAACCGAATCATGGGAAGCGGGTTTTGATCTGCGTTTTTTTAATGACCGGGCAGGCATCGATCTGTGTTTTTATACAGGTAAAACGCTGGATCAGATTATTCCGCTGGCTACTTCAGCAACAACGGGATTTACCCGACAATTCATCAATGCAGGCGAGATGAGTAATACTGGCTTTGAACTGGTGTTGCACGGAATTCCTATTCGAAAAACAAACTTTAGTTGGGAATTAGATTTCCAATTTGGTAAAAATCAAAATAAAGTGGTTTCCCTTGTACCGGGAGATAAAAGTATCCAGTCTTTACCTTTAGCAAGTCCCGGAGCCATTAGCATTCAAGCTCAGATCGGCCAGCCATATGGAACGATTTTCGGTTACAATTATTTATATGACAAAAGCGGAAATAAACTCATCGATCCAAATACCGGATTTTACCTAAAATCCAATTCTGTAATGCCGATAGGCAATATCAGTCCTGATTTTACGGGAGGGATCACTAATAGTTTTCGTTGGAAAAATTTTGATTTCAACTTTTTCATCGATTTTCGCAAAGGTGGAGATATCGTATCTTTTACAAATGCTGTTGGAATTTATTCAGGATTATTTGAAGAAACGGCTCAAAGAAATTACAAAGAGAACGAAATTGTTTATGATGGGATTTATGCAGTTTTGGATAGCAAGGGTCGGCCAATTTTAGAAGGTGGAGGTGGAACCGAGACTTTAACAGATGATTATTACAAGTCCAATGGAGAGAAAAATATAACCCGTGTCAGTTATGATGACCATAAATTTTTTGACGGATTTTTTCACGTTCAAAAGAGATATGTATATGATGCATCATTTATTAAACTTCGGGAAATTTCCTTACGCTATAATCTAAAAACTAAATGGTTGGAACGAGCAGGTCTAACGGACGTTAGTTTTGCCATCGTTTCCAGGAATGTCGCCATATTGCATAAAAATCTTCCCCATCTTGACCCGGAAATGACGGTGAGTACAAGCAACATATATGGGAATGAAGGCGGAGCAGTGCCCTCTACCCGTTCCATTGGATTTAACCTAAAATTCAAATTTTAATTGCAATACAAATAAGCACCATGAAAACAGTATTAAATTATATTTCCCCCCATACATTCATTAAAATAAATGCCACCAAAGCCTTCATTATCTTTAAACTTATCACGGTGATCATAGTCTTCATAGTCTCTTCATGCGGTAAAGATTTTGGCGATATCAATGTCGACCCAAACAATCCACGGGTTGTTCCACCTGAGGTGCTGATGACGGGTGCTCAAAAAGTTCTTGCTGACGGAGTTTTTGCAGGAGTAAATGCAACCGGAATTACCAATCTGGCTTTGCCTGAATTGTTAGCGCAGAGTTGGACACAAAATAATTACACAGATGTTTGCAGATATGCTATTGGAGGAGATTTATTGAATGTTTTTTTTGAGGCTTTTTATGCCGGAGTTCTTGAAGATCTGGCCGATATCATTGAAATAGTTACAAATCATCCTGGTTTGGATTCCTTAGCAGATAGAAACAAAAAAGCCATAGCCATTATCCTTCGCTGCTATACATTTCAATTAGTTACCGATGTTTTTGGACCCGTGCCCTATCAGGAGGCCTTGAAAGGAGATCAAAACAAAACACCGGCTTATGTCAGTCAAAGAGAAATTTACCTGGGTATTCTGGAGGAACTCCATCAGGCCATAATGGATTTGGATGAAAGCGCTGGAAGTTTTGGAGCTGCGGATATTATCTATGCGGGGGATGTGAGCAAATGGAAAAAATTTGCGCATTCACTTATTCTGAGAATTTCTATGAGGATGAGCGACGTCGAGCCTGATATTGCGAAAAAAGAATTTGAGCAAGCATTTACTCATGCATTTTCAGGGAATTCCGACAATGCCTGTTTTAAATATCTTTCGGCTCATCCAAATAGCAATCCGTTACATCAGCTCTGGATCGAAAGAGGAAATGCAGATTTGGGGCTGTCTGATATATTAATAGATAAAACCTTAAAACCCTTAAATGATCCCAGACTTCTTGTTTGGGCTGAGGAGCGGCTCAACGGTGGCGGATATTTTGGAAGGCCTTATGGCCAAAACAGCGATAACGCCGCTGCAATTTCTTCTGATAACTATTCATTACCCAGCGGGTCATTTGCAATCATCGAACGATTATTCAATTACCATCCATTTGATGTGTTGCGTCCTGAGGCCTTTGCCTGTTTAATGAGTTATAGTGAAGTATGTTTTTTGATGGCGGAGGCTGTAGAACGTGGCTGGCAGATTAGTGGTTCTGCGGCTGATTGGTATCATCTTGGAATTATTTCTTCATTGCAGGAATGGGGATTAACGGATGTGCAGATCATGGATAGCTATTTGAATCAACAATCCGTAAATTATATTACAGCTTCCGGAGACTGGAAGCAAAAAATTGGAGTTCAAAAATGGTTGGCTTTATTCATGCAAGGATTTCAAGCCTGGAGTGAATGGCGAAGACTGGATTTTATTAAATTGGAGGCTCCTGTAGACGGTGCAATTGGAGAAATTGGAACACTTCCGGCTCCGCTTCGATTGGTTTATCCTTCTGCAGAACAAACCCTCAATACAAGGAATTATTTTAAAGCCTTAGAATTATTGAAAGGAGAAGATAAACTAAACACAAGAGTATGGTGGGATGTAAAATAGTCTGCTGATTCAGGTTAATATCAGATGGTTTGGTGTATTAATAGAATAAATCAGTGTAGTTTTTTCAAAATGATGATATTTTACAAATTACTGCGGCGAAACATCCTCAAACATGTCATCAGTTCTTTATTCTCATGCATAATAGTGCTTTACTATAGTTGTTTTTTTCTTGCCGCTCAAAAGGGAGTAAACCCCATAACAACTAACAACCATCATTTAGCAACTCATTCAAACACATTTGCTGTGGTTGTTGGCATTTCCAATTATCACGATAAAGGAATTCCCGATTTAAAGTATGCACACCGTGATGCCATTGCTTTTGTAGATTGGTTGAAGGGAACAGGGATGGTAAAAGTTCCGGAAGACCACATACAATTGCTCATTGACTCCATGGCTACCAGAGCACAACTGAATTCAGCTTTAGATGGGATGTTGGAACAGGCTAAAGAAGGCGATCTGGTATTTCTTTACTTTTCAGGACATGGAGATGTGGAAACAAAAACCATAGCAAAATTCGGTTATTTATTGTGTTACGATTCACCACCCAATAATTATGCAGCAGGTGCATTTTCATTAGATTACCTGCAAGCAGTTGTATCGACATTGGCAAATAATAAAATAAAAGTGATCGTGATTGCAGATGCTTGCCACGCAGGAAAATTAGCAGGTAGCCATGTTTTAGGATCCAGACTTACAAGTACAGAATTGGCAAGACAATATGCTAATGAAATGAAAATCCTTTCGTGCCAACCCAATGAAACCAGTGTGGAAGGAGAATATTGGGGAGGAGGCAGAGGAGTATTTAGTTATTATCTCACTGATGGGCTTTACGGATTTGCAGATCAAAATGAAGACAGGCAAATCAAATTGATGGAACTGGCAAATTATTTACAAACGAATGTAAGCCGCGACGTCGATCCTCATAAGCAGATTCCACTGATAGCAGGAGATTTATCTGAAACCATTAATTTGGTGAATAAGGAAAAATTCCTGGCTTTGGTTAACGAGAAAAAAGCTTCCAAAAATCTTAGCCTTATCGAGTCAAAAGGAATTGAGGAACAAACATTGGCGCAGCTCGATTCTGCCACGCGTGCAAATTACTTTGAGTTTAAAAATAAATTGCTTACACATGCGTTTTTTTGCAACTCTGATAATTCTATAAATTGTGCTGACCAATTGTACACGTCCCTTCTTCTTGTTGATGCATTAAAGCCACTGCATGCTATGATGCGGCGCAATTATGCAGCTTCCTTGCAGGATGAGGTCCAAAAAGCATTGAATGCACTTTTGGCCGATGATCCGTTCGAATTCAATGATTGGTATCTGAATCCTGAAAAATATGAAGAATATCCCAAATATTTGGAGCGAGCTATAGAATTGTTAGGAAAAGAACACTATAGTTTTCCATTACTGTATAGCCAGCAAAAATATTTTGAAGCGCATTATTTAAAAATAAAGATATTACCGGATTTGAAAGAAAAACTGTCGCGAGATTCTGTGAGAAATGTGATAAAATCAAAATTACTGGAAGCGATAGAATATGAACCGACTGCAGCTTATTTGTATCATGCCGTTGCTAATTTGTACTCTCGTAAAGATATACAATATGAAATTGATTCTGTAGTATTATATTGCAGTAAGAGTATACAAAATGCACCAAACTGGCTTCTCCCTTATCATGAATTAGTAGACGCATACTTAAATTGTGCAGTAGATTTGAATAAATCCGATTCGGTTGTGCAGCAAGCTCTTAAAATAAAACCAGAGTCCTATTTATTAAATTTATTGCTTTCATGGGTTTATCAGAAGAAAATGAATTATGGTCAAGCAGATTCAATTAGCTGGTTTCTGATTGAGAAACGACCGGAACTCTTTAATGCATGGTCAACCATGGTCCATACGCATTTTTTTATGAAAGATTGGGATAAAATAATTGAATACAGTTTAAAAAGTTTTCAGTTGCATCCAGTCGAAACAAATTGGTCAAGAGATTTTTATTTTTTAGCTTTGCTAAGAAGCAGAAGAGAAAGGGAAGCAATTCAATTTATTCATAAATATCCGAATAAGTTTGAATCTCAAGAATTTTTTGAGAATATATTTCGAGCTGAGTATTATTTTGATAAGCGCAATTTTGAAAAGTCTCTTGAACATGTTGAAAAAATATTAAGAGCTCCTCAACATGTTGAACTACATATTGTGGCTGAAGCTCTGGAGTTAAAGGCCAGGATTTTGATGAATTTTAAAGCTTTAGATTCAGCAGTTTTTATCCTGCATCAGGCAATCCAAACAGATCCTACTCCTGATGTCTCAGATCACTCATCCAGAATTTGTATGGCTCAGATTGAATTTCTCAAGGGGAATCATGTACTTGCCGACAGCCTCTTTAAAGATGCGTTATTATACCCTAAGGGCATAAAATGGGGGATGGATTTTGGGTTTAATGCCTATGGTGATTTTCTATTAATTCAAAATAGAGATGAAGAAGCTCTATCTTACTACCATAAGTCTATAGATTTAATACCGTTCAATTGCGAAGGGCCCTACGGCATTGCGAAATATTATGCAAAAAAAGGTAAAACAAAGGAAGCATTAAAATGGCTGGAATATGCATTACAAAGATATTATCCCATTCCGGAACCGATCTATGAAGAACCTTTGTTTGAGAAACTAAGGAAGACAAAGAAATTTAAACAAATGATGAGGAAACACTTTGGACAGGATTATTAGGATTTAAATGATTATTGGATTACTGCATGTTGAATAATAAATGATAGATTTGAATCAAAAGTTGGTTGAGATTGGGATAGGTAGCAAATTCGTACTATTGTATTCTATCCTTCTATTAACAGTCATAAATCTTTTTGCACAAAAGGGAGTTGTCCCATTGCAATCTAAGAATAACCAACTGACAACAAATAATACATATGCCGTTATAATAGGTATCTCCGATTATCAATCACCTCAGATCCCCGATTTGCAATATGCAGATCGCGATGCATTAGCCTTTGCAGATTGGATTAAAAGTCCTGCGGGAGGTAGTCTTCCGGATTCCAATACCATTGTACTGACCAACGATAGTGCGACCATGGCACGTGTATCAGATGCTCTGAATTGGTTAATGGAGACGTGTCATGAAAACGACCTTGCCATCATTTATTTTTCAGGACACGGCGATGTGGAAACGAAAATGAGAGATGGATGGGGTTTTTTATTATGTTATGATTCACCGGAGCGCAATTATATCTCCGGGGCATATCCGGTCTATTATTTACAATCTGTGATTTCGACGATTTCCATTGAACAAAAGGCTAAAGTCCTCGTGATTACAGATGCGTGCCATGCTGGAAAGTTGGCCGGAAGTAAAATTAATGGATCCGTGCTGACAAATGCTCAACTCACACAACAATTTGCAAATGAATCAAAAATATTATCATGTCAGGNNGAAGCAATGGGGAGTTGGCCGAGGTGTGTTTTCATGGATACTTATCGATGGGCTGAATGGATTAGCAGATACTGATGAAGACCAAAAAATTACATTGATGGAAATTGGCCGTTATCTTGAAGAGAAAGTGCCCTATGAAACAAATCCTCATAAACAGATTCCTATAACGGTTGGAGATCGAAGCTGTATTGTCGCCCTGGTAGATGAGGCAACTAAAATCAATACGTATAAAAGTAGAAAATCCAATTCTGTTTCTTTTCAATACGTTAATTTGAAAGGAATGGAAGCCGGTTTTTTGTCCCCGGATGATACTCTGGTTAAAAATAAGTACAGGCAATTTGTAAACGCATTGGAACAAAAGAAATTATTAAGCCCGCCCGATTCATGTGCTTATACTATTTATACTTCTTTTGTCAGGGAAAATATATTGCCTGCTCTCCATAATCTCATGCGAAGAAACCTTGCCATTGCTTTTCAGGAAGAAGTACAACAAGCGCTTAATTCATTATTAAATGACGATCCTTTCGAAGTTAATAATTGGAATGCGAATTCAGAAAAGTTCAAAATTTATCCGGAATATATTGAAAAAGCAATTCAGCTTTTAGGAGAAAAGCACTATTTGTTGAATTCCTTGAGAAGTAAAAAGATATTCTTTGAAACGCAATTAAAACGAAATGAGTTAGTCGAAAATGTTCAAAATGGGATGATGATGGATTCAATGGCTGCACAACTCAAATCGGAATTGTTGCATGCGATTGAACTGGAACCAAGCGCTGCCTATCTGTATGCTGCGATTGGTTCTTTGTATAGAGGAAATATTCCATGCAGAATAGACTCTCTGGTTTTTTGGAACAAGATGGCATTGGAACTTGCTCCCAATTGGCTTACCCCTATGATGGAAAGTGGTTTTGAACATTGGTTTTGCGCAGGTAATGCCTGCGATGCGGCTCCATGGATTGAAAGAGCCATCGAAATAAGACCAGAGTCCTATATGGTCCAGCAATTTTATTCCTGGTTATTACAATGGACAGGAAAGATTGATGAATCAAAACGGGTATGCATGCAAATGATTGTGAATCGCCCCGAACTTTTTAATGCATATGCAACCTTAGCCTATACCCTTACCCGCATTGAGGGAGATTATAGGGAAGCTCAGAAATACCTTGATCAATCTTTTCTGTTGGATTCCAGCATCAGTTGGGCCCAGGAAGCACAATGCGATGTTTGGAATAAAACCGGCATGTATCTCAATACAATTGAAATTGAAAGGAAAATCAGGCGAAAAAATCCTGATATGACTTCCTTTCCAAATATACTCTCTTATCGTGAAGAGGCAAATTATTATTTGGGTAACTACCGGCAAGCTATTCATAATATTGATAGCTTTTTCCAACTAAAAATTAATAAAAATAATTATTATCTCGCTCGTATGAAATATTGGAAAGCAAGAAGTCAATTTGAATTAGGTGACTTTGCAGGTGCGCGGATTTCATTAGAGGAAATTTTTGAAATCGATAAAGCAAATAATGCATTATATATCAACGTTTGGTCTTGGTTAGCAAAAATTGCAATAGAAGAAAAGAAAATGGTAGAGGCAGACTCGCTATTTCAAAAGGCCATAAGTTATACTTTTTGTGGTGACGGCATGGATTCACCGGAACCTCGCGAAGAAGCACATTATTTATATGGTCGGTTTTTATTGAATCAAAATAGAATGTCTGAAGCTAAAACGCAAATGGAAAGAGCTATTACACTAAGAAGGATGGGTTATTGGGGTGAATATGGTATTGCAGTTTATTACGCATTACAGGGGAATTCAGAGTTGTGTCTGAAATATCTAGAACGCGCATGTATACATTTATTTCCTCATTTTAAACTCATCATGAATGAACCGGCTTTTTCTAATATTAAAAAAAATCCTGTATTTAAATCTTTGATTAAAAAATATAGAAGACCCTAAGAAAAATATGAAAATGACTTCATTCCTAACTTTTTATTGCGCTATATTACTTTCATTGTTAGACCTAAGATTTGCTTGCGGCCAAAAGGGGGTCTCAAATAACCTGGAAAATAATAATAAGCAGAATACCTACATCAATCCTCTACTGGGCAATAATCAAAATGTATATGCAATCATCACAGGAATTTCAAATTATCAATCACCTAAAATTCCTGACCTGGAATTTGCCGATAAAGATGCTCAGAACTTTGCGGAGTGGTTGAGTTCTGAAAATGGGGCTCATGTTCCAAAGGAGAATATTAAATTGTTGGTGAATGAAAAAGCTACATTGATAAGTTTTGGTGATGCATTACAGCAGTTACAGGATTCAATTAAGGAAGGGGAAGTTGCATTAATTTATTTTTCCGGTCATGGGGATATGGAGACTAAAACATTTTCCAAGTTTGGTTATTTGCTATGTCATGACTCTCCTCCACATAACTATAAAGTAGGCGCTTATGCAGTTCAGTTTTTGCAGGATATTGTCTCCACTATTGCCAGTAAAAACGCTAAAATTATTATGATTACAGACGCCTGCCATTCCGGGAAGCTGGCCGGAAATGCCATAGGGGGCACTCAGGCCACAGCAGAAATTCTGACCCAAAAATTGGCAAATGAAATTAAACTCATGTCGTGCCAACCTCACGAGACTTCCATTGAAGGGAAACAGTGGGGCGGTGGCAGAGGTGTATTTTCATATTATTTGGAGAAAGCATTATATGGATTAGCCGACTTCAACAATGATAACGTCATTAGCCTTGCTGAGCTGAATTTTTATTTGACAAGTAAGATACCGGAAGAAATATTCCCCAGGTCGCAGACTCCTATCGTGGAAGGGGATCAAAGGATATTATTAACCAGAATAGATTCTGTGGCGATGGCCAGAATGAAAGCAGAGGATAGGTCACTTGCCCAATCAAATTTAACCATCGGATCAGATAAAGGATACGTTTATGAAAATGTAATGGTTCAGGATAGTTTACTGCAAAAAATGGAATACTACTTTCAACGTGCTCTGGATAGTTCATGGTTAATAGAGCCGAAAGAGTATTGCGCAAATGACCTTTATTTAAAATTCGAGCTACTCATTAAACAAGGACCTTTACTAGCAACCTATCGCAATAGATTGATTTATGCTATGCACGACGAAGTACAGCAAGCTATCAACTCTTTACTTGAAACTGAGCCCGTCACTCTGTTTCAGTGGAATGCAAGGCCCTCAAGATTTGGTTTGTATCCTGCTTATTTGAAAAGAATTATAGAATTGTTGGGACCAAAGCATCATTTATATGCTTCCTTAACGGCTAAGCAACTGTATTTTGAGGCTTATCTGAAAAAACAATATGAATATAATTTGGAAAATGATCCTCATCGGAAAAAACAAATTCAAAATCAAACCTTATCCATTTTACTCAGGGCATATCAGTTAGACAGTAGTGCTACTTTTATAACCCAGGCTATTGCAGATTTATATTTAATGAACATTCCTGCTCAAACTGACTCTATGTTGTATTGGACGGAGCTAACCATCCAGCGTTCTCCATCATGGATTGTGCCTTATATTAATGTGTCACTTGAATATCAAACCATGCAATCCGATTTTAAATCCGCGGACTTTTGGTTGAATAAAGCACTAACATTTGATTCAACATCTGTCATCTTACTGGAAAGGTTGGCATGGTTGAAGCAAAGAGAGAATAAAACAGATGAAACTATTGATATATGTAATAAGATTATTAAACTGTATCCCCAAATTCCAAATGGTTATTATACCCTATCAGGAACATTTGCATTCAGAAGGGAATTTGAGAATATGAAAGTGAACTTTGAAAAGGTATTGGAATATAATTATGATGAGTTTCATCTGGAGCCCTACTATTTAAATGACAGAAGGGCAAGCTACTTTATATCTGTTTTTCAAAGGAAATTCTCCCGTCCCGAAATTAATAAATGGATGAAATTTATGTATGCGGTCAATCTTTCAATTACCTTTTACACTTTAGGCCATTACGAGGAAGCTTTGAAATACAGTGAAATAGCTGAATCCTTAAATGCCCAACCCTGGTATCTAACTGAGGCTAAACTCATAGAAGGTAAAATATTTTTCGAAAAAGGGAATCTGGCTAAAGCAGCAGAAATTTTCGCGTCCATAAAAAATATTGATCCTTCAAACCCTGATTATTGTAAATCTAATGCATGGCTTGCAGTCGTGGCTTCCGTTAAGGGCCATCTTCAAAAAGCAGATTCACTTTTTAATGTAGCTATTAATACGCGGTTGGGTAGCGCATGGGACGACTTTATGCCTCAGGAAGAATGTCACTATTTGTATGGAAGGTTTCTTGTTGAACAAGGTCGATATGACGAAGCCCAAAAAATGTTTTTAAGAGCTAATGATTTTTCATTTCAACGTGGATACATGGGTTGGTATGGCTTGGCTTGTCTGGAAGCTAAGAAAAAAAACATAGAACAGGCACTTGTATATTTTGAAAAAGCATTGGATTGTTACTATCCAAGATCGGAACCGATTTTTAAGGAACCTTTATTTAATAAGCTTAGGGGGACAAAAAAATTTAAACTATTGATGGAGAAACATTTTCCAAACAAATAAAGAATTTGATTTCCAAATTTAAAGATTTAATAAATGAACATGATGAAAGCCAAAAGTCTGTGTATTATTTTTTTAATGTGGGTTATTCATCAGAATACAGCCCAACCATATGCATTGCATTTTTCGGGAGTTTACAATTCCAATGGTGAATATTCAAAAGATGTATTAATCGTGGTGGAAGATTCCAGGATTAAAGACATCATTAAATTTGAGGAGTCTGTAATTAAAAATTATAAATACCAGGATTTACGTCCGCTAAATGCTATACCGGGCTTAATTGACGTACACACCCATATAACTTATTATTGGGATAAATCACCGGGCACCAATCCATGGGAGGATGCTGATAAACTCACTGCGCCTGTTATTGTGTTTCTTGCGCAAGAGAACGCAATCAAAACTTTAGAATGCGGTGTAACCACGATAAGGGACTTGGGATCATGGCGTGGCATGGATCTCGATATGCAAGCACTAATCAATAGAGGTGCAATGAAGGGTCCGCGGATGTACGTATCTGGAAATGGCTTGCACATTTCTTACGCACCCCATGACCCACTCAACCCAAAACACGACCCCGGAAAAGCGGATGATCTTGATGCTATCGCGAAAGTAGTGCGCCAGGAATTGGCATCTGGTGTCGATTGGATTAAAATGTATGGTTCAACGGGTAGTGACCAGGATGTAAGTTCTTTCCAAACTTATACTTTTGAAGAAATGAAATTGGCTTGCGATATTACGCGGCTTGCAGGTAAGAAAATTGCCATACACGCTTACGGTGCAGAAGCAGCCAGAGACGCTATAAGAGCGGGTGCCCATTCCATAGAACATGCAACTGATCTTCTAAAATCTGATTTTGAACTCATGTTGCAGCATGGAACTTATTATGTACCTACTGTCGATCACAACAGATATTATATTGACCATTCGGATGAATACGGTTATGGTCATCAGGTTAAAGAAAATTTGCAGAATTACATCCAACGTAATTTTGAAACATTAAAGCTGGCTATCAAAATGAATGTACCCATTGCAATGGGTTCAGATGCTGTCTTTACAGGGTTCGGACAAAACACGCGCGAACTGGGGTGGTTTGTAAAAGCGGGAATGTCTCCCCTGCAAGCCTTGCAGAGCGCAACTTTACAAGCTGCAAAACTTCTGGGAAAAGAATCAGAATTGGGAAGTTTGTCAAAGGGATTCCGGGCCGATATTGTAGCCATTGAAGGAGATCCATTTCAGGACATCAACGCAGTAATATATGGGGTAAAATGGGTAATGAAAGATGGAGAAGTAATGATCGACAAAAGAACAGTGCATAAAAAATGAAGCTTTATTTTGACAGCAAATTTAGGAACCCCTCTAAATACATTAACATTTAAAACGTGTGCAATATCTTTAAAGGTAGGTTCTAATATTTTGTGTTTAACTTAATTCATAGAGATCAAAGTATAATAGGTTGAATTCTTAATTCAAGTTGAAAACTGTCCAGGAATGTTGACTGGGAGTGTTGTTGAAAATAACTCATTTGATTTNNTAGCTATTTTCAAAATTAATAAGAGATTCCACTCACTACTTATACTATGCTGATTATTATACCCATTTTGAGCAAATAGAAGATAGCAAAATCAATATCATTTCACTGATTGAGGATAGATTGGACAAGTTATTTGTCTTATCGCAAAATGCTACAGAGGACTGTAAATATATCAAGTCAGGTATTGATTCTATGCGAACAGACTTTAATAATAGATTGGCCTCTTTAGTTGAATTTGAAACAATATTAGTTTTGGAAGATTCAACTCTACTAAGCCTAGATTCGATTATGACAAATCTGGGGGATGAGTTATCAATTCTTGTTGAGGGACATTATTCCGGGTATGATGCTACAATAGCTGAGCTTGATAGTTTATTATCGCTTGTTGAACCGAATAATTACGTGGAAGAATGTCACAAGAATCTTTTAAAACTGAACGTTATGAGATTAGATGGGGGTCAATTGGATAGTGTAGATGTTATATATTTGCATGAAATAAATGAATCTTGTTTTGAGGAATTTAGTTTTCTCCAGGGGTATGCCGCATCATTGTTGTGGGACACATTGCAAACCGAACCCATTCGCAATGATTGTCCGAATGAAAATTTGAATTCGAAAGTTGGGTTGTACAACTATGCAAATTTTAAAGAGTATGATTCTCAATTGAGTGAGAATAATTTTTATGAGCTGGATTTTGAGACAATCGTATTCGTAGATTTAATGGGTAGAGAAATTAGTGTTCAAAAAAAGAACGGTAAGATACTTAAGGATTTGAGACTAATTAGAATACTGCATCCAGGTCTTGGGATCTATAGGGTTAAATTGAAAGGGCTGTATTATATCGGAAAAATTCTTGTAAATCAATGAGACTCTGCACTCTAATGATTCAGTTGAAGATACTTACAACATTGTATTTGTGCTTTGAGGTTGTGGCCAGCATACTGCACTCCCAAAAGCAGGGTGCAACTTGGATAGTTGGATATGATAGTGATAAAAAATTTCCTCCACGATACGGGAAAACTGAGATGCGTTTTACAAGTCATGGATTGAAACTGGAATATAATACACTAGAAAAATTTGCTAGTACTTCCTTTATCAATACTTCCATTTGTGATAGTACGGGTAAGTTATTATTGTTTACAGAGGGGCTTAATATTTACGGGGCGGATCAAAAGATCATTTTAAATGGAGATGGCTTAAATCCTGGTAAGGTAAGGGATGATTATCAGGATTCACACTATCCTTCAATCTATAGCCATGTTTTTTTAGGAAGACCTCAAAGCAATGATGAATTTTTCTTAGTGCATCTTGCAGTCCGGTGGAATGAAAATGTTGCAGATACGATTCGACCAAGTGTGGCTGAAAAATTGTATTATACCAGAATAAATCAGAGTAATGACAATTTCATTGTGATTGAGAAAAACATACTATTGTTGGAAAGAGAATTTGTGAAAGGGCATATGGCTTATTGCAGGCATGCAAATGGTAGAGATTGGTGGATTGTATTGGAGGAATATGCGACCAACTTGCATTTTATCTTTTTATTGGATCCAACAGGCATACGCCTGCATCATCAACAGAACATTGGGTATGGAGGTAACTTTTATGATTATTCGGGAAACAGTATTTTTAGTCAGGATGGCCAAAAATTTGCAAAATACACTTACTACAACTCCATACAAATATTCGATTTCGACCGGTGTACAGGTTATTTTTCCAATCCTGTACATATTAATGTGAAGTCTTTTAATCGCTATATTTTAGGATCGCTGGCATTTTCACAGGAAACTAAATATTTGTATTTCAATAACCTTGAAAGGATTTATCAGATTGATTTGCAAACGGCTGCTGGAAATTATCATATTGATACTGTCGGATATTGGGATCATTATTATTATAATGACAAATTGCCTACAGCTTTCTTCAATATGGCTTTAGGGGATGATGGAATCATTTATCTGGGTTGTTTTTCGAGTAATGTTTATTTGCACACCATCAATAGTCCCGATCAAAAGGGTAGCCAATGTGGTTTCGAATTGAGATCTGTTGTACTGCCAGCATTAATGAATGGAGCACTGCCCATAATGCCTAATTTTAGACTGGGTGCAATGAAAGGTAGCAGATGTGACAGCTTATCAAATCAATCCACGTTAGGATGCAATATAGAATCGCTGCTGTATTGCAATTTTTGCCAGGATGAAATTCTACTGAAAGATGAAATTGAGAATGGAAGTGTCTTCAACATTTTTTCCCTACAAGGTAAATTCATATGTCGGGTCCAATCAGCAAATCATCGCATAGATGTATCTGAATTAGTAGGAGGCATGTATATTTTAAGTTGTATCCATGAAGAGAAAGGAGATGGAATTAAATTTATGAAATATTGAGTATGGAAAAGGTATTGGTATAAACTTCCACGACATACATTAATGTCAAAATGAGTTCAAATAGATACATCTTTTATCCTCGGGTACTAGGCGATATCATTCTTGAATTTACAGAAGAACTCTTCAGTAATTAAAACAAAATCATTAGCATTGGAGAGCGATGGTATAATTATGAAGGATTTCAAAACCAATCAATTTTAATGGAATGTTTTTGTCAAATGCGAGAATACATTCACCATTAATAAATTAACCTCCACGATACTGAGCACCAGCTTTTTTAAAAGAAGTCCATGTATTCAACATAAGGGCACTTCTAAATATTG
>JRYK01001154.1_pt1 | contig 43114 bp, 49 predicted proteins | sample 235381 | NCBI WGS metagenome assembly JRYK01 (sample SAMN03074220, study PRJNA261476) | activated sludge metagenome | biome: Wastewater Treatment Plant; feature: Wastewater; material: Activated sludge; isolation source: activated biomass of a wastewaster treatment plant treating hydrocarbon... ... | reverse complement strand
GTCGGGGCGCTGGTGGCGGTGCTGGTGCGCGAGGCGCCGTCGGCCCTGGCCCTGCTCGCCCCGCTGGTGGTGGCCGTGTTCCTCGCGCTCGAGCGCTACCGCGCGCTGCGGCGGGAGACCCGCCAGACCCTGCGCGCCCTGGCGTCGGCGATCGACGCGCGCGACCCCTACCCGGCCGCCCACTCCGTGCGCGTGGGCACCCTGGCCGCCGACCTGGCGGCCGCGGCGGGCCTGCCGGGGGGCGTCGTGCGCGACGCCCGCTGGGCCGGCCGGCTGCACGACCTGGGCAAGGTGGCCGTGCCCGACGCGGTGCTCTTCAAGCCCGGGCGGCTGGACGAGGAGGAGTGGGCCACCATGCGCGTAACCGCGCCCTCCATACTGCGGACATTGGATTGGATGGCGCTGGCGATGTAGGCGATCACCTCGTCCGGAAAGTCCGCTTCGAGCGCGGCGCAGCGCTGGCGGTAGGCGCGCACGACGTCGGCGAGCTCCTCGGCATCGATGCGCTGCGCGAGCGCGGTCCAGCCCACCAGGTCGCACAGCAGCACGGTGAGCTGGCGGCGCTCGGGCGGCCGGCTGCTCATCGGACGGGCCGCGCGCGCAGCGCGATGCCGAAGTGGTTGCAGCCGTGCGGGATGCGGCCCGGATCGAGCGCGGGCGCGAGGAGCTCGAAGCGGTGGCGCGCGAGCAGCGCGGCCAGCGCGCTCTTGAGGAGGAAGCGCGCCAGGGCCTGCCCGGCGCACGCCTGCCGGCCGGCGCTGAAGACGTAGAGCGGGGCGGGTGCGCCGGCGACCGCCTCCGGCGCGAAGCGGTCGGCGCGCGCGCCGAGGCGCGCCGGGTCGCGGTGCAGGAACCCGGCATGGATCAGGATCTGCTCCTCGGTCCGCACCGCGATCCCGCCGCGCAGCGTGAACGGCCGCTCGGCGCGCCGGAGCAGGAGCGGGACCGGGGTCCAGAGCCGCAGCTGCTCGGTCAGGCACGCGTCCAGGAAGCCTAGCTCGTCCACGCCGGTCGCAGTGAGCACGGCCGCCGTGCCGAGCTCCTCGCGCACCCGCTGCTGCGCCCCGTCGTGCGCCGCGATCAGGGCGAGCGTGCGGGCGACGTGCAGCGCGAGCGCGTCGGTGAGCACGAAGAGCCAGAAGCCGATCTGGGAGGGCACCCGGGTGGCGGCGGCCGCGCTGCCCTCCGCCAGCCGCCGGGCGCTGTCGTGCACCAGGCAGCCGGGCGGCGGCGCCCGCTGCGACCCGGAGGAGGGCGGTGCGCGGCGATGGCGGTCGAGGTGCGCGTCGATCCGATCGTAGAAGGCGGCATGGTCGTGCGCCGGCGGCGGGAGCACGACCAGGTTCGCGCGCGCCGCCAGGCGCGCGAGGTGCACCGCCAGCGCCGGCTCGGGCGCGTCCGGCCCGAAGACGACCTGCTGCGCGACGCGCCGCCCGAAGGTCTCGAAGTCCGCCCAGCGCAGGATCCCGGACGGCGCGGCGGCGAGCGCGGCCGCCGCGCGCGCGGCGAGGTCATGGAAGGCGTCGCGGTGCGGATGCGGCGCGCCGGACGCGAGCACGCCCTCGTTGAAGCGGCGGCGATCCTTCCACTCGTCGCCGCGCGAGATGGTCAGCGCGCCCGGCACGAGCCGCGCGACCGCGCGCCGCTTGAGGTCGGGATCGGCCGCGTTCGCGTCCGAGCCGAGCACTTCGTCGGCGCCCGCCGGTTCGAGCACGAGCAGCGTCCGCCGCAGCGGGAAGCGTACCCAGAGGTGCTCGCAGCCGTACTTGCGCCGCAGCTCGGCGAGGAGCCGCGCGGCCCTCCCGGCGAGGTTCCACCGCACGAGCAGGGGGACGAGCGGCCGGTTGGGGGCGACCAGCCCCCAGAGGAGCGCCGGCGCGGTGACGAGGACCTGCACGCGCAGCCAGTCCCACGGTGAGACCTTCCTCGCCTGGATCGCCATGATCCTCCCCGCGTGCGCGGCCGGACGCGAATCCGACGGTCGCGACCGTGCGCATTATGGGCCGATCTTCGGGGATTCTGGCGACGGCGTCGCCGGTGGCGCGCCAGGGCGGATCGAGGCGGGCCCGCTCCGATCCGCGGCGCTCACAGCGGCAGGTGCGTTCCCCAGCCGAGGTCGCGCGTGTCGAGCTTCACATGGCGCGCGAGGAGGCGCGGGCGCCCGCCGTCGAGGGCGACGGTGTCGAAGTACTTCCCGACCGCGAAGAGCTCGGTCGCCCCGCCGTTGAGCGCGGTGCGGTAGATCTGCAGGCTCGAGACGACGTCGGCGCGGTCGCCGTCCACCCTCACCTTCCACACCTGCGCGTGCCGCGTGAGCGGATTGGGGTCGGTGTTGTGCTTCGGCAGCATGCCGATGAACTCCTCCACCTCGCCGCGGTCGCGATCGAGCCAGGTCATGTCGGCCCGGATCTCGGGTGCGTACGCCGTGACCTTGTAGTTGAACTGCTCGGCGCAAAGCTCGAGGAACCCTTTCCAATCCTTCTCGTCGAGGCGGAGGCAGGTTTCGTACACGAACTCCTCAACGTCGGTGCGATTGATGCTCATCGATCTCTCCTCAGGCGGCACGCGCGCCAACGCGCTCGGTGGCGTACGGATCGGCGGAGCTGCGGCCCATGCGTCGGCTCCATTCCGCGAGGTAGTGGCGCATGCCGACCTCGTCGTGGATCGTGGCGTCCTCCTCGCGCGCCTGCAGGACGTACATCGGCTGGCTACCCTTCGCCATCGCGATGCCCTGGCCGCTCGAGGCGAGGAGGTCCTCGTGCAGGTTGCGCCCGAACGGGCTCCAGATCACCGCCGCGTCTTTCTCGCGCTGGCGTCGGATCTCGGGCGTGTCGCTCTTCAGGCCGAGCGCGCGGAACTCGAGGATCACGTCGTCCGGGCCGAGCGGGATGTAGGTGTCGATCCGCAGCACCGACGTGCGCAGGTTGACGGTGATGCAGGGGAAAAGGTCTACGAGCTTCCATCCCTTCGGCGGCAGGTTCGGCCAGCCGAGCTCCGAGCGCCCGGTCGACTTGTACGCGTCGTAGTTGACGACCATGGAACCCACCGACGCGTGCCCGTTCGGGAACGGGGTGTAGCGGCGCTGGAAGTAGCCGCTGTCCGGCTTCAGCATCCCGGTGATGCGGTTATAGACGTGCAGGTAGTCGTGGTAGAACTCGCTGTTCGTGTCGTGGATCAGCTTGAAGTTGGTCTTCAGCCGCGCCTGGTAGTACCAGAAGGTCTGCAGCGGCTCGGCCTCGAGCTCGGGTAGCATGTAGTCGAGCGCCGGGCCGATCTCGCTCTTCAACGTCGCCGCGTTGTCGTCGAGGTTGACCCACACGAATCCGCCGAACCCGACTTCAGTGCGCACTTCCTTGAGCGCGAGGTCGGTCTTGCAGACGCGGTCCTGGTAGCCGGGCTTCTCGCGCGGGATGTCGACGCAGTCCCCGCGCACGTTGAACGCCCACTGGTGGAAGATGCAGACGAAGTTCTTCACGCTGCCCGAGGGCGTGTACACCAGCAGGTTGCCGCGATGCGGGCAGATGTTGAAGAAGGTGCGCACCTTCAGGTCGTCGCCGCGCACGATCACCAGCTCGGCGTCGCCCGGGTGATGGTAGGTGCGGTAGTCGCCGGGGTTCGGCAGCTCGCTCTCGTGGCAGGCGAGCCACCAGACCTTCTTGAAGATCTTCTCCTTTTCCTCGGCGAAGAGCGCCGGGTCGGAGTAGATCGCCGGGTCGGCGTAGTGGGTGGGTGGGAGTTTCGGCTTGGCGAGCCACTGCGCGGTGTTCCTGGACATGTGTGCTACTTCTCCTCCAGCGTTGCGGGACGAAACGCGCTCGCGCGCCGCAGGCGCGCTCTGGTGGAGGATCTGCACGGCCCGTGCCACGCGCAGCCGCTCGCGGTGCCGCGGCCGATCGCGCGTGATCTAGATCAAACGAGGGGCGCTAGAGCGCCCTTTTCGGACTGCCTGCGCACACCGCGCAGAAAGGGGGAACGAGAAGAGGTCGCGTTTAGTGCGCGCGAAACGTTGCGAATCGAAACACCGCACGCCGAATCGAAACGCGCGGCCGCCCCGCGCGGGGCATCAGTCGCGTTAGCGCTGCTTCGACCAGTTGCAGTCGTGGCAGTGGTCGAGGCCGGGGCACTTGCCCTGCTTGCGCGCGGCGCAGCGGCCGCTCTCGTCCCGGAGCCTCAGGAACGTCGCAAAAAACGAGGGTTGGTGCCGCACGATGATCGGGGTGGCCCAACCGGGCTGAAAATTACTGAATTCGAGCATGATCGCGTCTCGCTCAGTGTCGACTGCCCACAATCTAGACGAGCGCGCGGCACATGGTCTTGACGTGCATCACGCTCCTACGATCGGCGGGGCTAAGACTGCGATACGCCGCGCTGCTTGAGCCGCGAGTAGGTCTCCGGTGCCAGGTTCAGGTAAGACGCCAGCTCCTTGCTTGAAATACGGCCGAGGCAGTCCTGTTGCTTGCGCTGGAAGCTGGCGAGCCGCCCCGTGGCGTCGAGCAGGTGCAGCGTGATGGTGTGGGTCATGACATCGGAAATCAGCTTCATGACCTCGAGCTCGAACCGGCTCCTTACCTGCGGGTGACGATTGAGGAAATCGATCCAGCGCGGCATCGACAACTTGGCGACGCGGGTATTCGTTACCGCCACGATCCTGTACGGCGCCGGCATCTCGAGCCGCCACGCGGCGTAGAAGGTGTCCATATCGGTCTCGGCGGCAAAGCGCAGTATCATTTCCTTGCCTTCGGCGTTCGCTGCGACGCACTTGAGAATTCCTTGCAGGACGAAGACCTGATCTATTTTGGTCGCACCTTGGTCCACGAGAATATCGCCCTTGCGGTAGTCGGCGACCTCGAGCCGCGGCTCGAGATCGTTCCAGGCGGCAGTGTCCATTTCGGATAGGACACGGTTGCGCCTGAGCTCCAATCGGATCGCGTCCCGGCGCGGATGGCCGGCGAGGAGCGACGTCAGTCCGCCGGAGGTCACGATTCGAGATGTAGGGTGGGCCAGACTGTCGCCACTGCGAACGCGCGTCCGGCTGTCCTCTAGCTCACCAGCGCACCCTCCGCGCGCCGGCGCTCGAGTGCGTCTTCCGCCGCGCGGATGGTGTTGACGAGCAGCATCGTGACCGTCATCGGGCCCACGCCCCCCGGAACTGGGGTGATGTAGGACGCCTTTTCCCGCACCGCCTCGAAATCGACGTCGCCGACCAGGCGACCGTCGGGCAGCCGGTTGATGCCGACGTCGATCACCACCGCCCCGGTGCGGATCATCGGGGCGGTAATCAGGTTGGGCTTGCCGGCCGCGACGATCAGGATGTCTGCGAGGATGGTGAACTGTGCTAGATCGCGGGTCCTGATGTGGCAGACGGCCACCGTCGCCTCCTTCTGCAGCAGCATCAGCGCCATTGGTTTGCCGACGACGGTGCTCGCCCCGACGACGACGACGTTCTGGCCGGCGATAGAGATGCCGCTGTACTCGAGGAGGCAGGTAACGCCATAGGGCGTGCAGGGCGGGAACACGGTTCCGCCGCTCACCAGGCCGCCGACGTTGTAGAGGCTGAAGCCGTCGACGTCCTTCTCCGCACCGATGTGCTCAAGCACCCTACGGACCTCGAAGTGAGGCGGCAGCGGCAATTGCACGAGGATGCCGTGGATCGCCGGACTCGCGTTCAGCGCCTCGATCCGCCGCAGGATCTCGTCGCAGCTCGCCGATTCCGGGAAGAGGTGCTCCTCGGAATGGATGCCGATCGCGCGACAGGCGCGCACCTTATTGCGCACGTACACCTTCGAAGCCGGGTTCTCGCCGACCATCACGACCGCCAGTCCTGGCGTCACGCCGCCGGCGCGCAGGCGCTCGACGTGCGGCTTCCAGTCGGCGCGGACGCGCTGGGCGATCTCGACGCCGTCGATGATCTTCGCCGTCACGCTGCGCCTCCGCGCAGACCGGCGACGACGAACAGCAGCATGCTCACGCCCATCAGCACGTATCCCAAGTTGTTCAGGCGGTTCGCGCACGCCTCGGTCACGAGGCCCTTCTTTTGCAGCGCCGAGGCGGCGAGCGAGAAGAGCGCTCCGGTGATCGCGATCCCGACCACGACCGGTCGGTTGAGCAGAAACTCCATCGCGCCGCCCCGACCCTACGCTCGATTCGCACGCTTAAGATAGGCCTCGACGAAGTCTGCCGCCGCCTTGCTGCCACGCGCGAACGAACGCATCGCCTCCGCGTGCAGGATCGACAGCGCCTCGCGCTTGATCTCGTTCGCGCGGTCGCTCTCGACCATGTCGGTCAGGCGCCGTGGACGCGGCAGGTCCACCTCCACGATGGCGCGCACTTGGGTCGGAATGTTGGACATGACGAGCAGCCGGTCGGCGAGGAACACCGCCTCGTCGATGTCGGTGGTGACGAAGAAATTCGTGCGCCCGGACTCCTCGACTAGGCGCGAGTAGTATTCCCACATCAACTCCTTGGTCATTGCGTCGAGTCCGCGGAACGGCTCATCGAGGACCATCACGCGCGGGTTGTTGATCATTGCGCGCGCGAGCTCGGCTCGACGCTGCATGCCGCCCGAGAGCTGCAGGGGATACTTGTTGCGGAACTCCTGGAGACCGACCTTGTTGAGGAGGAACTCTGCAAAATCCAGAGTTTCGCGCGTGACTTCGCCGCGCGCTCGCGGGCCGTACAGGATATTGTCGTACGTCGTCATCCAGGGGAAGAGCGCCGTCTCCTGGAACACCACGAGGCGGTCGCGGTCCGGTCCGGTCACTGGCTGGCCGTCGAGCTGTACCGTGCCGGCGGTTGGACGCTCGAAGCCGGCGAGGAGGCGAATCAGGGTACTCTTGCCGCATCCGGACGGGCCGATCATGACGGTCAGCTTGCCGCGCTCGATGGTGAACGAGCAGTCGTGCACGACGTCCTTGCTGCGGCCGGCCACGCCGTAGGTCTTCGTCATCCCAGTGACGACGATCTCGCCCGGTTGTACGATTGGCCGCGCCGCGGTCTGCACGGTCTGACTCATCGCACCCTCAGCCAAGGCGTGACGTACTTGCCGAGCCAGCGCAGGAGCTCGCTCGAGAAGTAGCCGGCAATGCCGATCGAGATCATGCCCACCACGATCTGTTCGTACGAGCCGCCAACGTACGAGTTCCAGATGAAGAACCCGAGTCCCCCGCCGGTGCCGGCGGACTGGCTGCCGCCCCCTGAGATCATCTCAGCAGCGACCACGACCTCCCAGGTGATACCCATGCCGACCGCCGAGCCCACCACGATCGAGGGCAGGGTGCCCGGCAAAATGATGCGCCGAAAGATGTCCCAGCCCGACGATCCCATCGATTGCGCCGCCTGGAAATAGCGCTGGTCGATCGACTTTGCGCCACCGAGGACGTTGATCACGATGGTGTAGAAGGCGCCGAGGAAGGTCACGAAAGTGATCGACAGTTCCTGGGTCGGCCAGAAAATGATCGATGCGGGGACCCACGCGAGCGGCGGGATTGGCCGCAGGACTTCGAAGGTCGGGAAGAAGACGCCGTTCGCGGTGCGGCTCACCGCGAGCATCAGGCCGAACGGGATGCCGACGAGCATCGCCGCAAAGAACCCGCCCACCACGCGGAAGAAGCTCTTGTACCAACTCATCCAGTATCCGGCCGAGGTGAGGACGTCGCCCCACGACGTGATCACCGCGCTCGGCGCGGGCACCGTTCCGATCCAGGGCAGGTAGTCCTTCTTGAACCCCATCGCGCCAAGGAGCGCCTTAAAGGACGCGAAGAACTCGGGCGCCATCCACTGCTTCGACCGCGATCCTATCTCCCAGAGGACGAGGAATATCACGATCGACGCAACGCCGCGCCAGAAGACGGAGCTCCGCAGCAGCCTCTTCACGCTAACCCTCCTTCTCCCCAGCCTGGAACGCCTTGAGCGCTTCCTCGTGCACTGCCACGTTGGTCTCCTCGATTAGCTCGCGGAAGTGCTTTGACGTGAGCACGCCATAGTCTCGCGGGTGGGGAATGTCGACAGTGAGCACCTTCTTCGGCTTGCACGGCCGTGTAGTCATAATCGCCACCTTGTGACCGAGGAAGATCGCCTCCTCCAGGTCGTGAGTAATGAAAAAGATTGTCACCTTGTTCTTGTAGTAGATTTCGAGCAGCGCCTCATGCATCACGGACTTCGTCAGCGAGTCGAGCGCTCGGTAGGGTTCGTCGAGCAGGAGTACCTTCGGGTCGTTCATCAGCGCACGCACGATTTCCACCCGGCGCCGCATCCCCGACGAGACCTCGCCCGGGTACGCCCGCTCGACACCAGAGAGTCCCGCGTCGGACATCATCGCCCGACCCTTGTCCATCGCCTCGCGCTGGGTCAGCTTCCCCTGCATGACCGGGCCGAAGATCACGTTGTCGAGATTGGTCTTCCAGGGAAAGAGTGCTCCGTTCTGAAACACGACGATGCGGTCGGGGCCCGGTTCGGCCTTCGGACGCTCGCCAGAGCACAGCACCTCGCCGTCAAGCAGGATGCGGCCGGCGGTGATGTCGTGGAAGCCGGCGATCGCGTTGAGCAGCGTCGTCTTGCCGCAGCCTGACGGGCCGACGATCATGCAGATCTCACCGGGGTCGATATTGAGCGAGCAGTGATCGACCGCCATGACCGCGGCGCCCTGGGGGTCGTAAATCTTGACGACATCGTCGATCAGGATCTTGCCGCGGGTCGTGGCAGGGCCGAGCGGGAACTCTGCGTGCACGTCCATGTGCCCTCAGCGCTCTGTGAGCGCGAGCTCGCGCACCCGCCACTCCATGAGATAGTCGCCCGCGACGCGCACCATCGCGCTGGTGACGTAGCCGATAAATCCGAGCGTGATCATACCGATCACGATCGTCGGATAGCGTACCATCACGTACGACGTGTTAATGACATAGCCAAGTCCGTACTGTCCGGAGACCATCTCGGCCGCAACGAGCGAGAACCAAGATACGCCGATTGAGATCTGCAGGCCGGTGAAGATAAACGGCAGTGCGCCGGGCACTATTACGTGCCGGAACACCTGCCACTTGCTCGCACCCAGGCAGTTCGCCGCGCGCACGTATGACTCGTCGATCGATTCCACCCCGAGCATCGTGTTTAGTGCGGTGGCGAAGAACGATGCGAGGAACGCGAGGAAGACGACCGCCGACTCGGTGGCGATGAACATGACGATCGCGAGCGGGACCCAGGCGAGGATCGGTATCGGACGCAGCAGCTCGAACACCGGGAATATGTACTCCTTGAACTTGCGTGACCAGCCGAGGAACAGGCCGAACGGCACACCGAGTACAGTAGCGAGGAAGAATGCTTGCGTAACGCGCCATACCGACACCCAGATGTGCGTGTAGTACTCCGCGGTATAGAAGGACAGCCCGTAGGTCGGGTTGGGGCTGAACCACTCCTTGACGACGGCGGTAATGCCCGGCATCTCCTTGAACCGTGGCAGGCGCCAGAGCTCGACGGTGAGGTACCAGAGCCCGACGAAGAGTGCGAACCCGATCAGCATTAGGTAGGGACGCGGACTCCTGACCCACAACGAGAGGCGGTACATCGTGAGCTCGAGGCTCGACATTTCCTCGGTCTGCGGCTGCCCGGATACCCGCCGGACCTGTGCGAGCAGCTCGGGGACAGTGAACTCGCGCGCGATCATCGATGCGAAGCGCTCCATCACCACATTGCCCGCGACCGGCTCGGCCTCCAGCATGCGCACGAGCTCCTCGGTCCCCACGCGCAGCACCTCCGTCGGCTCGGTGGCGGTAACCGTCGCGAGTCGCCGTGTCTGCCCGAGCAGGAGCCCCGCCCAGCCGAACACCCCGCCGCGGGTCATTCGCTTCAGCGGTTCGCGCGCGCCGACCTCGGGAGTGAATACGTGCTCCACCTTGCCCGAGACGATGACGTAGATGTCATCGGCATCCCCGCTCGCGACATAGACGCGCTCGCCGGCGGTGTAGCGTGCCCGCCGCGAAATCCCAGCGATCTTGCGCAGCAACTCCACCGGTGCGTCGCCGAACGGTGTCGTCGCCCGGAGGCAGTCGATGACCGCGTCCTGCGGCGCGTGGTTGAGTGTCAGCTCCATTCCCGTTATCCCCGTCGCTCCCCAAAGCGGTTGGAGGAACCTGGCGCCGTCCGGCGCCTGCGCGCCGGACGGCGGATCGCCAGGATTACTTCGGCGCCTTGGAATCAGGCTGGGCCCGGATCTCGCCGATCGGCGCCTTCAGACCGCGCTCCTTGAGAATATCCTCGGTCCAGCTCGCCTGGATCGCCTCGGGGCGGACCTGCTCGGTGTTGATGCTCTTGATCGAGTATAAGAACGCTGCCGCGCGCTTGATCAGCTCGCGGGCTTCCGGTGTGAAGGTGTAGTGCATATAGTTTCGCACCGGCGCGCCACCGAAATTCTCAGGGTAGCTGCCGTAAAGCGAAAACCACAGCACTCGCTCCGAGAATCCGGTGGTCTGCTCCTTCGCCATCCTGATCACCTCCGCGGCGTTCTTCGGGTCGGCGATGAAGAGTTGCGCGTCCAGCTCGGCATTCAGCCATGCCTTCACGACGTCGGGGCGCGCCGCGATCAGTTCCTGGCGCATGGCGAGGAAGCCGCCGTCGTTCTCCTGGTTGGTCGCCCCGGACGCCACGCGGCGCGCGAGGCCCTCCTGGATCAGCCGCGACGTGGTCGGTTCCCACATGATCGCCGCGTCGATCTTGCCCGCGCGGAAGTTGGAGGTGATGACCTCGATGTTCTGGTTGAGATACTCCTTCGGCATTATGCTCGAGCGCTTGAACGTGGCCTGGCCGAAACGATCGGTGCACGAACCCTTGGGCACCGCGACGATCTTGCCGTCTAGCCACTTGATCGCCTCATTCGCGTCCTTGAACTTCGGCGCGTCGTTGCGGACGAGGAAAACGTTGCACTGGTCGTAGGCGAGGCCGAGGTTCGCGACCAGGCGGATGTCGGCCACCTCCTGCTTGGTGGTGGACACGATCGACGGCATGTCGCCCATGTAGCCGATGTTCTGCTTACCGGCGAGCATGTTGTTGACAATGATCGCGCCCTGCAGGCCGATCTGAAATTCGACCTCGGAGCCCTTGGGCAGGTACTTCTCGTAGAACTTCTTGCCGCGCATCACCACGCCCGACCAGGCCTGGGTGTAGTAGGGCTGGTAGCCCACGACGAGCTTCACCGGGCCGCCCGGCTTGCCGAGGTCGCTCCCCGTCTGTGCATGCGCGACCCCGGCCGCGAGGGCGAGGGGTGCGAGCACCGCGAGCGCCCAGCGGACTGCAGTTGCTGCTTTCATGACTCTCTCCTTTGGTGAGTACTGCAACGGCATCGCTGCTACTGGGTGCGGGGGCATTTCTCTTGTTTCCGCCTCACACCGGCGCGCCGAACGTCTACGGACCTCCGTGCATCACTTCGCCCCCGGCTCCGCGAGGTAGCGGGCGATGAGCGCGGACAGCCGCTGCATCACCAGGAACCCGGACTGCGCGTCGGCTTCCAGCACGCGCAGCGCCTCGGCGCCGTTGATGCGCAGCAGCGCCGCTTCCTCGAGTGCCCGCGCGTTCGCGATGCGCCGCGGGTGACCCTCTAGCAGCGCCGCCCAGCCGAACACCTCGCCCTTGCGCAGCATGAAGCCGGCGGGGCTCGTGCGCTCGTCGCGACCGATCTGGAACTCGACGCGGCCCGAGTCGAGCACGAAGAAGTCATCGGCCGGGTCGCCGACGCGGTAGACCACGGCGCCGATCGGGTAGGTCTCGCGGCGCGCCAGCCCGGCGAGCTTCGCGAGCGTCGCCTCGGAGGCGCCGGCGAAGAGGGCGCCCACGTCGATCGCACTCTTCGACTGGACGTAGACCGAGTCGCCCTCGACCGAGAGGTCGTAGCGCTCGAGCGGCGCCTCGGCGAGGCCGATCGGCGCGCCGCTGCGCACGTCCCACTGCCAGAGGTGCATGTGGCAGGTCAGCACCTTGCCGTCGAAGAGCCCCTCGCACAGCGGCACCTCCTGGTGCGGGCAGATCGCCTGGAACGCGAAGTACTCGCTGCCGGAGTTGGCGACGACGAGCTTCAGCCCGTCCTCGGCGGCGCACTCCTTCATGCCGTTGGCCGGGACGTCGCTCGTGCGGCAGACGAACTTTTTCCCCATCAGCTGAACTTGTCGTAACGGATGTTGTCGGCGGTCAGACGCGCCTCGAGCAGCAGGAACCGGATCGATGCATCGACGGCGGGCGGCGGCCCGGCGAGGAAGGCGCGGACGTTCTGGTACTTGCCCTGCATCGCCTGCTTCGCCACTTCGTGCACCAGCCCGCGCGCGAAGGCGAGCTGCGGGTGCTGCGCGACGGCGCTCGCCGGCACGTCCTCGTCGGACAGCGCGACGGTCACCTGGAGCGCGTCCGGACAGCTCGCGCGCAGCCGCGCGAGCTCGTCGAGGAAGAACGCATCGGCGTGCGTTCGCACGCCGAAGAACACGTCTCCCCGGTGCTGGCCGAAGTAGCCTTCCTGGACCGCGCGCGCGAGGATTGACATCATGCCGGCGATCCCGCTGCCGCCGGCGATGCACAGCACGTTCTTGGCCAAACTGGGATGGAAGGTGGCCTTGCCGAGCGGGCCGAAGAGCGTCAGGCGTCCGCCCGCCGCCGCGGGTCCGAAGAGCCACTCCGACACGCCCCCGCCCGGCTTCTTCTTCATCACGAACTCGAGCCGGTGCGTCTGGCGCGCGAAGTTCACCATCGAATAGCCGCGGAACCCGGCCACGCCCGGCACCGCGATCGCCATGAACTGGCCGGCGTCGAAGTCAATCGGCTGGTCGAGTTCGACGTCGAACGTGGCCACGTCGGCGGTCAGCCGCCGCACGCCGCCGAGCGCGCCGCCGACCGCGCGCGCCGGGCAGGCGCCCGGGTCGGTCGCGTAGACGAAGCTCGCGACCTCGACGACGACGTCGCCGGCCGGCGCGCACTGGCACATCAGGAACTCGCCCGCGCCCTTGAGGTACTTCTTGCCGGCCGCGCCGGGCCAGGCGTCGTCGATGCGGCCCTCGATCAGCCGCGCCTTGCAGGTGCCGCACGTGCCAGTGGCGCACTCGTAAGGCAGGTCGACGTGCGCGCGCAGGCCCGCGAACAGGAGCGTCTCGCCGGGCTCCGCCTCGAACTCGTACGCGCGGTTGCGCGCGTTGACCTGCACTCGCATCGTCGCGTGGCCGGCGCTAGAACGGGATGTGGTAGCCGTAGCCCAGCAGTCGGGTGTCGAGGCGCACGTTGCGCGTGCCGAGCTTGGGCGTGCCGCCGTCGAGCTTCACTGTATCGTGGAAGTGCCCGACCGCAAAGAGCTCGGTCGCCCCGCCGTCGAGCGCGGTGCGGAACACCTGCAGCGCCGACACGACCTTTGCCTCGCTGCCCCCCGCGTCCACCGCGACGGTGTACACGGTCGCGTGACGCGTGACCGGCGAGTGATCGCTGTTGTGCTTCGGCAGGTTGTTCAGCAGCGTCGCGAAGCCGTCCTTGTCGTAGTCGAGCCAGTTCATGTCCTTGCGGATCTCCGGGCTGTACGCAGTGATGGAGTAGCGGAAGCCCGGGTCGCACAGATCGAGAAAGCCCTTCCAGTCCTTGGCGTCGAGCGCGAGGCAGGAGCGATAGACGAGCTCCTCGATCGCGTGGCGCTGCTCGGTGTTCGTCATCGGCATCTCCTTCAGGCCGCAACGCGCGCGGGCTTTCCCTCGCCGAACGGATCGTACGCCGGGCGGCCCATGCGCTTACCCCATTCCGCGTAGTAGTGGCGCATGCCCACCTCGTCGTGGATCGTGCTCGACTCCTCGCGCCCCTGGATCACCCAGCGCGCGTCGGTGCCCTGCCGCATCGCGATGCCCTGGCCGTGCACCCCGAGCAGGTCCTCGTGCAGGTTGCGGCCGAACGGCCCCCAGATCACGTTGTGATCGAAGATGCGTTGCCGGCGCTCCTCCGGCGTGTCGCTCTTGAGGCCGAGACCGCGGAACTCGATGATCACCTTGTCCGGCCCGAGGGGCACGACCGTATCCATGCGCAGCACCGAGGTGCGCAGGTTGTACGTCATGCCGGGAAAGATGTCGATCAGGATCCAGCCGCCGGGCGCGAGCCCGGGCCAGCCGACCGAGCGCTGCTTGCTTCCCTCGTAGGCGTCGTACTTGATCTCCATCGACCCGACCGACGCGTGGCCATTCGGGTAGCCGACGTACTTCCGGTCGAAGTAGCCGGGCTGCATCATCCCGGTGATGCGATTGAAGTAGTGCAGGAAATCGTGATAGAACTCGCTGTTGGTGTCGTGCCACAGCTTGAAGTTCGTGTTCACGACCGCCTTGTGGAAGTGGAACACCTCCATCGGGGCCTGCATGTAGGGCGCGAGCATGTCGAGCGCGGGGCCGATGAACTCCTTCAGGGTCGGCGCCGAGTCGTCAAGGCACACCCACACGAATCCGCCGAAGCCGACCTCCGCGCGCACCTCGCGCAGGCTCGCGTCCTGCTTGCCGAAGCGGTCCTGGTAGCCCTGCTCGGCGCGCGTGATGTCGACGCAGCTGCCGCGCGTGTCGAACGACCACTGGTGGAAGATGCAGGTCATGCGCTTCGCGTTGCCCGACGGGTCGTAGAGGATCGCATTGCCGCGGTGCGGGCAGATGTTGTAGAAGCTGCGCACGTTCTGATCGTCCCCGCGCACGAGGATGAGCGGCGGTCCGGCGGGGTGAGTGAACAGCCGGTAGTCGTAGACGTTCGGAATCTCCGATTCGTGGCAGGCGATGACCCAGGTCTTCTTGAAGAGCTTCTCCTTCTCCTCCTCGAAGATCGCCGGGTCGCTATAGATGCGGGCGTCGACGTAGTGCGAGGCGGGGAACTTCGGGCGCGCGGCCCATTCGGCGGCGTTCTTGGCCATGGTTCGTTCCTTGGACGGGCAACTTCAAAATCCCGAGGCAGATTCTGTGCCACTTGTCCGGTTCCGGCTAAGCCGTTCTTTCTTGGGCCTTCCGGGCGTCGTCGAAGGCGTCGTCCCGCGTCGCTCGTTTCGCAAGGAAACAGCATGCGTTGCGCCAGGCGCAAGGCCGGAAATGCGACGGCCCGGTGGCCCCGAGACGCGCTCGGGAGCACCGGGCCGCACCGGTCGGCGGGGCGCCGGCTATTTGCAGTTCGACATGCAGCGTACGGCCTTGGCGTCGGGCCGGTCGTCCACGATGAAGCCGTTCCGGTTCGGCATCTGGACGGCGGGCAGCGTCTTGGCGTCCATCACCGCGCCGGCCGGGATCAGGCCGTTCAGGCTCAGGAGGTAGGCCGAGAGGGCGTACACCTCGTTGTTCGTCAGCGTCTGGGGCCGGTCCATCGGCATGCTTCGCCGGATGTAGTCGAACAGGATCGGCGCGTACGGGTACATGCTCCCGGGCGTCAGCACTCGTACGTTCGTAGTGAAGGAGCCGATGCCCCCGACCATCGTGCCGTAGACCGGGCCGCCCTTCGCGTCCGGGCCATGGCAGACGGCACACTTCGCGTCGTAGATCTTTTTCCCTTCGTCCGCGGTGCCGCGCCCGGCCGGCAACCCGCGGCCGTCCGGCGTGCGGATGTCGATGTTCCACGGCGCGATGTCCGACTCGGAGATCGGTTGCCCGAAGGCCACCTGCGGGCGGGGCGGGTTCTTCGACGCCTGGCCCTGCTGCATCTGTGCGCAGCCGATGACGGCGACGGCCGCCGCCACGCTCAAAACGAGGCTATGCGATCGCATTCTTCACCTCCCCGGCGGCGTTGATCGACCACGGCTGGATGCCGTTGTGGTGCTGGACGAAACCGACAATCGCGCGGGTCTTCTGGAGATCGGCGACCGTGGGTTGGACGTAGCCGGTCGAGTCCATCGCGCGGCTCTGGAGCAGCGCGGGCGAACCGTTCCAGTTCCAGCGGTACCGGAAGCGCGTGAGCATCTTCTCGAGCACCGGCGCCTCGAGCTCGGCCTGCTCCCAGTTCCGCCCGCCGTCGACCGAGACGTCGACCGCCGTGATGCGGCCGTTTCCGGACCACGCAAAGCCGATGATTTCGACCGGTCCGGGACGCCCGAGCTTCATCCCCCCGGACGGCCGGGTGATCACCGACTTGCACTCCATGACGAAACTGAACTGGCGCCACTTGCCCCCGGGCATCGGGTCGGTGTACCGGGCGGTCTCGCTGCGGAAGTGCCAGGGCTGGTCGGAGACTTTGATGCGGCGCAGCCATTTCACCGAGACGTTGCCCTCCCAGCCCGGGACGAACGCCCGCAGCGGGTAGCCGTTCTCGGGCCGCAGCATCTCGCCATTCGACCCGTAGACGATCAACGTATCGTCCATCACCTTCTCGATCGGGACCGAACGGGTGTGCGCCGAACCGTCGGCGCCCTCGAACAGCACCCACTTGGCGCCCGGCTGTAGCCCGGCCTCCTCCAGCAGCCACGACGCCGGGACGCCGGTCCACTGCCCGCCCGACAGGAGGCCGTGCGTCTGCTGTACCGTGCTCGACGCATTCTTCAGCCAGTCGGTGAGCCCGTTGCCCGAGCACTCCATGAAGTAGAAGGGCGACACCGACGGGTAGCGCATCAGGTCGTCCATCGTGAACTGCAGCGGCTGCCGGACCATGCCGTGGATCACCAGCCGGTGCTGCGCCGGATCGATGTCCGGCGTGCCGCCGTGGTGGCGCTCGTAGATCACGCCGTTGGGGGTCACGATGCCGTGCTGGCTCTGGAGTGGCGTCATGCTCCAGTCAGACCAGTTCTGGCGATTCACGAACACGTCGGTGCGACGGCGCGCGAAGTTCTTCTCGTACTTCGACGGCATGCCGTAGGCCGCCGCCTCGATCGGCCGGCCCATCTCCATGTTCGACTGTGCGATGGGGAGCGGAGCGCTGCGCGCCGCCGACGCGAGGCCGCCTGCGGCGAGCGCGCCGCCCGCGACTGCGGCACCGCGGCGGAAGAATGCGCGGCGGTCTTCCGACTCCAGCCGGGCGTCCTCGTCCTTGGGCAATGGGGTGCGCTTCGGGGCCGAGCGCAGTCGGGTTTCGCTTGCCATGGGGCCTCCTTTGGTGTGGGTTCAGCTTCTTCACGCGGCTCGTCCCGGCCGCTCATTCAAAACAACCTCGCCGCACGATTCATGCCATAGCGCCGGTCGTGCGCTAACCCTTTGTGCGGCCGAGAGATCGGGTGATTCGAGCGCGCGCGCCGCGAGCGCGCTGTTTCGCGCGGAAACGCGCCCTGCGCCGCCGGACACGCGGGTACACTTCGGGTAACGCAATCGGGGAGTCGTCCCATGGTGCACAAGACGCTCGCGCTCGCGGTGGGTTTCGCCGCGGCCCTCTACGGCATGCCGCTTGCGGCGGACGACGCGGGCGCGCGGGCCGTCTTCTCGATGATCTGCACCCGCGAAGCGCTGGCGCTCGGGCACAAGGACGAGGCGCTGCGCAGCTACATCGCAGCCTGCGTGGCGGCGAAGATGAAAGTGTACGACCACGACATGTCGAACCCGCTCACCGCGCACCTGCCGAAATCCTGTTGACCTGTCGGCGCGGCGCCTTGCCCCGCCGCGCCCGACCCCGGAGAATCCAACCCTTTGTGCGCTCGCCCGCGGCCCGCGGCGGCGCAACGGAGACCGCCGTGCACATCGCCTGCCTGGACCTCGAGGGCGTGCTCGTCCCCGAGATCTGGATCGAGTTCTCCAAGCGCACCGGGATCCCGGAACTGTCGCGCACGACCCGCGACGAGCCGGACTACGACAAGCTGATGCGCGGCCGGCTCGAGATTCTCGCGCAGCACCACCTCGGGCTGCCCGACATCCAGGACGTGATCGCCGGGATGGGCCCGCTGCCGGGAGCGCGCGAGTTCCTGGAATGGCTGCGCCACCGGTTCCAGGTGGTGATCCTGTCGGACACGTTCTACGAGTTCGCCGCGCCGCTCATGCGGCAGCTCGGACACCCGACGCTGCTCTGCCACAAGCTCGAGGCGGAGCCGAGCGGGAAGCTCACGGGCTACCGCATCCGGCTGGCGGAGCACAAGAGCAAGACGGTGGTGGCGCTGCGGGCGCTCAACTTCCGGACGATCGCGGCGGGCGACTCCTATAACGACACGGCGATGCTCGCCGCGGCGGACGCGGGGATCCTCTTCCATCCGCCGCACAACGTGGTGCGCGACTTCCCGCAGTTTCCCGTCGCGTACACCTACGAGGAGCTGAAGGCCGCGTTCGCCGCGGCCGACGCCCGGCTCGGGTAGCGGGCCCGAGGTCCGCGCACCGCGGGTCAACGATGCGAGGACATGACGCCTACGGTTTTTTGGGCGTCTTGTACTCGGCTTCCTTCTGGAGCGGTTTCCAGATGGTTTCGTAACCGACGAACCCCTTCTCGTTCGGCGGCAACTGACGCGTCGTATAGAAAGGCGTGTGGCCGTCAGGAACCTTGGCGGGGGGCTTCTTCTCCTTGCTCATGCGTCACCTCCAGTGGCTGTCAAGTCAGGAAACAGGTCTCATGAGCGACGGGTCGACGTCGGCGCCCGCATGGACCGCGGTGCCCGCTCGGGTCTCCTCTTCCGTGGCGTCGCGCACGGTCAGTATCTCGAGCGTGAAGACGACCGCCCGACCGCAGAGCGGGTTGTTGCCATCGACAGTGAGCGTCTCGTCGTCCATGTGCGTCACGAGAAAGCTGCGGGTCTGGCCCCTGTCGTTCTCCATGAGGATGGAGGTGCCCACCCGCCGATACTCCTCGGGTACGTTCTCGATGTCGTCGGTAAAGACCAGCGACTCGTCCCGGGGGCCGAAGATCTGATTGCCGTCGATCGGCACTTCGATGACGTCGCCCGCGGACTTTCCCTCCAGCTCCCTGTGGACCGCAGGGGCCAGAATCTCATTGTGCCCGTGGACATAGCCGAGCGGGAATTCGACGCGGGTGAGGACGTGCCCGGTCTTCCCGTCGGTCACCCGGTAGGTGAGCTCGACGAACTTGCCGTCGCGGATGGTTTCACGCATGCCGATCCCGGACGAACGGTTCAGAAGATCGATGCGCCGAAGATCTTGACCTGTCCATTCTCATAGCCGAGGACGAGCCTGCCGAGCCATTCCCCTTGCTTCCTGGTGCTGCGCTGCCGGTAAAGAACCGTCACATGCTCGCCCCGACGGATGATGCCGAGGGCGTCGACGTCTTGCGACAGGCTTCTCGCCAGCTCGCTGTTTGCGAACTGATGGCCGGCCACCACCTGGTTCAGGGCGAGCGCCAGGGAGTTGGAAAAGTTCCTCACGAACTCCCCGTACTTGCCTTCGTTCGAATACTTGACGAGGTCGCGCCACAGGGGAGCGGCGATGGCGAGAATCTCCTCGTCGGTCTTGTCGATGATGTTCATGCGCGACTCTCCGCGCGCCGGAGCGGCCGGCTTCATCGGGCTCAGTACGCGCGACACGCCGCTCTTTCCCGCGCCGGAAGGAAGGTCAACACGAAGCCCCGCCCGAGGACGCCGCTACTCCTTGTCCGTGACCAGGTGGTAGCAGGGCGCCTTCTCCATCGTGTACTCGCCGGTCCTGGGGTCGCGGCGCGAGACCGTCAGCACGTGCCAGTTCGCGTCGTCCACCTTCATGGCGTCGCCCCGGTAGTAGTAGCCCGGCCAGCGGGTTTCCTTGCGGAACAGCGTGTGCTGCGTGACGCACTCCGCGGCGCGGTGGCGGTGCTTCAGTTCCCACGCGCGCAGCAGCTCGTGGATGTCCTCTGCGGCCAGGTTCTCGAGGTCTTCCTCCATGATCTTGAGCTTCTTCAGGCCGATGTTCAGGAGCTTCTCGTTGGTCATGTAGTTGACGGTCACGCCGCCGCAATACTCGTCCATCAGCTTCTGCAGGCGGTCCAGGCCCTGCTTGGGNNGCGTGCGGCGTGCCGCCGACCGCGTCGCCGGCGCCGAACAGGCCCTCGACCGTCGTCATGCGGTTGTAGCCCCAGAAATACTCGGGCGGGGAGAGGTCCTCGGGGCCCGAGCACCAGGCGCCCGAACCGGTCGCGTGCGAGCCCATGACGTAGGGTTCGGAGGTGGTCAGCTCGGGGTTCTCGTTCTTGGGATCCACGTCGGTGGCCGCCCACAGCACCGCCTGGCCGACGGTCATGCCGAGGAAGTTCTCCCAGCCGACCTCTTCGAGGTGCGGATCCTGGAACGCGCGCATGGTCACCATGTGGATGGGGCCGCGGCCGGCATTCACCTCGCTGATGATGCAGTGGTTGCGCAGGCAGGTCGGGATCGGCCGGTGGGTCAGGTGCGACGCCTCCGGGTCCAGGTACTCCTTGCCGACCATCTTCTGCAGCTCGGGGAACCACTTGGACTCGTACTCCTCGCCCAGGCAATTCTGCGTGTAGGTCTTCAGGTGCAGGAAGTAGGCGCCGACCGGGCCGTAGCCGTCCTTGAACCGCGCCAGCACGATGCGGTTCTCCATCTGCGTCATCTTGGCGCCGGCGTCGATCATGAGGCCGTAGGCGGACGCCGACGACCAGGGCGCGTACCAGGTGCGGCCGGAACCCTCGCCCACCGAGCGCGGCTTGAAGATGTTGGACGCGCCGCCCGCGCCGCAGATCACTGTCTTCGCCTTGAAGACGTGGTAGTTGCCGGTGCGCACGTTGAAGCCGACCGCGCCGGCCACCCGGTTCTCCCTGCTCTCGTCCATCAGCAGGTGGGTGACGCAGATGCGGTTGAACACCTTGTCGGCCGACTTCTTCGCCGCCTCGGCCACGATCGGCTTGTATGACTCGCCGTGGATCATGATCTGCCAGCGGCCTTCGCGCAGGTAGCGCCCGGTCTTCGGGTCCTTCATGATCGGCAGGCCCCACTCCTCGAACTGGTGCACCGTGGAGTCGACGTGGCGCGCCATGTCGAAGAGCAGGTCCTCCCGCACCATGCCCATCAGGTCGATGCGCGCGTAGCGGACGTGGTCCTCGGGGTTGTTCTCGCCCCAGCGCGTGCCCATGTAGCAATTGATCGCGTACAGGCCCTGCGCGACCGCGCCGGAGCGGTCGATGTTCGCCTTCTCGGCGATCACGATCTTCTTATTCTGGCCCCAGAATCTCGCCTCCCAGGCGGCGCCGGTGCCGCCCAGGCCCGCACCGACGACCAGGATGTCGATGCCGTCTTCGATGATCGTTTGGTAGGCCATCAGTAGTACACGCCTTTCTTCAGCTTGAGACCGGCCGCCGCAAGCGTACGCAGGCCGCCGTCGTCCATGCGGATGTACTTGGGCTCGTTGTACAGCAGCTCTCCGTCGCGCATCTCCTTGCTCGGCGCGGGAACCTCGGCGAGCTTGGGAATCGCCGTCCCCCAGGGTTTGGTGGTGATCGGCGAGAGGAAGTTCTTTTCCGTGCCGTTGCGGAACTTGATCCGCCAGGCGATCGTGCCCTTCTTTTCGTCCCGGTCGACGCGAACGCTGTGGCCGAGCGGCGCGAAGTCGGCATAGCCGCGCACGTCGATCGCGTGCTGCGGGCAGGCCTTCACGCAGGAGTAGCACTCCCAGCACATGCCGGGCTCGATGTTGTACGCACGCCGATAGGTCTTGTCGATGTGCATGATGTCCGAGGGACAGATGTCGACGCAGTGTCCGCATCCGTCGCACCTCGTCATGTAGACGAAGGTAGGCATTGGTCCGGCTCCTTGATTCGTTTCGCTGGAAGCTGCGCCCGGTCTGCTAGTAGTGGCGGGGCGCTTCGCGCTTGATGCCGAGACCCATGTCCATCGGGGCGCCCTGCAACAGCTCCATCGAATGCCGCCTCTGCTGCTCGGGGTCGTCGCGCGTCTGCGTGGGCAGATTCTCGGCCGTGCCGTTGGCGCGGGACACCCGCTTCTCGAACGCCGCCGCGGGCTTGAAGAACATGTGCGCGAACTTGGACCACGGCACGCCGGCGAACAGCACCGTGGTGGCGAGGATGTAGAGGCCGAACACCGTGGCCGACGCCGCGCTGCCGCGCGCCTGCAGGAACGCCCAGATAAGGCCGAGCGTCGCGCTGGCGAGCATCGACAGGACGAAGAGATCGGCGCGCACGACGCGGAACGGCGAGTTGCCCTCGGCGGCGACGTCCACGCGGATGAAGAACCAGAACCAGTAGCCGCCGACGCAGACCATCAAGCCGCCGAGCCACCAGAGCTGCGCCCAGAGCGCGCCCGCCGCGGCGTTGAATACCAGCACGACGGTGGCGAGGACGTAGAGCACGAAGCCGTACATGCCGAGCAGGTGCGCGATGCGCCGGCGCGGGTTGCAGAACTCGCCCGAGGCCAGCACGTCGACGACCGCGGTCTGCACGGCGATCGAGACGAGCGCGCCGCCGCCCACCGGCTTCGCGCCCTTCGCCTTCGACCGGCGCCAGTTCTCGAAGAAGTACCTGGCGCTGCCCTTGTGCACGACGTCGAAGATCGTCCCGGCGAGGACCAGCAGGATCATGAGGACGACGTACGTCTGCATCGCCGCGGGCGCGAGCCCGAGCTGGGCGAACGGATTCACTGAGAACATCGTGTCCCTCCCTTGGACCGCGACAATTGTAAGGGGGGCGCCGCGCGGCGGGCGCTTGAATGGCGCTATGCCGCCATAGAAAAAACTTCGAAGCGCATCGCCGCGAGGTCGCCGAGCACCCAGGTGGCGGGCGCCGCCAGGCCGGCCACGGTCCCGGGGTTCACCAGCCAGGTCCGGCCGCCCCGGACGTTGGCCACCTGCGCGACGCCGGCCGCGTGCGAGTGGCCGCAGCAGACGAGGTCCCAGTCCCCGGTGCAGGCGAAGGCGTGGCCGTACTCCGGGTAGTGGACGACGAACACCCGCCGTCCGCCGAGCTCGAGCCGGGCGTCCGCCCCGTGGTACTGGAGCCGCCCGCCGCTCTCGCGCGCCCAGCGCGCGAGCGACACCGGGTCGCCGAGGTTGTTGCCGTGGATCACGTGCATCGGCAGGCCGGCGGCGAGCGCCGCGCGCAGCGTCTGCGTGCCGATCAGGTCGCCACAGTGGAGCACCGCCTGCGCGCCGGCGGCCCTGCCGGCCTCGACCGCGGCGGCGAGCGGGTCGGCACGGTCGTGGCTGTCGGAGACGATGCAGATTTTCATGCGCGCGATCTTAGCTTAACGACGCGTTCATAAGTGAAGACTCCCGACTTGTTTATGGCAGGATACAAACGAATCGTTGGCCCCGATCGGACAAGCGACGGACAATCGTGGCCCGCACAGCGGCTGTCCGCCCCTTGTCCGCCGACGAGATCAAGACCACCACGTGCTACATGTGCGCGTGCCGCTGCGGCATCCGCGTGCATCTGCGCGACGGCGCGGTGCGCTACATCGACGGCAACCCCGCCCACCCGCTCAACCAGGGCGTGATCTGCGCCAAGGGGGCCGCGGGCATCATGAAGCAGTACTCTCCCGCGCGGCTCACCCGGCCCCTGCGGCGCAAGCCCGGGGCGGCGCGCGGGGAGGGCGCGTTCGACGAGATCGGCTGGGACGAGGCGTACCGGATCCTGACCGAGCGCCTCGCGCGCATCCGGGCCACCGACCCGAAGAAGTTCGCGCTCTTCACCGGCCGCGACCAGATGCAGGCGCTGACCGGCCTGTTCGCGCGCCAGTTCGGCACGCCGAACTACGCGGCGCACGGCGGCTTCTGCTCGGTGAACATGGCGGCCGGCATGATCTACACGATCGGCGGCTCGTTCTGGGAGTTCGGCGGCCCCGACCTCGACCGCGCCAGGCTGTTCGTGATGCTCGGCACCGCGGAGGACCATCACTCCAACCCGCTCAAGATCGCCATCTCGAAGTTCAAGCGCGCGGGCGGCAAGTTCGTCTCGATCAACCCGGTGCGCACCGGCTACTCGGCGATCGCGGACGAGTGGGTCCCGATCCGGCCCGGCACCGACGGGGCGCTGCTGCTCGCGCTCGTCCACGAGATCCTCGCGCTCGGGCTCTACGACCGCGAGTTCCTGGTGCGCTACACCAACGCCGGGCAGCTGGTGAACGTCGACGAGGCCTCCGACCGGTGGGGCCTGCTCGTCCGGCTGCCGGAGGTGGACGAGGTCAACCCGCAGTACCCGCAGAATCACGCGTGGTGGGACCGGCACACCGACCGCCCGGTGCCGACCCACGCGCGGGGCGCCGACCCGTTCCTGCTCGGGGCGTTCCGCATGGCCGACGGCACGCCGGTCAAGCCCGCGTTCCAGCTCCTCGAGGAGCGGGTGGCGCGCTACACGCCGGAGTGGGCCGAGGGCGTGACCGGCATTCCCGCCGCGACCATCCGGCGCCTCGCGCACGAGATGGGCATCACCGCGCGCGACCAGCGCCTCGAGCTGCCGATCCCGTGGACCGACTGCTGGGGCAAGGAGCACGAGTCGGTGACCGGCAACCCGGTCGCGTTCCACGCGATGCGCGGGCTCGCCGCGCACTCGAACGGGTTCCACACGGTGCGCGCGCTCGCGATCCTGATGACGCTCCTCGGCACGATCGACCGGCCGGGCGGTTTCCGGCACAAGGCGCCGTTCCCGCGCGCGATCCCGCCGACCGCGAAGCCGCCGAGCGGGCCGCACGCGGTGCAGCCCGATACGCCGCTCGGCGCGCTCGCCCTCGGCTGGCCGGGCGCGCCCGAGGAGCTCTTCGTCGACGACGCCGGCGCACCGGTGCGCATCGACAAGGGCTTCTCCTGGGAGTACCCGCTGTCGGCGCACGGGCTGATGCACAACGTCGTCACCAACGCCTGGCGCGGCGACCCCTACCGCCTCGACACGCTGATGATCTTCATGGCGAACATGGCGTGGAACTCGACCATGAACACCATGGAGGTGCGGCGCATGCTCAACGACCGCGACGAGACGGGCGAGTACCGCATCCCGTTCCTCGTCGTGTGCGACGCCTTCCAGTCCGAGACGACGGCGTTCGCGGACCTCGTGCTGCCCGACACCACCTACCTCGAGCGCCACGACGTGATGTCGATTCTCGACCGCCCGATCTCGGAGTTCGACGGGCCGACCGACTCGGTGCGCGTGCCGGTAGTGCCGCCGACGGGCGAGTGCCGGCCCTTCCAGGAGGTGCTGATCGAGCTCGCGGGCCGGCTGAAGCTGCCGGCGTTCACGCGCCCGGACGGGACGCGGAAGTTCCGCGACTACCCCGACTTCGTCGTCAACTTCGAGACCGAGCCGGGCTCCGGCATCGGGTTCCTGTCGGGCTGGCGCGGCAAGGGCGGCGAGCAGTTCATGCGCGGCGAGCCGAACCCGCGCCAGTGGGAGATGTACGCGCGCAACGGCTGCGTGTACCACCACGAGCTGCCGCTCTCCTACCAGTACATGCGCAACTGGAACCGCGGCTACATGGAGTGGGCCCAGCGCGCGCGCATCCGCCGCTTCGCCGAGCCGATCCTGTGCCACGTGTACTCGGAGGTGCTGCAGCGCTTCCGCCTCGCGGCGCGCGGCAAGTGGCCCGGGCGGCGGCCGCCGGCGCACCTCGCCGCGCGCGTCGACACCCATTTCGACCCGCTGCCGTTCTACTGCGAACCGCTCGAGACCCAGGTCACCGACACGCACAAGTACCCGCTCGCCGCGATCACGCAGCGGCCGATGGCGATGTACCACTCGTGGGACTCGCAGAACGCCTGGTTGCGGCAGATCCACGCGCACAACTACCTCGTCGTCAACCCGCGCGCCGCGCGTGCGGCCGGGATCGCCGACGACGACTGGATCTGGGTCGAGTCGCAGTGGGGCAGGGTGCGCTGCATGGCGCGGCTCTCGGAGGCGGTCGAGCCGGGCACGGTGTGGACGTGGAACGCGATCGGCAAGGCGCCGGGCGCCTGGACGCTCGCGCCGGACGCGAACGAGGCGCGGCTCGGCTTCCTCCTCAACCACCTGATCACGGAGGAGCTGCCGGCGCCGGAGGGCAGGACGATCTCGAACTCCGATCCGGTGACCGGGCAGGCCGGGTGGTACGACGTGCGCGTGCGCATCTACAAGGCCGCGGCCGAGGAGCCCGCCGAGACCGCGCCGCGGGTCGCGGCGGTCGGGCCGCTGCCCGGCGTCGAGCGCGTGCGGCGCGCGTGGCAGGCGTTCGTGGCCGGCAAGCCGCTATGACCCAGCTCGCACTCAACGAACGCTCGCGATGACCCAGCTCGCGTTGGTGATCGACCTCAACGTGTGCGTGGGCTGCCACGCGTGCGTGACGAGCTGCAAGGAGTGGAACACCTCCGGCGCCGCCGGGGTGCTCTCCGACGACAACCCCTATGGCAGGGACCCGACCGGAACCTTCTTCAACCGGGTGCAGACCTTCGAGGTCGGCGAGTACCCGAACACGCAGACCGTCCACTTTCCGAAGTCGTGCCTGCACTGCGAGGACCCGCCGTGCGTGCCGGTCTGCCCCACCGGCGCGAGCTACAAGCGCGCCGCCGACGGCATCGTGCTGGTCGACTACGACAAGTGCATCGGCTGCAAGTACTGCGCCTGGGCCTGCCCGTACGGCGCGCGCGAGCTCGACGCGCACGAGAAGGTGATGAAGAAGTGCACGCTGTGCGTCGACCGGATCTACGACGAGCTGCTGCCGGCGGCCGACCGCCGGCCGGCGTGCGTCATGGCGTGCCCGACGAACGCGCGGCTCTTCGGCGACGTCCACGACCCGGCTTCCGAGGTGTCGCAGGCGATCCGCGAGCGCGCGGGCTATGCCCTCATGCCGGAGTGGGGCACGAGCCCGGCGAACCACTACCTCCCGCGCCGCCGCGCGGAGGTGAAAGTGCGCGCCGAGGACCTCGCGCGCGTCGACAACCCGCTGAAGGTCGACGGCAAGCTGCCGCGCCCGCGCCCCGACGAGCCCGCGCTCGACGACGTCACGAGCTGGTGATGCGGCCCGCGTTGTCGGTGCTCCTCCTGACCACGCTGCTCGGCGTGGGGCAGGGGCTCTTCTTCGCGGTCTACTGCGTCCAGGTGCTGGAACGCTTCGCGCTGCGCGCCGGACCGCAGGATGCGCGGTTCTACCCGCTCGCCGCCGCGCTCGCGCTTGCGTTCCTGGCGGCGGGGCTCGCCGCTTCGTTCTTTCACCTCGGCCGCCCGGAGCGCGCGTGGCGCGCGGCGGCGATGTGGCGCACGTCGTGGCTCGCGCGCGAGGTGATCGCGCTCCCGGCGTTCATGGGCTGCGTCGCGCTGTACGGGCTCGCGCACTGGCTGGGGTGGCGCGCGCACGAAGTCCTGCCCGGCGTGGACGTCACGCTCGCCCTCGGCGCGGCCGCAACGCTCCTGTGCTTCGCCCTGTTCGTCTGCACCGGAATGATCTACGCCTGCCTGAAGTTCCTGCCGGAGTGGCACACCCCGCTGACGGTGCTGAATTACGCGCTGTTCGGCTGCGTCTCCGGCCTGATGCTCGCTACGGCGTACGCGGCTTTCCTGGAACCCGGGCTGGTGCGCTACCTCGCGGGGTGGACGGCGGGCTTCACCCTCGTCGCCCTCCTCAGCCGCGGCGCCGCGCTCGTGCGCAACGCCCGCCTCAAGCGCAGGTCGACGCTGCAGACCGCGATCGGGGTCAAGCACCCGCGCATCCGACAGACGGCGCAGGGTTTCATGGGCGGCTCCTTCAACACCCGGGAGTTCTTCCACGGCCGCTCCGACGCCGCGGTCCGGTCGGTCAAGTGGGCGTTCCTGCTGCTCGTCTTCCCGGCGCCGCTCGCGCTGCTCGCGGCGGGCCTGGCCACACCGTCGGCAGGGTTGCTCGCCGCCGCCTTCGTGGTGCAGTACCTCGGGTTGCTCGCCGAGCGCTGGTTCTTCTTCGCGCAGGCCGACCACCCGCAGAACCTGTATTACCAGCGGATCTCGTGAGCGATGGTGCGTCGCCACAGGCCCCTCCCGCCGCGCGCGGCGCTTGACGGGTCCCGTCGAATATTAGAAATTCGTGAAATTCAGGTTTGACCGGGATCAGCGGCGCGGCCGGTTGGAGTTGAAAGGCGGTCGGGCGTGCGCTATATCGGACCACACCCCTCGATCGCCATCCCCGAAAGGATTCCGATGAACTTCGACAAGGACCTCGACGCGCGCGGCCTCAACTGCCCGCTGCCCATCCTGCGGGCGAAGAAGGCGCTCGCCGACATGACGAGCGGCCAGGTGCTGCGCATCGTCGCCACCGACCCGGGCTCGGTGAAGGACTTCCAGGCCTTCTCCAAGCAGACCGGGAACGAGCTGCTGTCGCACGCGGAGGCCAACAAGGAGTACACCTTTTTCATGAAGCGCAAGTAGCGCGCCGTGGCGCGCACCCGGCGCGCGGGGGCGCGCGCCGGGCGGGACGACGGGGCGCGCGGGCGGCGCTCCACTACGGAGACGGCATGGCCACCTACGCCGAGATGCAGGAGATCTTCGACGACATCCGTCGGGACTTCCGCTACGAGCACGAGCTGAACGGCTGCCTGAACTGCGGCATCTGCACCGCCACCTGCCCGTCGGCGCAGTTCTACGACTACAGCCCGCGCGAGATCGTGCAGCTGCTCTGGACCGAGAACGTCGAGCAGGTGTACGACGCGATGCAGGAGAAGATCTGGGCCTGCGCCCAGTGCATGACCTGCGCCGCGCGCTGCCCGTTCAAGAATTCCCCCGGCGGCCTGGTCGCGATCATGCGCGAGGTCGCGATCAAGCACGGCATGCAGTCGGCCAAGGACGTGCTGCGGCCCTTCGGGCGCGTCATGCTCAAGCTGATCACGACCGGCAACCAGCTCTCGCCGGACATGATCCAGCCCGACCACTTCCCCGACTGGGGTCCGGACATCCAGAAGGTCGCCGGCGACCTGAAGACCCTACGGCGCGCGATCCCGATGAAGACGCTGCAGACCACCGACACCGCCTGGGAGGTGTCGCTCAAGACCTCGGTCGAGATGTACACCATCTGGGAGGACACCGGGGTGCTGCGGCAGCTCGAGACGATGGACGAGAACCTCTTCGACGTGATCGAGGACTTCATCGACGAGAAGCGCGAGGAGTACGAGGAGTGGATGGAAGAGCGGAACGAGGCGCGATCCGGCGCCGACTGACACGAGCCAGGAGCCAGACATGAATCCGACCCAACCGACCAGCGGCGGAATCGCCGGCCACGGCGCGTTCTTCCAGCCGACCAACCTCTCGCCGGAGGACGCGCGCACGGCGACCGCGTGGGTGGAGAAGGTAATCGACAAGCGCTCGCTCGACCTCGGCCAGCGCATGGACGACGTGCGCGAACACATGTGGGAGCTCGAGCGCGACGGCGAGATCATCGTCCACCGCATCACCGACGCCCACCGGCCGGTGGTGGTGCGCACGCTGTTCGGGTGGGAGAAGCGCATTCCCACCACGCAGCTCTGGCACCACAAGTCCTGCGGGCAGTGCGGGAACATCCCCGGCTACCCCACCTCGCTGCTGTGGACGATGAACGAGCTCGGCATGGCGCCGGGCAGGGAGTACCTCGACGAGACCGACCAGACCTCGTGCACGGCGTGGAACTACCACGGCTCGGGCATCGGCAACGTGGAGTCGCTCGCCGCGGTGTTCCTGCGCAACTTCCACCAGGCCTACGTCTCGGGCGCCAAGCTCGGGCACGCGCCGGGGCACTTCTTCCCGCTCGTGCACTGCGGCACCTCGTTCGGCAACTACAAGGAGGTGCGCAAGTACCTGATCGAGAACGCGACGCTGCGCGAGCGGGTCAAGAAGATCCTCGGCAAGCTCGGGCGGCTGGTGGACGGCAAGCTGGTGCTGCCCGAGGAGGTGGTGCACTACTCGGAGTGGGTGCACGTCATGCGCAAGGAGATCGCGACCAGGCTGCAGAAGATCGACGTCTCGAAGCTGCGCGTCACGATGCACATGGCCTGCCACTACTCGAAGATGGTGCACGAGGACGCGATCTACGACCCGGAGGTGCTGGGCGGCAACCGCGCGGCCACCGGCACCGGCATCGCGCAGGCGCTCGGCGCGCAGGTGATCGACTACTCGACCTGGTACGACTGCTGCGGCTTCGGTTTCCGGCACATCATCAGCGAGCGCGAGTTCACGCGCTCGTTCACGATCGACCGCAAGATCAAGGTGGCGCGCGAGGAGGCGAACGCCGACCTGATGATCGGCAACGACACCGGCTGCATCACCACCATGGACAAGAACCAGTGGATCGGCCGCGCGCACGAGCAGCAGTATTCGCTGCCGATCATGGCCGACATCCAGTTCGCCGCGCTCGCCTGCGGCGCCGACCCGTTCAAGATCGTGCAGCTGCAGTGGCACGCGAGCCCCTGCGAGGACGTGGTCGAGAAGCTCGGCATCTCGTGGGACGAGGCCAAGAAGCGCTTCGAGGCGTACCTGCAGGAGGTCAAGGCCGGGCGGATCGAATACCTGTACGACCCGAAGCTCGCCGACTCGATGGCGCGCGCGGCCTGACCGAACAACCACTTGCGGGGCTCAGCGATGAACGAGGCGATTCTGGTGGTCGGCGCGGGGCCGACCGGACTCTCGGCCGCGCACGGCGCGGCCTCCATCGGCCGGCGCGTCGTGCTGGTCGAGAAGGAGGCCGTGCTCGGGGGCGCGCCGATCCTCTCCGGCTACGCGAAGCTCGTGCCCTCGGGCGAGTGGGCGAAGGACGCGATCGGACGCATGGTGAAGCGCGTGGAGGACTCCAGGCTCGTCGAGATCCACCGCGGCACGAAGGTCGTGCGGCTCGAGGGCGAGCACGGCAATTTCACCGCCACGCTCGCGAACGGGCAGACCGTCCAGGCGGGGGCGATCGTCCTCGGCACCGGCTTCACCCACTTCGACGCGCTCAACAAGCCCGAGTGGGGCTTCGGCACGTTCGAGGACGTCGTCACCACCACCCAGGTCGAGCAGATGGTCGCCGCCGGCCGCATCGCCTGCCCGTCGGACGGGCGCGTGCCGCAGCGGGTCGCGATCCTGCTGTGCGTCGGTTCGCGCGACCGCCAGATCGGGCGCGAGTGGTGCTCGAAGATCTGCTGCACCGTCTCGACCAACCTCGCGATGGAGATCAAGGAGCTCGCGCCCAAGACCGACGTCTTCATCTACTACATGGACATCCGGACCTTCGGCCTGTACGAGGACCGCTACTACTGGCGCTCGCAGGAGGAGTTCCGCACCAAGTTCGTGAAGGCCCGCATCGCCGAGGTGACCGGCGGCCCCGACGGCAAGCTGCTCGTCAAGGGCGAGGACACCCTGGTCAAGCGCCCGATCGTCATTGCGTTCGACATGATCGTGCACGCGATCGGCATGGACCCGAACACGCTCAACCCGGAGATCGCGAAGGTGTTCGGCGTCGGGCTCGAGAGCCACGGGTTCATCGAGCGCGGCGAGCACTACACCAGCACCTTCTCCTCGACGCGCAAGGGCATCTATGTCGGCGGCGCCGCGCTCGCGCCCGAGGACATCGATTCCTGCGTCGCGCACGGCCTCGGCATGGCGCTGCGCGCGGCGGGCGACCTCAATGCTCTGGGCCAAAAAGCGGCCGCCTGAGCCCGCGCCGCGGGCGCTCGTCCCGGCGGCGCTCGCGGTCGAGTTCGACGAGCGCTGCTTCGAGCGCCACTTCAAGGCGCTGCTCGCCGCGGCCGAGGACCGCCACGGCGTCGAGGCGTGGCTCGACGCGCTCGCGGAGAAGCAGCGCCGGCTGGCGCTCGCGACCGCGCAGGGCAATCTCGCCGCGGCGATCGACCTCGTGTTCGGCGCGCGGCGCAAGCTCGGTCCGCACGCGGACGACCCGGCGCTCGTGCGCGCGGTCGCGGGGCTCGGAGACGACGCCGTGCCGCTCGAGGCGCGCATCGCCGCGGTCGTGGCGGCGGCGCCGGCGGGGACGGGAACGGGCCGGGAGGAGCGGCGCGCGGCGGCCAAGCGCGCGCGCGGCGCGCACGACCTCGCCGTCGAGCTCGTCCACTTCGGCGACCCGGTGCGCTGGCCGCTGATGGCGCGCTGGGTGTGGGACCGGGCCACCATGAGCGGGGCGCTGCGCGAGCTGGTGGCCGGCGGCGAGGCGATGCGCGAGCTCGCGCTCGAGAACACCCCCGGGACCTACGAGGCCGCGCGGCGCTGGGTGCAGGAGCGCGTCGCGGCCCGCGGCATCTACCGCGACGTGCACTTCTGGGCCGATCTCGTCCTCGCCGCCGCGTACGGGCACTACTTCCGCGCGATGACCGGCGGCACGCTCGGCAGCGATTTCGAGCGCGGCACGCATCCCTCCGAGCAGATCACCGGCCTGCTCGGAATCGACCGCATCCTGCGCGGTGCGAGCCGGTCCAAGTCGTGAGGCTATGCGGCGGATGCGTGCGCGGTTCGAGTGGCGTCAGCCGTTGTCTGATCTTGTCCACGCTCGCCGAGCTGCGCTGGCTCGCGGCGTGAGCCGGCTCCGGAGAATGTGAGAAATGCCGATCCATGAAAAGTCGCTGATCGACCCGGCGCACGTGCTCGTCACCGAGAAGCTGGTGGTCGAGGGCGTGGACGTGTCCGGCCACTGGAACATGATGATCACGCCGCGCACGTGGACCGACTACGACCCGGACTTCTACCGCCAGATCCAGGCGTTCCCGGGCGGGGAGAACGTCCACCGCTGCTGGCAGTGCGGCTCGTGCACCAACTCTTGCACCATGTACGCGATCAACACGGACTTCAATCCGCGCTACTGGATCTACCTCACCAACCTCGGCTACAAGGCCGAGCTGCTCAAGGACAAGGACATCATCTGGCAGTGCGTGTCGTGCAACAAGTGCACCAACATCTGCCCCAAGGACGTGCGGCCGGAGGGCGTGATGAAGGCGCTGCAGCACTGGCTCGAGTCCGAGGGGCACGTGCCGAAGTCGCGCTCGACGATGTTCGACGAGGAGTTCACCCGTCAGTGCCTGGAGCGCGGGCGCATCGAGGACAGCGAGGTGCTGTTCAACTTCCTCAGGGCCACCGGCGAGGACGTCGTCGCGCTGGTGCGCAAGGGCTGGCTCGGGACGCTGATCCGGCGCATGAACAACCTGCCGCTCCTGGGGCAGGGCAGGTGGGGCGCGTTCCTCGCCCGGCTGCCGGTCGCGCAGGGGCTCAAGATGGGCTGGGCGCTCGTGTTCAAGCCGCGCACGAAGTCGTGGGGGCGGACGGGCGAGGTGCTCCAGGCGTACGTCGCCGAGCAGAAGCGGCGCGCGCACGAGCGCGCGGCGGGCGCGCACGCGTAACGCGAGGAAGTCCAGGATGTCGAAAGTCGCCTACTACCCCGGCTGCGCGCTCGAAGGCTCCGGCGGCCCCTACGACCGCTCGACCCGGGCGCTGGTGAAGGCGCTCGACCTCGAGATGACCGAGCTCGCGGACTGGAACTGCTGCGGGGCGATGGAGGTGAAGAACATCCACCCCATGCTGCAGACCTACATGTCGGCGCGGAACATGGCGATCGCCGCGGAGAAGATGGGCTGCGACACCGTCATGGCGCCGTGCAACGGGTGCTATCACGCCCTGAAGAAGGCCGAGTACGAGTGCGCCACCGACCCCGAGGCGATGCAGACGGTGCAGGAGCTCGCGCGCAAGGCCGACGACCCGGTCTACAAGGGCGACGTGCGCACGCTGCACCTGCTCGAATGGATGATGGAGGAGCTCGGCACCGAGGGCCTCAAGGCGCGCATCACGAACTCGCTCAAGGGCATCAGGATCGCGAACTACTACGGGTGCATGTACACCCGGCCGCGCCAGATCTTCCCCGAGAAGGACCAGGGCCCGGGCTCGGAGTCGAGCCACGCGCCGCACTACATGGACGACCTCCTCGCGGCGGCGGGCGCGGTCAACGTCGACTACCCGCTCAAGACCGCGTGCTGCGGCGGCGCCCACACGCTCTCGGACTCCGACACCTCGACCCAGCTCGTGCTCAACCTCCTGCAGGCGGCGGACGAGTGCGGGGCGGACATCATCGCGACCGAGTGCCCGACCTGCCACTCCGGCCTCGAGATGCACCAGATCCGCGCCGAGGAGGCGTTCGGCATCAAGACCAACGTGAAGATCGTGTACTTCACGCAGCTGCTCGGGCTCGCCCTGGGGCTCTCGGCGCGCAAGGTGGCGCTGCACGAGAACGTGTCGGACGCGATCGATTTCCTGCACGAGAAGGGCGTGATCTAATCGGCGCATGGCTGCGCACGGCTGCGAGTTCCACCCCGATCTCTACTACGACGCGGAGTTCCAGATCTGGGTGCGGCCGGAGCGCGACGGCGCCGCCTCGGTGGGCATGACCGACCTCTCGCAAACGATCGCCGGCAAGGTGCTGCACGTGCGCGTGCGCAAGCCCGGCAGCCTGCGCCCGAAGGGCCGGCCGGTCGCCACGGTCGAGACCGGCAAGTGGGCGGGACCGGTGCCCAACCCGTTCGACTGCACGATCGAGGCGGCGAACGAGGCGGTGCTCGACGACCCCTCGCTCCTCAACCGCGACCCGTATCGTCACTGGATCACGCGCGTGCGGCCGGTGCAGCCGCTCGCCGTGGCGGTCGCCGACCTCCTCACCGGCGAGGCCGCGCGCCGGGGCTTCGAGGCGCGGCTCGCCCGCGACGACTTCCGCTGCCGGCGCCTCGCCGGCTGAGCGCCGATGGCCGGCCCGCGCTACCTCGAGCACGACGCGAAGACGGTCGTCATCGTGATGACCAGCGGCCCCTCCACCCCCAACCGCTGCGCCACGCCGTTCTACATCGGCGCGCTGCTCGCCGCGATGGATGCCGCGGTGACCATCTTCTTCACCATGGAAGGGGTGCGCCTGGTGAAGCGCGGCGTGCCCGAGCACCTCGCCGCGATGGCGGGGGGCAAGCCGATCATCGAGTTCATGCGCGAGGCGAAGCAGGCGGGGGTCCGCTTCCACGCCTGCCGGCCGGCGCTGCCGGGCTACGACCTGGACGTGGACGACCTCGTGCCGGAGGTGGACGAGCTCTCCTCCGGCGGGGCGCTCGCCGACATGATCCTCGGCTGCGACAAGGTGCTGTTTTTTTGACGCAACGCAAGCGGGCGGCGCGGAAGCCGCACAGAATCGAGCGAAACGGGAGAGACGACGCATGGCATCGGTCAAGAACTGCAACCTGCCCGACGACCTCTACTACAACGTCGAGAACAACGTCTGGGCGCGCAAGGAGGCCGACGGCACGGTCACCGTCGGCATGACGGCGTACGCCTGCGCGCTCGCGGGCGAGATCGTCGCGTACACGCCGAAGAAGCCCGGCCGGTCGATCGACCAGGGCAAGTCGCTCGCGACGGTCGAGTCGGGCAAGTGGGTCGGCCCGGTCAAGGCGCCGGTGGCAGGCGAGGTGGTGGCGGTGAACGATGCGCTGGGCGGCAACGCCAAGGGCATCAACGCCGACCCGTACGGCGCCGGCTGGCTGGTGAAGCTGAAGCCCGCCAACTGGGACGGGGAAGCGGCGTCGCTCGTGACCGGCCCCGCGGTGGCGAGCGCGTTCGAGGCGAAGATGACCGCCGACGGGTTCGCCGGCTGTCCGTGAGCGCGCGCCCCGCGACATGACCTGGCTCGACAGCGCGCGCGGCATCGAGGCGCTCGAGGTCGCCGAGTTCGACTCCGCGCTCGTGGCCGCGTTCGAGGCGCGCGGGCGGCCCGGGCCGCTCAACTTCCACGTCCCCACCTTCAAGGCGTTCGCGACGAGCGAGATCCAGGGCTGCGGCAAGAGCGCCTGGCCGGCGGTCTCGGTCACCGGCGGCGACTGCGCGCTGCAGTGCGACCACTGCAAGGCGAAGATCCTGGAGCCGATGATCCCGGCGCGCACGCCGGAGGCGCTGTGGCGCGTCGTGAACGAGCGCATCGCCGCGGGTGCGCAGGGGATGCTGCTCACCGGCGGGTCGAACCACCGCGACGAAGTCGAGTACGACGCGTTCTTCCCCACGATCCGCCGCATCAAGGACGCCTTTCCCGCGTTCCGCATCGCCCTCCACACCGCGCTCGTCGGGCGCGACGCGGCGCGCCGCATGGAGGCGGCCGGCGTCGACGCCGCGATGCTCGACGTGATCGGCGCGCAGGACACCGTCGAGCAGGTCTATCACCTCAAGCGCCCGGTCGCGGACTTCGAGGCGGCCCTCGCGCACCTGACCGCGACCTCGCTCAAGGTCGTGCCGCACATCGTGCTCGGCCTGCACTACGGCCGCATGCTCGGCGAGTGGAACGCGCTCGAGATGGTCGCGCGCCACCGGCCGGCGGCGCTGGTGCTCGTGGTGGTGATGCCGTACTACGCGCCGGCGGCGCGCGCGTTCGAGACCGTGCCGAGCCGGGTCGCCGGGCGGTTCTTCCTGGACGCGCGCGCGCGGCTGCCCGGCGTGCCCCTCCTCCTCGGCTGTGCGCGCCCCCCGGGCCGCGCAAAGGTGGAGATCGACAGCTACGCGGTGATGGCGGGCCTGGACGGGATCGCCCATCCCAGCGACGGCACGGTGGAGCTCGCGGTCCGGCTCGGCCGCGAGGTGCGCGTCACGCCCGCGTGCTGCTCGATCGCGGTGGGCGACGAGGTGCTCGCGCTCGCCGAGCCGGCCGCCGCAACGAAGGTCGACGTCGCCGACTTCATCCGCCGCGAGGCGGCCGGCCGCCGGCTGCGCGGCATCCCGGTCGTGACGGCGTAGCGGCATGGGCGCGCCGGTCTGGCAGTGGCTCGACACCGGGGTGCGGCGGGCGGCCGAGAACCTGGCGCTCAACCGCGCCCTGCTCGAGGCGCGGCGCGCCGGCGAGATTCCCGGCACGGTGCGCTTCCACCGCTACGCGCCCGCCGCCCTCGTCGGGCATCACGAGGACCCGGCGCAGGCGCTCGACCTCGCGTACTGCGCGCGGCAGGGGATCGTGGTGCAGCGCCGGCTCACCGGCGGCGGGGCCATCTACATGGACGAGGGCGTGCTCGGCTGGGAGCTGTACCTCGGGCGCGCCGACGTCGGCACCCCCGAGATGCCGGCCATCTCGGCGCGCATGTGCACGGCGGCGGCGGCGGCGATCCGTGCGCTCGGCGCGCGCGCCGAGTACCGCGCACCGACCGACATCGTGGTCGGCGGACGCAAGATCTCCGGCACCGGCGGGGCGCTCGACGGGGACGCGCTGCTCTATCAGGGGACGCTGCTCATCGACTTCGACGTGGAGGTGATGCTGCGCGCGCTCGCCGCCACCGCGCCGCGCGTGACGCCCGCGTTCGTCGCCGCCGCGCGCGACTCGGTGGTGAACCTGCGCGAGTGCGTCGCGCCGCTGCCCGCGCCCGAGCGCATTCACGCCGCGTTCGTCGCCGCATTCGCGCAGGAGTTCGGCGCGCGCATCGAGCCGGCCGTGCTGGGCGAGCCGGCGCTCGCGCGCTACCGGACGGCGCTCGCGGAGATCGACGACCCGGCGTGGGTCGGGCTTCCTGCGGCGCGGGCGGCATGAGGCGGGTCGAGGCCGACGTTCTCGTGGTCGGGCTCGGGCCCGGCGGGAGCTGCGCCGCGCGCGTCGCCGCGGCGGCCGGCGCGCGGGTGATCGCGGTGGAGCGGCGCGCGGAGATCGGCATCCCGGTGCAGTGCGCGGAGTTCGTGCCGCTCCCGCTGGGCAAGTACGCGCTCGCGTCCGAAGTCTTCGCGCAGCGCGTGACCGGCATGACGACCGTCCTTCCCTCCGGCGCGCGGGTCGTGTCCGACTTCCCCGGGATCATGATCGACCGGGCGCGCTTCGATCAGGCGCTCGCGCGCAGCGCGGCCGAGGCCGGGGCCGACGAGTGGCTGGGCACGGCGTTCGAGTCCGCCGACCCCCGGCGCTCGGTGGCCGTGGTGCGCCGGGGCGGCGAGCGCGTCGAGATCGCGTACCGCGTGCTGGTCGGGGCGGACGGGCCGGGCTCGCGCGTCGCGCATGCGCTCGGGCTGCCGCGGCTCGCGACCGTGGACACCCGCCAGTACACCGTGCCGCTGCTGCGGCGCCACGCGCACACCGACATCTTTCTTTCGCCCGACTATCCCGGCGGGTACGCCTGGCTCTTTCCCAAAGGCGCGGTCGCGAACCTCGGCCTCGGGCTGGACACGCGGCTGGCGGCCGACCTCAAGGCGCCGCTCGACGCGCTGCACCGGCAGCTCGCGGGCGAGGGCCTCGTCGGGCCGGACCTGCTCGGGCGCACGGGCGGACCGATCCCGGTCGGCGGCCTGCGCGAGCGCCTGGTCGTCGGAAACGCGCTCTTCGTCGGCGACGCGGCCGGGCTCACGCATCCGGTGAGCGGCGCGGGCATCGCCGCCGCGGTGATCTCCGGGGAAGCCGCCGGCGCGTGCATCGCGCGCGCGCTCGACGGCGAGCGCGACGCGCTCGCCGACTACGAGGAAGACGTGCGCGACCAGTTCCAGGCGACGATCGACCGCGCGGTCGCGCGCCGGCACTGGATGACGACGCGCCTGCAGGGCCCGGAGGCGCACGCGGACGCCTTCCACCGGCGCGGCTGGATCGCGTTCCCCGAGTATTTCGACGCGGCGGACGAGCTCGGCCTCGCGGCCTGAAAGGGAGCACGAGATGAACGCGCTGAAGACCCTGGTTGCCGGCATCGTCCTTGCGGGGGCGGGCGCCGCGACCGCGCAGGACGCGACCTTCAGCCTGCGCCTGCTGACGCCCGACACCGCGCTCAAGGCGGCGCAGGCGGCGCTGGCGCGCTGCCGGGCCGACGGGTTCCAGGTCGCAGTGGCGGTCGTCGACCGGATGGGAGTGGCCCAGGTGATGCTGCGCGATCGGTTCGCGGGGCCGCACACGCCCGACATGGCCACCGCCAAGGCCTGGACCGCGGTGAGCTTCCGCACCGACACGACCGACCTCGCCGCCGCGACGCAGGGCGGCCCGTCGAGCGGCGTGCGTCACCGTCCCGGCGTCGCCGCGGTGGGAGGCGGACTGATGATCCAGGCGGCCGGGAGCCTCCTCGGCGCGATCGGGGTGTCCGGGGCGCCCGGCGGCAAGGAGGACGATGCCTGCGCCGCGGCGGGCATCGCCGCGATCCGGGACAGCCTCGAGCTGTAGGGCGCGCGTCATGCCGCGACTCGCCGCAATCGCACTCATCGTCGGCGCCGCCGCGCTCGCGGCGTGCGACGGCAAGCAGAAGGATTCGGGCACCGCCGACCTGACCCGCGGCGGTGCGCAGGCGATGGAGCGCGCCAAGGACGTCGCGAAGACGCTCGAACAGGGCGCGGCGCGCGCGCGCGCGCGGGAGGACGCCGGCGCGGCGGACGATTCGACGCAGAAAGGCCACGAATGAGCGCAGTGATCGACGGCACGCAGCCGATCCGGTTCTACCGGCCCAACCCCCACGTGCGCACGCCGGCGATGCGCTCGCCGGAGTACGTGCAGATGAGCACCGCGGCGGCGATCACCCTCGGCCTGGTGGCGGGGCAGATGCACCGCGTCTCCTGCACGCACTGCCTCAACCTGCTCGTGACCTACCCGGAGGGCTGCCGCGCGAACTGCGCGTACTGCGGGCTCGCCCGCCACCGCGAGGAGGCGCGCGACTACGCCGACCGCAACTTCATCCGGGTGGACTGGCCGACCGCGCGCTACGACGAGGTGATCGAGCGCGTGCAGGCGGGCTCGGACCGCGGCCGGTTCGAGCGCATGTGCATCTCGATGATCACGCACCCCGAGTCGAACGCCGACACCTACGTGCTGCTCGAGAAGTGGGTGCGCGCGGTGCCGCAGGTGCCGGTGTCGATCCTGTCCAACCCGACCACGCTCGAGCGTGCGGACCTCGTGCGGATGCGCGACCTGGGGGCGGAGATCTTCACCGTCGCGCTCGATGCCGCGACCCCGGCGATCTTCGACCGCACCCGCGGCAAGGGGGTCGACAGCCCGCACAAGTACGAGAAGTACTGGGCGGCGATCGAATGGGCCGCCGCGGTGTTCGGCCCCGAGCGCTTCGGGGCGCACCTCATCTGCGGCATGGGCGAGACCGAGCGCGAGATCCTCGACGCGTGCCAGCGGGTGAAGGACCTCGGCGGGCACAACCACATGTTCGCGTTCTTCCCCGAGCGCGGATCGCTCATGGAGGACTGGCCGGCGGTCGATCGCGGGCAGTGGCGGCGCGTGCAGCTCGCCCGCTTCCTGATCGACTTCCGGGGCGTCCGGGTGGACGCGATGGACTTCGACGCGGACGGCCGGGTCGTCGACTTCGGCGTCGCGCGCGCCGAGCTCGACGCGCTCATCGCGTCGGGCACGCCGTTCCGGACTTCCGGGTGTCCCGGGAAGGACGACGACCGCGTCTCGGCGTGCAACCGGCCCTACGGAGATTCGAGCCCGACGGACATCCTGTCGTTCCCGTTCGCGCCCGCCTCCGAGGACGTTGCGGCGGTGCAGCGCCAGCTCGCCGGCGAACCGGTCCGCGCCGGCCTGCTCGCCGGGGATTGAACCGGTTGCTGGCGACATAAAGACGTTTGCATGGCCGGAGACCCCAATTGAATTAATGTCTCCCGGTCGGTATCAGAACATCGGAATATGCCGATGAACCCGGCGCCCGCCCGCGCGCGGCCGGCGCCTGCGAGGAGGACGACATGGGCGCCACCCCCGACATCGAGGTGATCGACAGCATCATCAAGCAGCGGCTCGACGAGATCCTGCCCGCGAAGCTCGACGAGGCGCTCAAGGCGCGCGCAGCCGACCGCACGCCGTCGATGACGATCATCGCCACGAAGGGCACGCTCGACTGGGCCTATCCGCCGTTCATCCTCTCGTCGACCGCGGCGGCGCTCGGGTGGGACGTGTCGATCTTCTTCACGTTCTACGGCCTGGAGCTGCTCAAGAAGGACATCAGCGGGCTGCAGGTGAGCCCGCTCGGCAACCCGGCGATGCCGATGAAGATGCCGTTCGGCCCGGACTGGTTCAAGTCGATCAAGTGGAACGTTCCGAACGCGGTGCAGTCGATCATCCCCGGGTTCGAGTCGTTCGCGACCACGATGATGAAGATGACGATCAAGAACAAGGGCGTCGCCGACATCGCCGAGTTGCGCAGCCTGTGCCTCGAGGCGGGCGTGAGCATGATCGGCTGCCAGATGACGGTGGACCTCTTCGGTTATTCGCACGGGGACTTCATCCCCGAGGTGAAGGAGTACGTGGGCGCCGCGACCTTCCTGCCGATGGCGAAGGACGCGGACGTGAGCCTGTTCATCTGACGACATTCCGCACCCGGCCCGAGCGAGGTCGGGGCCCGCGCCAGGAGAGCGCTGTCCCAGGGAGGACGAGATGAAGATGAGACACATTGCGGCCGCCGCCGCACTGGCGGTGCCGCTCGCCGTGCAGGCGACCGACGGCTACTTCACGCACGGCTACGGCATGAAGGCGAAGGGCATGGGCGGGGCCTCGGTCGCCGTCGCCGGTCAGGACGCGTTCGGCGGCGCCAACAACCCCGCGACGATGGCGTTCGCCGGCAACCGGGTCGAAGCCGGCCTCGATCTCTTCAGCCCGTGGCGCAAGGCCTCGCGCAGCGGCGGCGCGATGTTCGGCCTCGACGGGTCGGCCGACAGCGACTCAAACTACTTCGGCGTGCCCGAGGCCGCCTTCAACTACATGGTCCGCCCGGACCTCGCGCTCGGGGTCACCGTGTACGCGAACGGGGGAATGAACACCGACTATCCCAGCGGGCAGCTGCCGAGCCCCGGGATGTGCGGCGCGACGGGTACGTTCAACCTCCTCTGCGGGACCACGGCGCTCGGCGTCAACCTCTCCCAGCTCATCATCGCCCCGACGCTTGCGTGGCAGTTCGTGCCGAACCACTCGCTCGGCGTCTCGCCGTTGTGGGCCTACCAGGAGTTCGAAGCCTACGGGCTCCAGTTGTTCGACAACCCGGGCCTGTCGACCAGCGCCGGCAACGTGACCAACCGGGGCAAGGACAGCTCGACCGGCTGGGGCGCGCGCTTCGGGTACTACGGCCAGTTCACGCCGCAGTTCGCCGTCGGCGCCGCGTACGCGACCAAGATGAGCATGGACGAGTTCGGCAAGTACAAGGGGCTCTTCGCCGAGCAGGGCGGGTTCGACATCCCCTCGCACTGGGCGCTCGGGGTGGCGATCCGGCCCACCCCGCAGTGGCTGATCGCCCTCGACTACGAGCGCATCAACTACAGCGACGTGAAATCGGTCAACAACCCCAGCCGCCTCATCCTCAACTGTCCGGCACTCGGCGGGAGCAATCCCGCGAACTGCCTCGGCGGCGGCGACGGCGCGGGCTTCGGCTGGGAGAGCGTGAACGTGTTCAGGCTCGGCGTGCAGTACGCGCTGAACGCGAACTGGACGCTGCGCGGCGGCTACAACTACACCGACAACCCGATCGGCTCGCAGGACGTCACCTTCAACATCCTGGCGCCGGGCGTGGTGCAGCATCACCTGACCCTGGGGGCGACCTACGCCTGGCAGAACCGGCACGAGCTGACGGGCGCGTTCATGTACGCCTTCAACAACGACGTCACGGGCCCGAGCCTCTTCAACAGCCTGGTGCCCGGCCTCAACGCCCAGGAGAAGATCGAGATGTACCAGTGGTCGCTCGGGGTGCAGTACTCCTACAAGTTCTGAGCGCCTCGGCGGCACCGGAAGCCCCGCCGCGCGCGGGGCTTTTTCTTTGCCGCGCCTGGGCTAGCATCGGGGTTCGACCGACGGAACGGCGCATGAAGGGCATCCCGATCAACGACCCCGGCGCGCTCAGGAACGAACTCGCCAAGTACAAGCGCGGCAAGAAGCTGGACATCCGCCAGTTCAACCAGGCGGCGCGGCTCGCCTGGCTCGGGCGCGCGGTGCTGTCGCCGCTCGACCCCGAGGACCCCGACTGCAAGGCGTGGCTGCTCTACCTGCAGCGGCCCGAGGGCCTCGCCGAGCACTGCCTCGTGGTGGACGAGGACCTGCTGCAGTTCATCCACGTCCTGGACGCGGAGCAGGGGGCGCACCTCGTGGCCATCCTGGGCGAAGGCGTCAAGGCGCGAGCCGGAGAGCTGGAGGCGCTGAACCGGCGCGACTTCTACCTCGACCGCTACTTCGACCCGGAGAAGGGCAAGGGGTGAGACCTGCCCGCTGGATCGACGTCGGCCGCGCCGATCCGGTCGCGTTCCACGCGACGTACGCCGGGCTCGCCGCAGCGCTCGGGGCGGAGGGCGCGCCGATCGTCGTCTGGGGCCGCGTCGCCGCGCACGTGTGCCTCGGCCAGAGCCAGGGCCGCTGCGAGCTCGACGGCGGAGTGGGCGTGCCGGTGGTGCGCCGCCCGCTCGGCGGTGGCGCGGTGTG
>JRYK01003314.1_pt1 | contig 43349 bp, 24 predicted proteins | sample 235381 | NCBI WGS metagenome assembly JRYK01 (sample SAMN03074220, study PRJNA261476) | activated sludge metagenome | biome: Wastewater Treatment Plant; feature: Wastewater; material: Activated sludge; isolation source: activated biomass of a wastewaster treatment plant treating hydrocarbon... ... | reverse complement strand
CCACCCAGATATTCTATTGAAGAATGTGTTCAACGTGGTCTGACTTTCTCAGTACCATTAAAAGCAAGATTGAGGCTTTCTTGTAATGATGAAGAGCACGTAGACTTTAAGACCATCGAACAGGATGTATTCCTTGGAAACATTCCTTATATGACCCCTAAAGGTACGTTTGTTATCAATGGTGCTGAACGTGTAGTGGTTTCACAATTGCACAGATCGCCAGGTGTATTTTATAGTCAGACATTTCACCCTAACGGTACCAAAATATTTTCTGCCAGAGTCATTCCATTCAAAGGAGCCTGGATGGAATTTGCTACCGATATCAATCTGGTCATGTACGCCTACATTGACCGAAAGAAAAAATTTCCAGTAACAACGCTCCTGAGGGCCATTGGATATACCTCTGATAAAGATATTCTAAATTTGTTTAATCTTTCAGAGGAAATAAAATCAACTCAAAAGGATTTGAAAAAAGCCATCGGCAGAAAATTGGCTGCTCGTGTTTTGAGACGTTGGACTGAAGACTTTGTTGATGAGGACACTGGTGAATTGGTAACCGTAGAAAGAAATGAAATCATTCTTGAAAGGGATACCATATTGGATGAGGACAATATCAAGCACATTGCTGAAGCGAATGTGGATACCGTCATCCTTCAACGTGAAGATATTACGGAAGATTATTCGATTATTTATAATACCCTCCAAAAGGATCCATCAAGCTCGGAAATGGAGGCCGTTATACACATTTATCGTCAGTTACGCGGTTCTGACCCACCCGATGATGATACTGCTCGTGGAATTATCGACAAACTTTTCTTTTCGGATAAAAGATATAATCTCGGGGATGTTGGAAGGTATAAGATTAATAAAAAACTTAACCTCAATACCTCAGACGAAACGCTGGTATTGACCAAAGAGGACATTACAGAAATCGTTAAATATTTAATCTCTTTGATCAATCAGAAAGCAGAGTTGGATGATATTGATCACTTGAGCAACCGTAGGGTTCGTACGGTAGGAGAGCAACTGTATGCTCAGTTCGGTGTAGGTCTTGCGAGAATGGCCAGAACCATTCGGGAAAGAATGAATGTACGGGACAATGAAGTGTTCACACCCATTGACTTGATCAATGCCAGGACGCTTTCTTCAGTTATCAATTCATTCTTTGGAACCAGTCAGCTTTCTCAATTCTTGGATCAGACCAATCCTTTGTCTGAAATCACACACAAAAGGAGGATTTCGGCTCTTGGTCCCGGGGGTTTATCCAGAGAACGTGCCGGATTTGAAGTCAGGGACGTGCATTACTCCCATTATGGTCGATTATGTACAATTGAAACGCCTGAAGGTCCAAACATTGGTTTGATTTCAACCCTTTGTGTTCATGCTAAAATTAATAGCATGGGCTTTCTTGAAACACCCTATTGGAAAATCGATTCTGGTAAGGTCAGTGTAAAAAATGGTATTCAATACCTTTCTGCTGAAGAGGAAGATTATGCCCGTATCGCGCAAGCCAACGTTCCTGTGGATAAGAAAGGTGAATTTCAAATAGCGAAAGTTAAAGGAAGGGAGCATGGAGAATTTCCTGTTTTAGATAAGGAAGAACTTCATTTTATGGACGTTGCACCTAACCAGATTGTTGGTGTTTCGGCATCTTTGATTCCATTTCTTGAAAATGATGATGCAAACCGGGCATTGATGGGATCCAACATGCAGCGTCAAGCTGTGCCGTTGGTGAGACCACATGCTCCAATCGTAGGTACAGGTTTGGAAGCTAAAGTGGCACACGATTCACGTATGTTGATTACTGCTGAAGGTGATGGAATTGTAGAATATGCGGATGCCAATAAGATTGTGATCAAATACGATCGGAATGAAGAAGATAACTTGATTTCGTTTGAAGACAGTTTTAAGGATTACCATCTTACGAAATTTGCAAGAACCAATCAAGCAACGTGCATCAACTTAAAACCATTGGTGAAGAAAGGAGAGCGGGTTACACAAGGGACCATCTTATCGGATGGATATGCAACAGAGAATGGTGAATTGGCACTTGGACAAAATCTCCAGGTAGCTTTTATGCCCTGGAAGGGATACAACTTCGAAGATGCTATTGTGATTTCTGAGCGGGTAATTCAGGAAGATATTTTTACCTCTATCCATATTGAAAGCTTTGAACTTGAGGTAAGGGATACTAAATTGGGAGAAGAAGAATTGACCAATGATATTCCCAATGTTAGTGAGGAAGCAACAAAAGATTTGGATGAAAACGGTATCATTCGGATTGGAGCAAATGTAGAGGAAGGTGATATTTTAATTGGAAAAATTACTCCAAAAGGTGAAACCGACCCAACTCCTGAAGAAAAATTGCTACGTGCAATTTTTGGTGATAAAGCAGGAGATGTAAAAGATGCATCACTGAAAGTACCACCTTCAGTTGAAGGTGTGGTCATTGACAAACAGTTGTATGCACGCGCGAAAAAAGACAAATTCCAGAAAGTACAAGAGAAAGATTTGTTGACGAGACTCGATGACAAACATGAAGTAGTACTCAATGAATTGAAAACTATTCTGATTGACAAACTATTGAAAATAGTTAAAGATCAGATATCCTCTGGGGTGAAAAGCATCTATGGAGAAGAGTTGATTCCTAAGGGAAGCAAGTACACTAATGCTTTATTGAAAAAAATTGATTTTACCAAAGTTGATTATTTCAACTGGACCAAAGAGACTGATAAAAATGAACTGATCACCCGTTTACTGCACAACTATAACATTAAAGTTAACGAGGAAGTTGGAAAGTATAAACGTGAAAAATTCAACATCAGCATTGGAGATGAACTACCTGCTGGGGTGTTGAAATTGGCAAAAGTTTATATCGCTAAGAAACGTAAATTAAAAGTTGGGGATAAATTGGCAGGTCGTCACGGTAACAAGGGTATTGTTTCACGTATTGTTCGCGTTGAAGATATGCCTTTCCTTGATGATGGAACGCCAGTCGATATCGTGTTAAATCCACTGGGCGTACCTTCGCGTATGAACCTGGGACAGATTTTTGAAACTGTACTGGGATGGGCAGGTAAGAAACTTGGAATCCACTACGCTACTCCAATTTTTGACGGTGCAACAATTCATGACATTGAGTCGCAAATCAATATTGCAGAATTACCTCAATACGGACAAGCGTTTTTGATAGATGGAGAGACAGGTGACCGATTTCACCAACAAGCCACTGTCGGTGTGATCTACATGTTAAAATTGTCGCACATGGTTGATGATAAAATGCATGCGAGATCCATTGGACCTTATTCACTGATTACTCAGCAACCTCTGGGAGGTAAAGCACAGTTCGGGGGTCAGCGATTTGGAGAAATGGAGGTTTGGGCCTTGGAAGCATTTGGTGCATCCAATATTTTGAGGGAATTACTTACCATTAAATCAGATGATATTATTGGTAGGGCCAAAGCTTATGAAGCCATTGTGAAAGGTGATAATTTACCTGAACCAAATATTCCCGAATCATTTAATGTATTGATTCATGAGTTAAGAGGCCTTTGCCTTGATATTAAATTTGAATAACCGCAATAAGTAAGTCATCTATGAACTATAAAAATAAAACCATAAAACAGGATCAGGAATTTGACAAGATTACCATTAGCCTGAGTTCGCCGGATGAAATTCTGGAGCGCTCATTTGGCGAAGTTCTGAAACCTGAGACCATCAATTACCGTTCCTATAAACCGGAAAGAGATGGTTTGTTTTGCGAAAGAATATTTGGTCCTGTTAAAGATTATGAATGTTATTGTGGAAAATACAAACGGATTCGCTACCGAGGCATTGTTTGTGACCGTTGCGGTGTTGAAGTAACAGAGAAAAAAGTGAGACGTGAACGCATGGGACATATAAAATTGGTTGTTCCTGTGGTTCATATCTGGTTCTTCAAAAGCTTGCCCAATAAGATCGGATATCTTTTAGGTCTTTCATCTAAAAAACTTGAATCGATCATTTACTATGAACGATTTGTTGTGATACAACCTGGGGTGGCAGCCGCTAATGGTTCCAGCTATCTTGATTTATTGACAGAAGAAGAATATCTCGAAATCCTGGATTCTTTGCCTAAGGAGAATCAAATGTTGGACGATAAAGATCCCAATAAATTTGTTGCTAAAATGGGCGCTGAAGCGGTTTTTGATTTACTCACGCGATTGAATCTTGACAATCTCTCATTTGAATTAAGGCACCAGGCTTCAAACGAATCTTCTCAACAAAGAAAATCTGAAGCGTTAAAACGGTTAAGAGTGGCTGAAGCTTTCAGAGAAGGTTTGAACAATAAGAACAATCGCCCTGAGTGGATGATCATTCAATACCTTCCTGTTATACCACCAGAGTTAAGACCACTGGTACCTTTGGACGGTGGGCGATTTGCAAGTTCAGATCTCAATGATTTATATCGCCGTGTAATTATTCGGAATAATCGTCTGAAGAGACTACTTGAAATTAAAGCACCAGAAGTCATTTTGCGGAATGAGAAGAGAATGCTTCAGGAAGCTGTTGACTCTTTGTTTGACAACAGTAGAAAGTCTAACGCAGTGAAGGCAGAAGGTGGAAGGGCACTCAAATCATTGAGCGATATTTTGAAAGGAAAGCAAGGCCGTTTCCGTCAAAACTTATTAGGAAAACGTGTAGACTACAGTGGTCGTTCGGTTATCGTGGTGGGTCCAACCATGAAGTTGCATGAATGCGGTTTACCCAAAAACATGGCTGCTGAATTGTTTAAGCCTTTCATCATTCGAAAACTGATCGAACGAGGTGTAGTAAAGACCGTAAAATCAGCTAAAAAGCTCGTTGACCGTAAGGATCCGGTTATATGGGATATCTTGGAAAATATTCTTAAAGGACATCCAGTATTACTAAACCGGGCGCCTACTTTGCACAGGTTATCCATTCAGGCATTTCAGCCTGTCTTAATTGAAGGAAAAGCCATTCAACTTCACCCTTTAGTTTGTGGTGCATTCAATGCCGACTTTGACGGTGACCAGATGGCCGTTCACGTTCCATTGGCAAATGCTTCAATCCTGGAGGCGCAACTCTTGATGCTTGCAAGTCACAATATGCTAAACCCTCAAGATGGTTCGCCGGTGACACTGCCTTCGCAAGACATGGTTTTAGGACTTTATTATTTGACCAAAGAACGTATTCAGGAGGCTGGAAAAAAGGAAAGAACCTATTACGATAGAGAAGAAGTCATGATCGCTTTCAACGAAAAAGTGATCGATTTGCATGATCCAGTTAAAGTTAAAGCTCGTGTAGAAACTGAACACGGTACCTTAGAAAACAGAATCATACGGACCACAGCAGGTAGGGTTTTATTCAATCAGGTGGTACCTGAGAGTGTTCCTTATGTCAATGAATTATTGACCAAGAAGAACCTTAAAATGATCATCGGAATGATCATTCAAAGGACCAATTTTCAAGTGACAGCTAAATTCCTGGATGACATTAAGGACCTCGGTTTTTATTGGGCATTTAAGGCTGGATTGTCATTTAATCTTGGCGACTTAATCACGCCATCCATTAAAAAGAAAACACTGGATGATGCACAGCGAGAAGTGGATGAAATCTGGGATAGCTACAATATGGGTTTGATTACCAACAATGAACGCTATAACCAGATCATTGACCGTTGGACATTTGCTGATAACAGGATCACCGATAATCTTATGAAGGAATTGGCAACACACAAAGGTGGATTCAATTCTGTTTACATGATGCTGCATTCAGGTGCAAGGGGATCAAAACAACAGATTAAGCAGTTGTGTGGTTTGAGGGGTCTGATGGCAAAGCCGCGAAAATCAGGAGATACAGGTAGTGCCATCATTGAAAACCCAATTCTATCTAATTTTCAGGATGGATTGAGCGTTTTGGAATATTTTATTTCTACACACGGTGCAAGAAAAGGTCTTGCAGACACGGCCCTTAAAACAGCTGATGCAGGTTATTTAACACGTCGTTTAGTTGATGTTGCTCAAGATGTTGTAGTTTCTGAAGAAGATTGTAATACTTTGCGAGGTATTGAAACAACTGCATTGATCGATAATGATAAAGTAATTGAAAATCTGTCTTCCAGAATCGTGGGTCGGTTTACATTACATGATATTCTCCATCCTGCAAATGATGAAGTTATCCTTTCTGCAGGTGATTATATCAATGATAAAACGGCCAGTTTAATTGAAGAATTGGGTATTGAATCAGTGACCATTCGCTCGGTATTGACTTGTGAATCCAAATATGGAGTTTGCAATAAGTGCTATGGTAAGAACCTCGCTTCTGGAAGAAATGCAGAAGAAGGAGATGCAGTGGGAATCATTGCAGCCCAAAGCATTGGTGAACCTGGAACTCAGTTGACCCTTCGTACATTCCACGTGGGTGGGGTCGCAGCGGTATCCAAAGCTGAATCTGAAATCATTTCTAAATTTGATGGAATTATTGAGTTTGACGGGTTAAAAGTTTCGCAATATATTCAAGAGGGCGCAAAGACAAACATCGTTTTATCTCGATCTGGTGAATTGAGAATTCTTGATGCTGATACAAAGAAGATGTTGACCAGTGTACATATTCCTTATGGTTCAGCATTGCTGGTCAAGGAAAATCAATCAGTGGCAAAAGGGGATATGATTTGTAATTGGGACCCTTTCAATGCATTGATCATTTCCGAATTTTCAGGAATTATTAAGTATGATTCCATCGAAGAAGGTGTTACTTATAGAATGGAACGTGATGATCAAACTGGTTATTCTGAAAAGGTAATTATAGAATCAAAAAATAAAAAGAAAATTCCAACCATCTCCATTGTGAATCCTGCGGGAGAAGAACTAAAAAATTATTCGTTACCAGTAGGAGCATACATCACGGTTGAAGACAATGCTGAAATCGGTTCCGGTCAAATTATTGGTAAAATGCCAAGAAACGTTAGTAAGGTTTCGGACATCACCGGTGGTTTACCAAGGGTTACCGAATTGTTTGAAGCGAGAAACCCTTCCAATCCGGCAGTGGTATCAGAGATTGATGGAATCGTATTTTATGGTAAAATCAAACGTGGAAACCGTGAAATTTTTGTTGAGGATGAACGTACCGGTCAACGTCGTAAATACCTCATCGGACTTTCAAAACACATCCTGGTTCAGGAAGGTGATTTTGTAAGGGCAGGAACTCCACTTTCTGATGGAAATATTGCACCACGGGACATTATGATGATCAAAGGATTGTTTGCTGTTCAATCTTACCTGGTCAATGGCGTTCAAGAGGTTTATAGATCACAAGGTATCAACATCAATGACAAACACATCGAGGTTATTGTTCGCCAAATGATGCGTTGGGTGCAAATTGAAGATCCCGGAGATACTACTCTGCTTGAAGGAGAGCCAGTTGATCGTTGGGAGTTTATCGAAGCAAACGATGATATTTTTGACAAGAAAGTAGTCACAGATAGTGGCGACTCAGGCAAGTTAAAACCTGGACAATTGATCAACATTCGCCAGTTACGAGAGGAGAATTCTTTCTTAAAGCGCAATGATAAAAAGTTGGTTGAAGTTAGGGATGCAACACCTGCTACAGCAAGTCCACTTTTGTTAGGGATCACCAGAGCTTCCTTGGGAACCAGTAGTTGGATTTCCGCTGCTTCCTTCCAGGAAACTACCAAAGTGCTCAGTGCAGCAGCAATGGCAGCAAAAAGTGATGACTTATCTGGATTAAAAGAGAACGTAATCATTGGTAAGAAGATACCCGCGGGTACTGGATTGAAGAAATTCAAAGACATCTTTGTAAGAGCTGGTGAAAAGCAAGTTGACCTGGTAGATTAATGTATCAGGTTATCATAAAAAAAATGGCTACTTTTTAGTAGCCTTTTTTTTTGTCGATTGCTAAACCATATCCTAGACCATATCGATTTCTCATGAATGGGTTCCTGGTAATTGGGAATTTTGTAATATGTATTTTCCAACCAAATCAAATTCAACATTGACTAAATCACCAGGTTTTAAACTTGAAATTTGTGTGTGTGCCCAGGTGTATGGAATGATGGCTACGGTGAACGATAAATGTCGGACGTTAAAAACGGTTAAACTTATGCCGTTGATACAAATAGATCCTTTTTCAATAATATACTTTCGATCTTTTTTCTGAATCTTAAACGTGAGGTGATAACTTCCATTCATGTCTTGTACATGATGAACCTGAAGAACATTATCAACATGGCCACTGACGAGATGCCCATCAAGTCTGCCATTGAATTTTAATGCACGCTCGAGATTTATAAGCGTGCCAATGTGACTATTCTTAAATGTAGTTTTGAGCAAAGTTTCTTTTACCAGAGTGACGGTGTGTGTTTTTGTAGTTTTATTCACTACGGTCAGGCACACTCCGTTATGTAAAACGCTTTGGTCGATTTTAAACAAATGAGAAAGAGGAGAAGCAAGAACCAACTGGACATTGGAACCAATTTTTTTTATTGATTTTATTGTGCCTACTGCCTCCACTATACCCGTAAACATAGCATTAGTTTTTTCCTTTTCTAAGTTCTATAAATCCTGTGATCGCTTGACTATCGGGTAAATTATTGGGCAAGCCTGAATATTGTATCCGACAACTGTAATAATATGTACCATCTGGTAAATAGGACTGATCTGTTGCTTTTCCATCCCATAAGATATCCGGATCAGTGGTTTGATAAACTAGATTTCCCCAGCGATTAAAAATTTGCATTTCGATTGATTTTACAAATCGATAAGGAAAAGGTTTAAATACATCATTATGACCATCCTGGTTGGGAGTGAATGTATTCGGTAACCGATAAACCGGGCAATAAGCAATACACACTGAGTCATATGACATACATTCGTTACCCAATGAGTCAAATGCAGTTACGGCATAACATTCCGGAACACTGTCCAGTAATGAATGTTCATAGGTTAAAATACCTTGAGTAGGTATTGTGGCAATTAAAGATCTGTTATTTTGATAATAGGCATAGATATTATATCCGGCAATATCTTCTTTGAAACAATCGCCGTTTTGATTCTGCCATTTAAGTTGGTTAACAAAAGGACTTCCGGAGTTCACCTGATCCGATTGACACGGGTCTTCTACAGTCAATAGAGGACAACAGGGAGGCTGATTATCGTGGGGTCTGGTACATGCGACATTCGATCTATTGAAAAGGGGAGATTCAAATCGACTTACGCCATAAGCACCATATGCTTTTACATAAACACAATATAAACTGTCGTTCAGTAAGGATTGAACTCGAAATGTGGTGTTACTTGTACTTCCAATTGAATCAAATGATTGGCTTGAACCATTGTACAGAAATATATCATACTTATAATTGTTCCATGGTGTTTTTGCCCTCCAGCTTAAATCCAAAGCATTGGGGACCGGATAGGCAGAAAGAAAGATACTTTCTGCACTATCTGAAACGTGAATGTTTCCTTTTCCAGAAACGAGTTGGATGAAGTAATGGTAATTTTGATTTTGTGTATTTAGGCCTTTATGAACACCCACTGTATCCACAATGCTGGTGTAATTTGAATAAACATTCTGAGTTCCGGGCACAGTTTGCCATTGCTGTTGGCCTGAGGTGTTATACAATATTTCTGTCTGATAGGGTGGTGGGAAAAAAGTCGTGTCAAATTCTGACGGAACGGGTTTAGTCCAGCGCAGATTTATTTCACCATCAGAAATTCCAGTTTTTTCAATGTCTACATTTAACAGCACAGGAATGTTTAGGGGCAAAGTGTTACAAGTTTCATTGGAATGCAAGCTGCTTACAAAATTGATAGGAAAACCTGTGGAACTGGTTTTAGCAAACTCTGCCTGTACACGATAACAATAAAATTTTCCTTCGGTGATTTGAGTATCAATAAAAAAGTAATTTAGGCCATTGGATTGTAAAATTAGGTAGGCAATTTGGATATAAGATTTCCCCGAAAGTCCCGGATTGCAGGTATCATGGGGAAGCGATAAGGGATTTTCTTTACGCCAAATTGAAAATCCTTTAAAATTTTCAGGATGATGAGAACACGCATATGGATCATTCCATTCAAGGTGGATCTTCTTTTGCACTGGTTTGCTTACTAAATTTAATGGAGCTGGCCCCACAATCTTAATTTGAATTGTATGTAAAGTTGAAATCCCGGTAGTGTCTAAAACATTGTCGGTGCCTTTAATCACCACGGTGTATGGTTCTTTCCGAATTAAAGAACAGTCTGTTTGCCACATGATGCGACCTGCAATTGGTGAATTTTGAAATACGGGACTTTCGCTAAACACCATTCCAGGCTGAAAGAAAAACGGAGCGCCAGTTGCTTCAACCTTAATTTTTGATCCTAATGCAGCAGTATCTGCATCTGAAATCAAAATTGGAAGATCCAACAGCTGACCTGCCACAATACAGGTATCAAAAATTGCTTGTATGATGGGAGGGGTATTTTTCTTGCAATCATCTCGGACAAAAATTTGCATATCTCTGATTGTACTTGCAATTTTTACTCCTTTGCGATATTCATGAATGATAAATGCAATGTTGTATTCTCCCGCTTTCTTGGGACTGATCCAGGTTAAAGTACCTTTATTTGGATCTAATGAAATACTATTGTCAACACCTGGTAAAATTTGATTTGGAAAAATATAATTGGGAACAGGAGTATTAACATCCATCAATGGAACAGTAAATTCAAAACTTAAACTGTCGCCATCTTCATCAAAAGCAGCTGGATTATGTTGAAAAGGAATCCCTATACAAGCAAAATCAATAGGTGCCTGCAATAGTCGGACAGACCGATTGGGAGATTGAAACTGCAAATTAAGTAAGGTGACAGTGGTTTGAATGAAGAAGGGAATGTTAACACTATTGGGAGGATCAATATTGAGAATGTTCTCGACTCGGTTGGGATCCATCACTGAAATAACGTACGTCGCTCTTCCAGGATAAATATGTTCGCTGGTGTAGTAGTTTCGCTTAGTATTATTGGAGAGTATGTCTCCAGATCCATTAGACCTTGCAACTGTAGTTAAACTACCATCACCCCAAGATACCACTAGACTATCTCTATCCGCGGCAGTGCTGCTGGCTTTGGTATAAGTTGTGATTAAAATTTGAATTTTTAAATCGGAAAGCTGGACAAAACTTATTTCTCCTGCACGGTTGTGAGTGGCAAATAATCGATTGCTCGTGAATGAAATTAAGCACCATATGACTGTAATGAAGTACCTCATAAGATTAATTCATATCCGAGATTAATTTTTGCATACAGCGCTGTAAGGCTATTTTCCAATGTGGTCGTTTCATGTTAACCCAACTTTCAAATTTACTACAATCCAAACCACTGAATGGCGGACGAGGAGTTTTTGAACCAAAAGAAAGGGTACTGATTGGATTGACGGTAATGGATATTCCGGCCAACTCAAAAATGTATTTGGCAAATTCATACCACGAACAGGTCCCTTCGTTTGAATAATGAAAAATAGGTCCATCCTCTGGTAACGGATGGAGTTCCCATTTTGTGATTAAATTCAGTATGGCAGTTCCAAGGTCGTAGGCATAAGTTGGACTTCCCACCTGATCATTAACGACATTGATGACATCCTTCGTTTTGGAAATTCTTAACATGGTTTTTACAAAATTATGACCATGACTTGAATACAACCAGGATGTTCTGAGGATTAACGATTCTGCACCTGATTGAGTTACTAAATCTTCTCCCATGCTTTTGGAAGTAGCATAAACACCACGGGGATTTTTTTGTGTTGATTCCTTAATCAAATCCGGCTTTTCTTGATGAAAGACATAGTCACTTGAAATGTATATCATCCTAGTCCGCTGAAGGGCACAAATGTTGGCAATTCGTCCACTGGCATTTGCATTAATTTCAATGCATTTTGATGAATTCGTTTCCGCATCATCCACTTGGGTATAGGCTGCCGCGTGGATAAGATAATTTGCAGAGAGGGATTGCAAAATAGCTTGGGATTGTCTGTCATCACATACATCCCATTCATCGTGAGAAAAGAATTTAAACTGGAATTGAGGAAATAGATGGGTGAGATCCTGCAAATCTTTACCTAATTGACCATTTGCACCGTTGATCAATATTTTTATTGCCATGTTTGATTTGGATTAAAGGAAGGCCAAAGAAGATCTTTATCAGAAATTTTTATTTCATCCAAATCCAATTTCCAATCAATACTTAGTGACTTATCCATAGGATGAATACCGCATTCATCGGTTTTTGAATAATAATTATCACACTTGTACAAAAACAAAGCTTCCTGACTTAGCACAGAATATCCATGTGCAAATCCTCTAGGAATCAACAATTGTTTTTTATTTTCGGCGCTTAACAAAATACTGAAGTGTTCTCCAAAAGTTGGGCTACCTTTCCTGAGATCAACTACTACATCAAGCACTTCTCCTATAGCAACACGCACCAATTTAGCTTGAGCCATTTTACCTTTTTGAAAATGCAATCCTCTGACTACACCTCTTTGAGAAAAAGCTTCATTGTCCTGAACAAAAAAATAATCTAAATAATTCATTAAAAACTGTTTGGATTGGTAGGTTTCACAGAAATAACCTCTTGAATCCGAATGAAGTAAAGGTTCGATCACCATTAAATCTGAAAGTGGGGTAGAGTATAACTTCATGATCACTTTTCTTTAAATAGCAAACGAATAGGAACTCCGGTGAAGTGAAANNTATGGCTTCGAGCATTTTTTCATTTAATTCAGAAGTTTTGATTTCCCTATGCAGATTTTCAAAAACCTGCAATCCTGTTTCAATGGCTTGGAATATGCGTTGCTTTTCCAAAGCTGAAATGAATAATACTGGGACATCTGTGAATGGAGCCATTTTATCTTTTATTTGTTGCTCAAAATGTCGCATGGTGTTTGTATCTTTTTCAATCAAGTCCCATTTGTTGACCAGTAGTACCAAACCTTTATTTCGTTTAATCACGATCGACACCAGTTCCATGTCCTGAGCTTCAATTCCCATCTTTGCATCCAGTATTAAAAAACAAACATCGCATTCTTCAATGACGCGTATGGCTCGAATCACTGAATAAAATTCGAGGTCTTCAGAGACTTTTGATTTTTTACGGATTCCTGCAGTATCCACTAAAATAAATTCTTTTCCGAACTTATTGTAATGGGTATGAATGGGATCCCTTGTTGTCCCTGCAATCTCAGTGACAATGTTTCTTTCTTCACCTAAAAGTGCGTTGAGAAAACTGGACTTTCCAACATTGGGCTGTCCGATAATGGCAAATTTGGGAAGAGTAGTTTCTTCATGCTCTTCATCCGGGACCAATTTAGCCACCTCATCCAGTAACTCTCCTGTTCCACTTCCACTGATGGCTGAAATGGTAAATAACTGATCAAATCCCAGACTCCACATTTCATGTGACATAAAAGCTCTTTCGGGATTGTCCACTTTATTGACCACCAGAAAGACCTTTTTATTGCATTTTCTTAAAACGGTTGCCATACTTTCGTCTAGGTCGGTAACACCTGTGGTAGCATCTGTCATGAATAAAATACATTGTGCTTCTTCGATGGCCAACTTAACCTGTTTTCGAATTCCAGCTTCAAAAAGATCATTGCTGTCAGGTACAAAACCGCCCGTGTCAATTACCGTAAAATGCTTTCCATTCCAATCGGAAACATCATAGATACGATCCCTGGTGACGCCGGAGATGTCATCGACGATTGATTTTTTTCTACCAATTAACCGGTTGAAAAATGTGGATTTGCCCACGTTGGGTCGTCCAACAATTGCGACAGTGAAACTCATTGAAATATTTCGGATTTATGAACAAAATTGGAATCTTCCCTCCAATCTTTTCTTAATTTGACGCTTAAATTTAAGTAGACTTTTTGGGATAAGAAAGTTTCTATTTCTTTTCTGGCTTCTGTACCGATTTTCTTAAGCTGTGCACCATTTTTACCAATGAGTATCGGAACATGACTGGATTTAGCGGTATATATCGTTGCATATATGTGTGCAATAGGAAGACCTTCATCTACTCCTTTGCAACTATCTATGACAACAAAACAAGAATAAGGTATTTCGGCAGAATAATTCAATAAAATTTGCTCCCGGATGAACTCGGAAATAAAGAAACGGATTGTGCGGTCACTCGAAAATTCATCTGCATAATAATGAGGATGGACTGGGATTAACTCAAACATTTTATGAAGAAGCTTTTCAACACCAGTCCCATCTTTAGCAGACGTATAAATGATGTCTAAAAATTTTAAGCCTTGTTCAGTTAGATCGTTTATTTTAGCTTCAATTGAATCATTTTTTTTGTCTGATTTATTGACACATAAAAGCAACGGTACATTAATTTGACTTAATAATTTTAGGAAAGATTCAGGGTGCTTTTCCGTTGAATGACCATCAAGGACCAATACAATTGCGTCTGCATCTTCAGTGGCTAATTTAATTTGAAGGTTCATGACTTTATGCAATGCATATGCTGCATTTTCAATCCAGCCGGGTGTGTCCGAAACGATTAATTGTTCGTGTCCTCGGTTGAGAATTCCTATAATGCGTTGGCGGGTGGTTTGTGGTTTAGCGGTAACAATAGCCAGTTTAGTTTGCTGTAAAGCATTAAAGAGAGTAGACTTTCCACTATTAGGGAGACCCACTAAATTGATAAATCCAGCTTTTTGCTGTTTAATTTCGTCAGACATGGTTTTCAATGTATTCGTACAATGACTGTGGACTCATCTTTCTCCAATTGATATCTTGTGTTTTGGAACCAAACTGGACATGATATTGGAGCCCAAATTGCTTCATTTCCTGAATTAAATGAGTTTGTATGTTGATCATGCAAATATATCCATCCTCTTCTGCTACATCATCCCTCCATTCCTCATAGTAACAATCATCGGATCCATGATAGTTGAAAACATGATCACACAGAAGGATAAATCGAAAAATACCTTGCTGAATTAATGAATCCACCAAATTCCTTTTTAAATACATGATGTCATTGTTGATGCAATCATTCCATTCGCCGATTAACTCAATAATGCAGTATCCTTCTTCGTAATCTGAATACTGCAACTTTAAAAACAAAGTTTCGGATCCAATTTCATCCCAGTAGGGATGAATGTAATAATTGTAGATTTTATTGGAATAGTGTGTGGTTTCATAAACCTTTCCATAGAATGGACAACGATTGTCCTCCACACAATCGTATAATTCTTTCCAATTATAATAGGGTTCGATATCATGCATATCTTTGGGAGGTGTTGATTGAATATGGCACTTAAAATTGCATTAACCGGTCCTGAATCTACAGCAAAAACGTCTCTGGCGATGCGACTCAGTGCTTCATGCAAAGTTACATGGATTGCTGAATATAGCCGCGAATATCTCCACGTTCATGGGAACCATTACCAAGCTTCTGATATCCTTAAAATGTCAGAAGAATATCTTCTTATATTAAAGAATTTACAAAACGTTGAGCAAACAGTTTTACTGGATACTGATTTACTAACATATATCGTCTGGTATAAGTTCAAATATGGGCAACCTCCTGATTCACTGATCAATGACTGGAAAGCAAATGCTGCCGATTTTTACTTATTATGTTATCCGGACCTCCTTTGGCAATCAGACCCTTTACGCGAAAATCCGTTGGATCGAATGCATTTGTTCAATGAGTTTCTTCATTTACTTCACGATGCCAAATTGCCTTATGGATTGGTTACGGGTAGTGGACGTAAAAGAATTAACCGAGCTCTTTTTTTTATACACCAGTTAACTGATTTGAAATAACTTTGGATTTTTAAACGGGGTGCCGAATATGCTTTTTGCCGGCTGAGATTAGACCCGCTGAACCTAACAGGGTAATGCCTGACAGGGAAGTCAAATCAGCACTCCAATTTAATTTTATCGCTTATGTGTAAATTAATGAGTGTACTGTGTTTTAGCTTTTTAGTGTTGAGTCAATTATATGCCCAGGGAATCTTGGAAGTAAAATTTGTAGATATTCTAAATCAGCCAGTTGAAGGTGTTTTACTATGGCCATCCAATAACCAGTTACCCATTAAATCGGATACATCTGGGATTTGCCGTTTTGAACAACAGAAACCTGGATTTAAGGAATTTTCTTATCAATTAGGCTACCTGTCAGATTCTTTGACACTTTATTTTACTGGAAGAGATACTCAGGTCGTCCTTCTCATGGATAAATCTGTTGCGCTTGATGAAGTATTGGTTAGATCCTATCAAATGACAACCAATCATTTCTCAAATGTGAGTACGATTACCGCTGAGAAAATTTCTGAAAATTACTTATTACAGGATCTTCCATATGCTTTACTAGAGGCCCCAGGAGTGATTGTTCAATCAGATGCAGGCAATGGGGTGGGATACAGTGGTATTCGATTTAGAGGCTTGGATCCTTCTCATATACAAGTAACCTTAAATGGAATTCCGTTTACAGATGCCGAATCTTCATTGAGTTACTTTGTCGATATACCGGACATACTGTCCAATGTAGAAAATGTTCGTGTTTATAGAGGAAATGTCCCCAATCGGCCCGGAACACCTTCTTTTGGTGGCGCTATCGATTTACAAACCAATCAAATAAAAATGCATGCAGGAGGTTGGGCAACCATTCAATTGGGATCTTTTAATACCTACAAAATCAGTGGGTTGGGAAATTCGGGTATATTGAAAAATGGTCTTTTTTTTGAAACAGGGCTGTCCCATCAAGAGTCTGATGGTTACATTGATCGGGCAAATTCAAAATTACAATCGATTTATCTCTCTACTGGTTGGGTAGGGCAAAAATCGTCTGTACGATTAAATTATATTCTCGGTTCAGAAAGAACAGGACAAGCCTGGTTTGGGCTTCCTGTACAATATTCTTTGATTCCTTCTTTACGCACCTATAATGTTGCAGGCACTTCAAAACCTGGGGAACCGTATGAGCATGAAGTGGACGATTATCAACAACATCATTTTCAATTGTTTTATCAAAACGCATTAAGTCATCGGTTGGCTTGGTCTAGCTCTTTTAACTTTACCAATGGTCGCGGCTTCTATGAAAATTATATTGCTTCGGCTTTTTTGTCCAGTTATGGACTCAAGGGAAATCAAACGATTGCCGATCTTACCAGAAGAAAATGGTTGGATAATCAGTATTTCTATCTTCAGAGCAGCTTGGAATACCATATGGCTCCCCGTTGGACGTTACAACCAAGCTTTGGCGTTTCATACTATGCAGGTCGGCACTTTGGCCGCGTAAATCAAGTTTGGTCTGATTCAATCGACTTCATAGCTGACCCTTATTATGACAATACCGGAATTAAAAAAGAAGGTTCATTGTGTCTTAAAATCAGTTATATCGAAACCAACGGATGGAGAGCAGGGCTGGATCTTCAATACCGAACCGTGGATTATCAGATTCGAGGCATACTGGAACAAGGTCAACCGTTCAATAAATCTATTCAACACCATTTTGTTTTACCTAAACTTTTTGTCGAATATCAAGCGGCTAACCATATTCAGTTTTTCTCTTCGCTGGGATATATGCAGCGGGAGCCATTTCGGGAAGACCTCTTGAGTGGTAATGAAGACATATCCGCCGAGAATTTACTGGACATAGAATTGGGCGTTAAGGGGAGTGTATCCTCCAGTTTGAACTATTCCATCAATGCATTTTTTATGCACTATCCGAGGCTAAGAGGTTTGTCTGGATCGCTCAATGATGTAGGTGAACCCTTGTTCCTTCAACTCAAAAATGTCATCAATACAGGAATTGAATGGAGTTCCTACGGAACTCTTTGGGATGTATTTGAATGGAAGATACAAGGAAGTTGGAACCATAACCGGATTCCAGAATGGTTGGAGTCTGTCAACGTCTACGAAGCTGACTGGTCTTTGTCCGAAAAATCATACATCCGCCACAAAAATGCTCCTTTAGCTTATGCTCCTGAACTGGTAATCTTTAATGAAATCTCTAAGTCATTCAAAATTAAAATCTTAGGCAATTCTCTATGGAAAATTTACTTTCAAAATCAGTACGTTTCCGATTATTTCCTGGACAATACAGGCAATCCTTATAGTGCAATGAAGGGTTATACCATTTGGCATGCCGGGCTATTTTTTCCTGTTAGAACGGGAAAGCACCATGCATTGGATTGTTGGTTAAAAATTCAGAATCTTTTTAATGCGAATTATTTCAGTCATGGTTGGATAGCCCGTAGCGCTTATAAAGGGACACTAGACTTAACCTTGGATCCTTACACCGGCCTTGAAAATAGTCCTTATTATCATTACAAAGGCCTATATCCACAAGCTTTGAGGCAAGTGAGTGCAGGGATCAGACTAAAATTCAACTAAAACTTAAAACTGATGCCAGCCCGATAAACGATTGGCACACGATAGGAGTCCGGATCTTCAAAAAAGTCATAATTGACGTAGATTTCATAAGCAACATCGCCTCCTGAAGTGTAACCAATTCCAAACAAAAGGATGTCTCTCCATTGGCGCTCTTTTTCAATATAGCCAGGATATAAATAAGCAATGGTTTCATTGAGCCAACTGTATTCCATGTGGACAAACCAATTGTTGAGAAACTTCATACGGCTAAATAAACCAACGCCGAAATCCAGACTGTTGTACGAATAGGTGTCGAATGCATCAGAAAATTTGGCCGTCGTAAAATCTATTACTAAATCGCGGACCTGCCGAGAGCCAATGGTTAAATTTATGCCCCGCCATGGGAGATACCCCAATTCCAAAAACATTGGACTGGTAGCCATCATAGTAATTTGAACTAAAACCGAGGTTAAAGCCCCCACCATACCACACTTTTTCTTTCCAATAAGAGATCTGTTCCTTTTTATTCTTTTTTGATTGCGCCATTAATGGAAAAGCACTCAATGACAGAAAAATGACCATTCCAAAAGTCAAATAATTTAAATTTTTTAGGACATTCATCACCCAAGCGGTTTTTACAACGTATTAATAGTTAAAATAATGAAAATTATTATCGTTTTCCTAATTTTACACCAAAATAACGGATATATCATGAGGTTTAGCACTATTTTATTGTTAATTATCGGGCTGGCTGGTTTTTTAAACCCATTATCCGCCCAACAAGTTCAGCTTCAAAATGCAGAAATTCCTCAAAATTCTGTTCTGAACCAAATGTTCTATGATTTTAAATTGGTCAGAATCCAATATGATGAACTGACTCCTTCTCTATCCAGTCGGAGTAACCAGCACCTGATACAGCTGGTACATTCCGACTTTACCTGGAACCTTGAACTCTATGAAAACGAAATACATTCAGGTGATTACGTGTTAACAGTAGGGACAGATGAAGGAATTAAACGCTATCATCGCAAACCTGCCAACAAATCCATGATTGGGTACCTTAAGACCCAACGTGGAGGCCACGCCTATATGGTGATTGCTGACCAATTTATTGCGGGTATGGTGGAAGAAGGTGGCACCAGCTATTTCATTGAGCCTGCTAATTCTTTGGATCCAAACTTACCAGCAGACTTATTGGTGATCTACGACCGCGAAAAAATTTACCGAAATCACCAGGTGGAATGCGGATACGAGAAGTACATTCAAGCAAAAGAAGAACTGAAGAATCCTCCTGTTGAAAACACGATAGAAGAAAGGGGATTATGCCTTCAGGTAGAAATTGCTATAGCCAATGACTTCACAGTGTTTCAAAAAAGAGGATCGGTGGCCAATGTTGAAAACTGGAATACCACGATATTGACCTTGCTTCAGGCAAATTATGATAATGAATTTGAACACTCTTTGGAATTTGTTCAGTCTGCTTCATTCGTAGCCACTTCCACGGGTTCTGATCCATGGAACGGTGTAAATAACATCGATCAACATCTCAATGTGCATGTAAGTTGGGGAAATGGTGGAGGTTATGGCGCTGTCTATGACGTTGCAACTGCCTGGACAACGAAATATAAATCTGGAGCTGTTGGACTTGCCTGGGTAGGTGTGATTTGTGCAAATCTTCGATACAATGTTTGTAGCGATTATGGCGGAGGAAATAATTGCATCAAACAATTGCAGGCGCATGAGCTCGGACATAATTTTTCAGCTGGTCATGATGCCAGCGGTTCAGCAACCATTATGGCACCATCGGTCAATTGTTCTGACACTTGGTCAAGCGCTTCTGTAAATTCAATCAATAACCATGTTCGGACAAGAAGCTGCTTAAGTGTATGTGCCGGTGGATCTGCACCTGTCGCAAACTTTATTGCAGACCCCACCAGCGGATGTGCGCAATTGGTGGTTCACTTTACCGATTTATCTACCAATGATCCTACTGCCTGGCAGTGGACTTTTCCTGGCGGAACTCCATCCAGTTCGAATCAACAAAACCCCGTGGTTACTTATAAGGCCTATGGAACGTATGATGTTATTTTAAAAGCTACGAATGCTTTTGGTAACAACACGGCCACTTTCAAAAAATACATATTTGTGAACACTGTACCTGTGGCAAATTTTTCAAAAGTGGTTTTGGATAAAACCGTGTTGTTCACCAATACCTCTTTGTACGGTGGAACTTACGAATGGGATTTCGGCGACGGCGAAATTTCCAATGAGCCCAACCCAACCCACGTGTATGATATGGATGGAGAATACATTGTGGTGTTAACTGCCGAGAATGAATGTGGTACTCACCAAACGTCGATGAAAGTTACGATCGTTACCATTCCAGTAGCTTTGTTTACAGCGGATACGACCTACGGTTGTGCTTCCTATACAGTGAAATATAAGAATTTATCTTCTACCAATGTAACCAGTTGGGAGTGGGATTTTCCCGGAGGCTTACCCAGTACGTCCAATGTATTTGAACCCGTAGTGAAATACCATATTGCGGGTGAGTTTGATGTCAAGCTCATCGCTAAAAACAGCAAATACAAATCAACTTCTCTGAAAACCAAATACATCAAAGTCGATAGCATTCCAACTGCAGGATTTGATCATTCCATTCAAATGGATACCGTCAAATTTACCAGTACGGCCAAATACGCAAAAAAATATCAGTGGAACTTTGGAGATGGTTCGCCTGAAGATACCACCAATCATCCTTTGCACGTTTACAAGCCTGGTACCTATACAGCAGTCCTCGTAGTCAAAAACAATTGTGGCAACGACACTTTCAGTCAATCCATTACCATTGGTAGCGGATTGTCAGCTGGTTTTAAAACCGATCAGCAATTCGGTTGTGTACCATTCAAAGTAAAATTTAGTAACACCTCAGCTGCTGCAACAAGCTTTAAATGGAGTTTCCCTGGAGGGCAGCCTTCAAGTTCTGTAGAAAAGGAACCAGAAGTAACTTACCTTAACCCCGGGACATTTGATGTTGAATTGGTGGCAGGTAATGGAAATGAAGAGCGCACCGAAACAAAAAAATCTTACATTCAAGTGCAGGCGACACCAGAAGCAGGTTTTATAAAAGCAATAACAGGTTTTACAGCCTTGTTTACCGATCAATCAAAATTTGCAAAAACTTATTTATGGAATTTTGGTGATTCGAATGAAAGCGCAGAAGCTTCTCCAAATCACACCTATATTGCAGAAGGAGAATACAATGTCACTTTGATCACTACAAATGAATGTGGAGCAGATACCTTCTTCGAGAAAGTCGCAATTTATTTGATACCACGGGTAGATTTTACGGTTGATACAACCATAATTTGTGGAGCAGGTTCAGTACAGTTCATTAGCAAAACTTCTTCAGACGTCAACCAATGGAATTGGCAATTTGATGGTGGAAACCCTAACACCAGTGATGTAAAAAATCCTGTTGTCCATTATGATAAGAAAGGTCTTTATGCGGTGAAATTGGCGGTCAATAACAGCAATGGTTCAAATGAGATCACTAAAGTTTCTTTTATCAAGGTTATCTCACCAGTCCTTTGCCCGGATTTTGTTTTCGAAAAAACAGATGCGCTGAATCCATCTTACGATCTGCCGTTTCGGGGTAAGGTTGAACAAAAATTTGAAGCCATCCCTAATCCATTCGCAGATTTCATCAATCTGGAATGCATTTCTGAAAGTGCAGAAGGGGAAGTGCGGATTGTCGACCTTTATGGTAAAGTGATATGGACTGCATCATTAAATGAACGTGGGCGCAACCTATGGATGGTTCAAACTTCAGAATGGAAAAACGGCACTTATATAGTTCATTGGCTTACAGCTACTGGAATGCAAAGCAAAACCATTGTGTTGATCCACTAGTCGGATGGGCCAGAAACTTAAGAGGGGACGTTGACTTTTAAATAGAAAACACCAACACGAAGCTATAGGATAAGGTAGTACATTGCCTTATGGATTGATTATTGTTATGGAATATGAGTAGCGTTATACTACGCATATAAAAGTTTGGATTAAACAAATGTCATGATCTATTGCTTCAACTATGCAGAATTTCGATTTTTTCAATTAAAGCAGATGCCTGTAATGGGCATTTGGGAAATTAACTTCGTCCATACATGTTGAGATGGTTCGAAAGGATCGGTGTTTTCTTGATTTTTGTTGCATGGAGTCAATTATCTCCTGTTTATGGTCAATGGTGCTGTTCTGATTCCATCCATAAAATTGAAGATCGCAAAACCACTACCTCAAAACTTCAAATTTCCGGAGCGTCTGTGGATAATTTAGCAGACCCACGTCAAGGGGTCTGTGGAGTTCGACTGCAGTTTCAACATAAGTTTGTTGGGGATGTGACGATGGAACTCATTTCACCCTCGGGCCAGCGCGTCAAGCTTTTAGGGCCGGCAGGCAATAGTGGCTTTACAACGTTTACCAATTGGTACATAACCTTAGTTCCTTGTGGCGAAACAGCGGTACCCGACCCTGGGTTTAAACCGAGGTGGGATAATGAACAATCCTGGGGCTTATTTGGAAAGTATTACAATGGAACCTATTATCCGTTCCAGGGCTGTCTGGAAGATTTTAATGCGGGTACAGTAAATGGGACCTGGACTCTTTCTGTGAGTGATGAGGAAATATTTTACGAAGGTGAATTATTGAGTTTTTGCATTTTGTTTTGTGATCCATCAGGGATTAATTGTTCTGAATGTAGTCCTAATGGAGGGTATTTTAATGTAGAATCAAAAAGTTATTGTGAAGGAGATCCAGGTCTTCAATTAAATGACCGTCCTATATTTTCAATATTTGTTCCAGATCCTTCGAGCTATGGTTATAAATACATCATTACTCAAGACGATACACTTTATTCCATTTCCGATTTGCCGGATGCAACCGGATTAAGACCAGGAAAGTACCTGGTTTGTGGGATAAGTTATCTTTTAAATGACAGTATTAAGTTGCCTAAACCGGGTCAACTGATGTCTAAATACCGGGAAGAACTGCTAAGCAATAAACTAGGCTTGTGTGCGGATTTATCCAAAAGTTGTATTGGATTGGATATCTATCCTGTTTATAAAGACTTAACCGAAATGGTCCGTTTGTGTAGGGGCGACAGCATCTTCCGGAATGGAAACGCCTATCATCTTTCCGGAACCTATCGCATTCCCTATAAGACCATCAAGGGTTGCGATTCAACGGTGACGCTCGATTTGGAGGTGATCGATTTTCAGATTGTACATGGTCCACTGGATACCATCAATTGTAACCATCCTATTGTACACCTGGATTTAACTAAATCGGTCATCAGCAACAATGCCAGAATCATTTGGACTACAGTCAATGGGATTATTTCAGACTCTACAAATTTGTTAAATATTGCAGTCAGTGATTCCGGAGAATACAAGGTGCTGATAGTGGATGGAAATTGCCGTGATTCAGCAGTCTTTACAATTGTTAAAACAGATTTGATTCCTGATTTAAGGCTATCGGCCGATACACTCCGGTGTAATGCGTCCACTGCACGGTTAAATGCCAGCAGCCATATTACCAATCCCAAATTCCAATGGTCAGATGGAACAAGAACGCTCGGCAGGGATTCTGTTCTCGTGGTAAGTCGTGGTGGAAAGTATTATGTGACGGTAACCGACGCATTTGGATGTTTTAATTATGACAGTATAGACGTTTTTGCGGATACATCTGCTGCGCAACTGAGCTTATCTTCAAATCCGTTGACCTGTAGAGATACCTTGGTATGGATCAGTTACCAAAGTAGCCTTAACGGAAAGGTGATTCAATGGACACATCAAAATTTAATTTTTCCAGGGACGGATACTCTATGGGTGAACAAGCCCGGGGTTTATTATTTGCGCTATATGGCAGATAATGGTTGTGAATCATTGGATTCCATAACGGTCGTTAGTTTGAGCACTAAGCCAGACTATTCAGTTCAGTTGGATACGCTTGATTGTAATAATCAATTACATTTTATACTGAACGACCGTACACAATCGGTATTGGATTCTATAGTTTATCTGGACCCGTTACAACAAAAAAAGATTGGATTGAATCCAGTAATCACTCTGCCAGGATGGTATTCTGTTCAATTATGGGATACCATGGGTTGCCGGTTAGATACTGGTTTTTTTATTCCGGTAGATACTACTTTACCCTCTTTTTTACTATCGGTTGATACCTTAAGTTGCCTTAAGGACAGTGTCCAATTGATATTGAATTTACAATCACCGAACACCGCAGGTGTTTCATTTAACTGGACCGGACCTCCGGGATATCAGAGTACGATTCAACAACCTTTTGTCTATCAAAGCGGGGTGTATACCGTAACAGTTAAGGGAGCTAACGGATGTGTGTTTACAGACAGCATAATGGTCCTGGAGAACAATGACCGTCCTGATCTGAACATTGACACACTTGGAAGCTTGAATTGCAAAGATACCAGTATGGAGCTGAGTGCAATGTCAACCAAAGGGATTCGTTTTCTATGGTCAGGCCCCGGAAATTTTATGGACACTTCCCAAGCCATTCAAGTGAACAGGTCCGGGATATATACAGTAACCGTCTATGGAACTAACGGTTGTTCGTCCGTTCGAAATATTCTGATCGAATGGGATACTTTAAAGGCAATTGATTTTCTTGTGGCTGATACTTTAAATTGCTTTCGCGATAGTGGATATGTGGAGTTAAAGAGCCTGATTCCGATTGATTCATTAAAATGGTCAGGGCCTTCAAGTTTTTCAAGCCAGCTAACAAGAGTAAAAATCGGGCAAGGGGGTCGGTATGAAATTCAAGTTTGGGGATCCAACCATTGCCAAGACAGTGCATCTATCGAAGTCATCATGGACACTATGGTAGTTCAGCCATTGCTGATTGCTGATACTTTGGGTTGCAATGTACTCACCGGTATGATTCAAATCGTGGACAAGGATACCAACAGTACATATCTTTGGATTACCCCTAAGGGCGATAGCTTAATGATGGATACACTTCAGGTCGTCGACACCGGGATTTATCTTTTAGTGACTCTTGCAAGCAATGGATGTTCGCGAAAAGATATGGTCTATGTTCCGGGAATATATAATGGACCTGAAGTCAAAAGTAACAAGGATACCATATCTTGCATTAAAGCCCAAATAGCTTACGGTTTGGAAGTAAATGAACCTGGATTAAATTACTTATGGCGGGGTCCAGGAAATTTTACTTCACAGGATTCCTTGATTATTATTCGGCAAGGCGGTTGGTATTATTATACCGTCACCAATTCGTTCGGTTGTTCAACCAATGATTCATTGTACATTCATGAAATAAACGGTCCACCACATATTCAATTTAATACACCAATATTTAATTGTTCCAATTATCAAAATGCTAGACTTACCGCATCTACTCAAGATGCACTACTGAGTTTTTTTTGGGTATTACCAGGAGGCAACCACGTGGCCGATACGGTTATCTCCGTGAATCAGGCAGGCAATTATATTTTCACAGCAACCAATTTGTCAGGCTGTCAGTCAAACGATACATTAACGGTTTCATTTGATACCCTTTCTCCAAGACTGAATTCATTATTTGTGGATACAATCAATTGTGCTAATAGGACCGTATTTCCTATATACAGTCTCCAATCAGCCATCAGTGGATTGTTGTGGGAAGATGCGAACGGAGATACCACTTCGATGATGAATCCAGGATTTACCAAACCAGGCAATTATTCGATGAAGATTATCGGATTGAATCAATGTGTGTTGGATACCCATTTTATCATCCACATGGATACCACCATTCCCCGGATTCAAACCCATGGGGATACTTTGGATTGCTTGACGCGTACAGTAGAATTAACCCTGAGTACTTCCGATTCACTGAATCAATTGATTTGGAAGGATCCAAAAAATCGCATGTTTAACCAACGCAAAATTCAGGTGATGGATTCAGGTTGGTATTTTCTGCGGGTTACCGGAATAAATGGTTGCGAAGTATTTGATTCTCTATATGTTCCTGATTTTTCAGATGCTCCGGTAATCCAACTCGATGATTTTAGCATTCCATGCTCGGTGGATTCAATTTCTTTATTTGCAGTGATTCAGGACAGCATGGTGCAATATCAATGGACGGGTCCTGGCAATTTTAGAAGTGCAAATAAGTTTCCTGTGGTCAGAGATACCGGAATTTATAGACTCATAGTGACCAATGCATTCAACTGTCAAAGCATAGACAGTTGCGAGGTCATCTACAAGCGAGAGCCGCCTGTTTTTCAGGTAATAGCACCCGCATTGAATTGCAGGGATTCTATCGGACAATTTAGGGTGCAGGGCGATACTTCCGGTATAAGGCACCTTTGGACCTCTGGCAATTGGCGCGATTCAACAAATTGGGAACCACAGATTCAAACCCCTGGAGTCTATACTTTCAATGCCGTTAATTCATCTGGATGCCGGTTTGATAGTACTTTTCTGATTGTTTTGGACACTATGCGTCCTCAACTCATGATCAAAGTTTTGGATAGTTTAATTTGTTTGCAAAAAGCCGTTGGTTTGAGATGGGAGAATCCTAATGATCAATATAAAATACAGTGGTCTACGGCCAACGGAAGAATTTCCGGGCCCAGCCAACTGGATACTTGCACGGTAGAGTCACCAGGGACATATTTCCTGGAGATCACAAATCCTTCCAATGGTTGCGTGGGAAAAGTCAATGTCGAAGTGGTTGAGACGATTCCTAATTGGCATCCTTTGGTCATTGAAGCGATGGATCCCACCTGTGGAAATGAGCAAGACGGATGGATAGAAGTGGTCTCAACGAATGGAAGTTTAGGTCCGCTAAGCTATTCAATAGATCAAAACAATTTTCAGTCCAATGCAGCATTTAATGGTTTGCGTGCAGGTGCATATCCTTTGAGGATAAAGGGACGTTTTGATTGTGTTTTTGATACCATAATTCAATTGAACGCGCCTCCAATGCTGACTTTGGATGTGGGAAGGGATACCCTTTTACGATTGGGACAAACGCATTGGATTCAGCCACAAACTAATGTGGATCTCTCAAAGTTAAAGTCCATCGTTTGGGAACCTGCGACCCGTCTAAGTTGTGACAACTGTATCTCACCCGTTGCCCAACCCAGTGTTACTACCACTTATCGTTTGATTTTAGTGGATTCAAATGATTGCCAGATTCAGGATGAATTGACCATCGAAGTTTTTTCTGATCCACAAGTTTACATTCCGAATGTTTTTTCTCCCAATGGAGACCAGATCAATGACTTTTTAGGCATTGAAGTTACCCATGAAATCAGACGAATAAAAGAGTTTAGTATTTTCGATCGCTGGGGTAATTTAGTATTTTCCAAAAAGGATTTTGATTCGCGGAATGAAAAATTGATCTGGGATGGCAGTTTTAATGGACAAAAAATGATGCCAGCGGTGTTTGTTTATTCGTTGATAGCTGAATTGGATAATGGGGGCACAAAGAAATTCAGTGGAGAGGTAACTTTGTTACGGTAAATGCATTTGTCAGCACTTTAGGGGGCCTTTTGGAGATAGCATTGATAAGGATAAAGGTTAGAGCGCTTTAACATGAAATGGCACAACAAATTACCTTTGTGGCTCGACAATGAACCCTTTTTGCATATTAAATTACATGTCTCAACGATTTTTTTACCCATTTAGCCATTGTTCTAATCGTTGAAACAGTTCCAGCCAAAGATTTTTTAGTTAATTTTTGAAAATTTTACACTTAAAGAAAGCGAATTAAATAGATGGGGGGTCATATAGTTGTAGGGAACCGGGGCCCTACAGGACGAAAAGATAGATTTTGTTGAAATTGGGGAGTTCGGTATGTTTTTTGGTAAATGACTAGAATTGCCAAAGAAATTTCAAAATATTTCCCAACATTATCTTAATTTTAGTTCGCATTCCGGTAGGTATATGTAATTGATTATTTATATTTAAGAAAAACATTATCAATATGTTAAGAAATTTACTTTTTGTAATATGTTTGGTTGCAGCAGGTAGCATTGAGCTGATCGCTCAATGTACCCCTCCCATGGCAGAAAACTGCGAAGAAGCAAGTGTTCTTTGTTCACTGGATGAGGTGAATGGATATGCTTGTCAGAACAACAGTACGGTTCCCAGTCCATGTGCGCCCTTATGTTCTCAGGGTGGGGTGGGTCACAACACCAGTTGGTGGGGTTTCGTAACCCAGGGTGGAAACGTGACCATCACTTTGACCATTGGAGGTTGTACCACTTCACAAGGTTTGCAGTATGGAATCTGGGGTGATTGCAATTGCAGTGAAGAAATTGCTTGTCGGTCCATACCTTGTGTTCCTCCAGGTAGTGTGGAAGTCATCAATGCCAATTTGAAAGCTTGTAAAACTNNCAATGAAATACAACTCGATTTTCCAGATGAAGGTGATTTTATCATTTGCGTTACTGCATACATTGGTAATCCTCAAAGTGGTTCCATATGTTCTCAGGAAGGTCCAAAATGTGCTACCGTAAGGGTACGCCCCATTCCGGACAAAAAAGGAAAGGACCGTGTGATTTGTTTCGAACAAGCTAATCCTGGGGGTTACAAGTGGCATAGTCAACGGATTTTCACGAGTGGTGAATACCGTCAGCAATTTCAGGATGCTAACTGTTGTAAGTTTGACTCTGTGGTGAACTTCACCGTTCTGGATCCACCGGAAGCACCAGATGTATATTACATTACTTGTAATGACGAACCTTATATAGATGCACTGGGCAATGCCTGGAAGCCTTGTACCAATCAGTTTCAGGTTCCATTACCCAAAACTACCGATCCATTTAAATGTGATAGTTCGATATTACTCACAGCAATTAGTGTAGATTACAGACCTAATTTCAGGGTGACTTGTATTGCTGGTCAAGTAGAAATATCTCCCAATGTCATCATGGTAAAACCCTGCAACGTGGGTGAAACTTATCAGTTTGATTACCGTTGGTACAAGAAAAATGATCCTAATAAAGCTACAATTTCTGTCGATGAAAGATTGCTTGTGGATGCAGTTAAAGAGGATTATTGTGTGGAAGTTAATGTAAGGGTTGAGTTGGGAACTGAATTTGCCGTTTGTGCCAGAACATTCTGCGAAACATTTAACGAAGGTGACCTAGCGCCTAAGTGTTTTCCTTTGGCAGGCGATTTGACTTTGTGTACTGGATTTAATGGAAATTATTGGATCGATACCTTCATTTCTCAAAAGGTGTTGTTCTATACCTGGACTGTTGATGGTGGCTCTGTGGTGTCCAAAATTGATTCACAGGCGGTTGAAGTAAAATGGAACCTGAATCCTGGAGATACCGGAGAAATCTGTGTATTTTATGATACCGATTGTGGCCGTTCCTGCGAAAAATGTATCCGGGTAGCCATTGTAGGAACACCAAAACCAGATGCCGGACCAAACGATTCAATTTGTGACCTGGCCAATAAATTCCAAGGCAAAAAAGATGTGGGTGGAGGTTCGTGGACCATTTTATCCGGTCCTGGAAATTCTAACTTCAGTGACATTACCGATCCTGCTGCTGACATTAATGTTGACCAGTACGGTAGATACACCTATGTTTATTCTGAAACCCGTTTAGGTTGCGTGGGAAAAGATACAGTGGATATGTTTTTCAATTCTACGCCTGACTCTTCTGGAGTTGTGTATATCTGTAATGTGCAACAAACACAATACCGGATCCGATTCAAAGTGGTAGGCGGGACTGCTCCTTACACTGTGGTTCAGGGAAATGGTTTTGTGGATGCAAATAATTTTTATATTTCCAACTTCCATGACAATTTATCCAATTATTCGATATTGATCAGGGATGCAATGGGTTGTATTCTAAGCTTTAATTTTAGCCACGAATGCAAGTGTACCAATGCTGTGGGATTGCTGTCCAAGAATCCTGAAGCCCTTTGTGAAGACGATAGTTTCACCTTTTTGTACGACCCGTCCACCGAAATTCAAGATCCAAACGATACCGTGATTTATGTAATCACCACTGATCCGGATCCAAACAACGTGGCAGGAGGTACATTCAATAAAGTATTGAATGGTAATACTGTAGGTTATGATCCTAGCTTTATGACTTACAATACGACCTATTATGTATTTGTATTGTTGGGTAAGAAAGATGGCTTGGGAGGAATTGATTATGCAGCAGGTTGCGTGCAGGTAGATGGTCCAAAACCATTTGTATTTTATCAAAATCCGAGTCCAACCGCAGGTACTGACAATTCAATATGCAATACGCTTTATAATCTCACTGGAACACAAAGCATCACCGGAACCAATTTAAAGTGGAGACTGATTTCAGGTCCAAGTGGTGTGGTTTTTGGTGATGATGCTGCTGCTTCTACCAGTGTAAATACACAGGGAAGTTTTGGAACTTACGTATTTGAATTGACAGAAGACAACAATAACTGTATTGCTTCTGACCGAGTGACGATTACTTTTAACGAATCACCTTTAATTACGGTGGATCAGAAAATATGTATCGACTACAATGATCCGAATTATCCATATGCAGCCATAGTTAAAATCAATACGGGTCAAGCGCCCTATACGATCCTTTCCGGTGGAGGTAGAATCGCAGGAAACCTTTATTATTCAGATACTTTAGCGAGTTTGGTTCAGTTTACGGTTCAAATTCAGGATGCCAATGGTTGTGTTTCAAATTTAATCGTTGACAACTACAATTGTAACTGTGGTAATATCAATGCAGGTCTTTTGGACAGTATGCCCACTGAGCTTTGCGTGGATCAGTGTATTGGAATTCGCGAATTGGTTCCTGCGATACTCGATCCTGAAGATAAAGCCATGTATGTGTTGCATCAATCTTCGTATAATGATCCGATCATTCCAAGGTTGGATACGTTCTTTTCCATCAATGATCAGATTTGTTTCAACCCTTCCACCATGGTTACCGGAAAAACTTATTTCTTGACCAGAGTAGTGGGTAATGATACCATGCCGAATAACCTGATCGTTGACAAAGATGATCCATGTTTGCGGGTATCCAATAATCAGCCTATTGTGTGGTACGATTACCCCAATCCTGATGCGGGTCAATCGGATAGCATTTGCTTCTTTGACTACCAATTAAATGGTATCACCAATTCAGGTGCTCCAAGTTGGAGAATTATTGGAGGACCTGGGGTGAGTATCATTAGCAATCCATTGAATGATCAAACCAATGTTACGGTATCAACCATTGGAACTTATCGTTACGAACTGACTGAAAATTTCAAAAATTGTATTTCTAAAGATACAGTCGATATTACCCACTGGGATTCACCGAACTGGATTGATGTTCCACCACCTTATGAATGTGATAATACCGCAGAAAAATATCGCGTTCGCATTGATGGTCAAAATGGGGAACGTCCATCCTGGTCTATCGATGGGGTTTCTTTACCTGGAGGCAATTTACCTGGAAGTTTTATAGGACAAAATACCTGGCAGACTGACTGGATTGACAACAATTCAACATTTACCCTAATCATTAATGACAGGCATAACTGCTTGCCTGATACTACTACGAATGTTTATGAGTGTCCTTGTGTAAGTGCACTGGGTAATCTCAACAAGACAGCTATAATTTTATGTGCTGACGGAACAGCTCAAGCTCAATACAATGCAGGTTCCGGCAATCCTGACGGAAATGATGTAATCCGTTTTGCCTTGTACGATGGAAATCAAAACGATCCAAAAAATGGAAACATATTAAGTTTTAATTCTACTGGTAGTTTTGTTTTTGATCCAAATACCATGCAGTTGGGCAAGACCTATTATATCGCTGTGTTTATGGGAAATCTGGATCCCAATACGGGCAATGTACTTTTGGCAGATCGTTGCTTGAAAACAGATGCAGTTCCTGTAACCTGGTATGCTTATCCGGTGGCCGCAATTGCCAGTCCAACGACTGTTTTAACCTGTGCCAATACTTCAATTACGTTGAGTGGAAACGGTTCAACCAGTGGTTCTGGTACGCCTCTTAATTTTGCATGGAGCACCAGCAATGGAAGATTTGTCAACCCAGGTCAAGTGAATGGTCCTACCGTTGACATCAACCGTGAAGGAACTTATACCTTACTGGTTACCGATCCTTTGACCAATTGTACTCATCAAATTACGTATAACATCACACTGGATGTATTGCGTCCAACAGTTGCCATTGGTACTCCTGAAAAGATTACCTGCGATCGTTTGACCGTTAATTTGGATGGTAATGGTTCTTCTAAAGGATCTGATTTTACAGTGAACTGGACTGGACCTGGAAATATCCAAAACAGGACAGGATATACTCCAACAGTTGACGCTACTGGTCGATATACCATAATCGTTACCAACAACAAAAACGGTTGTATCGATTCTACATCCATCAATGTGGATGCTGATTTGCGGAAACCAACACCAGACATTGACCAGATTGGTCAATTGACTTGTACCGTTAAGCAAATCCAACTGGATGCCAGCGGATCTGTCGGACAAGCAGGGCCTATTACTTCCTATAATTGGCAGACTGCCAATGGTAATTTTGTTGCTGGTCTTGGTACACCTCGCGTTACGATCGATCGTCCGGGTACTTACTCTGTATTGGTGAAAGACCAAAACAATGGTTGTACAGAACAAACCAATATTACCGTAGTGGAAATTGGAAATCCGTTTGTTGGATTTGACGTAAACTCTGGAAATCCTAAGTGCAACGGAGAACGCAATGGAGCCATCCAAATCAATGGCGTCATTGCCAATGGACCTGCGAATGGATTAACGTATTCATTCAACAATGGACCATTCTCGGGCACGACCACATTCCCGAATTTGGGTGAGGGTAATTATAAGTTGACCGTTCGTGATGTAAACGGATGCGAGCATGACACCACCTTAACACTCATTGAACCTTCAAAATTGGGAATTGAGGTGGATAAAGTGGTCATTGTTGATCAGGACGAAATTGTTTTCCTGGATACGATGTTAAATCGTATTACTGGAGGTACAATAAGTTATTCTGATACAAGTTGGCTCAATTTAAACCAAAATATCGTTTGGGACAATAAACTTCGTTATCCAGCAGATACTACACGTGATTTCTTAGTAACGGTAACAGATGGTGCTGGTTGTAAAATCCAGGAACGCGTAACGGTTATTGTAAGAATTATCAAAGACATTTGGTGGCCCAATGTATTTTCACCAAATGGAGATGGTATCAATGACCTTTGGAATTTGAAAGGAAAACGCGTTACTAAAATTAAGACCTTGAACATCTATGACCGTTGGGGAGAAATGGTTTATTCCGCACAGGATCTTTCAGATGGAAACATTGATAATAAAGTCGGATGGAATGGAAATTTCAAAGGCCAGAAAGCATTACCGGGAGTCTATGTGTTCTATGCTGAAATCCAGTTTTATGGATCCACCAGCTTTGATAAATACAAAGGTGAATTTACCTTATTGAGATAAACAAAACAATTGTTGAAAGAAAAGCCACTTGAACATCAAGTGGCTTTTTTTTTGTGGGTACCGCATGATTGAGTAAGTATTGCTGTTGCTGAAGGAAACAAGCATGCCTTTGCTTTTAATCAAACATAAGCTAAAAATTTTCAGCGTACAAAAGCAAACTTGGACTGGTTAATGTAGCCCCCAAGATCTAAGACGGGATTCAAAATGCTTAGGAACTAAAGGGTAAACCTAGGATTCTTCAATAAGGGGAAGAATATACTGCATGGCCAAATCGGATTGTTGGGAAATGGTCAAATGGCTGTTGTCTATCACGATAGCATCCTGGCATTGAACCAATGGGCTGTCAAGTCGAGTGCTGTCCAGGTGATCCCTTTTCAATAAATTGGATTGGACTTCGTGATAATCCGCTTCAATTCCTTTTAATCGGAGTTCAGCCAGCCTTCTATGGGTTCTTGTTTCAATATCGGCGGTTACAAAGAACTTTATTTCAGCGTTGGGAAATACCACCGACCCAATGTCTCTACCATCCATGACCACAGAATGAAGGGAAGCTAGGCTTCGTTGCAACTCGACCAGTTTTACCCTAATTGCGGGAATAGCTGCATAATCACTAACCCAATGGTTGATTTCTTTTGATCGGATAAGATCCGTTACACATTGCTCATTTAAAAATACTTCTAGACCCTGGTGATTTTCCAATCGGATATGCAAGGAGGCTAAATTAAGTTCTATCTGCGAGATGTCAGTCGGGGAAATTCCTTGGGTAATAAAAAACAAGGTAGCTGCCCTGTACATAGCTCCTGAATCAATGTAGATGAAATTCAGTTTTCGAGCCAGATCTTTGGCCAAAGTACTTTTACCGCAAGCAGAATGTCCATCTATGGCAATAATCATGAGTTAATATAGAAAAAAATCCCACCGCGGCAGGGTGGGAAATTCTTTAAAATTCATCTTCATTAAATAGGAAATCATCTTTCCTTGGATAGTCTGGCCAGATGTCTTCCATGCTTTCATAAATTTCTTCCTCATCCTCTAATTCCTGAAGGTTTTCCAGTACTTCAATGGGGGCACCATTCCGGATAGCAAAGTCGATGAGTTCATCTCTGGTAGCTGGCCATGGGGCTTCTTCCAGATGGTGGGCTAGTTCTAATGTCCAGTACATATGAGCAATTGCGGTTTAAATGAAATGGAATGATTGAATCAGTGTTTAAATAATTAACATGGAATCGCCATAACTGAAAAACCGATACTTCTCCTTGATGGCAAGTTCATAAGCTTCAGCAAGGAGTTCGTGGCCCGTAAAAGCAGATACCATGATAAGTAAAGAGGATTTGGGCAAATGGAAATTCGTGATCAGGCGATTGGCTATTTTAAATTCATAGGGGGGATAAATAAAGAGATTGGTCCATCCTTCTGCCGGCCTTAAGTAACGAGAGGCAGTCACGGAAGACTCCAGTGCTCGCATACTCGTGGTGCCAAGAGCGAAAACGTTTCGGCCATCGTCTTTGGCTTTGTTGACCAAATCAGCGGTAGAAGGATCAATCCGGAAGTATTCAGCTTCCATTTTATGTTTAGACAGGTCTTCAACATCAATGGTTCTGAACGTTCCAAGGCCAACATGCAAGGTGACCTCACCAAAATTGACACCTTTGATTTGTAACATTTTGTACAATTCGCGGCTCATGTGCAAACCCGCGGTGGGTGCAGCAACGGCACCAATTTCTTTCGCATAGATGGTTTGATAGCGTTCCTCATCGGCCGGCTCCGGATTCCGCGTGATGTATTTAGGAAGGGGAGTTTGGCCCAATGTTTTTAAGGCTGCCTGAAAAGCATCCCGATCTCCGTCAAATAAGAATCGAATAGTCCGTCCCCTGGAAGTGGTGTTATCCACTACCTCGGCCACCAGAACTTCTTTTCCGTTCTTATCATAAAAATACAGCTTGTTTCCTACGCGGATTTTTCGGGCGGGGTCTACCAGAACATCCCATAAACGTACATCTCTATTCAATTCACGTAACAAGAAGACTTCGATTTTGGCACCTGTTTTCTCTTTTCTTCCAAACATCCGGGCTGGGAATACTTTGGTGTTGTTGATGATAAAACAGTCACCATCATCGACATATTCAAGCACGTCTTTAAAGAGCTTATGTTCGATCTTACCGGTATTTCTGTGAATAACCATCATTCTGGCTTCAGAACGTTCCTCCACCGGATACTGGGCAATCAGGTTCTTTGGGAGATTGAATGTAAATTGTGAAAGCTTAGTCCGCATGGGCTAAATTAAATTTTGCGCAAAAATAACTTTTCAGACATACCAAAATCAAGTGTTTGGACCATTATCTAATGAATTTTATATAAGAATGTTGTAAGGTGGTGTACATTTTTTATCAATTTGTCTAAATCAAGGTGGGCTTGGTGGGCAAACAATTAATTTTGGGCAATGGTTCCGCTATGGTAATATTTCGAATCTTGATCGATAGCCTGCATCAGGCCATCCAGCAACTCGTCAACAGCAAACTGAGAAGTTTCCTGANNAGACAACATCGTACAGAGCTTTGAGAAGTTGGGAAACGACGTCATTTACATCGATAAATGGCCATGGCAGGAAGAACCGGGTCAAAACTATTGGAAATACATGGCAAGACCTACTCCTGATATAGAAGATCTGAAAGCCATTCAAGCCAGATCCAAATTGGCAGAATGTGCCTCCCTGGCGGTATTTCTCCCCGGGAGTATGGTAAAGCATAGTGACAACTATGTCGAAGGGGCTTACTTGGCGGGAATTACCGAAGATTACAGTCGGGTCATCCAATTGGATATTTTGGAAGGCGCGTATTTCAATTCACGTTCATTCCGGACCGGAGACAATGAAGTCATCTTGGGAAATAAGCTGGCTGAAGCCCTGTTTCCCAAAGGAGATGCAGTGGGTAAACGGGTCAAGATGTATGGGCAGTATTTTCAAGTCGTGGCCACCTTGCGCAAAGAAGGTAAATCCTTACTGGATATTATGCCCAATGACGAGGCCATTTTTTTACCCTTTAATGCGGCAAGAAAACTGGTGAGCATCCATTCAGGATCAAACTGGGGGACTTTGGTTAATGTCAAAGCCAAAAAAGGCGTAGATCTTGAAGAATTAAAATTGGAAGTGGCCAGTATTATTCGGCCGGTAAGGGGCCTTAAGCCTACTGAAAAAAACAATTTTGCGGTCAATGAACTGACCATGTTGACCAGCATCGTTGAAAGTGTTTTTAAAGTCATCAATTATGCAGGATTTTTTATCGGCATGTTTGCCATGTTGGTGGGAGCTTNNATGGCTCTTGGAGCAAAGCGTTACTTTATTCTGCTTGAATACCTGTTTGAAGCCATTATGTTGTGCATCATTGGCGGAATTGTGGGCCTGGTATTCGTTTGGCTTATTCTTCAGATTGCGTCCAAAGCCCTTGATTTTCCCATTTACATCTCCTATCAGAATGTTATACTCGGCGTATCGTTGTCCGTCCTGATTGGATTGATAGCGGGTATTATACCGGCAGTCAATGCATCAAGAATGGACCCCGTAGAGGCCATCCGGAAATGAGCAGCTTAAAATAAAATGGATTTATTTTACTTTTTGAACCAATGCTGCAAATGCAGCAGGGTGGTTCATGGCTAAATCAGCCAATACCTTACGGTTTAATTCAATGTTCTGGTTCTTCAGTTTATTGATAAAACCTGAGTAGTTTAATCCCAAAGCACGAACACCTGCATTGATACGGGCAATCCATAATCTGCGGAAAGCTCTTTTCTTTTCCCTGCGGTGCTTGTAGGCATATTTCATTGCCTTTTCGAGGGCATTTTTAGCAACCGTATAAACTTTGGAACGGCCCCCGAAATAACCTCGGGCGGCTTTCATAATTTTCTTCCTTCTTTGTCTTGAGGCAACTGCGTTGACTGAACGTGGCATAAATTTTTAATTTACAAGGGGCAGGAAATGAATCCGGCACTTAACCTTGGTGAACAAACTGAATTAACCGAAACCTAATAATCTTTTCATTCTTTTTTCTTCCACCTCGTCAACAACTACTGAAGATGCATGACGACCCTTTGCCTTTTTGGATTTGTTCCGGAAAAGGTGCGAGCTGTTGGCTTGAAACGACTTTACTTTGTTTTTACCCGTTACTTTCAGCCTTTTTTTGGCTCCTGAATGGGTTTTCATCTTAGGCATGGCTAAAAATTTAAGGGTGCAAATATATATCTCCTAAGAAAATACGGGGAATCTTAATTGGTTTTTTTCTTAGGAGATATGATGACGTGCATCCTTTTTCCTTCCAGCTTTGGTAATTCCTCTGTAGCCCCATAGGGTTCAAGGTCTTTTATAAATCGCAGTAAGACCAATTCTCCACGTTCTTTAAATACTATGGCCCGGCCCCTGAACTGAACATAGGCTTTGACTTTGGCGCCTTCTTCCAAAAATTTAATGGCGTGTTTCAATTTAAAATCGAAATCATGATCATCCGTATGCGGACCAAACCGGATTTCTTTCAAAACCGTCTTGGCCGTTTTGGCTTTGATTTCTTTTTCCTTCTTTCGCTTGAGATAAAGAAATTTATTGAAATCAATGATCTTGCAAACAGGAACTTCAGCCTTATCGGTTATTTCAACCAGGTCCTGACCCAAATCATTGGCCCATTTTAATACCTGTTCGATGGGAAAAACACCTGCTTCTACAGGATGGCCTGCAATGGCACTGATCTCATTAAAATCTTCACCAACTAAGCGAATTCGGGAACTGCGGATGGCTTCATTCAGCCGATATTGGCTCTTCAGGGCATCCTTTGGATTAAATACAGGTCTTCTTAGACTCAAACGTTTAAATTTTTATTCGGTGCAAAAATACGAGTTGATGGAAATTCTACTGAGATTTCTTCACAGAGCCGGTTTTGGTTCCCTGCTGAATCACCAGATTGGCTTTTTCTTTATCCAATGCCGCTTTAAGCTTGGTCCCTTGTTCGGGATTGTGCTGTAACAGAAATTCGGCCAGTGGATCTTCCAGGTATTTTTGAACCGCACGGTGCAAAGGCCTGGCTCCAAATTGTGGATCAAATCCTTTTTCCGCCAGAAAATCAATGGCTTCATCCGACAGGGTAAAAGAATAGCCCATGTGTTCAATCCGCTTGATGAGGTTTTGAAGCACAATCTGGATGATCTTGTGCATTTCAGCTTTTTCAAGACTATTGAAGATCAGCACATCATCGATTCTGTTCAGGAATTCAGGTGAGAATGTTTTCTTTAAGGCATTTCGAATGACTGACTTGGTATTTTCATCCTGGTTTTCCACCCGGGATTTGGTCGCAAAACCAACGCCCTGGCCAAAGTCTTTTAATTGACGGACCCCAATATTGGAAGTCATGATCAGGATGGTATTCTTAAAATCAACTTTTCGTCCCAACCCATCCGTGAGCATCCCTTCATCAAGGACCTGAAGGAGTATATTATAGACATCCGGATGTGCTTTTTCAATTTCATCCAGCAACACGACCGAATAGGGCTTACGCCGAACTTTTTCCGTGAGCTGACCCCCTTCTTCATAACCTACGTATCCCGGAGGTGCGCCAATCAGCCTAGAAACGGTGAATTTTTCCATGTATTCACTCATGTCAAGCCGGATTAAGGCATCGGTAGAGTCAAAGAGAAACCGGGCCAAACTTTTTGCCAGTTCTGTTTTTCCAACTCCGGTGGGACCTAAGAAAATAAACGTTCCGATCGGCTTTTTGGGATCTTTCAGTCCCACGCGATTGCGTTGTATGGCTTTGCAAATTTTCTCGATGGCTTCATCCTGTCCTATAATGGATTTGCGCATCTCATCGGCCATGTTGACCAATTTTTTGCTTTCAGAAAGGGCCACCTTATTGACCGGAATTCCGGTCATCATGGACACTACTTCAGCAATATCATCTTCGGTCACAGGGTACCTTTTTGCTTTGGCTTCCTGTTCCCATTCCAGTTTGGCATTTTCGAGTTTTTTGAGCAGCTTGCTTTCAAGATCTCTCAGATCTGCCGCTTTCTCATATTGCTGGCTCTTGACGGCGTGATTCTTTTGTTCTTTGATCTGGTCGATTTGTTTTTCCAGATCCTCCACCGGTTTTGGAACATGTATATTTTTTAAATGGACTCTGGCACCCACCTCATCAATAACGTCAATGGCTTTATCGGGTAAGAACCGGTCAGTGATGTAGCGGTCACTTAATTTGACACAACTGATCAACGCTTCATCAGAATAATTGACGGCATGAAATTCTTCGTATTTTGAACGAATGTTCATGAGTATTTGAATGGTCTCTTCAATGGTGGGTGGATCCACCATAACTTTTTGGAACCGGCGATCCAGTGCACCATCTTTTTCAATGTGTTGCCGGTATTCATCCAGGGTAGAGGCCCCAATACATTGCAATTCACCTCTTGCCAAAGCAGGCTTAAAAATATTGGAAGCATCCAAGGAACCGGTGGCACCGCCTGCACCGATGATGGTATGAATTTCATCGATAAACAAGATGACATCCCTTGTTTTTTCCAGTTCGCTCATGATCGCCTTGATGCGTTCTTCAAACTGTCCGCGATACTTGGTTCCGGCCACCAAAGCCGCCAGATCCAACATGACGATCCGCTTGTTAAATAAGGTGCGTGAAACCTTTTTCTGTACAATGCGTAAAGCAAGGCCTTCAATGATGGCGGTCTTTCCGACACCGGGTTCCCCAATCAGGATGGGATTGTTTTTCTTGCGACGGCTGAGAATCTGACTGACGCGTTCGATTTCCCGGTCTCTTCCCACAATGGGATCCAGTTTACCTTCTTCGGCCAACCTGGAGACATCTCGTCCATAATTGTCGAGTACGGGAGTCTGTGACTTTGAACCTGCTTTTCTCAGGTACGAACCCTGTGAAGGTTCGTCTTCGTAAGGATCGGAGTCCTGAGCAGCATTTTGCGGCAGCTCTTCGTACATATCGGCATCCTCTTTTTGTTCTACCAGAAATTCCATTTCATTGCGAAAGGTTTCATAATCCACATTAAAGTCTTCAAGTATCTGAGAGGCCAGGTTATCGTGATGTTTCAATAAACTCAAAACGAGGTGTTCCGGAAATATTTCCTCTTCTTTGTTGACTTTTGCCTCCAGGTAGGTGAATTTGAGGACTTTCTCTGCATGTTTGTTCAAAGGAAGATTTCCCACTTGAAAAGTGGCTTCATTGCCTTTGCGAACGGGAATCGAGTCTTCCAATTTATATTTCAGATCGTTCAAATCAACTTTAAGTGATTTGAGCACATTGATTGCGAGGGTATCAGGCTCTTGCAATAAACCCAATAAAATGTGTTCAGTGCCGATGTAATCGTGCCCCAGCCGAAGTGATTCTTCCCGGCTATTGGCCAGAACCTTTTTTACTTTTTGGGAAAATTTTTTATTCATGGATCCCTTTTTCGGTCTTTAAAGTCTAAATGAGTAAAACGGGCAAATTCAAATATATAATGTTCCAACAGATTTGAAAGTTCAAAACCATATCAAATAAACATCTCCAATGCGGCCTTGTACCAAAGTTTAGTACTTTTGCCATTCAAAGGTAAACATTTTATAGAAATAGCGATTATATATCAATATATTTCTATAGATAATAGTATATAAAATAAGACTTTATAATAACACATCGGACATGAAGTACCAGGTCGACAAACAAGATCGATACGCGATATTTACTCTGGAGGAGAAAAATCTGAACTCTTTGATAGCTCCTCAGTTAAAAACTGAATTTGTTTTTTTGCGCAATGAAGGCGTAAGAAACCTGATTTTTGACATGGGTCAGGTGGATTATGTGGACAGTTCAGGATTGAGTTCCATTTTGACCGCCAACCGCATTTGGAAGGATTTTGGCAGTTTCGTCATGACGAATGTAAACAGCGAAAGTGTTCAGAAATTGATTGAAATCTCTAAATTGGATGGCATCCTCACCATTGTACCCACCTTAGAGGAATCCATTGAATATGTTTTCATGGAAGACCTGGAGCGGGATCTGGTGGACGAAGAGGAATAGATGAATACCGGTGTTTTCGAAATTTTAGTGCTTGGAAGCAACGGAGCTTTACCTGCTTATGACCGATACCCGTCGTCTCAGGTATTAAACCTCCATGAGCATTTGATCTTACTGGATTGTGGCGAAGCCTCACAGTTTCAAATGCGTAAGTATGGAGTCAAATTTTCCAGAATACAGCATGTTTTCATTTCTCATCTGCATGGGGACCATGTGTATGGTCTTCCCGGATTGATCACCAGTTACATGCTCCTTGGACGTACCGAACCCCTGCATGTGTATGGCCCCCCTGGCATTGAGGAATACCTGGAATTTACCCTGAGCAAAACCAGTATGCAGCCTCCCTATCCCTTGCATGTGCACACCATTCACCAGTTTTATGGAGATAAAATCATGGAAAACGAGCACATGACGGTGACCTCCCTGCCTTTGGATCACAAAATTGCCTGTTGTGGATTTCTGATCCGGGAAAAACGGCCACGCAAAAAACTAAATACCGATAAAATCAAATCGCTGAACATTTCCATTGAAAAGTGGAAATTGATTGAAGCCGGAAGGGATGTGGCTGCAGACGATGGACAGTTGTATACAAATGAGCAGTTGGTGTTGCCCGATGAACCTTTACGGGCTTATGCGTATTGTTCCGATACCCGATATACCCGGGAGATTTTGCCCTTTATCCAAGGGGTAAGTTTATTGTACCATGAAACCACCTATTTAAGCGAAATGGAGGATTTGGCCCATGCCCATGGCCATTCCACTGCGGCACAAGCGGCTCGTGTGGCGGATCAGGCCAGGGCGAAGTGGTTAATGGCCGGTCACTACTCTTCGCGTTACGCCGATTTGGAACCCATTCTAAAAGAATGCCAATCCATCTTTTCTCCGACCCTTCTGGCCGTTGAAGGACAAAAAGTGAGCATACTGCCGGATGAAACCCTTCGGATTGCGCAGTGCGTCAATGGGCAGTTCAGTTAATACATTACAAATTCTCCAAATGTTTTGGAAAAAAGCCACCTAAACGTATCTTTGCGACTCGATTTTTAAATCGAGGCCTGATCTGTTAGCTCAGCCGGTAGAGCAACGGCCTTTTAAGCCGTGGGTCTTGGGTTCGAATCCCAAACAGATCACCAAAGCCTTTGCACTGCAAAGGCTTTTTTATTTAAAGCATAAGGGTTCGAACGCCGACGAAGCGGAGCTTGTCGGCATGCTGACAAACCTGAATCGTGAAGATGAATGAGAATCGTGAATACTCCAGGTTTCGTCAGCATCCCAAACAGATCACCAAAGCCTTTGCACTGCAAGGGCTTTTTTATTTAAAGCATAAGGGTTCGAACGCCGACGAAGCGGAGCTTGTCGGCATGCTGACAAACCTGAAT
>JRYK01006576.1_pt1 | contig 44052 bp, 30 predicted proteins | sample 235381 | NCBI WGS metagenome assembly JRYK01 (sample SAMN03074220, study PRJNA261476) | activated sludge metagenome | biome: Wastewater Treatment Plant; feature: Wastewater; material: Activated sludge; isolation source: activated biomass of a wastewaster treatment plant treating hydrocarbon... ... | reverse complement strand
GCAAGCGTTTCTAGAAATACCAAGGTTTCATCATCACCCTCAACAAAAATCGGTAGATGTTGCCAATCAGGTTTGCTGTTTGTACTGAAACTCTGTAGAGGGTAGAATAGGCCACGATGCAAAAAGTAGGAGTCCAAAATCGACGGACTGTTGACACCGCTGGTATGCGCTAAGACTGAGTTAATGGGCAAATAAGCAGTAAGTTCCGCACTTAGAGAACCGATAGCATCGTCTTTTATACAGAATAAATACAAACTTGCTTTAGGCTCAATTGAACTTAATGAATTTATCGCTATGGCGTCCAACTGGTTAGCCAGGAATTGTGCATGTTGTAAATTACGTGAATAAACTTGTAAAATATCATGCCCGTTGAGGTGTAATATTTTTCCCAGATGTTGGGCTACATTTCCAGAACCGATCATCACAATGCGTTCTTTCATTTTACAAAAATTTTTTATTACACCATACAGAAAGTGATAATCCTATCATCATCATCATACTTCCCAACCATACCAGGTTGATCCAGGGAAACTCAATGATTTGAATGACTATATAATTTGTTTTAGGGCCATTCTCAGCTATGTCAAGAAATACTTTTTGTTGTTCTGCACCAGGCAGAACCCCATATTCAAAATGCATGGTTTCAGATTGGGGGTCAATTCCAGTGAACCTGATGCTAAGACCTGCCTGCATCGAAGTTTCTGGGTAAGAAATGATTTGATTTTCTTTAATCAGAAAATAAACATTTAGACTGTAGTGAATGCTGCCTTTAATAATTTTAAGGAGTGCTGTAACCCCAATTTCAGCATCACTTGTTTCAATGACCTCCTCCGGTACTGAGCGATCAATTCCAGACAAGAGGACTTCTAAACCATTATCCAATATTCGGTTTTCACCTATCTTTAAACTGAATTTCTGAAGTTTTAAAGAGTTGTATTCGGGTACAAACGAACTGTAGCTGGTATCTGGAAGAGTAATTCTAATGCCACACTCTTCAATGTGATAAGGAAATTTATAAATAAGATTTTTGCGAAACAAAATTGCAGGTGTCGCTGTATAATGAATTCGCTCTTGCTTGTTATAAACATCAACGGTTAGTTGAAGCATTTGATCATGCTCCAGGATGTCAAAATTATTTGGCTTAAAGTCATATTGAAAGTTTGTTATTGAATAAGAGAATTGTTCAGTATTCAACGTATCACCATGGCCAAGTAAATGCCTATTGAATATCAGGCTGTCCTCAGCTGCTTTGGAAGCTTTGGCATCAACTTGAGAAGGCGGAATTTGAGCGATTAAAGTAAAAATGTCTTTATGGACGAAGCGTTTGATACTCGGGTTTGAAGCCGCCACTTTAGTCAATTTGTTATCGTATTGAATTTGAGGGGTAAGCATAAAAACATTGGTGTCACCTGCGTGGTTTATCTCCTTAAATTGTAATGCATAAAGTCTGATGCTCTTGATCATCGTATCACTTTGAAAAACCACTTGATAATCACCTGAAAGAAGAGGTATATTGCGTATAAGATTCAAGTGTTTAGACGGTGACGGTTGGGTATTAGACAATCCACTGGTATCACTCTTGGATGAAAGTATTCTCTTGTTTATACCCGTAAATAGAATACCCAGTAGCAAGATTCCAAACCCACCGTGAGCGATTGCAGATGCATAGGTCTTGGGATACATATAAAATCCCAAAAATAGGTGAGCGAACTAACAATCGTAAACCAACTGGAGATCAAGAGAATAGTGTGACTCCAATGCAATTGATTAAAACACCACATGGCGACAGCACTCCCCATTGCCAATGATATTGGTGGTACAAGGATCAATGCCCTTCGATGCAATGTAGGCAGTTTTGACCATTCCGTTTTCTTATATCGCAACAACATCGCAAATCCAGAGATCAGTGCAATCAGGATAGCGATCCAGATTTGAAATTGATTGTGATGTGCTACGGGATCCAAGGGCATGCTTCTATGCAAATGCTGGAATGAATTACCCGTTATTTGCCCAATGAAGTCCAATAATTTATTATAAACCGGAATAGATGTTGTAAAACTGATGAGTACCGCACTGAACAATAAAATCAAGCTGCCAATAAACATCCAAAATTCCTTAGAATCCATTCGTTCCTCCTGTGATGGTGTTGGAATAGGTACTCGGTTTTTTGCAACCAGGACGATGGGTACAATTGAAACAACAACGCAAAGAAAGACCAACTGCCATTCAAGTCCCATCTGAGTGAATGCATGTGCAGAACTATCTCCCAATATTCCGCTTCTCGTCAGAAAAGAGGAATAACAGACCACAATAAAGCTTAAGAAATACAAGAGTAAGGTTGGACGAATGGAGTGGCCTGTTGCATTTGCAATAAGATTGGTATGTATTCCGGCAACCAGTATTAGCCACGGTGCTAAGGACATGTTTTCAACAGGATCCCAGGCCCAATAACCTCCGAAACTCAGGGCTTCATATGCCCATGCTCCACCCATAACAATTCCGGTTCCTAAGACAGCCGCTGAAAAACAAGCCCAGACCAATGCTTTGCGAAAATGTGATTCATGGTAACCGTTTAATAGTATGGCAAAAGCGTAAGCAAATGGAATTAGAGTGGATGCGAAACCAAGGAATAAGGTAGGAGGATGAATGAGCATCCAATAATTCTGTAGCAGTGGATTGAGGCCATTCCCTTTAATTAAACTGGTGTAATCGGCGTTGTTGAAGAGAGGAATGTCCATCGTATGCCGTAACAATTGGAATGGACTACTGCCAAGTTTTACATCTCCAAAATAAATCCCCAACAGCATTGAACACAGTATGAGGTTAATGCCTAAAATAACCGCAATAATGGTCTGAGAAAATGGATCTCTTTTTACAATAAAGTAAATGCCAAGGACTATGTTCCAAAATAACCAAAGTAAAAAACTACCTTCCTGACCTTCCCAAAAAGCTGAGAGTATATACTTTACAGGAAGGTCATCTGAAACGTGGGCCCATACATACTCAAATTCATAGTAACGTTGGGACATCATAAACAGAATCAGTCCAATCATGGCAATGATCGATAGAAAATGTACCCAAAATGACCATGCAATGGATTTTCCCCAATTATACCGGTGCAGACGAAAACTAAGTGTAAAAGCTATTAGGTTATACAACGCGCTAAATACTGCCAGGAATACAAGAAAATGTCCTGCAAAATGAATCCACACATGCTCATTGACGTATGTAATGGTGTTCATCGTTCAGCAGTGGACTTTATGAGTATTTCTTCATCTTTATATTTTGAAGGGCATTTTAATAACATGCTTTTGGCTTCAAAATAGTCTGTACCCATTTTGCCTGTGAGTACTATTTGTTCTGATAATTCAAAGTCCTGAGGTTTTGGTGCTAAAAGAACCACTTTTTGAGTTTCCGCTTTTTTATCGGTCAGGTAAAAACTAAAGTAATTGGCATCTTTCACTGGATCATATACGATTTCTTTAGATTTATCAAGTAAGCCTACAACTTTTACCAAATCCCCTGACTTTCTGGCTTCTTCGAAACCTGAATACGTTGAAAAATCCCTTGACGCCAAAAGCAACAATGCCATAGCGACGATGATTAAGGCAATTGAGATGTAGTAGATTCTTTTCATTCATGCAAATTTACAAATTATTGATGCTGTAAGTAATGTGCTCTTACACAGTAAACTGAGAATACTTCATGCTGAATTTACGGTAAATCAGAGAGCGATGTTTTATGTTCCCATATGACCTTGGATTTCATACAATAAGGTTTGAAAGGTGTTTTTTGTTTAATGAGCAGTAGGTACTTATAAGCGTTCGAACAGATAATTTTCTACTTTTACTCTGATAAAAAAAATGTGGTTAATCATGCCATCGTTGCCAAGCTGGAAATCTATTTTTGATCTTGAATGACAGCTATTTCAATTCCTATAATTCTCTTCAAACAATTTGAAGTCACCTCTGGCGGTCATATCCTTTTGGAGGCCTGTGACCATGATTGGATGCCTGGGATTTGGTATGAAATCATTGGGCCCGCCAGTAGTGGGAAGACCACTTTGTTAAATACAATCGCCGGATTTCATGATTCATGGACTGGACAACTCAATGTATTGGGTTGTGATATGGCACCGAAAAATCATGATCGTCGGCGGTCGGTCCGGCGTAAAATGGGATTTGCAACACAGATTGTTTCGGTGTTAATGGATAAAACAATGAGATTGAATGTGAGTATGGCTTTGCAGTCGGTAGACATCGAATCAAAGAGTGATATCGATAAAAGAGTCTCACAAATTTTAGAACATTTCTATTTATCTGAGAAAAAACTAATCCCAGCCAAGCATCTGTCTTGGACAGAATTAGCTTTTTTACAACTGATTCAAGCCACTGTACATAACCCACAATTATTATTGATTGATCATGTATTGCAATACCTGGACTTGCCAGATCGTGAAATTTGGATTGGCTTTTTGAAAGAATATTACATTAAGCAAAATGCATGCATCATTTCAACAGGAAACCACCCTTTATTGAGTCCTGGTGCAGCTGTGTGCCAGCTTCACTTGAATAACAAAAAACTGGAGCCATTGAAGCTTGTTTAAAATCGGTGACTTAACTACGGATAACCCTTCAGTTACTCTATCTTTGCAAAAATTATTAAAAACATGTTTGAAAGCCTCAATGAACGGTTAGAACTAGCCCTTAAATCACTTAAAGGGAATAATAGATTAACAGAGCTTAATATCGCTGAATCTGTGAAAGATATTCGCAGGGCATTGGTCGAGGCAGACGTAAATTACAAGATTGCTAAAGAGTTTACGGATAAAGTTAAAGACAAAGCTTTAGGGTCACAAAATATTCTGAAAGCTGTCAAGCCTGGGGAACTGATGGTTAAAATCGTCATGGACGAACTCGTCGAGCTCATGGGCAGTCAGGCAGAAGGCCTGAATCTGACAGGGAATCCTTGCGTTATCTTGATTGCTGGTTTGCAAGGGTCAGGAAAGACGACATTTTCAGGTAAGCTAGCGCTATTTTTAAAAACCAAGAAGAACAAAAAGGTATTGCTGACAGCCTGTGATGTTTATCGTCCAGCAGCTATTGATCAATTAACGGTATTGGGCGAAAGCATAGAAGTGGAAGTTTTTAAAAATCTTGAAATAAAAGATCCCGTTCAAATAGCCAAAGAGGCGATCCAACATGCCAGGGATAATAAATTGGATGTTGTGATCATTGATACTGCAGGTCGGACATCGGTTGACGAAGACATGATGAAGGAAATAGAGCGGCTGAAAATTGCCCTGGTGCCTTCTGAGACATTGTTTGTGGTGGATTCGATGACCGGACAAGATGCGGTCAATACGGCAGTTGCTTTTCATCAAAGAATCCAATTTGATGGGGTGGTTCTCACTAAGCTTGACGGTGACACCCGTGGAGGGGCAGCACTTTCCGTGAAATACACAGTAGGTAAGCCTATTAAATTTGTTTCAACTGGTGAAAAGTTGGATGCCTTAGATGTGTTTTATCCTGATCGGATGGCACAGCGTATTCTGGGGATGGGTGACATCGTGAGTTTAGTAGAAAAGGCTCAGGAGCAATTTGATGAGGCGGAAGCTCGTAAAATTGAAAAGAAAATTAAACAAAACAAATTCGATTTTAACGACTTTTTGGCTCAGGTACAGCAAATTAAGAAAATGGGGGATATCAATCAACTCATGGGAATGATACCTGGAATGGGAAAATTGACGAAAGATGTCCAAATTGATGACAATGCCTTTGGCAAAGTTGAAGCAATCATTCAGTCAATGACACCCCAGGAGAGGACCCAACCTGATCTATTGAATATGTCTCGAAAAACTCGAATTGCTAAAGGTTGTGGTCGGAATATCAATGAAGTCAATGCATTTATTAAGCAATTTGAAGAAATGCGCAAAATGATGTTCATGTTGTCAAAGGGACAAGGAATGGGACAAATGATGCAACAAATGAGAAATTTCAGAAGATAAGTCTGAAATACGGTAAAATAAACAAATATTAATTAGTTTTGAGGAATCTAAAGCTTTCAGTAAAGAGGCTTGTGGAGTTAATTTTAAATTTATCAGGCATGAAAAAAATCTACTTTCTGTTATTCTTTGTAGGGAGTTTCTTGGGAATGGGAAATGCACAATTGGCTGATGGAGCTACGGCTCCAGATTTTACCGTTCAGGATATCAATGGAAACTCTTACACACTTTATGACATGATGGGCAGTAACAAAGCTGCATGCCTGGATTTTATGGCAACCTGGTGTGGACCTTGCTGGAGTTTTAAAAACAGTGGTGTATTAGAACAGGTGTATAACAATCTGGGAGCACAAACCACGGTCATTATGATAGAAGCAGATTATAGCACCAACACCAACTGTTTATATGGATCCACAGGATGCAATAGCACAACACAAGGAAATTGGGTAACCGGTACACCTTATCCCATTACAGATTTGTCCACCACCAATGGTCCTTCGGTGAAGAGTGATTATAGCATTGCCTTTTATCCAACTTTATACGTTATTTCTCCGGATAAAAGAGCCTGGTCAATTAAATCCCGGACTTACTTTGAATATGAAAATTGGATTACCAAGAGTTTTAAATTGAATGCAACGGCATCGTTAACCCATTCAAGCTGTGGGGATAATGGAAAAATAGTACTCGCCATTACGGGAGGTTTTGGAGTGATAACATACGAATGGAGTAATGGAGCTACCACAAAGGATATTAGTAATTTACCTGGAGGATCTTATAGCGTGCGGGTGAAGGACCAATATGGATATTTTGAAGATTATGGACCGTTTGTAGTCCAAGGACCATCCAAAAGAGTAGCAGTAACCGCTGCTAATTTGACCAACATCAATTGTTATGGAGAATCCACCGGTAGTATTGAAATCCAAGTGGATTATGGTACTTCTCCCTATAAATTTAACTGGTCGAACGGAAAGAAAACGCAAGACATTACGGATTTACCCTATGGTAATTATGGGGTAACAGTGACAGATAATAACAACTGTACGACCACTAAATCTTATGTATTGACCCAGTCTGCCGAAATGAAATTGACTACCACTGGCAAAGCAGAAACTTGTGACCAGGGAAACGGAAGTATTTTAGCAAAGGCAACCGGAGGAGTACCACCTTTTGAATTTGACTTGGGCAATGGGAAGCAAACCAATCCATTTTTTGATAATCTTAAAGGCGGCACCAGCTACTCTGTTACAGCTACAGATAGTAAAGGCTGTTTTGAAGTATCTACGGCATTTGTTGATATTACTCATAAACCAGCTGCTAGCGCAGGTGGAGATATGGACATCACCTGTAAAAGTCCGGAAATAACTTTAGACGGTTCCTTATCTGAAGATGGCACCCAAATTCTTTATGAATGGACGACGCTTAAGGGTCGTATTCTTAAAGGAGCAGATGAAAAATTTCCTTTGGTGGATTTGCCGGGGACTTATCGCCTTAAAGTGAAAAATATCATCAATTCCTGTGAGGCTTTTGATTCAGTGATCGTTTTCGATCCTCGGGTTTATCCAGAAATTAAAACACAAGGTGATACCAATATTAATTGTGTGAATAAAGAAGTTGTGGTTAATGGATCAAGTAAGGACGCGGATATTAAGTTATTTTGGAAGAAATTGGGAGACACAAGTTTCTATAATCCGAATCCTAAACTGATATCTTCTGATAGTGGTATATTCGTATTCCATGTTCTCGATACGATTACCTTGTGTATATCAAAAGATACAGTCGTTTTGATAAAAGACATTGAGGAGCCAGTTGCCGCGGCAACCCCTGAACATGATTTGAGTTGCACAAAAAAACAAGTGATCATCGATGGCAGCAATTCATCTCAAGGCCAAAAGTACAGTTACCAATGGACAACAAAAGATGGACACCTTGTTTCTGGTGAACAAACTTTGTTTGCCGTGGTCGATCAAAAAGGAACTTATCATCTTGAAGTGAAAAACACACAGAATCATTGTAAGCAATATGCTGAAGTTATCGTTTACCAAAAACTTCCTCCAGAATCTTCATTTTCTGAACAAGTGAATGTCCGATTGGTACAATTTAATGACTTGAGTACCGGATTGCCAGATAAATGGCAATGGACCTTTGGAGATGGCGATTCCAGCAGTCAGCAAAATCCAACACATCAATATTTAACTGACGGAGAATTTACCGTTTGCCTTGAAACGCAAAATGATTGTGGGACCCAAAGTGTTTGCCATAATATCCTGGTAGGTATTGGAGCAGCCTTGTCCCTAAGCAATTGGGAAGTTCATCATGTCAGTTGTTTTGGAGGAAATGATGGATCGATTAATATTCAAGTCGTGGGTGGAGTCCCTCCGTATGAGTATTCCTGGAATCATGGACCTACTTCGCAAAATGTAATTGATTTGAATGCTGAAACTTATCAGGTTACCGTTAAGGATCAGCAAGGGACAACCATAAAACAAACTTTTACCATAAAAGAACCTTCGGAAATAAAACTTCAGTCGGCAACTATTATACCTGCTAATCCCGGCAAAAATGATGGTCAGATAGAAGTAACGGTAAATGGCGGTATTCCTCCTTATATCTATAAATGGAGTAATGGTACACAACAAAATCCAGTCGTTCAATTAACTCCGGGATCATACTATTGTACCGTGTTGGATGCCAATCAATGTGAAAAAGTTTTAGGACCATTTGAAGTAAAAGAGCTTGTTTCAAACGATCAGGTTGACGACTGGCTGTTTAGCCAAATTCTTCCAAACCCCGGCGCACAGTCAACACTTAATTATCAGGTGGGTAAAGTCAACTTTTTGAGAATTAGAATAATGGATGCTTTAGGACAAAATATGGCCATCCTTTCCAATTTACCAAAAAATGGATCTTTGTCATTGAATGAGTATGTTCATCATGATGGTTATTATTGGATTTCAATAGAATCCAATAAAGGTCATCGTATAATGCAATGGATCAGAAAATAGGTGAGCGGAAGGCTAATTTGAATTCAGTTGCTTTTTAAACTCTTGAGCACCTTAAAATTGGGGTGTAAAATTTTTTAAAAAAAGTAAGGGTATTCAGATTAGATAAGTCTTCGAGAACGAAGTTGAAAATCTAAAAGCTTCATTAAACATTCGACGGGTGACAAAGAATTAATATCCAATTGCCGGATTTCCTCCAGGAGTTGTTCTGATTCAACAGAAGTATGGTTATCCATAATAGCTTGTGGTTGTGGTCGTGGAAAATCATTTGATTTCTCAGATGACCTATTTTGTTCTAAATGTAGTAGCAACTGATTTGCTCTCCGAATAACAGAGTATGGCATTCCTGCCATTTGTGCAACATGTATACCGAAGGAGTGCTCACTTCCTCCGGGTACCAGTTTTCTTAAAAAGATTACACGATCATTCAATTCCTGAGTGGCTACATGAAAATTTTTTATCCGGTCAAGATTCGTCGCTAACTCATTAAGTTCATGATAATGGGTAGCAAACAAGGTTTTTGCTCTTTTATCCTGGACATTGTGTAAATACTCTGCAATGGACCACGCTATTGAAATACCATCATAAGTGCTTGTTCCTCTTCCTATTTCATCCAGTAATATCAGTGATCGATCGGAGAGATTGTTTAAGATGGAAGCTGTCTCATTCATTTCAACCATAAAAGTGGATTCACCGGAAGCTAGATTATCGCTTGCCCCAACTCTGGTAAATATTCGGTCAATGATGCCCAACCTGGCTTCTTTGGCTGGTACAAAAGAACCAATTTGAGCCATTAATGCGATCAAAGCTGTTTGCCGAAGAATAGCTGATTTACCAGACATATTAGGACCAGTAATCATTAAAATTTGTTGAGTATCAGAATCGAGATATATGTCATTTGGAATATAAGGTTCACCATCCGGAAGCTGGTGTTCGATAACAGGATGTTTGCCTTCTTTGATATCAAGAACTCTACTTTCGTCTATAAGCGGTTTTGTAAAATTTTTTAAACGAGCCGCAACTGCAAATGAGTGAATGACATCAATGGTAGCGACATTTTTAGCATTCTGTTGGAGTGGAATTAGAAAATCCTGAATTTGATCCAGAAGTTTTTCATAGAGTTCTTCCTCTAATTGCATGATTCTTTCTTCCGCACCTAAAATTTTTACTTCCAACAATTTCAATTCCTCTGTGACATAGCGTTCTCCCGTGGACATGGTTTGTTTTCGAAGCCAATGATCAGGTACCATTCCTTGATTTTTGAATTTATTGGTCACCTCTAAGTAATAGCCGAAAACGGAATTGTAACCAATCTTTAAATTGTTGATACCTGTAGCTAACGCCTCCTTGGTTTGTATTTCGACCAATAGATCTTTAGAATGTGTAAGTGTATATTTTAATTCATCCAACTCAACAGAAAAGCCGGACTTGAATATTCCACCTTTATTGCTTTGGTTAGGAGCATTCTCGTCCAATTGATGGGCTATTAAATCCCGGAGTAAAGCACAATCGTGAAATGAATGGCCTAATTGCTGAAGATCAGAATTTTGTTGATTTTGTAATGTAGCTTTCAATGGCAACAGTAACTCCAAGCACTTGCGAATATGATTGAGCTCACGTGGCGAAATTCTTCGCAGAGGTATTTTGGAAATCAACCGCTCTAAATCACCGAACTGCTGTAACAAATGGTCTAATTGATCCGAAAGCTCAGAATCCTTCAGCATGGCTTCTACCATTTGCAGGCGATGTTCAATCTTAACTGGATCCAATAGCGGTAGAACCATCCATTTTCTTAACATACGAGAACCCATTGGGGTCTGAGTATGATCAATGATGGATAAAAGTGTTTTTCCTTCAGGATGCAGTGGTTCAATAATTTCAAGATTTCGAATGGTAAATCGGTCCATCCAAACAAACTCATCGTTTGCCAGGCGGCTGATTTGAGAAAGATGTTTAGGGTTTTTGGTTTCGATGGATTCCAGGTAATGGAGAATCACACCTGCAGCAATTTGTCCTAAAGTGTATTCTTCAATTCCAAATCCTTTTAAGTTGGATACATGAAAATGTTGTAACAACTTATTTCTGCAAAACTCGTGTTGATAAACCCATTCTTCTAAAGCATAGATGTAAAACTGGTCACCAAATAATTTATCAAACTCAAGTGTCTTGCTGCGTGCTAAAATAATTTCCGATGGATTAAAACTTTGTAATAACTTATTGATGTATGAGGGTTCTCCTTCAGATAAATAAAATTCGCCGGTTGAAACATCTGCAAAGGCTATACCCATACGGTCACCTGCAAATTGTACGGACGCTAAGAAGTTATTTTTACGAACATCCAACAATTTATCATCTGTAGTAACACCTGGTGTAATGACATCTGTAATGCCTCTTTTGACTACCTTCTTGCCTTTTGATGGTTTTTCCAGTTGTTCGCAAATGGCAACTCTAAATCCCGCTCTGACCAATTTGGGTAAATATACATCCAATGAATGGTGGGGAAAACCCGCAAGTTCAATATCAGATCCACCATTGTTTCTTTTGGTGAGTACAATTCCCAATACCTTGGATGTAGTGATGGCGTCTTCTCCAAAGGTCTCATAGAAATCACCTACCCGATACAGTAACAAAGCATCTGGATGTTTAGCCTTCATGGCATAATATTGCTCCATGAGGGGTGTCATGGTGCTCAGTTCAAACAATACCTGTTGTCCTTTTAAGGAATCTGTCATCAGTCACAAATATAGGAATGGCTTCAGGGTTTGCTATACATATTCCAAATTAAAAGAATCTGTATTTAATGAAAAAAATACTTAATATGAGGATAGTCGTTTTTGAAGTTAGCCAACATTGTCCTCAAAAGTAAACTGTAACAAAAAAACCAATTAAGTATTAGAACTTAGAAAATAATCATATTAAATTTGTTAGCTAATTTATCCTTAAAACCAGATGTATGAATACATTATTCAGAGATTTGTCCTCCGGTGAATATCAAACACTCATCGATGCTGTCCCTTTGATTGCCATACTGATTGCCGGTGCTGACAATGAAATTGATGTCAAAGAAAGAACCTGGGCAGAAAAGATTGTAAAAATTAGAAGTTACCACAACCATTTTGATTTAAAGTCATATTACAAAGATGTTGATGTTCAGTTTAATGAGCTTTTTCAGAAGTTTTTGAATGAACTCCCTGAAGATGCAAAACCCCGATGTACAGAAATTAGCCGTCGACTAAATGTATTGAATGCGATATTGAAAAAGTTATCCTTGAGGACCGCCAGTCAGCTTTATAGCTCCTATTTGGCCTATGCAGAGCAAATTGCACGTTCAAGCGGTGGAATCTTGCGCATGATGGCGGTCAGCCGAGAAGAAACCATGTGGGTTGGATTGCCAATGCTTGATCCTATTTTCTATGATGATCTTGATGAAGAAGAATAATTCAAGCAAGATTTAACGGGAATTGGCGATAATAATTTTTTGATGAAATATGTGTTTACGCTCCGTCCAATGGATAATATACATGCCATCCGGTAGGTGTTCTAAAATAATGGATTGTCCTCCAAATTTTGGCAATTCAAGAACGGGAATATGTTGACTATTAAATAAGCGGACTGATTCAACTTGACCTTGTGTATAAAGTACTTGATCAACGATCGGGTTTGGATACCAAAATGAAGGTTCANNAGCACAATTATTTTCATCTAGCACGGTGAGTATATACTCTCCTGGAAAAGCAGGCCCGGGATATTCTGTAGAATAATCAAATGGAACACCCACATTAACCGTCAGCTTAAGTTTGATGACCGGTTTAAAGTCTCCAGGAAGGTTGTCAGTCGTTGGAGTGCCGTGTAGCAGCAAACAACCAAACTCATTTTTCTTAAATACACAATTAGGGGGATTGCAACTATAGCCTATACCTTTTGGAAGATTGGCAATGGCATTGAGGGTATCAATTGCAACCTTTTCCAATGGAAGAGGGGCTGGTAAAATGGGAATTTGAACAGTATCAGGCACTACCACGGTAAATGTAAATTCATATGGTTTATTGATGCAGGCTTTTTTGTTGATTCCACCATTCGGATTGGTAGGCGTTATGGGTTTAGGATAAACGCCGGCTGAAGAATCACGCAAAGTACTATCGGGTCGACAAAATTGTGCAATGGAACTCTGTGACACCAGGGATAAACAAAAAAGGAAAATTGTAAATTGCTTCATATTTTGCGATCTAAATTATTGCCCGAATATAGATTTAATGAAACAGATTGTCAAATTAATTATTTTGATTTTTTTTGGCTACCAAATCCAGGCACAATCCACAGACAGTACATTGTTGGGAATAGTCTATGACCTGAATTCAAAAAGTATTCTTCAAGGGGTTATAGTTGAGCATGGTAAATCATCGGTACAAACTGATCAGGACGGGGCCTTCAAAATTAAACATTCAAGCGGGGATTCTTTGATCCGGTTCAAGATGATTGGATACAAAGATTTAGCATTACCCATGAATGCTTTAGCTGGAGGGGAGGTTTATATGGAAGAGAATGCATATTTACTTTCGACGACGATTATCAGTGCGTCAAAATATGAACAACCCATTGCAGAAGCAACTGTATCCACCAGTGTTATCAATAGAAGTCTACCTGAGCGATTGAATACCATCAGTGGCGAAAAAGTTTTGGATAGGATTCCTGGTGTACAGATCATCGATGGGCAAGCAAACATTCGGGGAGGTTCAGGTTATAGCTATGGGGCGGGAAGTCGTGTTTTGTTATTAATGGATGATATGCCTATGATGCAGGTCGATGCTGCTAACCCTTATTGGAATGATTTACCGGTTGAGAATCTTGGTCAAATTGAAGTGCTAAAAGGAGCTGCTTCAACTTTGTATGGTAGCTCTGCCATGAACGGAGTGGTACATTTTCGCTCAGCCACGCCTAACAGTCAGCCGGTTACGCAGTTTACCATCGCTCCTACGATATTTATGCAACCTGAACTGGGAAATCACTGGTGGGGTAGGCCTGGAACCACTGCTTTTCCAACAGAAACTTATTTTTCCGTCAACCACAGAAGCAGAAAAGGTAAAAATGACCTGATTCTTGTATCCTCATTTAACAAGGAAATCAGTTATAACCGGGACAGTGATGCTGACGCATTTAGGTTTCAAGGAAATCTAAGGCATCGAATATCTGACAGTTTGCTTTTAAGCTTTGGGGCAAATCTGAATGCGGGTAAAAGTAGCGATTTCTTTTATTGGAAGGACGCTGGCAGTTATGAAGGTGCCTCAGGTGCGAATTCTACCAATGAAAAATTTCGTCTGATGTTGGATCCCGCATTGCGTTATACCAGTCCGGGTGCTTATTCACACAAAATTTTAAGCCGTTATTATTATATATTCAATGGGGCCGACAATCAACAAGAAAACAAGAGCCATAGTGTATATGTTGAATACCAACTCAGGAAGCTTATACCTAAAATTTTATTGGATGTTCAGCTAGGTGGAGCCCTAAATTCTAATTGGACTAAAGCACAATTGTATAGCGATACTAGTTTTCAGTTATTCAGTCAGGCAGCGTATTTTCAACTCGAGAAAAAATTTTGGAACAGAGTGATCATCAATGGAGGTGTTCGCTTTGAGTCATATCAAACGGAAGGGCCAGGAAAATTAAACAATGAGGACATTGCCACAAAAGTCCATGATCAGCGCACCATTTTTCGTGCCGGGATGAATGCGCAAATTTTTAATTATACTTATTTGAGGGCTTCTGTTGGAGAAGGCTTCAGGTTTCCATCCATTGCGGAGAAATATATATCAACCACTGCCGGTGGTTTGCGAATTGTCCCTAACCCATTGTTAAAATCAGAACACGGATGGAGTGCTGAACTCGGAATTCGACAAGGCTGGGCTCTATGGGGTATTCATGGAATGACTGATATTTCATTCTTTCAATCGCGATATTTTGATATGATGGAATTTGTATTGAACAATCAGTTGCAATTTCAGTCCAAAAACATCGGTAATACCCAGATTAAAGGATTTGAATTGGAAACCGCATTGAGTGGGTACATCGGCAGTTGGAAACTCCAAACAACCATGGGATACACTTACATTGATCCAGTTTACCGGGAATTTGATCTGAGGGGAAAACAACTTGCTATTAATGAAAGGGAATTTGCGCCAATTGGGCAACAGAATGCTGCCAATTCAAGTTCTTACATCAATATTTTGAAGTATCGCTCAAAACATTTGTTTCGATGTGATATTACAACCCGATATAAGAATTTCTCTTTCGGTTATGCCTTTCAATATGTTTCACATGTTGAAGCCATCGATTGGCTTTTTCAAGTTACCCTATTTATCCAGGGAATTAATCAATTTAGGTCAGAGCATGACCACGGTTACCGTATTCATGATTTACATATGGGTTTTGAATTTGGGCATTGGACTCTTCAACTTAACCTCAATAATGCATTGAACGAAGCCTATACAGTGAGGCCTGGATTGATGGAAGCTCCTCGAAATTTAGGCTTAAAATGGACTTTCAACTTCTAAATATACGTAAAGCATTAAAAGACAAATAATTATACATAGCTGTATAAGTATATAATGAATGCTTTATTTTATGTTAGTCTGCAATTTCTTCCTTGGATCTGCTATATTTGCGGAGTTTTTTAATAAAGTAAGATTTACGATATATGTTTGGAAAAGGATTTGTAAAATGGGTATTGTTTGCCCTATTGGTTGTTTGTGCTCTTCAATTGGTATATTACCTACCTACTTCAAAAGTAGAGAGGAAGGCAGCGGAATATGCACAAAATGCTTCATCTCAGGTGACTGATGAAACTGAGCGCTATGCAGTTCAGAAAATAGCAAAGACTAAATATCTGGATTCTATTTCCAGTGAGAAAATATTCAGAATTCCATTAATCAAAGAATTCACTTACCATGAATTAAAGCAACAACAGCTTGCATTGGGATTGGATTTGAAAGGTGGAATGAGCTCAATATTGCAAATTGATCTTTCTGATTTGTTGGTGTCTTTGTCAGGAAATTCTTCGGATCCTGCATTTCGCAAAGCGTTGGAGAATGCCAACATTCGTCTACAAAATAGCCAGCAAGACTTTGTGACCCTATTTGTGGAGGAATTCAAAAAAGAATCAAATGGCAAATCTTTAGCTTCTTTGTTTTCTCGTGGAGCTTCACTGAAAGATCGTATCAATTTTGAAACTTCTGACCTTGACGTCGCCAGGATTCTTAGAGAAGTGGCCAATGAAACTGTAGATCTAACATTTAAAAGGTTGAAAGATCGTATTGATAAATTGGGCGTTACCCAGCCAAACGTTTCCTTGGATAAGGCTAGGGATATGATCGTCGTGGAACTACCGGGAATAGACAACCCCGAGCGAGCCCGTAAGTACTTACAAGCGAGTGCAAAACTGGAGTTTTGGGAAGTCTATCGAAACGTTGACCCAGGTGTGTTTGACGGGATTGTCAATGCAGACAAAAAACTGGCTGCCTTGGACAAGGGAGATACTTCCAATGTTGATTTGGATTACACTTTGGTGGATCGTTATGACTATACCACAGATTCTTTAGGCAATAAATTAGATTCTGTTAAAGCGGGAGTCGATACCATTCGTAAAGATCCAATGGCTGAGAAGGGACCACTGTTATCCATCTTTTCTCCGACAAGTCCAGCAGCAGGATATACGGCAATAATAGGTTCAGTTGAAAAATCTAACCGTTCGCGATTTTTAAAATTAGTGAATGATCCAGCAGTAAAATCCACGTTCCCTTCGGATCTGGAATTTAAGGTAGAAGCCAAGCCTTATAAAGCTCAGGGAGAAAGTAAGCCTTCCAATAACTACAATGTGTATGCCATTAAGAAAAAGCCGGGTTCACCAAATGCATTGTTGGATGGTGAACGCATAGCCAGAGCTTCTGCAAATCCAGATAATCTGACCGGTGAAGTAGTAGTTTCTTTGGCGATGGATACCAAAGGATCAAAAATATGGGGCGAAATGACCACAAGAGCCGCCAATGACAATAAAAGAGAAATTGCCATAGTATTGGATGATGAAGTGGTTTCATGTCCAAGTGTACGTGAACCTATTCTTGGGGGTAATTCGCAGATTAGTGGAAACTTTACCATAGAAGAGGCAAAAGACCTGGCGAATATTTTGCAAGTCGGGAAATTACCTGCGAAAGCGAAAATTGTTCAGGAATCATTGGTAGGACCTTCCTTAGGGCAAGAAAATATCATTAAATCCATGTGGTCCATTTTGGGAGGATTTCTTCTTGTCGTCTTATTCATGGTGATTTATTATACCGGAGGGGGATTCGTTTCCATTATTGCAATGTTTCTGAACATCATTTTGATTTTGTCTACCCTGGCTTCATTCGGAACGGTATTGACATTACCGGGTATTGCGGGTTTGGTATTGACCATGGGCATTGCAGTTGATGCCAATATCGTTATCTATGAACGGATCAAGGAAGAGTTTTTAGCAGGCCGATCATACCTGGATGCAATCAAACAAGGATTCCTTCATTCTTATTCAGCAATTATTGATTCGCACGTAACTAACTTATTGACCTGTATTGTATTATTTATTTATGGTCTCGGGCCGATTAAGGGATTTGCGATAGTGTTGATCATTGGTATTTTGTTTTCCTTATTTACGTCTGTATTGGTTGCGCGGATGATCATTGACTGGTGGTCCAGTAAGGGTAAACAAATGAGTTTTGCAAGCGAATACACAAAGCGTTTTTTCAAAGATGTCCAATTTGACTGGGTTGGCAATAGAAAGTATGCTTATATGATATCTGCTGTTCTGATCACCATCAGCTTTGTATCTTTCTTTACACGTGGTTTTGAATTGGGTGTAGAATTTAAAGGAGGTTATTCTTATAACGTGACATTTGACCGCGATGTCAATGTCGAAGCATTAAGAACTTCATTGTCTAAGTCATTTGAAGGAAATCCTATCGTAAAGAGTGTAGATACTCGAAATACTTATAACATCACAACATCCTATCTGATCAATGAATCAGGTACAGAAGTTGTTCAAAAAGTAAATCAGAAACTTTTTGATGGAGTGAATGAGGCTCTGGGAGGTGGTTTAGATTATAATGCATTTATGAACCACGATGCTAAAACCACTCACGTATCGTCATTTAGCCAGGTAGGTCCCATCATTGCTGATGACATTAAGGCGAGTGCATTCAAATCCATTGTCATTGCATTGGTGGTTATCTTCATCTATATCTTGTTCCGTTTCTATAGATGGCAATACAGCCTTGGAACGATTGTTTCATTGTTTCACGATACCATCGTTGTATTGGGAGCTTTTTCATTGTTTCATGGGATATTGAATTTTAGTATGGAGGTGGATCAGACTTTGATCGCAGCTGTATTGACGGTTATTGGTTATTCTATGAACGACACTGTAATTGTCTTCGATAGAATTAAGGAGTACCTCAACTTTGATAGCACCAAATCTGACAAGCAGTTAGTAAATGACGCCATTAACAGCACGCTATCACGGACGCTAAATACGTCCTTTGTGACCATTCTGACGATCATCATTCTCTTCTTGTTTGGAGGAGCATCCACCAAAGGATTTTGTTTTGCAATCATTATAGGAATTGTCGTTGGAACGTTCAGTTCTGTTTGTGTTGCAATGCCGGTGGTTATTGATTTTTCAAAAAACCTTAGGTACAATACCAAAAAGGAGTCGACAAAGACTACCAAACAATTATCTAAAGTATAAATCTGAAAACCCCTTGCCAAGCGAGGGGTTTTTTATTTTTAGTCATACACTATGCGTTATCTGATTCGTTATGTAAACAGATACTTAGGTATGAAGTTAGGTTATTTAATACCAGTCTTATGTTCTTATTGCCTGTTGCTTTCTTGTAACTATACCTATAAAATACGCAAGGGGGATCAGGCATTTGAGGTTAAACAATACGCCAAAGCGGCATCTTTATATTTAAATGAATTTAAGAATGCTGGTACGGATAGGGAAAAAGCTGAAAAAGCTTTCAAACTTGCATTGTGTACCAAATATTTTGGAGACTATTCGCAAACACTAAAGTGGTCCAGATTAGCCTATGATTTAAACTATGGTTCACCTGCTTTGTATGAGTATGCAGGGGCATTGAAAATGAATGGAGAGTATGAAGCCGCTGCCGACGCTTATAAATTATATGGTGAGGAATCAGGCCGGTTGCAGGACGCCCGTAAAGAAATCAATGTCTGCAAACTTATGGCTGAGTGGCAGAACACGCCTTCAGATTATATTTGGAAAGTTCAGGAGATCGATCATCTTAAAGCTGATGGTAGTGTTTATGGGTATCAGAAAATCGATTCATCTGCCTTTTTATATGTGGCTGAACGATTTAATTCAGAGAATAAGACTGAATCTAAGTTTGAATGGAGTGGCCGCCCGTATTCAAAAATTATCTATGGCTTAACGGGTGAGAGCTTAACCAAATCCCTTGGAAACGAAAGCGCTTATTCATTTGAAAAAAAATCGGGACAGCTATATTTTACACGTTGTGATGAAATTGTAGAAAATAAACAATTATGCAAGATTTATCAAACCTCACTGCAAAATGGTGAACTGAACAAAATTAACCTGGTTAGATTACCTTCATTTGAAGAAAATTGTATACATCCTGCGATTCACCACAGTGATTCCTTGCTGGTTTTTAGTTCTGATAAACCAGGAGGATCTGGTGGATGGGATTTATATTTTACAACAAAAACAGATGGTGCATGGAATACGCCGCAAAATATGGGAAGCCGCATTAATTCTTCGCGGGATGAAGTATTCCCGATTTGGAATGGCGACAGTTTGTATTATAGTAGCAATGGTTTGGTAGGCATGGGTGGTTTGGACTTGTTTAAGACCTGGAAGGATAGTTTGATGCAATGGCAACCTCCTCAAAATTTGCGAAATCCTGTCAACAGTGAAGCAGATGATTTTTTATACTTTATTGATACTTATCATGATCATCGGGAAGGGGAGTTGATGGTTGCTTATTTTTCGTCAAACCGGGATCATGGATTGGATAGGGTATATTCCGCAACTAAGCACTTGCGGAATATTCAAGTCGCTGAACCATCGAGGCCTAAGTTTAAATTTGAGGTTCAGGTCAACATAAAGTTTACGGAAGCCATTTCGTTTTCTGATCAGGAAAAAAAATTACTGGACAGTGTAATGTTTATCGATAAAGTTACAAAACATAGTTTTTCTTCAGAATACAGGACGAGCATTCCGTTGAAACTGACTCCAGGCCTTACTTATCGGTTCTTAATTACCCGAAGAGGTTACCTAAATCGCGATATCGAATTTTCTGCGCCTTTGGCACCCATACTGGAACACGACAGTACATTATACATGAATTTGCAGTACGAACTTATACCGGCCGTCATGCATCAGGAATTTTTACTGAGTGAACTGTATTACGATTTTGACAAATGGGAAATTCGGCCAGATGCTGTCCCAGCGCTTGAAACCCTGAAAACCATACTGATTACCAACCCAAAAATCAAAGTACTCATCGGTTCGCATACCGATTGCAGAGGTTCTCAGGATTACAATAGGCGATTATCTACGCTTCGGGCACAATCTGCGGCCAATTGGCTAATCCAATCAGGAATCCCCGAAACACGCATTAAATACCAAGGGTTCGGCGCTTCAAAGCCTGCGATAGTGTGCCAATGTGATCAATGCACTGATCAACAACATCAAAACAATAGGCGTTCAACATTTCAATTGATTCCTTGAATAAATCAAGGAACTATTCTATTATTGTATTTGATATTTGAAAATGATTTTTATAAAATTTTTGCTGAAGATAGTATTGCTGGCGGCCCTTGTAGCTATTCGTGAAGGACTTGGTAGCGATATTTTGAAAACATGGATTGATCATTCTCCATTAACGAGATCCTTCTTAACTTTTTCAATATTTTGGTTGAGTCTCAATATTATCATCAGATTAACACAATACATTTACCGCAAACGAAAAAGACTGGGTCATAAATTTTCTGATAACGTAATCACGGGATTAAAGAATATTTACTATTTGCTTACGGTTTCCGGTGTGATTTTTATGCTACTCGGTTTCTTTGGATTGCAACCCAAAGAATTGTTAACAGCTCTTAGTATCGTTGCTGCAGCCGTTGCGATTATCAGTAAAGAGCTCGTAATGGATGTTATTTGTGGGATCAACTTTAGCTTCTCAAGAGACATAGCTATTGGTGATTACGTAAAGATTGGTGATTGTGAAGGCAGGGTATTGGATTTAAACATTCACAAGATTGTTTTGCAATACAGAAATCAAATCATCAATATACCTAATTCTAAGGCATACTTCAGTGACATCGTCAATTATAGTAACCGGGAGTTTCATTTCTTCCAACTCGAATTTGAACTTAAATTGGAACATTGTACCCGAATACTAAAAATGAAAGATGTCTTGTTGGAAAAATTGAAACTATTAATGCCTGTTGATTGTGTCAAAGATTTTCATTTATACATAATTCATATCAAAGACGACATCGGAACATTACAGGCCGAATTAGTCTTGTTTCAATTGGATAAGAGTTTCTCGGTAAACAAAATCAAACATATAGTTTTAACCGCCATGTTGGAGATTCGCTAAACGGTAGAAACAATTTTTTTCTTTTGCTTATTCTCCGGCCAATTCGCAAACCAGTCCATTCAAACTTTCTGAAATAGTTAATTGGCAGGCAAGGCGTGAAGATGGATTAGAATTGGGTAGCGTGTCCAGTAATAACTCTTCTGCTTCTTTCATCGGTGGCAAGTCATGATTTGAATGAATATAAATGTGACACGAAGCGCAAAGTGCGAGGCCGCCACAAGTGCCAAGAACAGGAAGTTCAGAGGCTCGCAACATTTCCATCAAAGAATAAGCTGGATCATTTGGAAGTTCTAATTCAAGGATATTTTTATGCTTATCCAACACTTGAATATGAATGGTATCCATGTAAGCAGTTTAGTAGATTAGATAAGCCAACATTATAGGCTATTTATACCTGTTACGGTGGTGTATTTAAAACTTGGTTTTTGTCCTTTATGAATGATTTTAAAGGCGGATTGCACTGCGAGAGTCGCTTCGTGAAACCCACATAAAATTAATTTAAGTTTTCCATCATAAGTATTGATGTCACCTATAGCAAAAATACCTGGGATGTTGGTGGAATAATCTTTGGTGTCTACCACGATAGCTGATTTATCAATTCCAAGTCCCCAATCAGCAATGGGACCTAATTTAGGACTCAGCCCATACAGCGGTAGAAAATAATCACAAGCAATGGAAAATTTTCGATCATCCGACTGGATAGATACACTTGAAAGATGGTGGTCGCCATGAAGCTCAGCCACTTCTGAATTTAGAAATAGTTGAAGCTTTCCTTGGGCCACTAAATCATGCATTTTCGATACGGACTCCGGTGCAGCTCTAAATTCTTTTCTGCGGTGGACCAAAGTTAGCCTAGAACAAATATTCGATAAGTATAGACACCAATCCAGTGCTGAATCTCCTCCTCCGGAAATAACTACTTCCTTGTTGCGGAATTTTTCCGGATCACGAATGATATAGTCAACTCCATGTTTTTCATATTGGATTAGATTTGATATCTCAGGTTTTCTCGGCTCGAAGCATCCTAGACCAGCGGCTATCATGATCACAGGAGCCTGTAAGCAAGTACCATGATCAGTGCTTAATTGAAAGTACCCGTTCGGCAAAATTTCAAGTGTTTCAACACGTTCACCTAAGGTAAAGTCAGGTTTAAAAGGTTCTATCTGTTTTAATAAATTATCGACGAGATCTTTCGCAAGAATTTCAGGATGACCTGGTATATCGTATATCGGTTTTTTAGGATAAATTTCAGCAAGCTGTCCGCCGGGAACAGGTAGATAATCTACGAGATGGCATTTTAGTTTGAGTAAGCCTGCTTCGAATACACAGAATAAACCACAGGGACCTGCGCCAATAATTACAATGTCGGTTTGGATCATAATTTGAACATGCAAAAATAGCTAAAGTACAAGGTTGTAAAGTCTCATATTTTAACAAATTAGAGAGGGATCTTGATTTTTTTAACTTTACATTTAGCTTTTATTAAACTTTTATCAAATTCATAAGTCTACCCTAAAGTCACTAAAATTTTAAATTATGAACAGAAGAGCCACTTTAAAAAAGTTCCTGGGAGTTGACCAGGCTTCTGCAGTAGGAAGAACACTGCAGGATGATGCTTTGCCGCTCGGTGGTGGTCTGAGTCCTTTTTCAGGAACATGGAATTATTCAACTGCTGCTCACTTGCTGCGAAGAGCCATGTTTGGACCATCACATGCACAGATTCAACAAGCCGTCCAGGATGGGCTGGACAAAACACTTGACAAATTGATGACACCTTCGCCTAAACCTGCGGACCCGGTATTGTATTCAAACACGCCGGATGACCCGGATTTGAATCTTGGAGATTCATGGGTTAAAGGGAAGTTACATCCTTCTGTTCAGGGTTTAGTTAATCTGAAGGAGAATTCCTTGTATTCTTGGTTGATGCAACAAATTTATTCAGAAGGAGTTTCCTTGACTGAAAAGATGATCCTCTTTTGGCATAATCACTTTGTAGTGTCTGATGTTTTTGATCCACGGTATAACTATGATTACATCAGTTTGCTAAGGGAATATGCCCTTGGTAATTTTAAGGAATTGACCAAAAAGATGACCATTGATAAAGCCATGTTGCTCTATTTGAATGGTGCTCAAAATAACCGCCGTGCTCCTAATGAAAATTATGCTCGTGAGCTGATGGAGCTTTTCGTTTTGGGAAAAGGTGAGCTTGCCGGACCAGGTGATTATACAACCTTTACTGAGCAGGATGTATTGGCTTTAGCCAAAGCACTTACGGGTTGGGTGATCAGAACAGATAGAACGAATGAGTCCTTTTATCCATACTCAGAATTTGCTGCAGCATTGCATGATACCAGTGATAAACAATTGTCACACCGTTTTAACAACGCAATTATTTCAAACCAGGGTGCAAATGAATATCAAGCCGTGGTGGATATCCTTTTTAATAAAAGAGAAGCCGCAACTTTTGTCTGTAAGAAATTGTACAGGTATTTTGTGTATTACAAGGTAAGTCAGGAAATTCAGGATCAAATCATCGAAGGAATGGCTGATCTGTTGATCGCAAATAACTTTAATATAGCTCCAGTCATAAGGACATTATTGGCCAGTGATCATTTCTATACCGATGAAGCTTTGGGATGTTTAATCAGGATGCCTTATGAATTCATGTTCAACACAATTAAAGTTATGAAGGTGAATGTCCCTACCGACCTTGCTCAGAAATACCTTTTATTTCTTGATTTATACCGCAGTTCTATCGGTATGGAGCAAGTTTATTTTGCTTTGCCCAGTGTTGCGGGTTGGACCCCTTATTATCAAGAGCCAGGTTATCACGAGATTTGGGTAAACTCAGTGACTTTCCCAGTGCGATATAATTTTACCACTGCATTGGCGAATAAAACGCGTAGGGTAAGAAACGTAACAGGTCTTGTTGGACTTGATTTAGTTGAATATGTAAGTGGATTTGACCATCCAGAAAAGGCAACTGACCTGATCAATGGCGTAGTCGCGCATTTATTGCCAAAACCCATTGAGTCAAGCCAATTGACCTTCCTGAAAACCAAGTTGTTGGGCAATGTGACTGAGGCCCAGTGGACCACTATTTGGAATACATATAAAGCAGATCCAAATAATACGCAAGCACGAACGGTAGTTGAAACCAGGCTAAAACCGCTGTTCGTGTCATTATTATCCATGCCTGAATATTCATTAAGTTAAATCGAATAATACTATGAAAAGGAGAACTTTTCTTCAAATAGGATCAGCTGCTTCCGTTCCTCTATTTATTAATGGGATTCCGGTAAGCGCTGTAGCACGTCATTCTTTTCTTGATTTCGTCAATCCGGATAATGACAAAATTCTGGTTCTGATTCAATTAGTCGGAGGAAATGATGGACTCAACACGGTATTGCCTTTGGATCAGTATGCAAATCTGGACATTGCCAGAAATAAAATTCTGATCAAGGAAAGTCTTGGTCTTAAACTCAGGACAGATCTCGCTTTGCATCCAGTAATGACAGGGATGAAGTCACTGTATGATGATGGGAAATTAGGACTGATTCAATCCGTTGGTTATCCGAATCAAAATAGAAGCCATTTTCGTTCGACGGATATCTGGACATCTGGATCCAGCGCTGAAACTATGGAGCCACGCGGATGGTTAGGTCGTTATTTTTACAATGATCACCAATCCTTTCCAACTGGATATCCCAATAGTGATTACCCGGATCCTTTAGCCATTACCATAGGTTCATTGGTGAGTCAGACCTGTCAGGGACCTGTAGCTAATTTTAGTTTAGCCATCAACGATCCGGCAAACATGGCCTTAATAGAGGAGCCGGCATTCGCAAGCAATATTCCATTGACCAATTATGGTGTAGAATTGAAATATATCTAGTCAATACTTTTAAGCAAACCAATGATTACACTGACGTAATTAAGGATGCCTATACTTCTGCCGGTGGACCCATTGCAAGTACAGGAAACAAGCTATTGGATCAATTGAACATCGTGGCTCAATTGATTAAAGGAGGTATGAAAACCAAGGTTTATGTGGTGAGTCTGGGTGGATTTGATACCCATTCGGCACAATGCGATCCAGATAATCACGAAATTGGAACCCATGCGGATCTTTGGCAATCGGTATCCGATGCGATTGCTGGATTTCAAACAGCAATTGAGCAATCCGGTAACGGAAAAAGGGTATTGGGCATGACATTTTCAGAATTCGGACGACGCATTAAAGCCAATGATTCAACCGGTACTGATCATGGATCAGCCGCTCCATTGTTTTTATTTGGCAACTGTGTAAAACCTGGAATCCTGGGCAACAATCCAACCATTAGTGCCAATGTTGGCAATGATGAAGGCGTTGCCATGCAATATGATTTCCGGTCCATTTATACTACTATCCTGACAGACTGGTTTGAATTATCTACTTCATTGGTAAAGGACCTCCTTGTAGAAGACTTTCAAAAATTACCCATTATTGAAGGCTGTACCGCAACAGGAACTGAACTGAATGGCAATGATTTTGAATTTAGTTTTGAAACTTATCCGAATCCTGCCGACCAAAACCTGAATATCCGTTTTTATAGCACAGGCGAGTACATAAGGATCAGCATGTTTGATCAGTTGGGTTCTGAAGTGAGACTAATTCACAATGGTCAAGTAGGCGAAGGAAACCATCAAATGGAATTTGGAATCAACGATCTTAAACCAGGTAACTATTTTATAAGAATAGCCTCTGATAAATCACAAAACACAAAACTCATGGTGAAGATGTAGTCTGTTTTGATTTTCATTTTTCTTTAGATATTTGTTCGAACGAACATTCGCAAGAATGCCGGTCTTATACCGGCATTCTTGCATTTGGCGAATCATGAATTTAAAAAAGATGAAAATTGTAAATCCTTCATTATTGATATTGGCCGCGGGAATGGGTAGTCGTTATGGTGGCCTAAAACAAATGGATGCTTTTGGCCCCAACGGAGAAACCATCATGGACTATAGTATTTACGATGCGTGGAAGGCTGGTTTTAAAGATATCGTATTTGTCGTTCGTGATTCCTTCGCTGGGGAATTTGAACTACACATGAATCAAAGATGGGGAAAACACATCAATCTGCATTACGTACTTCAAGAACTGGAGGACCTGCCCATACCACCTGAAAAAACCTTGAACCGAGAAAAACCCTGGGGGACTGCACATGCTGTATGGGTAGCCCGAAATTGTATTGCTGGACCATTTGGAGTCATTAATGCGGATGACTTCTATGGCCGGGAAGCCATGATTTCACTTTACCAAACGCTGACCGGTTATCGGGAAATAACATTGATTGGATACCCCATTAAAGATACGTTAAGCGACCATGGAACTGTCAATCGCGGGGTTTGCCTGATCGATGCTGAGGGATATTTACTCAAAATTAAGGAATGTAAAAACATACATTCCGGCGAAGTGATCCATTTTAAAGAGCATGAAAAAGAAACCGTTATAGATCCCAATACCCTGGTTTCAATGAATATGTGGGCATTCGGGCCAGAAACTTTTACGTGTTTCGAAAACCATTTAAAGGACTTTATAGCTCATTTACAAGAAGGATCATCTCAGGAATGCTATATCCCGGACGTCATTCAGGAATTAATTGAAAATCAACAATATAAGATCCTGGTAANNGTAGCCCAAGCTTTTGCCAAAATGGTGGAAGAGGGTATTTATCCTAAGGAGTTGACATGTTAAATATTTTGGGACATTAAAAAAAAATAGGTAAAAATTTGTTTTTTATTGTGGAGTAAGATACATTTGATTGTCTTTAGTTCTAAACTCCATAAAACATGAAATCTTTAGCGTCTCAACTAAAGAGGCCCTCATTTTGGGCTCTACTGAGTATTTTTATTATACTCACGAAATCTTACTCACAAGTGGATCAGGAACCGGAATTAGTGGGTGCCGAAGGCTGTCTAAATGATTATTTCAGTCAGGAGCTTACGGAATATCGAAATAAGGTCATTCAGCGATCAGCGTCAAGGATTCTTTCCAGGAGTAGTACACCTGATTATGACTTGAATATCTATATTGATACCAGCTATGAACGTCGCCGTACAGGGGGTTATAATAATAATGGTGCAATCATTTCTTATCTGTCAGGTATCATCAGCAATGTGCGAACTGATTTTAACTCAGCAGCCCCAAATTGGGATTTGAATATTTCAGTGAGTTTTAATTTTTTTGATGGCGAAACCCCGTTTCCTTATGGGGGTACTATTTCTGAAACCTTTTTCAATTTTTACGATTGGGTCGAAGGACAAGGCTTTCCCGGGTCTGATGATAATTATGTATTCTATACCGGCAATTATACCAACCAAGGGATATCGTTTGTGGGTGCGTTGTGCGTTCCTGGAGGTTCATTGGTAGGATTTGTTGCCAACGAAGATCCCAATGAAGATTTATCAGCCCATGAATGGATGGGTCATACCAGTGGGTCGCCTCATTTTTCAGGGACCACAAATATCATGAATCCAGTAGCGAAAAGGCCTTGGCTTGCAGCCAGCCTGGATACCATCGAAAGTTTTTTAGATAATTCTCAAACATGTGTGGACAATGTTCAAATTCCACTAGCCAATGAATTTGACCATTTTGATATTTCTCGAGTTGAAGATAAGGTACACATTGAATGTCGACTCAACCAGTTTTCAAAAGAGGTAATACTACAGCGGCAATTTATACAAGGTATTTGGGAAACTATAGGTGTAAAGCATCAGATTCAAGCTAACGAGAATCTTATATGGGTGGATCAACCTTTAAATAGCGGGACTTATTATTACCAAGTGCTAGCCAAGGATGAGTCAGGTTACGAAACCGCATCAATGATAAAATCCATTGAATGGAAACAACAAAACTGGAGCCTTCAATACCCCTATATCACCAATCCCCAAAAAGAAAGATTGGAATTTTATAGTGTGATTGGAGATTTACTCTTTACATCTAATGAAGCATTCATCCATGTCTCTAGGATGGGAAATCCTGGAATTTATTTAGTTAGAAGTAAAAGCCAATCCACAAAAATTGTATTACCTCATTAATCCAGTTCAGAAAAAGGTGTTCATAAAATTCCATGGATTCAATCCTGGGCAATGGGTAGATGTTTTTTCAATGATTGGAAGACTTATTACTTGCTTATAGAAAAGTAAAACCACAGATCAAGGTTCAAGTATCTTATAATGCTCAATCCTGAGCTTAATAAGCCGGTGAAGAAATCACTGGTTGTGAATGATTGAGGATTGGGATTAAAATGGTTAACCAATTACCAATTCGGGCCATGATCGTCCTGATCTGATGGATTTGCTGATTTACTATTTTGCCACTCTTCTTCACGTTTTGCAAAAGCATCGTAATCATAATCAGGAAGATATTTGGTTTTTATTTGTTGGATAACTTCTTCCATGTTTTCAAGAAATCGATTAAAATCTTCTTTATAAATAAAGATCTTATGCCGTTCATATCCGTCTCCGTTAAACTTTTTAGTACTTTCAGTTACGGATATGAAGTAATCGTTAGACTTGGTTCTTCGTATATCAAAGAAATACGTTCTCCGTTTTCCGGCTTTCAGTTTTTTGGAATAAATATTATCAATATGTTTTTCGCTTTCCACAGGTAAAAAGTTTATTCTATTGTAAAAATAGCCATTTTCCTAAACTATTCAAGGTATTTATTCTGGTTTTCAATATTGTATAAGGTTTGGAATAGACCAGGAATTGCCAACAACTCATTAAAGGTCCCTTCCTGTATAATATTGCCCTCTCCCATGACATAGATATAATCCATGTACTGTACCTGTCGAATGCGTTGGGTGATTAGGAGTAATGACCGACCTTCCAAGCCTTCCTTCAGATGCTCAAGGACGTTAAGTTCTGTTTTGGCATCCACGGCAGAAAGGCAATCATCTAAAAGCAAAATCCGGCTTTTTTTTGCCAGGGCTCTGGCCAGACACAAACGCTGTTTTTGGCCTCCTGACAGGTTAACGCCTCGTTCCCCCAGTAGGGTTTCATAACCATGTGGGAAGTTGATAATGTCCTCATGTATTTGGGCTATTTGACAGTACTTTTCAATTTCATCTTGACTCAAATCAGGGTTACCAAAACGCAGGTTTTCCAATATGGTGTCTGAGAACAAAAAGGAATCCTGCGGTACATAACTGAATAATTTTCTAATGTATTCTAGTTGGATGGTTTGTACCGCTCTTTGGTCAATGGTTATTGTGCCTTCTGTCGAATCATACATGCGTAACAGCAGTTCGGTCAGACTGCTTTTACCAGAAGCGGTGCGTCCGATAATTCCTATCGACTGCCCGGAATCAATTTTAATATTAATATTTTGCAATGCCTGGATTCCGGATTCAGGGTACCTGAAACTTACTTGGTGGAACTCAACCCGTGGGGTGTGATTTAGTCTAAGTGGATGTGTTCCACCTCTTATAGAGGGTGAAGTCTGTAAAAAAGCATTGATACGTTTTTGTGAAGCTTCGGCTTGTTGGATGATGGAAGCACACCATCCTATTGCTGAAACCGGCCAAGTCAACATAGTGACATAGATAACAAACTCGGCTATATTTCCTGTGGTTACCCGACCTTCAAAAACATTTAATCCACCCACATAAATAGTAATTAAGGTAGAAGCCCCTATGAGCAATAGCATGGATGGAAAAAACATGGCATCGATTTTAGCCAAATTCATCATATGACTTTTATATTGACCAGCAGAGTCATTGAAATCCTTAGACCAATAGGATTCAATGCCATATGATTTCAAAATTCGAACACCGCTAAAAGACTCCTGAGATTGCGAAGTTAGTCCAGCCAACTGAGCCTGAATGAGTTCACTTTGTTTATTGATTTTATTGCTAACCAAATAAATAATATAAGATAATACAGGAAGCGGTAGGAGAGTGTAGCATGAAAGCATTGGATTTACCTGAAACATCGTGATGATGACGATTAAAACAATACTGAGCAAATTGATTCCGTATAACATTGCCGGTCCGAGGTACATGCGAACTTTGTTGACGTCTTCTACAATTCTTGACATCAAGTCTCCGGTTTTATTGCTTTTATAAAAGGACGTATCCAGGGTAATGTAATGGTTGAAAATCACTTTTCGCAAATCGTATTCAATCAGTCTGGAAACCACAATGATGGTCTGCCGCATCATAAACATAAACAGCCCCATGAGTACAGCGAAAATAAAAATCGAAAGACCAAATTTCGTCAACGATTGACTCAATACTTCAGGTTGGCGCAATTCAACTGGAGTTTGAATGTAACCAAGAATTTGGTCAAGTGCTTTGCGTATCACCTGTGGTTGCAATACCCTGAAAACATTCGACAGCACTACAAACACTATTCCTAATATAAACCTGTAACGGTATTTGTAGAAATATTTATTTAGTCCGAAAAGGTGTTTCAAATTTTGTGCTTGAAATTTAAGATTCAAAGTTAACGGACAGCTCCATCTTTATGTAAAATATTTTTTAATGATGATGTCCTTAGTTCTATTTTATTATTTGAAAGATGAGATGCACGAAGGAATTTTTAGCCACGCAGTTATGCTTCCGTAGAATTGTACGTACCTTTATTCCAAATTTAGATTATGTCGCGAAGGATTACGATCGATGAATTTATTATTGAAAATCAGGCAAATGCAATAGATGCAGCAGGAGAGTTGAGCGACTTACTCAGGCATATTGGTATTGCCGGGAAGATCATAAACCGAATCGTGAACAAGGCAGGATTGATGGATATAATAGGTCAGGATGGGCAAATCAATGCAACGGGTGATACCGTTCAAAAACTGGATACATATAGCAATGACCTATTGATCGAGTACCTCAGGAATTCTGGTGTATGCGCTGGGGTTGCCTCTGAGGAACTCGACGACTTTGTATCTTTTAATCAACACATCAATCGCACTCACAAATATGTGGTCGTAACCGATCCTCTAGACGGTTCCAGCAATATTGATGTCAACATTAGTGTAGGTACAATTTTTGGTATATACAAACGAATTTCATCTCCAGGGGATACACCAATTATTCAAGACTTTTTGCAAAAAGGCACTCAATTGGTCGCTGCCGGTTACATATTATATGGCAGTTCCACTTTATTTGTATATTCTACAGGAACTGGAGTAAATGGATTCACCTATGATCGAGGAATTGGGGAATTTTGTCTAAGTCATCCCAACATGCTTGTGCCTGATACGGGTAAAATTTATTCCATTAATCAAGGTTACTACCGGCAGTTTTCTGAAAAAATGAGGCGTTACCTGGATTCTTGTGCAGATGAGGGAATGAATTTACGCTATGTTGGATCAATGGTTGCTGATGTACATCGAACTTTATGCAAAGGGGGTATTTTTCTTTATCCTGCTACCATAAAAAATCCTGAAGGAAAATTGCGTTTATTGTATGAGTGCAATCCTATGAGTTTTGTGTTTGAACAAGCGGGTGGGGTTTGTGTCAATGAACAAGGAAAACGGATACTTTCTCAAGAAGTCAATCACCTACACCAAAAATCCACTTTCTTAATTGGCTCTTCTCAATTAGTCGAACAGGCATTAAAATTATTGGGGAACTAAACTATCGGATCTGATCTCCAGGTAATATGGTAAAAGTCTGTAGTGAAGGGTATCCTTGCGATAACTCGATTTTAGAAAGTCAAAATTCTCGCAGCTTCGATGTTGAGATAAATAGGATATGATTAACTTGGCCCGACTTGACTTAATATAGGGGTGTTTACTCAATTCTGAAAATGTGCTTGCATTGAGATTTATTCGACGGATTTTTCCTTCTGGCAATAACTTCTGTGAAAGTACTGAATAAAGACTGTCGTTTACTCCAAATACTTCTTTCAGTTGTTCTAATTCAACAAAACCACCCAGGCTGTTTCTGTATTTAATGATTCTAAATGCCAAAACCGTGTCCATTCCAGTACCTCTGATCAATCCCCAAGCGTTGACTTCATTTAAGTTGATCCGTTTATCTGAGGGCTGTTCATTCCAATCATTAAAGGACTGCCGATGTACTACGGGTGGAATTTCCATGAAGGGCTCTAGTCTAGAGTATATTTCGTTGGATAAACCATATATTTTAAGTAAGTCAGTTTTGGTTCTAAAGTGGCCACCTTTTAAGAGATATTTATTGATGTTGTGATATGTTTTTTTTGGTATTTGAAAATCTTTAGCCATTTCTTCGTTCAGGTGATTTGGATTAAATTTATACATGTTGAAATGAGTAGGGGTATCCGCACGATTCCTATTTACATCCTGGCTTTTATTGTTGTATCTGCTATTAAACGAAGTTGAATTTTCTATTTGTGATGAAACCGAAGTCATCTGGATAGAGCTTTTTTCTTTCTTAAAAATTGCAGGCGCAATGGTCCAGATCAGCATGTGAATAATTAATATAACAAGGCCTTTTTTCTCAGAATTGGTGATTATAGGTGAAGTTGCATTCATAGTAAATAATATAGAGTTCTAGAAAGGTGAAGTTTTCATTTTATTTTAACAGAGTCACTGATCAGTTTGAAAATATGAATGAATGACATTTTGCATCCTCAGACTGTCTAAGAGGAGCACCTTGTTCACGCCATGACGTAACCTGATTCGCTGCATATTTTTATCAAAATCGTGGGTAGTATAACAAATTCCCTGATGGTAAACTTCTACCTGGAGATGGAATTCAGTGCGATATCCGGCTAGGCATCTGCGTTGGGTAATTTCTTTTTCTCGATGAAAATAATAGGACAAGGTTGCAATTTCTATGAAGATCCAAATGCAGGTATATTTCAAATTCCCTTTTCGAATGATAAGCAATAAAGCGAAAAGTATTCCGTAGTAAAAAATGCAATCTTGTACTTCAATGTGCAAATTCTCCAGTGTTGAACCAGGTAACTTATTAAGGAATTGTAAATATGAAATTCCAGCTTCGCTCAATGATCCAGTTGCATCAGCAATTAAGCGTGCTACACTGGGAGAAAGCTGGTGCATACAAACCAATAATATTCCCAGTGCCATGAGGGCAGAACTCAAAGGAATCCATAAAAGATTAGACAATAAAAAGTATACTGGGAAAGCTTCAAAGTGGTAGATGCATATTGGTGATAAAACCATTTGAACACAAAAACAAGTGCTAAGCAAATCCCACAAATACTTTACAATTGGGTTCACCGTGTTTACGACCCTTTGAATCATTGGATTTACCCAAAAAAGAGCTGCCAATGAGGCCATGGTCAGTTGAAAGCCTGCATCAAAGGGTATCATGGGGTTTAACATAGTAAGCAAAAGTGCGATTCCACTGAGTACATTAGTTGGATCCGATCTTCTTCCTATTAAACAGGCTACTTTATAGATAGTCAACATCAATGCTGCCCTTAAAACAGCTACTCCAAGACCTGTTATCATTGCATAGCACCAGATGAGTGTCAAGGATATGACGATTTCATTTGAAGTGGATAAATGCAGTCCTATTCTTCCGCCCCATTTTATGCACCATTGTACTAAGTAGAAGAAAAACACCAGATGCATCCCAGATACTGCAAGAATATGGGAAAGTCCATTTTCGGTAAACAGTTCTTTGCTGGATTTATCCAGAAGACTTTTATCACCCAGCAATAAGCCTGTTAACAGTGCAATGTTTTGCGGATTTTCTTGCTCTTGATATTTGTTGAGAACATTTTTTATCCAATCGGCTGATTTTTGGACTATTGATTTAAAGTGTACCCGGTTATTTTTATGTATTCTGAAATTTCCACATTTTGAAGACCCTTTGTAATAGATTTCCTGATGTAGGAGATAGCGGTCAAATGATGAAATTTGCCGATGAGTTGACGGATAAATTCTTTCCATATTAAACGCTCCCATTAAGGTGTCTCCGTAATATAATTTTTCAATGGGGCATGTATTCCATTGAGTCAATTGAATCAGGAATGGTTTTGGAGTACTAATACATTCAGCCAAAATTGACAGATGTTTGGTATGTTGATGAGAATGATGAACCACGATAACGGAATGGTTTTGATGTTGTTCTGAGTCAATATGCTTATTGGTAATTTGGACATAATGATTTGCAAAATATGCATAGGATACAAGGAAGAAACAGATCATCAGTCCTGGCGTGATGATGTTGTATTGCCTGATCAAAACACAGTAAATTAGTATAAGAATTGAAATAGCAAGGAGTGTGTAAATTACATATATTGGGATAGGTGAGACATAGTAGGTATGTATATCAGCAGCCAACAATAAGATATACAAATATGCAAATGGCCTGGAAAACAAGTGTTCCAGCATAGGGAGTGTTATTTAGTAAATCTAATTTACGAACTCCCTTAGTCCAGGATCAATTTGTTGGTGTAAATTGTTTCATTTAGCTCTACTGTTTATTGAACACGCTAGCTGAATGATTCGATTAGCCATATAATACTTGATTTCAAAGACAAATCAATGGCGGGTGCTTTTCTGCACATGGGATAAACCTCATGTTCTACAACAAGAGGCTTGGACGTTAAGATAAATATCCCTCAAGAGAAATACAATGATTAAAGAAGTAGAATTTGAGTAAAAGAAATAAAAGCTTTGCCTGGTAGTAAAACGAGAAAGTTTTAGGCATATTCATTAATGCGCATTAATAAGCTCCCCAATAGCGTCTGAAAAACCACTCTGTTGCAAACAGAAGTGCTATGAAAAAAAGCATCCAACGAAGATCAATCATGGGTTGAAAAATAGTATTAGAGTGAATTGTTGGCTTGAAAAGCTGATTATTCATTAATTCTTCCTGCAATTGTTCCAATTGATCTGGATAGAACATTTTTCCTCCTGAATACAAGCATAAACTACGAAGCAAAGAATGATCAGCGACTGTATTCTCCATTTCAATATTAAAAGAAGAAATGCTTAAACGGCCATCCGTTAAAAATTGTTGTTTATTCCATTGCGTAGAAGCTTTGAAACGGTAGGTACCTGATTGAAGAGTCCCCGCGTTTAAAGTATAAAAATCCTCTGTTTTGGAGAAGGTATAAGGGTATTCATTGTTTTGTTCGTCAGTGAGTGCGAGATGGACGTCTGGATCATTAACTCGTGTGTTGTTATCATTATAAAATTCGGCGGTAAAAAGGATATTCTCACCTGGGCCAAAAACTTGTTTTGCTGGATACACACGCAGTCGTCTGTCATCCAGCTTGGTACTTACAAATTGTATGGTGTTTAACAGTAGTTCGTCGAATATGGTGGTGTTTCCAGATAAACTAAATTCATTTAATCTCCATTTCCATAAACCATCTCCAGATATATAAGCATTGCGATTTCCACTCTGATCTGAAATTGCCCAGAGTGGATAGGTGGTCTCTACTTTTCCAATTCGTTGTGATAATATCGTATACACCGCCGGATGGGTTATATAAGTACCAAAAGGTGTATTGAGTGGAGCCACCTTTTGAAGAAATAGATTTAATTTTTCGGGAAGTGAAAAACTTGAAAACTCATTATTGATAATGGGTAAAGCTTCACTGATGCTTCGATTGTTGCCCTGTATTTGCAGTTGATCCTGCATTTGTTGAAATCCGGCAACATCCGTACTTTCTCCAAGAATATATACAATGGGAATTTTACTTCCTGCAAGAAGACTTTTAAGTCTGGCTACATTCACTTGAAAACTGGGGAGATGATGTAGAATTAAAACTTTGTGTCCCGCTAAGGTGGCAGGAATTTCATTAGCAAATTTAATGTCTATGGTATATTTAGCGTTGGTCAATACGGCATTGCGAATGGCTGCCAGATCCGGGTGTGGGGCATTGGCTAATAACAATATTTGAACTTTAGATTCCTGTACGTTGACGAAAAATTCACGTTGGTTGTTGTTTTTATTCTTTTCACCATCTACGGTTGGGCAAATTACCCGATAACGGTATGTCCCAGGGGCACCTGCCACTAGGTTAAAATCAAAAGTTGAAAAGTAATTGTTTTGGTTAATATTGAATGTTATGGTTTCAAGGTCTATCCATTGTTGATTTTTATATTCCTGGAGTTTGAGTTTGCATTCTGAAAGTAGCGTGTGGTAAGATTTGATATCCACCTGAACATAGAAATGGTCATTTGCATGTACCATTTCGCTATGGTATAAATTGTAAATCGCCAAATCTTTTGTTTGAGTGGAATCTCCGAGTGCAATGGTATATACTGGAATTTGTTTTAAAAGTGAATGATAGATGGGATTCTTGCCTTGATTGTAAATTCCATCGCTTGCCAAAATAATGCCCTTAATGTACCTCAGGTCAAGTTTTTCAGAACAATAATCAAACAGTGAATTAAGATCCGTGTAGTGACCTGAAAAACTGTCCTGTATGGAAGCACGTGTTTGAACATCAACTTCGAGTGCATTGAGATCGAATTTCTGTGAAAGCTGAGTGCGCAAATCATTTCTTTTGGCGATATATGCATCAAGAGCAGTCTTATTCATGGTACTTATGGATTGACTGTTGTCTTGAGCAAATACGAGTGCAGGTCGATTTACGTGTTCACTAATTTTACGTAGTATTGGATTCAGCAATAACAGCAGAAGGAAGAAAATTCCCAAGGCTCGCAGCGCTGCCAAGAAGAGTATCTGCCACTTAGGTTGCTCTGAAAAAGATTTTCTTTTCCAGTAAACCAAAATGGACAAGCCTATAGCGATCAGCGCAATAATCGGCAGAAACCAGTAAGAGACATTAAAACTAATTGAACCCATTTTACGTTTTAATCAGGGCAAATATCCGTAAATTGATATTGGCACATGGCAAATAACCAAAAATTAACTTAGTTTGTTGTAACAAATTGATTTTGATATAGTTCTAGATTAATCTGAGGATTTAATTCATTCAACTACGTCAAAAACAATTATTGAATCATGTTTTCAAGTATGGTAACTATGAAAGATAAACCGTGGATCTTGTTGTTTTTTATGCTGATGTTCATGGGACCTTTGCGGTCTTCTTTTCTTCTGGTTCCAATGGATTTGAAACAAACCAATCACTTGAAGGCGTATGGGATTACTTATTGGGTGATTGACCAGGGTATTGAAGCGTATTGGTTATTGAATTACCGAGGAGGGAGTTTCGTGTTTCCCAATACCCAGGCCTTTGAAAGGGAATGTAAAATCAGAGGGGTAAGTTATCAAGTCATTTCAGCAGCTGAATTTGTTCAAATCAAAAGTGAAATTGCTAATCCCGAAGTAAATCAAGAGGTTATCAAACTTGAAAAAGCACCAAAAATCGCCGTTTATACGCCAGAATTTAATGAAAAAGGCGAACGCATCCAGCCTTGGGATGATGCTGTGACATTAGCTCTGACCTATGCAGAAATTCCGTTTGAAAAGATCTATGACCGTGAAATTGTGTCTGGACTGTTACCAAAATATGATTGGCTTCATTTGCATCATGAGGATTTTACTGGGCAGTATGGTAAATTTTACCGAGGCCAAAGTCATCAACCATGGTATATCGAAAATCAAAAAAGGGCGGAGCGACTGAGCCGTGAATTGGGTTTTGAAAAGGTCAGTCAGTGTAAATTAGCTGTTGCCAAAAAGATACGGGATTACGTCATTGGAGGCGGATTTATGTTTGCAATGTGCAGTGCAACTGATTCATACGACATAGCACTTGCTGCTGAAGGATTAGACATTTGTGCAGTTTATTTTGATGGAGATGGTGCGGATCCACAAGCCAGTGATAAACTTAACTTTACCAAGACATTTGCTTTCAAGAACTTTAAATTGGTGGAAGACCCTTTGGAATATGAATATTCCAGTATTGATAACACTTACCCGAGGCAGAATTTGGTTACACCGGAAAACGATTATTTCAGTTTGTTTGATTTTTCAGCAAAATGGGATCCGATACCTACCATGCTTACCCAAAATCATACGCGAACGGTCAAAGGATTTATGGGGCAAACTACAGCTTTTAAAAAGGATCTCATAAAATCAGACGTTTTAGTGCTTGGAGAGAATTCAGCAGTGGATGAAGTGAAATATATGCATGGTAAAAACGGATATGGAACCTGGACTTTTTTTGCCGGCCATGATCCGGAAGATTATCAACATTTGGTTGGCGATCCCCCAACAGACCTGAATTTACATCCAAATTCTCCTGGTTACCGTTTAATTTTAAATAACATACTATTCCCAGCCGCAAAGAAAAAAGAAAGAAAAACTTAACGAAATGCTTGCCAGCCACGTAACTTATCTTTACTTAAGTAAATGCATCGTATGAGATCGACTATTGCTGGAATTGGGTATTATGTACCAGAACGCATCGTTACCAATCAGGAACTGGAAAAATGGATGGATACTTCGGATGAGTGGATACAGGAGCGAACAGGAATACAAGAAAGAAGATATGGTAAACCACATAAAGAAACCACAACGACATTGGGTGCGCTGGCTGCTCAGAAAGCCATAGACCATGCAGGCATCCAAGCTGAGGACATTGATTTTATCATATTCGCTACCTTAAGTCCTGACTATTATTTTCCAGGTTGTGCGGTGTTGTTGCAGCGTGAACTTAAGATCACCCATAAAGAAGTTGGAGCCCTTGACATAAGAAACCAATGCAGCGGTTTTATCTATGGACTCTCAATTGCTGACCAATTTATCCGGACAGGCCATTATAAAAACATTTTGTTGGTAGGAGCGGAAATGCATTCCATGGGGCTAGACTTCAGTACGACCGGACGAAATGTTACCGTGATTTTTGGAGATGGTGCTGGGGCGGCCGTGATTCAACCAGCTCAAGAAGAAGGCTTGGGATTGCTCAATACCGTATTGCATGCGGATGGGTCTTTTGCTGAAGAACTGGCTTTCATCAATCCCGGATGCCATGGCGGTTATCATTTAAAAGACCAGGATTTCGGTTATCCTGACACTCCATTCGGCGGCTTGTTTTTGACGGAGAAAATGTGGCAGGATAAAATGTACTTTCCCAATATGAACGGTCCGCTGGTATTTAAGATGGCTGTCCAAAAATTTCCTGAAGTCATATTAGAAAGCTTGGCCAAGGAGCAAAAGACCTCCAATGACATTGATATGCTCATTCCTCATCAGGCCAACTTGCGGATCAATCAGTTTGTCCAAAAGAAACTAGGCCTTGCAGATCACCAAGTGTGGAATAATATTCAACGGTACGGAAATACGACTGCCGCTACAATACCTATTGCTCTTGCAGAAGCCTGTCAAGCTAAAGCAATCAAAAAAGGCGACCTGGTTTGTATGGCTGCTTTTGGAAGTGGTTTTACCTGGGGCGCTGCTTTAATGAATTGGTCCATTGATCATTGACACAACCTATGGAAGTCATCTATCAACAACTGAAGACAGTCGATATTCTAGCGATTGGAGTCCATCCGGATGACATCGAACTTTCCTGTGCGGGAACCCTGTTAAGCCATTTAGAGATGGGGTACACTGTCGGTTTGCTTGATCTGACACGTGGGGAGTTGGGAACTCGGGGAAATGCGATAATCCGTAAGAATGAAGCCACCCAAGCAGCTCTAAAAATGGGTGCAGATTTTAGAATCCAATTGGATTTAAAAGATGGCTTTTTCGGCAATACTGAACAAGAACTCATTGACATCATCAAAGTTATTAGAAGGGCTAAGCCTCGCTTGGTTTTGGCTAATGCCCTCAGTGACAGACATCCAGATCATGGGCGAGCAGCAAAACTAAGTTCAGATGCATGTTTCTATGCTGGACTCTCTAAAATCATAACGACTGACGAGAATGGACAAAAACAAGAACGCTGGAGACCGCAAATGTTACTTCACTATGTTCAAGATCATCATTTAACCCCGGATTTTGTAGTCGATATATCCCATTACTTGGAGAAAAAGATTGAACTGATTCAATGTTTCGATTCCCAATTTTTTAAAGAATCTTCCACTGAGCCAACGACTCCAATATCAGGAGAGGATTTTTTTGAATTTATACGGGCGAAAGCCAAAGTTTATGGTCGACCTTGTGGCTATGAATATGCGGAAGCTTTTCAAATTAATCAATATCCCGGAGTCAAGGATATCATTACCAGTTTTCATTTGTAATCTACACTAAAATAGTGGACTCTCGATGAATACTCCAGAGAATTGGCATAATCCAAAGAACCCAGTCTAAAGACTAACAAACGTTTGTTAGTGGGATTCCAATGTTGTTCCAGTCGGCAAAAAAAAGCAGTGGGTTTACCATCCGGCAAAGCCAATAAAGGACGTTTCTGAAAGTGCCAAAATGAATTGTTCAAAAATTTATTGAATGAATCCTGTGCATTAAGGGTAGAACCTAAGCTTAACTTCTGAGCCAAAGCCATACTGCATGACAGCTTGAAGAAGCACCATACCAAAATTGTAGAAGTGGATAAACCTTTTACCATATCCCTATGCTTATGTTTGGATAACACCTGGGTTAAAACGGGCGATGGGTGCATATTGCGAAGCTTCGATACCCATGATCAGCCAATTTCTGGTTTCCCGAGGATCAATAATTGCATCAACCCATAATCTGGCTGCTGCATAGTAAGGGCTGGTTTGTTTTTGATAACGATCGCTGATGGTTTGAAATAAATCCTTTTCCTCTTGTTCATTGGGTGGGTGACCTTTTGCCTTTAAGGTGCTTACTTGAATCTGTGTCAATACTTTGGCGGCTTGTGCGCCTCCCATGACGGCAATTTTTGCACAAGGCCAGGCCAGGATTAACCTTGGGTCATAAGCTTTTCCGCACATAGCATAATTCCCGGCGCCATAGGAATTTCCTATAATGACACTAAACTTTGGAACAGTACTATTCGCCACGGCGTTGACCATTTTTGCACCATCTTTGATGATTCCTCCATGTTCGGATCGCGTACCTACCATAAATCCAGTAACATCATGCAGAAAAACGAGCGGTATTTTTTTTTGATTGCAGTTTAAAATGAAACGAGTGGCTTTGTCTGCTGAATCTGAATAAATAACGCCACCCATTTGCAATTCGCCTTTAGCGGATTTGACAATTCTCCGGTCATTGGCAACAAAACCTACCGAAAATCCTCCAATACTCCCATAAGCGCAAATTATGGTTTTACCATAGTGATTTTTATAATAAACCAAGGAGTCTTTGTCCGCAATACATTCGAGAATCTCCTTCATTTCATAAGGTTTGAGACCGTCTGATGGAATGATCTTTAGAATATCTTCTGCATCACGGGAAGGTGGACAACTAGCCCTTTGATTGAATTGTGTTTGTGGACTTCGGTTGATGTTTTTGACCAATGCTTTGATGGTATCAAGACATTCGGCATCATCTTTCATTTTATAGTCCGTTACTCCTGAAATTTCGCAATGCGTTGAAGCTCCTCCAAGAGTTTCCTGATCTGCATCTTCTCCGATGGCGGCCTTAACCAGATATGGCCCTGCAAGAAAAATGGAACCTGTTCTTTCTACGATCAAGGCTTCATCTGACATAATGGGAAGATATGCACCTCCAGCAACACAACTTCCCATTATGGCTGCAATTTGCGGAATGCCCTTGGAGGACATTATTGCGTTGTTTCTGAAGATCCGGCCAAAATTTTCTTTATCAGGAAAAATTTCATCTTGTAAAGGCAAGAAAACTCCTGCACTGTCTACGAGATAGATGATTGGAATTTCATTTTCCATTGCAATTTCCTGTGCCCTCAAATTTTTCTTTCCAGTGATTGGAAACCAGGCACCTGCCTTGACAGATGGATCATTTGCCACGACAATGCAAAGTACACCATTGATGTAGCCCAATACGACGATGACACCCCCTGCAGGGCATCCACCGTAGTTTTCATACATTTCATAACCCGCCAATTCACCTATTTCAAACCACTGTTTGTCTTTATCCATCAAATACTCCACCCGTTCTCTTGCGGTCATTTTGCCTTCCTTACGTTGAGCTTCTAATTTGGCTAAACCACCTCCCTCATGGATTTTCTCAATCACTCGATCTAGGCGATTCAAAGCAAGTTTATAAGCATCCGAATTTTGGTTTTGAAAGATATTCTCCATTGATCAACGCTTTATGGCACAAGATAGGATCAGTATTGGTTGAATCGATAAGGATATTTTCCTTTGTACTTCTCATAAAAGCCATTTAGTAAAACATTTTGGCCTGCATTCTTTAAATTGACAAGTAATTCATCGACGGAACCAATGCGTTCTCCATTCACTGAAGTGATGATATAACCTGGAACCATATTGGTGGATTCCATAATACTGTTTGAATATATGCTAAGAACTTTGACACCTTCAGTCTTCAATTGATTCTGTTCTTCTTTGGTTAAGTCCCTGACTTCCATCCCCAATTTAATCAATTCTGGGTCTCTTCGCGTACTTACCAATGATGTACTATTGACCTGATTTTTTAAGATGGCTTCAGCGGTCTGTGTCTTGCGGTTTCTCCAAAATTCAATTTGTACTTTTGTTCCGGGTCTCATTCTTCCAATGATCTCCTGAAGTTCAGGTACTGACTTCACAGACCTGCCATTGATGCTGAGTATAATGTCTTCAGGGATGAGTCCGGCAACATCCGCAGCACCGTCTTTCGTGGTACTACTGATAAAGATTCCGCCAACATTTTGCAAGCCATACAGTTTAGCACGTTCGCTGTTGACTTCTTCAATGACCACTCCAAGAAGGCCTCTCTGAACGGTACCAAAGTCCTTAAGATCCCAGACTACTTTTTGTACAAGGTTTGATGGAATGGAAAATGAATACCCTTCATACCGTCCAGTTTGACTTAAGATGGCAGTGTTGATGCCAATTAGCTTTCCATATGAATTGACCAAGGCACCTCCACTGTTTCCCGGGTTTACCGCTGCATCTGTTTGTATAAAAGACTCAATACGGTATTGTTGATTGTTTAAGATATTGATATTTCTTGCTTTCGCAGAAATGATCCCAGCAGTTACGGTGGATTGGAGTCGCAAAGGGTTGCCCACGGCGAGTTACCCATTCGCCAACAAAACTTGAATCTGAATTTCCAAAAGTCAGATAAGGTAAATTTACATCCTCTATTTTAAGCAGTGCAATGTCTGTCGTTGGATCAGTTCCTATCAATTCTGCTACATATTCGCGATTATCGTTAAGTAATACATTTATCTGACGGGCATTTTCCACAACGTGATTGTTGGTGACGATGTAACCATCTGGACTGATGATCACCCCTGAGCCAGTTGCCTGACCCCTCCTTGGGGTGAAAAAGAATTCCTCTTCACCCTCCACGGTAGACTCTATGTATACCACGGCAGGAGTTGATAAAGAAGCAGCCGAGACAAAATTCGGTAACTGCTGAATCAAGGAGGG